>Ga0209474_10004355_pt1 | contig 12250 bp, 13 predicted proteins | sample GraSoiAngelo_145_FD_185902 | JGI IMG/M metagenome (GOLD analysis project Ga0209474, IMG submission 185902) | Grasslands soil microbial communities from the Angelo Coastal Reserve, California, USA - 14_1009_05_20cm (SPAdes) (version 2) | ecosystem: Environmental > Terrestrial > Soil > Grasslands...
CGTGGAAGTCCACCGACGGCGGCCTGCATTATACGGCGCTCCAATCTCCGAACCAGATCTCCCAGTCGGCTGGGGGAGTGGCGCCGGGAGGTGGCGACACGGACTTGAGCACCGCGCCGCAGGCGAATGCCACCGGCATCCCCAACGTCTACGTGGCGAGCCTCAGCTTGGCGAACGTCACGGTCTCGACCAGCACGGACGGCGGAAAGACCTGGAGCAAGAACGTCCTCAGTGCCACCATTCCGGGCGACGACCGCGAGTGGATCGCGGCCGACCAAGCGACCAAGGTGTGCGTCTCCTACCACGACATCGCGACGTTCAACATCGACGTCAACTGCAGCTTCGACGCCGGCGCCAGCTTCACCCAGCTCGGCACGGCGATCGACGTCGCGCACGCGTTCCTGCTCGACGACAACGAGATCGGCAACCTGGCGATCGATCCCAACAGCCACGCCATCTATCAGGTATTCAGCGGCATCGCCAACGCTGCCGAGGCCGCGTTGCCCACGTCCTTCCACGCCGTCTGGATCGGCGTCTCGCGCGACGGCGGCCAGAGCTTCACCGACCATGCCGTGTACGTGAACCCGAACACGACAGTGTCGTACGGGCACCAGTTCGTCAACGTGAGCATCGATCGGGCCGGCACGGTCTACGTCGTCTACAGCGACGACCACAATCTCTTCTACAGCTTCTCGACGGACGGCGGGCAGACGTGGACGGGGCCGATCCAGATCAACCAGTCGCCCTCCGCCACGGCGATCATGCCGTGGAGCGTGGCCTGCGCTCCCGGTCAGCTCAACGTCGTGTGGTACGGCACGTCGTTCTTCAACGCGGGGACGGCGCCCGACAACTATCCGGCTTCGGCGGCGTGGTACGTGTTCTTCGCCCAGAACGCGACCGCCACCGGGGCCGGCAGCGCGTTCACGCAGGTCGCGGCCACGCCGGTGGTACACTTCGGTGGGGTGTGCGAAGGGGGAATATCGTGCACCGGCAACCGGGACCTGTTCGACGATTTCGGGGTCGCCGTCTCTCCGACCACGGGCCTGGCGTCCATCACCTACAGCGACGACCAGCCTGGGAACACCGGGTCCGATGACCACACCGCGATCGCGACCCAGACGGCAGGTCCCACGATCTGCGCGGGCACCTGAGCGGCAACGGGACTAGGCGCGATCCCGCCCGTCCTACACCTCGCCGGAGGCCGTGACTTGGACCAGGCTCGAGAGGTATCCATAGTGAGGTGACGCTATGGCGCGGATGACGACCATCGGGATGGTGGCGCTGACCCTCGGCGGGTGCGGACTCGTCGATTCCGGGGATCCGCCGAGCATCGCCGGCCGCTACGACCTGGTGGCCGTCAATGGCACGGCGTTGCCCTGTTGCGCTCAAACCGATTCGACCGGGACGCGAGTCACCTTCATCGACGGGAATCTGACGCTCGGCGATGGGCCGCCGGAGCCGTTCGCCGCCACGCCCGCCGGCTGGATGCCGAAGTCCTGTGTCTTCGGGATTCCCAACGGCGCCCACGTGGACACCAGTGGCGTGGTCACCCTCCCCGACAGCACTCAGTACCGCATTCCGAAGTGCCCGGAGCTGCACCACGCGCCCTACACAATGACCGTCACGCGGGCGTACGACTACGCGGGAGACAGTTCGAAGACGGTGTTGGAAACCTCGTCCGGCACATATGCGTGGAGCGACGGCGCAGGAGGCCAGCCACAGTTGGTGGCACTGTTGAACGCCGACCTCCTCGGCCCGGTGACCCTGTCGCCCGGAGCCGTGGAAATGACGGTCGGCGGGGCGCATCTCGGGCGAGGAGCGGCCTCCACGCCGTCCGATCCGGTGTACCGGTTCCTGCGCGCCTCACCCTGAGGCGCGCCACACCCTGAGGCGCCGGCCTCAGCCGCCCCAGGTATAGAACCCCTTTCCCGTCTTCTTCCCCAGCTCCCCCTTCGCCACCTTGTCGCGCAGGATTTGGGGCGGCTCGAACTGCGGCTCCTCGAGCGTCCGGTGCAGGTACTCGGCGATCGCCAGCCGGACGTCCAGGCCCACCAGGTCGGTGAGCTTGAGCGGTCCCATCGGATGGTTGTAGCCGAGCTCCATAGCCTTGTCGATGGCTTCGGCCGAAGCCACGCCCTGCTCAAGCATGCGCATGGCCTCGAGGCCCAGCACCACGCCCAGCCGGCTGGAGGCAAACCCGGGCGAGTCGTTGACGACGATCGGCTCCTTGCCGAGCGCCCGGGCGAACGCGACGGCCCGCTCCACGCTGGCCGCCGCGGCGCGCGGGTGTCGCACGATCTCGACGAGCTTCATCGCGTGGACCGGATTGAAGAAATGCAGCCCCACCACGCGACCCGGGTCGTGCACGGCGCCCGCGATGGCGGCGACGGAGAGTGAGGAGGTGTTGGTCGCGAGCAGCGCCCCCGCCGGGGCGGTGCGCTCGAGCTCGGCGAACAACCGCTGCTTGACACCCAGATCCTCGACTACGGCCTCGATCACGACGTCGGCATCACCCACGGCCCGCGCCGGGTCGCGCTCCGCCCGCAATCGGGTCGCCGCGGCGGTCACATCCGCCTCGTGCAGCTTGCCTCGCTTCACGGCGCCCGTGAACAAGTCTCCGATCCGCCGGATGGCGGGTGGCAGGGCGTCGGGTCGGCTGTCGGTGAGGACGACCGTGCACCCGGCGAGCGTCGCGACGTACGCGATGCCGTGGCCCATCGTGCCGGCGCCGACGACGACGACGCGCGACCCAGTCACGCGGACCGTGTGTCCACGATCTGGCGCGCCGTGTCGGGTACATTGGTGCAGAGACCGTCCACGCCGAGGGCGAGCAGGCGACGCATGTCGTCGGGCTCGTTCACCGTCCAGGCATAGATGCCGTAGCCGGCGCCGTGCAGCGTCTCGACCAGCGCGCCATCGATGAGGCTCTGGTCCTCCCACAGCATCGTCGCGCCCGTGTCCCGGAGCGCGTCGAGGGGGCGCAGCGGGTAGGAGGCGAGCAACACTCCCCGCGGCAGCTCGGGCCGGGTGATCCCGAGCCGCTTCACGATGCGATGGTCGAAGCCGTGCACGGCACACCGACCGTCGAGCGTGGCGAGCAAGCGGTCGTCGTACTCTACGGGAAGCGACTTCACCTCGACGAACACCCGCAGGCCCGGATCGATGGTGGCGAGCGCGTCTTCCAGGGTCGGCACGGATTCGCCGTTGGGGAGGCGCAGCGCGCGCACCTGGGCCGCGCTCGCGCGCGTGATGTGCATCCCGCTCACGACTTCGTCGTGGTGGACGAAGAGCACTCCATCGGCGGCGGCGTGGACGTCCAGCTCCACCGCGTCCGCGCCGCGCGCGCGGGCCGCTCGAAACGCCGCCCGCGAGTTCTCGTATTCGTACGCCGAGGCTCCGCGGTGCCCGATGACCAGCGCCCGAGGCGAACTCACTTGAGCAGGCTGTCCGCCTTTTTCGGCTCGATCCAGTCCGGCTCTTTTTCGATATCGTGCACGATCTGGTAGTGCTCGGGCTGGGGCAGCACCGTCTTCAGGTACTCCTGGTACTTCGCGGCGTCGTCCATCGGCTCGCCATCCACCGTGTAGCGCTGGTGGGCGTACACGCCGATCTTGCGGTTGAACTTGGTGTCCGGCACCCGCAACCAGCGCTCGCGCTCCGGGATGAACATGTTGAGCCGTTCAATCAATTTTGTGATCTCCTGGCGGTACAAGTCTCTGCTGTACTCATTGAGCTTGGCCTTGTCGGGCACGTCCTGGTTGTCGCGCTCGTCGTAGCGGCCCTTCAACCCCCACACATAGGCCCAGTGGGCGGACGACGAATTGTCGGTGCCGAACAGGTCGAACGCCGTGGGGATCCACTTATAGAAGAATCGCTGCATCACCTCGGGCGGCATCTTGCCCGCTTTGACGATGCGGATCAAGCCGTTGTTGCCCGTGCCCAGGTGGAAAGACTCTTCCTTGAGCATCGGGTTCATCGAGCGCGACAGCGGGTCGAACGCCGAGGTGGAGAGCATGGTGAGCTGAAACTTGCCGTCCCGGTCGATGAACTGCGTGTACGTGAAGAGGTCGAGCCAGTTGTCCACCAGCTCGTTGAACGAGCCCAGCAGCCGCTCGCCTTCGTCAGCGCGCCGCTCCAGGAGCTTTGCCGCCTCGCGCTTGCCTTCGTCGCCGAAGTGGCTGCACAGCAGATAGGACATCTGCCAGCCGTGCCGCATCTCCTCGGTCATCACCCGCATCAGCGCCAGCAGATCGTAGTCGGACGGGGCGTGGGTGAGCAGATTGCGCTGCTGCTCCACCGAGGCGAACTCGGTGTCGCCCTGGTACACGATCAGATTCAGGAGCGCGTCGCGGATGCGCTGGTCGGGGATGTGCATCACGGTGGGCCACTTGCGCTGGCCTTTATAGTGGCCGAACTCGATGTGGGGCACGTCCTGCTCCCCGAACTTCGCCTCGAACTTGAAGCTGCGCAGGTCGCCCTGGGGGAGACCGATCCCGTCCTGCCAGTAGCGGAAATAGTCGATCCACTCGTCGAAGTTGCTCAGCTTGCGTACCATCAGCCGCTCCTCTTCGCGATTGACGCCCCGCCCGCGATGCGCGCCCGCACGTCGGGGGTGGCGAATAGTTCATTCTGGTGCGTGATCTCGAGATCGAGCATCGCTGCCAGCGCGGCTGTATCGCTGCCGTACAGCGCCGCCTTGGCCCGGCGCACCGCGCTCGGCGGTTGGCCCGCCCAGGCCTCGGCGAGCGCGCCGGCCTCGGACACGAGCCGGGCATGGGGCACCACCCGGTCGAACAGTCCCAAGTCGCGCGCCTCGGCGGCGGAGACCATGCGCGCGCTCCACACCAGCTCCAGCGCCTTGGACGTGCCGACGAGACGGGGCAGGAAGAACGTCCCGCCCCAATCGGGCACCAGCCCGAGTTTGTGGAACACCTGCCCGATGGACGCCTGCTCCGAGGCGATGCGGTAGTCGCAGGCGAGCGCCAGGTTGGCGCCGCCGCCCGCCGCGGCGCCGTTCACGACGGCGAGCACGGGCTGCGGCGCGGCGCGCAGGGCGAGCGCCACGTCCTTCCCGGCGGCGACCAGAGCGGGTCCCTCGCTCCCCAGCACTCCCAGGTCGGCCCCGGCGCAGAAGGCCCGGCCCGCGCCCGTGATCGTGATGACGCGCACGCCCTCGCTGCCGCTCAAGAGACGCAGCGCCTCGAGTAGCTCGTCGCACATGGCGCGATCGAACGCGTTCAGCTTCTCGGGACGGTTGAGCGTCACGCTCCCGATCCCCGCCGCGATCTCCACCAGCACGCACTCGTAGGCAGCCATCACGCCCGCTCCACGATCATGGCGATGCCCTGGCCGACGCCGATGCACATGGTCGCGAGCCCGAAGCGCCCGTTGCTGCGACCGAGGGCATGCACCAGCGTCGTCAGCAAACGCGCGCCCGTCGCGCCCAGCGGGTGCCCCAGCGCGATGGCGCCGCCGTAGATGTTCACCTTCGCCGGGTCGAGCTCGAGCTCGCGGATGCAGGCGATCGCCTGGGCGGCGAACGCCTCGTTGAGCTCGATCAGGTCGATCTGGTCGATGGTCATGCCGGCGCGTCTTAGGACCTTTTGGGTAGCCGGAATCGGTCCCAACCCCATGCAGCTGGGATCGACGCCTGCCACAGCCGTGGCGACCACGCGCCCCAGCGGCGCCGTGCCGCCCTTGCCGCCCATGACGAGCAGCGCCGCCGCTCCATCGTTGATCCCACTCGACGTTGCCGCGGTCACGGTGCCGTCCTTTTTGAACGCGGGCTTCAGCTTCGCCACACTCTCGAGCGTCGTCCCGGCCCGCGGGTACTCATCCCGGGCAAAGCTGGTGCCGTCGGGGAGGGGGACCCCCACGAGCTCGTCGGTAAACACGCATGCCTTGAGCGCGGCCTCCGCCCGGCGCTGGCTCTCCACGGCGAACGCATCCTGCTCGGCCCGGGTGATCTGGTAGCGAGCCGCTACGACCTCGGCTGTCTCCCCCAGTGAGATGGTCCATTCCTGCTTCAAGCGCCGGTTCGTGAAGCGCCATCCCACGGTCGTGTCGGCGACGTCGGGAGCTTTGCGGCTCCACGGCTCGCCAGACTTGAGCATCACGTAGGGCGCGCGCGTCATGTTCTCGACACCGCCGGCGATAAACACCTCACCCTCACCCGCCTTGATCGCCTGGGCGGCGCTCGCCGCCGCTTGCAGCCCCGAGCCGCACAACCGGTTCACGGTCTGGCCCGGCACTTCGACCGGAAGACCCGCCAAGAGCAGCGCCATCCGCGCCACGTTGCGATTGTCCTCGCCGGCCTGATTGGTGCAGCCGAGGATCACGTCGTCGATCGCGAGCGGATCGATCCCGCTGCGCTCGACGACGGCCTTTATGGGAATCGCCGCGAGATCGTCCGCTCGCACGCCCGCCAACGCCCCGCTGTGCTTCCCGACGGAGGTGCGCAGCGCCGCACAGATGTACGCCTCGTTCATCGCACGCATCCCGCATCCCGCATCCCGCGTCCCGTCACAGGCCCACCCACACCGTCTTCGTCTCCGTATAGTTGTCCAGCGCTTGCTTGCCCAGATCGCGCCCGAACCCCGAGAACTTGTAGCCGCCAAACGGGGCGGCGGGGTCATAGAAGTTGTACGTATTCACCCACACCGTGCCTGCCTTGATCGCGCGGGCCACGCGGTGCGCTTTCTGCACGTCCTTGGTCCAGATGCCCGCCGCGAGGCCGTAGCGCGAGCGGTTGGCGAGCTCGATGCCCTGCGCCTCGTTCTCGAACGTGAGCACCGCCAATACCGGTCCGAAGATTTCTTCGTCCACGATCTTCATGCCGGGTGCGGCGCCGTCGAACACGGTCGCCTCGATGTAGAAGCCCTTGCCGTTGACCTTGGCCGGTTTGCCGCCGGCCACGAGCCGGGCGCCATCCTGCGATCCCGCGGCGATGTAGGAGAGCACCGACTCCTGCTGCCGCTTGGACACGATCGCCCCGAGCCGGGTGTTCTTGTCGAACGGGTCGCCGGGCACGAGCTTCTTGGCCCGCTCGGCGAGCTGCTCCACCACCTGGTCGTGCACGCTGCGCTCGACCAGGAGACGGGATCCGGCGGCGCAGACCTCTCCCTTTCCGTAGAAAATCGCGCTCTGGGCGCCGCGCACCGCGGCGGGCAGGTCCGCGTCCGCGAAGATGATGTTGGGACTCTTGCCGCCGAGCTCGAGCGTGACCCGTTTCACGGTGCCCGCGGCCTCTCGTTGGATCCACTGGCCGACGTCGGTGGACCCGGTGAAGGCGATCTTGTCCACCAGGGGATGGCGGACGAGCGCCGCGCCGGCGGTCGCGCCCGGGCCAGGCACGACGTTCAGGGCCCCCGGCGGCAGGCCCGCGGCGAGCGCGATTTCCCCCAGCAGCAGGGCGGTGAGGGGCGTCTCGTGGGCCGGCTTGAGCACCACGGTGCATCCCGCCGCGAGCGCCGGGGCGACCTTCCACGTGGCCAGGTTCAAGGGGAAGTTCCACGGCACGATCGCACCCACCACGCCCACCGGCTCGCGCAGCGTGTACGTGAAGAAGTTGCCGTTCACGGGCAGCGTATCGCCGGTGAGCTTGTCGGCCCAGCCGGCGTAGTAGCGGAACGTCTCGATCGCCATGGCCACGTCGATCTTCGACTCGAACAGCGGCTTGCCGTTGTTCCTGGTCTCGACCTCGGCGATCTCCTGGGAGCGCTGCTCCAGCAGGTCGGCCACGCGATACAACAGCAGGCCGCGCCGGCGGGCCGGCAGCTCCCGCCACTCTTTCGACTCGAGGCAGGCGCGGGCCGCCCGCACCGCGGCGTCCACCTCCGCCTCGCCCGCCTCGGCGACTTCCGCGAGCGGCTCCTCGGTGGCGGGGTTGGTGAGGCAGTAGCGTTTCGCGGCCGCCCGCCACTCGCTCCCGATCAGCAGGTCGGTCTTCACCGGCCCTTGAACTCCGCGACGCGCTTCTCCACGTTGGCCGCGATGCCTTCCTTCGCGTCTTCGCTCTGGAACAGCTGCTGCTGCAGCTCCCGCTCCAGCGCCAGCGCCGACTCGAAGGGGATCTCCGCGCCGGTCTGCACCGACCGCTTGATCAGGCCGACCGCCTTCGACGCCTTGTGGGGCGGGCAGAACTGGTTCGCGTACAGCATGACCTGTTCCCAGAATTCCTTGGCGGGCAGGATCTCATGGACGATGCCCAGCTCTTTCGCGCGGTCGAACGAGAACAGCTCGCCCTTCGCCATGAGCTCGATCGCGCGAGCCTTGCCGACGAGGCGCGCCAGCCGCTGCGTCCCCCCCGTGCCCGGGAGCACGCCGAGATTCACCTCGGGGAGTCCGATCTTGCCGGCGTTTTCCTTCGCGAGCCGGAAGTCGCAGGCCATCGCGATCTCGAGCCCGCCGCCGACGGTATGCCCGTTGAGCGCGGCGATCGTGAGCTTGGGCGTCTGCTCGAGGCGGTTGAGGGTCTCGTTGGCGTGCAGACAGAAGAAGAACTTGAAGCGGGGCGTCACCGTGTTGAGCATCCCGATGTTCGCGCCCGCGGAGAAGAACTTGTCGCCGTGGCCCCGGAGCACCATCACGTGGACCCTGTCGTCGAAGCGGGCCTTGAGGATCACCTCGTCGAGCTGGTGCATCATTTCATAGGTGTAGGTGTTGGCTGGCGGGTCGTCCAGCTCGATGATCGCCACGCCGCCTTCCACCGTATAGTGCACGAGCGTCTTGTTCTCGACTTTGGGTTCGGTCATCGTCGCCATGGGAAAGTCAGCCTCCGTGTACCGGGGAGGGGGAGCGCGCGTCGGCGAAGCCGCCGATGAACACGCGCGCGATGAGTCCCGCCAAGCGGTCGGGATCGATCTCGCCCGCCGGGTCGTACCAGTTGTAGATCCAGTTCATCATGCCGAACAGCGCGTACGCGGCGGCGCTGCGCTCCACCGCCGGCTCGTCGGGCGCCACATCGCGTAGCAGCCCCTCGAGCAGGTCCACGTAACGACGCTTGATCGCGTTCACCTTGCGCTGCCGCTCGCCGGTCAGCGAATTCGCCTCGTGCGACAGCACTTTCATTTCAGCCAGATTCGCCGCGAAAAACGCCACGTGGTGCCGGATGAAAGCATGCAGCCGCTCGACCGGGTCGGCGTGACCGCCGCCCAGCTCCTCGAGCGCGCGCTCGGCACCTGCCAGGACGCGGGTGAAACAGCGGTCCTGGATGCGGTGCAGCAGCTCTTCCTTGCCGCGGACGTAGTAGTACATCCCGGCGAGCGACATCCCCGTGGCCGCGGCGAGGTCGCGCATCGTGGTGGAGTGGTATCCCTGGTCGGCGAACACCTTCGCCGCCCGGGAGAGGAAGTGGTCCAGCCGCTCGTCGTAGGGGCGCATGGGGTTCGAACGGTTGTTCGAATATTGAAGCTAGAGGCGGGCACCGAGGATTTCAAGGGTGGCAAGACGGCAAAGGGCGGCAGAAGGCGGCAAGGGCGGCACGGTGCTCCGCTGCCGCCTGTTGCCGCCCATTGCCGCCCTTAATTTGTTCCGAACTCCCACGTCTACCGTCCCGAGCATGACTCCCGCGGAGCCCGTCGCCGCCGTCCCGAGCCCGACCGACGCGGCGTTGATCGCCGCCTGGCAGGGCGGTGACGAGCAGGCGGCGGCCGAACTGGTCCGGCGTCATGCGCGCGCATTGGCGCGCTTCCTCGCGGGCGCCGGCGCACCGGAGGCCGATCTCGATGACGTGGTGCAGGAGACGTTCATCCGCGCGTTCCGTGCGGTGGGCACGTTCCGCGGGCAGTGTCGGTTTCGCACCTGGTTGCTCACGATCGGGGGCAACGTGCTGAAGGACGCACACCGGCGCGCCAAGCGCGCCCGCGTGGTGCCGCTCGCCGACGATTTGCGATCGAGCGACGGCGATCCGCACGAGCGGGCGGTCGCCGCCGAAGCCGAGGGGCGGCTGGGCGAGGGCCTCGAGCGGCTGCCGCGCTTGCAGCGGGAAGTATTTCTGCTGCGGGCACAACAAGGGCTCGAGTACGAAGAGATCGCCGCGGCCCTGGGAACGACCCCAGGGGCGGCGCGGGTGCACTATCACCACGCGGTCAGGAGACTAAAGGAGTGCCTGAAATGAAAGACGACGCCACGTTCCACGACGCCAAGTTGCAAGAGCTGGCGCAGCGGCTCGGGGCTCGTGCGGCCGAGCGGCTGGACGTGGAGCGTACGGCCCAGGCCGTCGTGGCACGGTTGCACGAAGAGGCACGCGCGCCCGCGCGGCCGTCGGTGTGGAGCCAGCCGGCGTGGCTCAGGATCGCAGCCGCGCTCGTCATCGTCGCCGGCGCGGGGCTTGTCGCGCGGAGCATGTGGCAGACTCCGTCCGGTGCCCCCGCGCCGGTCGAGACGGTGGACCTGAGCGATATCTCGGCGCCGCAGTTACGCGAGCTGCTGCGCAGTTTCGAGCAACCGGGCGAGCCGGAACCGGTATCGTCGCAGGACGTGGGACTCGAAGATCTCAGCCCGGCCCAGCTGCGGACCTTGCTCGCGTCGCTGGAGGAGCAAACCTGATGAAGCGGCTCGCGTGCATTCTCGTGCTCGCGCTCGCACCAGCGCTCGCCGCGCAGGTGCCCGGTGACTCGGGTGTCGCCCCGCCCCCGCCCTCGGACGGAGCGGAGGCGGGGCAGCTCCGGGCGCAGGTGCGGCAGCGCTGGGCCGTGCACGTGCGCTCCACGCTGGGGTTGAGCGACGATCAGGCCGGCAAGCTGGACGCGACGGAACAGCGCTTCGAGCAGCAGCGCCAGCCGATCCGCGCGCGCCAGCGCCAGATCAAGCAGGCGCTCAACGCCGAGCTCGCGGCGCAAGCCCCGAACCAGGACCGTGTGAAGCAGCTGATGAGTGAGCGGCAGCAGAACCAGCTCAAGCTGCAGCAGGTCAATCGCGACGAGGATCGGGAAATGCAGGGTTACCTGACGCCGGTGCAACGCGCCCGCTATCAGGAAGAGCGGCGCCGGTTCCAGGAGCGGGTCGCCGAGCTGGTGCGGCACCGCCGCGAAGAACGGCAGCGGCCGCCGTTGCCCCGAGCTCGGCCGCGGCGGCGTCCGCCGCGGTAACTAACCCACCTAGGCCCGCAGCCCGAACGCCGCGGCGAGCACCTTCAAAGCGCGGGCGCGGGCCCGTGCCAGCGTGCCCGGCGCGGGCCGGCCGGTGCGCACCTCGAACACGCGCCAGTCCGCGTCCGACCACGCGACGGCGGCCAGCGCGCCGCAGCGCGGGCAGCGCATCGCCGGGGCAGGGCCGTCCAGGCGCGCCCGGGCGCAACAGCTGGGGCACACGCCGTACTTGCGGCCCGCGCCGGCGGCGCCGCCCACGTCCGGTCCGGGCACCACGGTCCACGCCGGGGGCCGCAGCGGCAGCACCTGCACGAAAGCGCGGGGGATGTGGAGCAAGCGGTGGTTGACGTCGACGATGGCTTCGACGGGCGTGAGTTCCACGACGCGGTACCAAGCGCCCTGGCGCAGCGGGCAGTCCTGACCGGCCCGCACCCGGGCCCAGTATTGTTCGTGCGGCATCCGCTCTCCGAGCGACAATCGAGTGGTGAACTCCATAACATGGCGGAGAGCGACCGGTTCGGACTGTGACATCCGACACAGCGACGCCGGGAAGGCGGAGCCGGTCGCCTTCCGACCCGGCTCCGCCTCTTCCGGCTTCCCGCTCAGCTCAGCGCGGTGTTCAGCTGCACGCAGCGACCCAGCAGCGTCGGGTCGCCCAGCGCCTTGCCGTCGGCGCCGGTGAACCCGGCGAAGATCCAGGGATTGCCGCCGACCCCACCGAGCACCGGCTGTTTCGGGAACGTGAGGCTCAAGCCGGCCGGGATGACCGCGACATCACGCGTCACGTCGGCTTCGTGTGGCCCACCCACCGGGTTGTCGTTGTTGCGGAAGATGATGCGCGCGGACAGGCCGGCCATGGTCACGCCGCTCGTAAAGCTGATGTAGGGCCCGGGACTGTTTGCGCAACTCTCCACCGTGAAGGTCGCGACCGCCGAGGCGGTGGTCACGGCCGACTGCGTCACGTGCCAGCCCGCTCCCTGGACGCAGCGCCCGACGAAGATCTCATCGCTCAGCGCGGCCCCGTCCGCCCCGATGAACTGCACCCAGATGAATGGGTTCCCGCCCACGCCACCCAGCACGGGCTGCTTCGGAATCACGATCTGTTCGTCGGCGGGCATGACCGTCAGGTCGACGGTATTGCCATCGGTGAAGGTGTGAGT
>Ga0209474_10004356_pt1 | contig 12249 bp, 15 predicted proteins | sample GraSoiAngelo_145_FD_185902 | JGI IMG/M metagenome (GOLD analysis project Ga0209474, IMG submission 185902) | Grasslands soil microbial communities from the Angelo Coastal Reserve, California, USA - 14_1009_05_20cm (SPAdes) (version 2) | ecosystem: Environmental > Terrestrial > Soil > Grasslands...
AGCCAGGCGGAGATGTCATCATCTCGGGAGCGGTCTCAGACGACGAAGCCAAACGCCTGTATCCCGAGGGGTGGAAGGCTCCCAAGCCTTATCTTCGCGTTGTCCCGCAACCCCAATAGACACCCGCCGCGGACGCACAAAAAAGAACGGTTGGGGGTCGAGTCTAAATTCTTTGACACTTGCTCGAGCGAAGCTCGCAGTTAACGGTTATCTGTTAATTGTTATCTGTTATTCGGTTAACGGTTGTGTCTGAAAACGGGAAAACTTATAAGCAAGTTCCTTTGTGCAAATCGCCACGGACTGATAAAACAACGACCCGAGTGAAATTTGCCAAAACTCGCATCACCCTCGCCGCGATTATCGCGCCTTGCTATTTTCGCAGGACAAGCGGCACCGCAGCCCAGACAATCAGAAATCGATTCGGCCGACCAGCTCTTTCAGGCGATATGACGACATGATTACCTCGATTCATACCTTGATCTACTCCGACGATGCTAAGGCAACGCGGGCGTTTTTGCGCGACGTGCTCGGCTGGAAGTACGTTACCGAGGAATTCGATGACGATTGGCTCATTTTCAAATGCGGGCCGAGCGAGATGGGCGTACACCCCACGCACAGCCAGTGGGAGGGCCAAAGTTACGATTACCCGCGTCACCACTCAATCGCGCTGATGTGCGACGACATCGAAGCCACGATCGCCGAGCTACGGGCGAAAGAAGCGCAGTTCCGAGGTCCGATCGAACAACGCGAATATGGCCGCGTCGTCATGATGGTGGTGCCAGGGGCAGATGACATGCAGCTCTACGAGCCCACTCACAAGCTGGCCTACAACCTTTAAACCGGCCACCCGTCGCGAACACTTTTGGGCTCCTCACGGCTGCGCTGCTTGTGACGCTGTCGTGAGCAGCTACGCTTCGTCCCGATGTCTTGATACGTGTTGGATCACCACCTTGCAGGCGAGAAAAAGCGGCTCTCCTTGATGTCGCAATTACTTGATCCGATGCACCGGCGATGCATCGAATCGCTCGGAATCAGTCGTGACGCCCGGGTGCTGGAAGTCGGTTGCGGCAACGGGTCAATGTCGGTGTGGATGGCCGAGCACATTGGTCCCGCCGGGCAAATTATTGGAGTAGATCTCGATCTCTCGCTCGTCGATGATGCGCCTGCTTCCGGCGTTAAGTTCCGCCAAGGCGATATTGTTGCGGGGCCGGTCAATCCCGGCTGTTTCGATTTTCGCTTCGCGTCAGGGGAAAGCAAAGGGCCCGTCCTCACTTTTTGCACACACAGCGAAGATGGCGAGTTATCGGTTAACTTACGCAGCGTAACCGCGGGTTATTTGTTATCCGTTATCAGACAAGAGGGGAAGTCCGTAGTCAGTGGTCAGTCTGTGGTCGAAGAAGCTGAGGATCTCACCTCTGGTAGCTCACCCGCCAGATGGTGCCGTTGCCGTCTTCGCTGAACAGGAGGCTGCCGTCTTTGGCGACGGTGATTCCAACCGGGCGACCCCACACTTTGCCGTCGGGCGTAGCGAAACCGGTGACGAAATCTTCATATTCGCCGCGCGCTTTGCCGGTGGAATGATCGAACGGGACGCGAACGATTTTGTAACCGGTGCGTTTCTTCCGGTTCCATGAGCCGTGGAACGCGGCGAAAATGTCGCCTTTGTATTCGGCGGGAAATTGGTCGCCGGTGTAAAAGCATAAATTGAGCGTAGCCGAGTGCGCTTGCACGAGAACATCGGGAACGATGACCTGATCAGCGAGCTCAGAATGTTTGCCTTGGTGGCGCGGATCGACGTGGTTGCCAATGTAAAACCAGGGCCAGCCATAGAAACCGCCCGGGCGGACACTACTGATGTAGTCGGGAGGCAGATCCTCACCGAGTTCGTCCCGCTCGTTTGTGCTCATCCAGAGCTCGTTGCTGCCGGGCCGAAATGCAATTCCGACGGCGTTTCTAATTCCCCACGCATAAACTTTTTGGTCGCTGCCGTCGGGATTGAATTCAAATATGCGCGCGCGGTCTGCTTCGGCGGCGTTATCCGAAACATTCGACCGCGATCCAATTGAGACATACATCTTCTTGCCGTCGGGTGAAAAGACGATATCGCGCGTCCAATGTCCGCCGCTGCGGAGACGCGCCGCGCCGCCAGAAAGATGCGCACCTAACTTCTCGGCCGGCCCGCGGGCTTTGAGATCGCCGTTGCGATAGGGAAAACGAATTATGCCATCGGTATTCGCCACGTACAAGAATTGAGGGTCGTTGCCGGGCGGGAAAAACGCGATCCCGAACGGTTTATTTAGATCGCGTTCCGCAAATATTTCAGTGACGCCGGGCTTACCGCCGCCTTTTGCGTCGCGCAACACTTTGATTCGATTGCCGCGACTCTCGCTGACGAAGACGTCTCCGTTTGGCGCGGTAAGGAGAAAGCGCGGATCGCGAAATCCGCTTGCATAAAGGTCGATCTTAAAACCGGACGACACCTGAAGCTGGGCGTTCTCCGGACGCCCGATGACTCGGGGCGAGTTAATTGACAGAATGTTTGAACTTGGCGCGGGCAAGTCCTGGACAGTGATTTCGCGCCGGACACCGGGCGCATCGGTGTTCCAATCGCTCATGGCCGCTTTCCCGGTAAGAAGGCTTTCACGTTCAGCAGCTGCCGCGGTGTCCCCGTTCAGGGTGAGATGGACCCAGATTGCGCAAAAGATTAAGTGAACCACGCAGCGCTTTTCCATTCGTATTTCCAATCGGTTCCGGTAACGAACGAGTTTCAACACTGAAACTCTGAAATTCGAAGAACTCAAAGCCATTCTGAAAAGCTGAAATGCTGAAATAGCGAAGACGGCAAGATGGCGTCGCACCCGAACTCCGAAAGCATTCGCGAGCATTGCATTTGAGATTTGATTCGACAGTTAACGTTACCAGAGATCAGCTTCCGGCTTCGCTTCCTGCCCGTAGGGCATACCGGCCGGAGGGTTGAGCCTACAGCTCGGAGAGAGGTCGGAGGATAGCCGCCTATGCGCAAGGCTTGTATCTTTAATTTCTGATCCTGTTTGTGCAAAAGAGGGTAGGTGCGAGATCCGTCGCCAAGGCTGCTTCTTGGAGTTAAACCAAAGAGCGCGCCGTAGTACGATCCGTACCTGCCCAACAGGGCTAATGAAACTCGAACAGTTACTGGAGCGACCAGGCTGCGGCCCGGGTGGGCGCACAGCCTGGCCAGCTCGCATTTACAAGCAGGAGTTATTTAACCTATGAAACAAAGCGTTGTCTATATCGGGATCGATGTGGCTAAGGCGCATCTGGATGTGGCTTGGCAAGAGCAATCACGCCGTTTTGCCAATGACAAATGTGGCCAAGTTGCTTTAATAAAATGGCTCAAACAAAGTGCATTTCCCGTGCAGCTCATCTGCGAAGCGAGCGGAGGTTACGAACAGGCATTAGTCGAAAGCTTGGAGCACACCGACATCACGGCCAGCGTGGTCCAGGCGAATCGAGTGCGCCAGTATGCGCGTGCGGCCGGGATCTTGGCTAAGACCGATAAGGTCGACGCGCGTGTGCTTGCGGGCTTTGGAGCAGCGATGCAACCAAAACCAACACCACCGCTCTGCCCTGAGCAAAAGCGGCTGCGCCAATACGAAGCGCAGCGCCGGCATCTGAGTGCGGTGTTGGTGGCAGAGCAAAATCGACTAGCTCAGTTATCCTATGCAGAGCTGCGGGTGTTAAGCCGCAGCCTTATCAGCAAAATCAAAAAGCAGATCGCGACAATCGATGCGCGTATCAACACTCTAATTGCTCAAGACAAGCAACTCTGCCAAAAAGCGCAAAAACTCACTTCCATCACTGGCGTCGGTGCGCGTACGGCCGCGCTCGTGCTGGCGCAAATGCCCGAACTGGGTCAACTCAATCGTCGTCAAGCTGCCGCGCTCGGTGGGCTAGCACCGTTTAATCGCGAGAGCGGCACGTTACGCGGCAAGCGCACCATCTTCGGTGGACGACGTGCTTTGCGCAGCGGCCTTTACATGGCCGCAATGGTGGCCGCTCGGCACAATCCAATCCTCTGCAGCTTTTATCAACGGCTCCGCGCTAAAGGCAAACCTCACAAACTCGCTCTAACTGCCGTCATGCGAAAACTACTCCTCGCCCTCAACCAAAACCTCAAACCCATTACATCCCCAGCTTGAAACCAAGACAGTTACTACGGCGTGCCAGGGAGATCGGAGCGTGATCAGTGAGAAGTGAGAACAACCTCTAATTTCAAGCGCGCCGTAAGACTCGATTGGTTAAACCAGTCAAGTTTGCACGTTACTGCACTCCGTTAGGATTTGGGGCGCAACATCGGTGTAGGCTTTGGCAGCATCGGTGTTGGTTTCGGGAGCATTGGCGTAGGTTTCAGTTTCAGAGCTGGTGGTGGCGGCAATATTGCCGTTGGTTTGGCTTTGGCCGGTTGTCCGGCAGCCGGCGACACCGGAGAAGCTGAAGGCGTGGGTGAGCTATGAGACGCAGCAGTCGCCAAAGAGGCCTTGGCTAAATGTTGCTTTCTTTCATGGAGCTTCTGGAGCAGAAAAAGACAGCCCAGCCCCAAGAAAAGGATCCAAAAGACGATTTGCTTGATCACTGGAGGAGACAAGCCGCAACAATCGAGCCAAAACCGCGCCGGTGACGCAGATGGCTCTGGCTCAAAGACGAAGTTCGTGAGGGGGGAAACGGGTCAAATGATCTGAAGCGGTCGAATTCCTGACAGCTCCATTGGATCTCCTTTGCAACTTGACGGCTTAAAGCCGTCAAGTTCGCATTCACGCAGTAATGGAAACCAGAGCTGGTCGAAACGAAATTTACGGGGGGATAGCGGGGTGCGTCCTCACTTTGTGCCGAGGACACGAGCAAAGCTCGTGAGTTATCGGTTAACTGTGATCTTTTATCAGGACGCTTTAAGGCAACGGCGGAGACGGCTTCCGCTTACCTAGTAAGGGAGCCAGGGCAAAGATAAATAGTGCAAGGGTAAACCCTGCATCTGGCGTTGAGACAGTTGCCGCGTCCACATAGAAGCTGTCACCGCCCGGAAGCCCGGTCACGGTGGACACCTGTGTCGCAACGCCGGTCGTCGTATCAATTCTGAAAACACCGATATCCGAAGTCACATTCGCATCGATCCCGTAGAGCGCATTTCCATCCGAGAAGAGGGCGAGAATGTCACAGCCAAGTCCGCTTCCGACCGCGGTCAACGCGCCGGTGGAAGTATTGACGCTGTAGAGTGTTGAGTTGGCACCGCCGTTAGCCAGGTCACTCGAATAGTTAAAATACAAATTGCCTCCTGACCCGAAGGCGAGATTACCGGTGGGAAAGTAACCTGAGTTAGGCCCGGCGATTTGGCCCACGAGCGAGCTGCTATTTCCATCACCAGTTATCGAGTAGAGGGTGACGTTCATCGGATCAAGGTTGTCGGCGAAAAAATTGCCCGCAGAATGGGAATAGGCCAGACCATAAAAGGCGGACGGTGCGGTAACGCTGCCGTACTGCTTCGTCGCGCCGGAGCTGCTGATGGTAAACAGATGGCCAGAGTTAGCATCAGCGCCATAGATTTTGCCGCCTGGTCCAGTGGTTAGTCCCAAAAAAACGGGGCCCGTAGAAGCAATCTGGTTAAATTGGCCGCTCGCGACATCGAGAGTGCCGAAAAGGTTCGTCCCCGTCAAGTTATCAGCAGTGATATAGACCGTGCTGGCATGCACAGCCGCGAGGCCGAAGCAGACGAATACAAGGAAGACTAAAAGAATCGCCTTGCCCTTGGCCTTCATGACCATCGACTTCCAGCAGTCGTTGTTTCTCTTTCGCAGAAGACAGTAGATTTGAGGCTTCATAAAATGGTGACTAGTCTGCTTTGGGGCAGAGTGATGCGTGTGCTACGGTTTTCGGCTGCTCTGAAACGCACCGTGCCTGCGGCAGGTAAAGGATGGGCAAAATTTCCACCGCTTGTCAATCATGGTTTTGCGGCTTCGGTCAGTCCTCGCTTTTTGCATAAGCACGCGAGCGCCTTGCGAGTTAACCGTTAATTGTTATTCGCCACGGCGAATCCGTTCATTGGCGGATCGATCAATCGTCAATTGAAAACACTTCGTCTGTCCAACGGAAAGATTACTGTAGGTCGCTCAATATGTAATGCCGGACGGCGTTGGCAAAACCTTCTTCTTCTGATGATTTCGTGGTGTAGGTCGCGACCTTCTTCACTTCCTCGCTCGCTTGCCCCATCGCAATGCTGTTACCGCTTTGCGCGAACATGGAAATATCATTGGGCATATCACCGATAGTCGCGATCTGATCCGGGGGGATGCCGAGCATTTGTGATAAACGAAGAACGACGAAACCTTTGTTGGCATCGGGATGGGTGACGTCGAGGTAATAGGGTTGCGAACGAGCAGCGGATACAAGTGAAGGGGATTCCCGCAGCGGATTGGATTGCCTGGCGTGCACCTTCTCGGCGAACTGCTGACGCACTGCACTCTCACACCTGCATACCGCCTCGAGATCGTCGCTTACGCCGACCAGCTTCGCGACATCATTGGTCAGTCCTTTGAAATCCGCTACGACTGTGGGCGGGAATTTCACTGTCCATTCTTCGCGATCGACATGCGGGCCATGGCGCTCGCGCACGAACCAATCGGTGCCGCGATAAATCCAAATATCAAGACCATACGCTTTGATGGTTTGCATCGCTGGCTCTATGACGTCGGTTTGTAGAACGCGTTGCTCCAGCACTGAGAGGTCTGGTCGGACGAACATTCCGCCATTAAACGCCGCGATCGGCGTGGCCAGGGCCAGCGGTTCGATCAACATCTGCATTCCTCGCGGAGGACGGCCGCTGGTGATAGCGAATTGGATACCAGCCACGCCCAATTGGGCGACGGCGGCCCGGGCCCGTTCGGTAAGCACTTTTTCGTGGGTCAGGAGGGTTCCATCCACGTCAGCGAGGAGCAGTTTGATCGGCATCTGTTAATAAGAAACACGGATTGCGGATTTAAGAAAAATCAAAGGGCCCAGGAGGAATCGTTTTCTACTTTCTACTTTGAGCTTTTTTGGCTCTTATTGTTCCTGATAGTTCCAGAGAAGGCCGCCGTCGACGAAAATAGTGGTACCGGTGATGTAATTAGATTTATCGGAAGCCAGGAAGGCAACGATTTCCGCGACATCGGCGGGTTGCCCGAGGCGTTTTAACGGGATGTTGTCCAGAAGCGAACTGAGCTCGGCGGGATTATTCAGGAGGCTTTTGTTAATCGGAGTTTCGATTGCGCCCGGCGCGACCGAGTTGACCGTTATACCAAATGGGGCCAACTCGATCGCCAGATTGCGTGTCATCATTCTGAGGCCGCCTTTGCTCATGCAGTAGGAAGTGAAATGGGGGAAAGGCAGTTCCTCATGCACGGAGCTGATGTTGATGATTTTTCCAGACCGCTTCTCCGTTTGCAGATGACGAACGACTCCTTGAGTGATGAAAAAGACACCTTTTAAATTTACGTTCATGACGGCGTCGTAATCGGCTTCAGTGACTCGCCAGTAGTCGTTGCGTTTTTCGATGCCGGCGTTGTTCACTAAAATGTCGATCCGACCAAAGGTTGCCAGAGTTTGCTCGACCAGATGGTTGATCTCACTAACGAGAGATAGGTCGGCTTTGACGATGACGCCCTTGGCTCCGGCTGCTTCGACCTGGCGAAGAGTTTCCCCCGCGCCTTCGGGATGAGTGTGGTAATCGATTGCGACGTTGACACCATCTTGCGCGAGGCGTGCGGCGATGGCCTGACCGATGCCCTGACTACTGCCGGTGACGATGGCGATGGTATTCATAAGCTCCAAGCTTGTGGCGGCGAGGATTGAGATGGAAGAACGAAAAGTCGAAATTAAAAATAGACAAGCCAAAGAAGGGAAAAAGCGTCATCGTGCCGGCAATCCGCGCGAGGCGAAACCTCGCATTATCGGTTATCTGGTTTAAGCGGCCCGATTGAAAGACGATCGGCCTTCGCTTGCTCCTACCCTCGTCACTCGCCGGGTCCGGCTCGGACCTTCTATGCCTGCCGCGCCGTAGTATTCGCGAAGGCGGTCGCTCATCCCGGCGCGCTCCGTTCATGCTTTGCGTGTTTAATGAATTCCCTCCGAAGAGTGACTCGCAATTCCTTCGGAAGTGCGACGTCAAAATCTTACGAACGCGCAATACTAAAAGAAGTGCTGTCGTTAATCTTTAGGCAAGAAAGAAAATTTATTACCGAAGTAACCAGACCATTATGAAGATATACAGCTACAGTAAATCAATTCTCGGCGTCATTTTTGCAACCGCTCTTCTGACCGGAGCTGCGCACGCGCAAACTTCCAGCATCACGACCGGTCCGGAGTTCGAAAGCACGGGCACCATCATGGAATACACGCCCGGTAGCGCGCTGGTCTTGGACATTGGCACGGGTGAACCGGTCCAGTTCAAGTTAAGCCCGAACGTCGTCTACGCCGATCCAGACGGAACGGTGCTTGAAGCTCCCGGATTAAGCACGAACCTCAGAATCCGCGTCTACTACATCGAAGTAGGCGGAGACAATGTGGTGGATAAAGTGACGTTGCTGGAAAATTACTAACGCGGCGGTAAAGGTTCGATGATTGATTTTGAAAAAAGCAAGCACATGAGCAAAGCTCGCTAGTTATCGGTTAACTGTTATTGGTTATCAGCTTTAAGCAGCCCGATCCAGAGGTCAGCGCTCGAAGATCAGAGAACAGAGATCAGAGAACCAGCGTGATCAGTGAGAAGTGATCTGTGATTAGAGAATCAGAGATCGGAGCACAAATGAGAATCGTAATGTTTGCCGTCAATTTGACCCTTGATGATGCTAGGCGTAACTTTTTTCGTTTCGCCCGCAATCCACCCGAGCATTTTCTAAAGGAGTAATAACATCATGCCGACGTACATCAGTTTAGTGCAATTCACCGATAAAGGCATCCAAGCCGCTAAGGAGACGACGCAGCGAGTGACCGACTGGGCCGGCAAGGTGAAGTCGATGGGAGTAAACATTAAAGACATGTATTGGACGCTCGGTCACTATGATCAGGTGTGCGTCTTCGAGGCGCCGAACGACGAGACGGCAGCGAGCGTGTTGCTGGCGGCGGACATGCTGGGCAACATCCGCACGCAGACAATGCGGGCCTTCACGAGCTCCGAGATGAAGGCGATCCTGGACAAGGCGCCCTGATAAGTCAGAGATCAGAAGCCAGAGGCCAAAGATCAGAGGTCAGAAATCAGGTAAGATTCCGGACATCATCATCGCCGAAATTGTCGCGATCGGCTGCTTTATTTCGGGATCACTCTCCTCAGTTCGCGGCAGGCTACCGATGCGACAGATCATCCAGGAGTCGCAGCACGAGAGAACGAAGAATATCAATAAGCTCATAAAATTCTTTTCCTGCCATTTGGGCTCATTTCAGTGTCCCCGCCATTGCGCCAGCCAATACAAACATCGACCAGAAGGCGATGAGGACGATGACTCCCAAAGTAATCAGCTCAGACAAATAGTCGGGCTGCGCTCGGTAGGCGTACCGATCGGTGATGAAACGGCGGACGCGCATTCGCCCGGGTGTTGTGTTCTTCATGGTTTCAACGCTCCTTTCATGAGGTCACTGAAATTGACAACCATTTGCACCCGCGCGCTGCTCCTTAAGAGTAACGCCGTTGTCACCTTCCACCAAACCGCGCGTGTTTCGGCAAAGTTAATTTGGTCTTGATCTCGGAAAAGCTAAAAAACTGAAACGCTAAGGGGACAGGGTCGCATCTTATTCGCGAAATCGCTACTGGGGTAAACGTCAGTCACCAAAACACCGGCTGCCGTCAACCTGACCGCGGCAGATGCTGGTCCCAGTTTTTTACCCGGTAATTGCAGACTATTGACGCTCGAAAACGTCGACTTCGGGTTTACTCTCGCCGGGATAGTTAACTGTGTTAGTTAGCGTCTTGCCATCCGCCGAAAGCTCCCAGCGATCAGTCTCAGTCGTCTTGCCTTTCAGCTTGTAAGTAAGTTCCATGTTGTGAGCATCGATCGCCTTGCCTGAGACGGTCGTACCTTTGGCCACTCGCGGACCTTTGGGCGTGTACTCTTTTCCATCTAGTTTAAATTCGGTTTTCCCTTGGAAAGTGGGATTCTTCATTGAGTAGCCGTTTCCTTCCCACTTCGCCATCTCCATGACTGTCGGCGTGCCCACCTTTATCTCCGTGCTTTCCCAGGTCCCGACCAACCCGGAGGTCCCACCGGCAGTCCGCTTCAGCTTGGTTTCATCGTGGGAGGTAGAACCATCCGGGCGCGTCTCCGTGCTGACGTAGGTGGAAGTGGCGCCGTCGTCCGAGACGGTCCATATGGCATCGGAAAAGACTTTCCCGTCTCGCTTTTGCACCCACTTCCAAGCGTTCGGGCCGCTCTGGGTAATCAACCAGGTGTTGCCGTACTTGGTTACGTGCTCCTTGCCCAAGGTGAAAGTCTCGGTGTCGTCACCGAAGGTGAACTTGTACTGGCCATTCTCGCCTTGATCGACCTTATAGGTGAGGCCGTTGAGCTGGCTCTTCTCCGGATTGAACTTCCATTTGCCAACGAACGAATCGTTCTCCGCGAATGCTAGTGGCGCAGCGCACAGGCCGAGCTCAGTGATGGCCACGAGAGTGACTTTAATCAACTTCATAGGTACTTTTTCTTTCTTGGGTTTGAGTTGAGGGAAGCTCATCCAAAACCCCGGAATCCTGTAGGATGAACCACATCGAAGATTGCCCCTTCGACACGCCTGCTAAGACCTGAGCGCACTGTTCAGAGTCAGTGTTATTATAAGCCCTAAACTGCCGATACCGCGATGATCGTCCACGCCCAAGCCACTAACGAACCAAGTGCTCGGGCAAGTCTGAGAACCCATGTCCCCGTTTGTTCCATATAATGCTGAAGCGCCGGGTGTAACTCGTTGAGCGTTGGTGGCAAGCAAATAAGCGCGTTCTCGCCGCCGAAGCGATTTCATAATGTTGGGGTGGCCCGGGAAGGGTTTTCGTCTGAATACTTCGCGGCGCGATAGCGTCTCTTATTTCAACTCGTCTTACATCGATATGAAAACAAAATTTTCCACCATTGCGCTCGCGGCGCTGCTCTTTGTAGGGCTTTCGCTCACTTCTTCTTTTGCACAAATCGGAATATCGATCGGGATCGCGCCACCCCCGATACCGATATATGAGCAGCCCTACGCCCCAGCCGAAGGTTATATTTGGACCCCGGGCTACTGGGCCTACGATACCGATTATTATTGGGTCCCTGGCATCTGGGTTCCGCCGCCGCGCGTCGGATTCCTGTGGACTCCCGGATACTGGGGCTACAACGGGAGCAATTACTTCTTCAACGACGGCTACTGGGGCCCGACTGTCGGGTTCTATGGCGGGATCAATTACGGTTACGGCTACGGGGGACAGGGCTACTACGGCGGCGAATGGGTCGGCAATACGTTCCGCTATAACACGGCCGTGACCCGGGTGAACAAAAGTGTGATTCACAACACCTACGTCAACAAACAGGTCGTCACCAAGACCGGCAGCCGCGCCAGCTTTAACGGGCCGGGCGGCACAACAGCCAAGCCCACCGCCCAGCAAGAAGCCGCAGCCAAGGCGGAGCACATCCCAGCTACCTCGGCACAGCAGTCACGCGTCGAGGCGGCGAAGAACGATCCTGCTTTGCATGCTGCTAATAATCACGGGAAGCCTAAAGCCGAAGCGATCAAGGCGCTCGACCGCAACAACGAAGCGCAGGCTGGTGCCGGGAAGGCGAAAGGCAAACAGGAAGCAGCTAATGGAAACTCCGCGTTCGGGCATAAGCAGGGCGACGCGACGACCCGCACAAAGGGCTCCCAAAACAACGCCTACGGCAAGGCACAATCGGCTGAGGCACATGCTTCGCATACGGTGAAAGCCCACCCGACCAATGCTGCGGCGACTGCTCACCGCGCTTCACACCATCCGCAGGTAACGTCGCATCGGCCGCCGCCAGGGCCGGTCCGGCAAGCGGGACCCGCGGCAAGTACTCACGCCAAGGGGCAAGCCGCGCAGCCCAACAAAAAGAAGAAGTCATCGAACGAAGAGCCAGGCGGCGGGCATTAGCGGGAATCAGAGGGTCAGAGACCAGAGGTCAGAGACTAGATACCGGAGGGCAGCAGGTCCAAAACGGGTGAAGTATATCCAAATTGCTCAGCTCGAAGGTGTTCCAGCGCATC
>Ga0209474_10004357_pt1 | contig 12248 bp, 8 predicted proteins | sample GraSoiAngelo_145_FD_185902 | JGI IMG/M metagenome (GOLD analysis project Ga0209474, IMG submission 185902) | Grasslands soil microbial communities from the Angelo Coastal Reserve, California, USA - 14_1009_05_20cm (SPAdes) (version 2) | ecosystem: Environmental > Terrestrial > Soil > Grasslands ...
CGCAACGTGATCGTCAATCGGCGTTCCGATAAAAACGATCCGATCTTTGAGCAGCCGCGAATAGATATCATAGCTGCGTTCGCCCCGGCCGGTCTGCTCCACGACCATCGGGATCAGCACCTGCGAAACGTTTTCGTCCGACACGTTCATGGTTTTTCTTCTTTAACAGTGGATTCTTCTGCTGGTTCGATGGTAACATTCGCCTTTAGGAAATCAAGAGTCTTGCCCAGCAGAATCTGGTCGGCCACATCGTCCAACGCATCTTTTTGCTGCAACTCCTTGCGCATTTTCTCGGGCGAAATGTCGTAACGTGCCGACTCCTGTTTGATGCGAAGATCGACGTCTTCCTTCTTCACCTGAATGTTCTCGCGCTCTGCGATCCGGTGCAGAATGAAATTTGTTTTCAACCGAGTCGCCGCCAGGCCCGCGGCGCCGTCGATCAGCTCTTTCTCTTTTTCCTTTAGCATCTCATCGGTAACACCGCGCTCGCGATTCCGTTGCACTAATTCCGCCAGCGCGCGCCGCGTTTCATTTTGCAGGAGCGCCGGAGGCAACTCGAACTGGATGTGCTCATGCAAATATTTAAGGATCTGCGATTCCTTGGCGCGCTCGACATCATGCTGTTTCGCATGCTCGATATCGTGCTCAATCATCTGGCGAAGATCGGCCAGCGTTTTGTCCGGAGCCAGTTTGGCCGCAAGCGCGTCATCGATTTGTGGTAAAACTTTCTCCTTGATTTCGCGCAACGTAATGGCGTAGTCCGCTTTCTTGCCGCCCAATTCTTTGACCGGAAAATCCGCCGGGAATTCGACGATGACGAGGCGCGTTTCGCCCGGCTTTTGTTCGACCAGCTGCTCACAAAATTTCGGCAGAAAATTGTCAGCCGCCAGATGCAGCCAGAATTTTTTGCCGCCTTGCAAATTTTTGCTGGCCTGCGGCGCAATTTCGCTGATCGGCTTGGTGTCCACCGAACCTTCGAAATCGATCACCGCAAAATCGCCCATTTGCAGTCCGCGTCCCGGCACATCGAGAAAATCCGCTGATTGATCACGCAAGCGCTCCAGCGCCGCGTCCACTTCGGCGTCAGAAACCTTTGTCTCCGGTAACTGCACCGGAATTTTTTTGTAGTCCGGCAGCTCGAACTCCGGCGCGGTAACGACGGTCGCGCGGAAGCGCATCGATTTGTCTTCGCCGAACTGTATGTCTTCGATGTTCGTTACCGAAGCCACGCGCAATTGCTCTTGTTCGACTGCTTGGTGATAACTTTTCGACACGAGTTTCTTGGTCAGTTCATCCTGGATTTCCTTGCGGAATCTTTTGTCGATCACGGCACGTGGCGCCTTGCCCGGACGGTATCCGGGGATTTTCGCAAATCGCGCGAAGCTGTTTGCGATGACATCCCACTCCTTTTGGACTTCCTCAGGCGGCAATTCGATCTGGAGCTTCGAAACCGAACCGGGCTGCCTTTCTACTTCAACCTTCATTGTGAGAAAGCGACGATTGTAGCGGCGCTTGTGTCAAGCGCCGGCCACGCCTTCGCCTTTGACGTAAACCGAATGCGTCTGCGGCAACCCAAACCAGTACGCCAATTCGCGATAATCTTCGCAGTCGAAGACAGAGAAAGTGGCAAGCTTTCCTCGCTCAAGCGAGCCGATCCTGTCGCCGCGATTGAGACCGTACGCGGCGTTGATGGTCGCTGCCGTGATCGCTTCTGCAGGCGACATTTTCATCTGCGTGCAGGCCAAAGACAAAATCATCGGCATGCTTGGCGTTGGCGACGAGCCAGGGTTAAAATCGGTCGCGACCACCACGGCAAGCCCGGCTTGAATCATTTCGCGCGCGCGTGGGTAATCCGGTGATCCGAGCGTGTATACCGAACCCGGCAACAGTATCGGCTGCACGCCAGCGGATTTCATTGCCGCAATCCCATCTCTATCTGTTTTCTCCAGATGATCAGCGGTCGTGGCCTCCAATTCTGCGGCCAATTTTGCGCCGCCGAAATTGCTTAGTTGGTCAGCGTGGATTCGCAGTTTTATCCCCAGCTTTCTGGCTGCCGTCAAAATTCTTCTCGATTGCTCGACCTCAAAATAACCGCGCTCGCAAAATACGTCGCAAAACTCCGCGAGTTTTTCTTTTGCAATTCGCGGCAACATCTGATCGATCACAAGCTCGATGTATTCATCGGTGTCCATCTCGCGCGGCACTGCGTGTGCTCCGAGAAACGTCGGCACAATATCGAGCGGCGATTCCTCGTTGAGTGATCGAATCACGCGCAAGATCTTCAGCTCATCCTCAAGCGTCAGTCCGTAGCCGGATTTGACCTCGACGGTTGTAGTCCCGCAGCGTAGAAACCAATCTGCGTGTCTCTTTGCCTGCGCGAGAAGGTCCTGCTCACTGGCGGCGCGCGTCTTCTCTACCGTGGACCAAATGCCGCCACCAGCTTTGGAGATTTGTTCATAGCTTTCACCGCGCGCGCGCCGCTCAAAATCGTCGAGGCGATTTCCGGCAAAAACCAGATGCGTGTGCGCATCGACAAATCCCGGCAGCACAACGCGACCGCGGGCATCGACGATCTGCGCACCGCGCGATTTCCTCTGGATCTCATCGCTCGGGCCAACGCTGTCGATTTTGGCATCATGAATTAGCATTCCGCCATCGCGAATAATTGCCAACTCGGCCATTTCTGCCCCGACGCGCGGCCTTGTCGGACCAGCCAGCGTGACCAATTGCGAGACGTGAAGAACGGCAAGTGACTTCACGATTTGCTTAGCTTGCCTTCGACAATCTGGTTGATGTTCTTAAACTGCGCCTCTGAATCCGCGCTGATCTTCCGCACTTTGTCAGAAAGCGCCGATTTGAATTTTTCGTCCTTCAACTGGCCAACGTTGATTCGCACATTTAGCGCTGCGCCTTCTATGCACGCGTGAGTGGCCAGCGCGCCGACACCCACGTCCGAGATGGAGGCCGGATTTCCTTTTTCAGCCATTTCCGCCAGCAATGCGTACGATTTTGATGCCGTTTCCATAACGTTCAAGGGGACTTCCGCCGCGTGTTTCGTCGCCGCTTCAATTGCAGCCGAACGCGCCGTCTTTTCTTCCGCCGACACTTTTGGCAGCGCAAATGCCTCCATCACCTTGTTAAAGGCCGCGGTGTCTTCATCCACAAGCGAGAGCAATTCATCTTTGACTCGCTGCGCTTTGACCGCCCAATTGCTGAAATATTCGAGCTTCTCGTCCCAGCCTCGTTTTCCAGCAGAAAGGTTCGCCACCATTCCGCCCAACGACGCACCTAATGCGCCCATCAAAGCTGCCACGGAACCACCGCCAGGCGCAGGTGAATCGCTCAATGTTTCATTGCAAAAATCGCGCACATCCATTTTTACGAGGGATTTTTTTGGTTCAGCAGATTGAATTTTGAATTCAATCACCTTTTCGTTTGGATTAAAAGGCTTCAGTTCGCTCAAGGCCATGGAGCGAACTGCCATGTCGATCAGTTCTTCTTCTGAAACGCCTTTAGACCATCGTTGCTTGCGTAAAAAATAACGGCCCGCATCGACCAGACATTTCTTCGGCACCATGCCCACGATTTCTGAACCTGTTACGCGCATACCGCGTTTGGCTGCCGATTCGACGCACGCGTCGAATGCCAGATGCAACGGCGTCTCCTCGATGTTCGTCAGATTCATCGACACCTGCGCGATCCCGTATTCCTTCACGAACCAGCCAATCGCTTTCACATGTTTGAGCATGCCTGCAATTCGAACCGGTTCGCCGTTTGCGTCCAGCACCGGTTTCCCCGATGGCGTGCCGTCCTCCGTCTTCACTCTTCCCTGCTCTCGCACGTCAAACGCAACCGAGGTCGCGCGTCGTACTGATTTCGTGTTCAGGTTTACGTTGTAGGCAACCAGAAAATCGCGAACGCCAATTACGGTCGCGCCTGATTTCTCATTGAAAACCGCCGGACCGAAATCGGGTTTCCATTCGGGTTGTTTTATTTTTTCGAAAAACCCTTCGTATTCTCCGCCGCGAATCACTGAAAGATTCGAACGCGCCTTGTCCTTTGCCGCTTTCTCGTAGAGATAGACCGGGATTTTCAATTCCTCGCCGACACGTTTCCCGAGACGATTCGCGCATTCGATTGCTTCTTCCCAATTGACGCTGCTCACCGGAATGAATGGGCAAACATCAGTCGCGCCCATGCGTGGATGGGCTCCTTTGTGCCTGCGCATGTCGATGAGCTCAGCCGCCTTTTTGATCGCTCGAAATGCGGCTTCCACCGCTGCATCGGGACTTCCGACAAAGGTCACGACCGTTCGGTTCGTGCTCGCGCCAGGATCAACGTCCAGCAATGAAACGCCTTCGACCGATTCAATTGCATCAGTGATTTGTCGAATGACATTCTGATCGCACCCTTCGGAAAAATTCGGCACACATTCAATCAACTTTTTCATGGTCGCCGCAGTCTTTTCTGTAGCGGCGTACTCCAGCCGTCGCAAATCTGCAGAGTCGGGCAGTAGTCTATCGCGGATCCCGAAGCGCCGTGTTTGGGTAGCGCACGCGTCACGCGTGCTGGTTTCGGCGTCGCGCCGAAACAGTCTTCCCCGCAGTCTCCAAATCGGCGGGCCTTCAGAACGACGCAAAAGTTCGCAAACGCCAGCGGCGTTTGCCAGCACGCGAGACGCGTGCGCTACCCAGAACGTCAATCGCGCGGTTTCGGCTGTATCGGGAGGTCGATCTTGTTCGCAGCGGCGAATTCGATTGCGCGCGAATAACCGGCGTCTGCGTGACGAAGTATGCCGGTACCGGGGTCGCTGGTGAGGACGCGCTCAAGGCGGCGCTTGGAATTTTCGGTGCCATCGGCAACGACGACCATGCCGGCATGCTGGGAAAAACCGATGCCGACGCCGCCACCATTGTGAATCGATATCCAAGACGCGCCGGCGGCAGTGTTGATAAGCGCGTTGAGCAACGGCCAATCGGCAATTGCATCGCTGCCATCGAGCATTCCTTCGGTTTCGCGATTGGGCGATGCGACGGAACCTGAATCGAGATGATCGCGCCCGATCACGATCGGCGCTTTGATCTCACCGCGCCTAACGAGCTCGTTCATGGCCAGGCCAAATTCCGCGCGTTCGCCATAGCCGAGCCAGCAAATCCGCGCAGGTAATCCTTGGTATTGAATCCGTTGCTGCGCGAGTTTCATCCAGCGCGCGAGCGTTTGGTTTTTGGGAAATAATTCGAGCGCGAGTTTGTCGGTGCACGCAATGTCTTTAGGGTCCCCGCTCAAGGCGACCCAGCGAAACGGACCGCGCCCTTCGCAAAACAATGGCCGAATGTATTCCGGAACAAAGCCGGGGATGTCGAAGGCGTTTTTCACGCCGGCCTTTTTTGCCTGCGCACGGATGTTATTTCCGTAATCAAACGTTACTGCGCCTTGTTTCTGCAATGCAAGCATGGCTTCAACGTGCACGGCCATCGACTGCATCGCGCGATCGATATATTCCTCTGGATTTTTCCGGCGCAACGCAAGCGCGTCGTCAAGCGACATTTCGTGCGGCACGTAGCCGTTCAACGCATCATGCGCGCTGGTTTGATCCGTCAAAACGTCAGGAACAATCTCGCGTCTGACGATTTCCGGCAGAACGTCAGCACAATTACCGACAAGTCCTACCGAGAGCGATTTGCGATCTTTGCGCGCCTGATCGATCAATCCAAGCGCTTCATCCAGGGTTGACGCGATCTTGTCGCAGTAACCGCTTTTCAAGCGCTTCTCGATGCGTGCCGGATCGACTTCGACACCGAGGAAAAGCGCACCGTTCATGGTCGCAGCCAGCGGTTGCGCGCCACCCATGCCGCCAAGCCCGCCGGTCAAAATGAATTTTCCGTCCAGCGAGCCACCGAAATGTTTGCGGGCAGCGGAGGCGAAAGTTTCAAATGTTCCCTGCACGATCCCCTGGCTGCCGATGTAAATCCACGAGCCGGCAGTCATCTGCGCGTACATTGTCAGCCCCATTCTTTCGAGGCGATTGAACTCGGCGTAATTATTCCATTGTCCGACAAGATTGGAATTCGCAATGAGAACCCGGGGCGCTTCTTCGTGCGTCCGAAATTTGCCGACCGGTTTCCCTGATTGCACGAGAAGCGTCTCATCATTTTCGAGTTCGCGCAGCGAGCGCACGATTGCGTCGAATGCCTCCCAGCTTCGCGCGGCGCGCCCAGTCCCGCCGTAAACTACAAGCTGGTCTGGATTTTCTGCTACATTCGGATCGAGATTGTTCATCAACATCCGCATGGCTGCCTCCTGGTGCCAGCCTTTGCAGGTACACTCGCTGCCGTGCGGCGCATGGATGACTCGTCTTCCACTCATAGCTTTTTGTCCTCGCCGTCAAAATCGCCCCGGCGAATCGCTTCGGTAACCCGCGCGATATCGCCGGAAAGCGAGCGGTCCTCCGTAAGCGGCGGCGCGATTTTTCGCACCGCAGCGAATGCACGCTCGACGCCAACTCCTGCTTTTAAAGGACGGCGATGTTCCAAGCCTTCACTAGCAGCGAGCAATTCGATGGCCAGCAAATTTTCGGTCAGATCGACGATCGCGCGCAGCTTCAGCGCGCTCGTCATTCCCATGGAAACATGATCTTCTTTCCCACCGGAAGTGGTGATGTTGTCAATGCTCGCTGGATGCGCGAGCACACGCGCTTCATTGACCAACGACGCAGCCGCGACGTGCGCAATCATAAACCCAGATTGCACGCCCGGCTCTCGCGCCAGGAATGCAGGCAACCCTTCGTTCTTGTCTGGATTAAGCAATCGATCTGTCCGGCGTTCGCTCATGCTCATCAGATCGGCAATTGCAATTGCCGCGTAATCGAACGCAAACGCGAGTGGCGCGCCATGAAAATTGCCGCCAGAAATCACTTCATCGCTCTCTGCGAACACCAGCGGATTATCGGTGGCGGATGCGGATTCAATTAACAAAATATCTTCGCAATGCCCGAGCACGCCGCGAACCGCTCCGTGGACCTGCGGCATGCAACGCAGGCTATATGCATCCTGAACGCGCGGATCGTCCTCGAGATGCGACTGGCGAATTTCGCTGCCTTCCATCAATGACAAAAGATGTTTGGCGACAGCTTTCTGGCCCGGGTGCCGCCGCGCATCCTGCAGCCGCGAATCGAAAGCGGCGGGTGTGCCTCTCAACGCTTCCAAAGTCATCGCGCCGGCAACGTCGGCAACCCGCGCAAGGCGTTGCGCGCGCAGAAGCGCCAGCCCGCCCACGGCGTGCATCGCCTGTGTGCCGTTCAGAAGCGCCAGGCCTTCCTTTGCTTCGAGTTGCACCGGCGTTAGTCGAGCGCGCTGCAGTGCTTCGGCGCTCGTCATCCGTTGCCCCTCAAAGAATGCCTCGCCTTCGCCAATGAGACTCAGAGCCAGATGGGCAAGCGGTGCCAGATCGCCGCTTGCGCCTACCGAGCCTTTTTCCGGAACTACTGGACAGACGCGCCGATTGAGCATTTCGCAAAGCAGCTCGATGACGTCGAAACGTATTCCACTGAAGCCGAGGACCAGGACATTCGCCCGCAGCACCATCATCGCTCGCACCTCGGCCTCGGACAGCGGATTTCCAATCCCGCAAGCGTGGCTGCGGACGAGGTTCAACTGTAGCTGACGCAATTCGCCATGCGAGACGCGAACGTCGGAGAGCTTGCCGAACCCGGTGTTGACTCCATAAACGACCGCATCACGCTCAACGATTTGTTCGATCGCTTTGCGCGAGGCGAAAATACGCGGCCGCGCAGCAGGAGAAATGCAAACGGCCTCACCTTTGAAAGCGACCGCTGCGAGTTGAGCAAGGGAAATCTGCTCGCCCTTCAGTTCCATTCGCGCAGTTTAGTCAGAATCCCGGAAAAAGAAAAAGGCCAGGTCGGAACACGACCTGGCCTTTGGGCGAAACCGCCCGGATTAAATTGGGTGCCGGATTTATTTTCCGCTCGGCGCTGGAGGTGGGGTTACTACCTCCTTGTGTTGCGCGCAAGCCCCCAGTCCCAAAGCGGTGACCATAACGGCCACGACCATGATCGTTTTCAATAGTTTCAATCTATCTCGCCTCCTTTCGTAGCAAGTTGCTCCGGTCTGTTTAGTTAGGGAATCAGGGGGACGCAATGCTTTTCTGAAGTTTTTTTTGATCACAAACTGGGTGCCCGCTTTATTTGGCGTAACCGGTCGTTCCTGCGCTTGTGGTCACAGTAGCCTCTTTGTGTTGAGCACAAGCACCAAAACTCAAAGCAGTAGCCAAAATGACCACGATCATGATCGCTCGTAAAAGTTTCAATCTGTCTCGCCTCCTTTCATCACAAACTGCGCCGCCGTTTAGAATCACACGGAAACAACGTTTTTCTTGTCTCCTTTGGATGTATCGCCGGGAAATTCTGCCCAAAAGTTCCTACTCATGGCTCTATTACAACCGGAATGCCTTCGTCAACTAAATCGAACAGTTCGACCACGTCCGCATTCCGCATCCGGACGCAACCGCAGCTGGCGGGCGTACCGATATTGTCCTCGTGTTTCGTGCCATGAATGTAGATGTAGCGACCGCGTGTATTGGCGTTCTGCTCGTCCAACCCGTCGAGCCATAAAATACGGGACATGACCAAATCCTCGGTTGGAGGAATCGAATCAAGGGGTCTGAGTGCCACGCGGCTTCGAAAAACGGTCCCGCTCGGCGTGTCGCCGCCAATCTTCTCCGCTACTCGAAAACGACCGGTGGGCGTTTTCATGCTTCCCATTTCCGTCCCAACGCCGAACCGCGAAGTGGACACCGGGTAACTGCGGATCAGTGTGTCGCCGTCCTTCAACGTAAGCTTCTGATCACGGATCGATATGTAAATGTTTCGCGAAGTTTGCATCGAATCACCCCGGCGATAAACTGCGCCTGCGGATGAAAGGCTATCATATCGCCGTTGTTGGCGCGACCCGCCTTCGCTCGCCGCGGCGACCTACGGCGGGCGAGAAGAGCCAGCACGGAATTCAAAGGTGCACTAGCGCATCATGAAGAAATATCACGTTGCGATTGTTGGCGCGACCGGCGTTGTCGGGCAAGAGCTTTTGCGCGTGCTTGAGCGGCGAAATTTTCCAGTGGCGAGTCTGCGTCCGATTAGCTCTGCGCGTTCCGCCGGTAAATCAGTGCGCTTTCGAGATGAATCAGTTCCGGTGCAGCAACTCGACGAAGATTCATTCGAAAAGATCGACATCACATTTTTCAGCGCTGGCGGCGAAATCTCGCGAAAATATGTGCCGATTGCTTGCCAGGCGGACGCAATCGTCATCGACAACTCGTCGGCGTTCCGAATGGAGGCGCATGTGCCTCTGGTAATTCCCGAGATCAACCCCGAGGATGTGCGACGGCACCGCGGGCTCATTGCAAATCCAAATTGCACAACGGCAATCACGTTGATGGCGCTTTTTCCTCTGCACCGTGCGTTCGGCGTTCGTCGAATTTTCGCCGCGAGTTATCAGGCCGTTTCTGGCAGCGGCACGCGCGCGATCGATGAATTAACTTGGCAAACGAAAAGAGGGGCCGCTGATCAGGAATCGCTTTCAATGCCCGGCACATCCGCCTTCGCTGAAGCTACGGCGGACAAGGTCTATCCGCATCCGATCGCATTCAATTTGTTGCCGCACGTCGATGGCTTTCTGGAAACCGGCTACACAAAAGAGGAAATGAAGATGCAGAACGAGGCGCGCAAGATCATGCACCTGCCGCAATTCTGCGCCTCGGTCACTTGTGTGCGTGTGCCGGTGTATCGCGCACACTCCATCGCGGTGAGCGCTGAATTCGAAAGAACCGTTTCATTGGAACGCGCGCGCGAAGTTTTAGCCAAAGCGCCAGGGCTCGAGCTCGTGGACGAACCGCAGAATAATCGCTACCCGATGCCACTTAGCGTTACGGGAACAGACGATTGTGAGGTAGGCCGGGTGCGGCTGGATTGCGCTTTTGAAAATGGGCTATCGTTTTGGGTTTCAGGCGATCAATTGCTCAAAGGCGCCGCCCTAAACGCGGTCCAGATTGCCGAATTACTGTAGCGTCCGCTCTCTCAGCGGAGTTCGTTGCATTCGTTGTAGGGGCGCTTGTGTCAAGCGCCCAGATACAAAACGCCCGGCGTTTGACACAAACGCCGCTACAAAAAAGCGGCTCCGGGATTTTCTTTCCGAAGCCGCTTTTACAAATCGCGCCAGAGTTATTGTGGTCCCGGCGGTGGTGATTCTTTTTCTCCCTTTTTCTTTCCGTGTTGTGGCTGCTCTTGGCTGCGTTCGGCTGCAGGGGGTCCACCACCTCTTTGTGGTGGCCCGCCAGCGGCGGGTGCTCCACCTCCTTGTGGCGGCCCGCCAGGCTGACCGTGAGCCGCTTGCCCCCTTTCGTGTCCGCGCGGTTCACCCGGAGGCGCGCCACCAGGCGGTTGCGCGCCTTGTTTATACATGTTGGGTGGATTCTCGTGCATCTTCTGCGCCGGCGGCCCGCCACCGCTAACGTCAGACGGCATCGTGCTGCCCGGCTGCGCCGCCGGCCTGCCATGAGGTCTGCCTCGCTCAGATGGCGGAGCCGCCTCGCCTGCTCCAGGCGGCATCGTGTCACCCGGTTGGACCCCCGGTTTGCCATGAGGTTTGCCTCGCTCAGATGGCGGAGCCGCCTCGCCTGCTCCAGGCGGCATCGTGTCACCCGGTTGGACCCCCGGTTTGCCATGAGGTTTGCCTCGTTCAGTTGGCGGAACTGCCTCGCCTGCCCCCGGCGGAATCGTCGCTCCGGGTTGGATGCCTGGTTTGCCATGAGGCTTGCCTCTTTCAGATGGCGGAGCTGCCTCGCCGGGTCTTGGCGGCATTGTCCCGCCCGGTTGCGCGCCTGGCCTGCCATGAGCCTTGCCTCGTTCAAACGGCGAAGGCGAAATGCCTGCTGGAGCTGCTGTCGCACCGGGCGGTACGCCCCCGGGTTTGCCTCGCGGCCCAGGCGAAACTGGCGCCCTCTCCCCTGGCGCGGCGGGTGGGCTCGCGCCAGCAGCTGGCGGGCTGCCTGCTACTCGTGCAGCTGCACGCGTCGGCGGAGGAATATTCTTCGGGTTCTCGGTTTTAATCTTCTGTTCCACCTCGGCTCTATTGGAAACACCCTTCCAGCCGTGTTCAATCTTTGGCTGCGCGACTTTGGCTTTCACTGCTGGAGGCGCAACGCTGGTAGGCGCCTTGGTGAGCTTAGGCGGTGCACCTACCATGAGCTTGTTGCCCTGCACTTTGGTGAGCGTCCCCGATTTAGCAGCGGCAGACAAATCAGCGGCAGTCTGCCGCTCGATAGTGAGCCGCTGAATCGGCCGGCTCGAGTATTGGTTAACGACGTTGTAATTCGGGCCGTAATTATAGACCACATTGTTCTGAACGGAGATGTTGGTCACGTTCACTGTGTTCGTGATGTAAGTGACGTTCTGCGCTGGCGGATAGAGCCGATCCCGCAACACCGGTTCACCGATAAAACGAATGTCGCAAAAGTTGTAATATTCCGGGCCGATATCGTATTCGACGTCCACGGTGGCGCCGATCGGCTGTCCTTCATAGACGATCTCCGGGCCCCGCGGAGGCAAGGGCGCCCAGCCAATGCTGTCGCCACCGGTTCGCCACGATACCCAAGCCGGGCCCCAGTCCAGGTCGCTGCCTGGGATCCAGACCCAGCCGTAATCCGCTAGTCTCGCCCAGCGGCCATAGTGGTACGTGGCCCAGCCGAAATCTTCGTAACTGATCCAGGTCCATCCATAATCTGTGTATGCCCAATATCCGTCCGAATAAGGGCGCCAGTTCGGATCGCTCACGGCTATGTCCGGCTGCCAGCCATATCCGTAGCCTTCAACGTCAATCCAGTTCCCACCGGAAAGGTTGTTGTAAATGAAATCAACCGATACGTCCGCTGCCCTCACCTGCGAAAGAGCAGACAGAACACAAGCAAGGATGGTTAATGCAAAGAGAATTTTTTTCATGATTGTTAGAAAAGATTTATGAAGGCTTCGACTTTACCGCTCCGCGATTTATTCAAGTTATCATTCGGAAACAGCGTTTGCATCGCGCGTGTTGGGTCCGCTTAAACGCGCGGACGGATGAACCATGGATTGCCCTGCGCGGCTCCGCCGCAACCGAACGTGAGCCCGCGAATCACGCTAATTGACGCGAATCAAAAAAGGAATCCCCTAAACTCCCGACTTCGGCCGTGATGAAACCGCC
>Ga0209474_10004362_pt1 | contig 12241 bp, 7 predicted proteins | sample GraSoiAngelo_145_FD_185902 | JGI IMG/M metagenome (GOLD analysis project Ga0209474, IMG submission 185902) | Grasslands soil microbial communities from the Angelo Coastal Reserve, California, USA - 14_1009_05_20cm (SPAdes) (version 2) | ecosystem: Environmental > Terrestrial > Soil > Grasslands ...
GGTCACATTCAGCGCGCTGAGCTCGGTTGCGGCCTCCTGACCCTGCGGGAGATACGCCGGGACTTCTACGTCTGCGGATGGCGCGGCCACGGCCGGGTACGGGCGATGGGTGTCCTCGAAGTTGATCTCGAGGTAGAGCCGCCGCTGGCCGGCGTCGGCGGCGAGGAGTTGCTCCACCGCCGCGGCGATCGTCTCTCCGTTCCCCGAGCCGTGCATGTGCTCAAAGCCGAGACGTTCCGGATGCAGCGTGACGTGTTGACCACCGAAGAGATGGGCCTCGAACCCGGCGCGGGCGAACACCGCCGCCGCGTGCGGTGAGCTCGAGTCAAGCTCCCAGTCGAAGCCGTGATGCGCGAGCCCCATCACGCCGTTGCTGTGCGGGTAGCGGCCGGTGGCAAGTGTGGCGCGGCTGGGGCTGCACTGCGGCGCGGTGCAAAAGGCCTTGTCGAACCTGACGCCGCCGGCCGCCAGCCTGTCGAGGTTCGGGCTGGACACGCCGCGAATGCCGTAGCAGTGCAGGTGGCGTCCGATGTCGTGCGTCGTCATCACGACCACGTCCTTGGCAGGCATGCTCATACCGGGCCTCGGCCGGGCCCGAAGTCCGATGTCTCCGCTACGCCATTAACCCTTGACGGAACCGCTCGTGATGCCGCGCACGAAATAGCGCTGCAGGAAGATGAACACCGCCAGCGGCAGCGCCATCTGCAGCACGGCGGCGGCGGTGAGGAACTGCCAGCCTCCACCCAGCGAGGTGACCAGCTGGGTGATGACGACCGTGAACGGGCGATTGGGGCTGGTACCCAGGTAGGTCAGCGCGACCAGCAGGTCGTTCCAGACCCCGAGAAAAACGAAGATCGTGAGCGAGGCGATCGCCGGCACTGTCATCGGCACGGCGATGCGAAGGAAGCGAACGGCATGACCGGCGCCATCGACCTCCGCGGACTCGAAGATCTCGCGCGGCAGGCCGCCCAGGTAGTTGCGCAGCAGAAAGACCTCGAATGGCAAGCCATAGCCTGAATGCGCGAGCCAGACGGCGACGATCGTTCCGTTGAGACCCGTCGCTCTGAAGAATTGAAGCACCGGGATCAGGGTCATCTGGATCGGAACCACCATCAGCCCGACGATCACGATGAAAAAGATGTTCTTGCCGGGAAAGTTCATCCAGGCGAAGGCGTAGGCGCCCATGGTGGCGATGGCGAGCTGGATCACCGTGGCGGGGAGCGTGATCAAGACGCTGTTGACGATCGAGGTCGCCACGTTTTCCGTGTTGAGGACCTGCTGGTAGCTCGCAAATGTGAATCCATGTGGCGGGAACAGGGTCGTCCACCATCCGGCGGTGCCCATGTCCCCCACCGCACGGAATGAGTTGATGATCATGCCGATGGTGGGCACGATCCAGATCGCGATGAAGATGACGATCACCAGGTGCAGCGGCAATCGCTGCAGGGCGCGTCCCCATCTGTCCAGGGCGGTGCCGGCGGCGGTGACCGGAGCGGTTTCGCGGCGAGTCGTTACCTGAACTCCGCTCATCGCTGCTCCTCCTGTTGCTGGAAGCGACGGATGTTGACCACAAGCAGCGGCACGATGGCGACGAACAGGACCACACCGACCGCAGCGGCTCGACCGTAGTGGGCGTTGGCCAGCTGGTTGAACATCTGGGTCGCAATCACGTCGGTGTCGTATGCGCCGGCGGTCAGCACGTAGACGATGTCGAACGTCTTCAGGGCGTTGATGATCATCGTGGTGCCGACCACGGTGATCGTCGGCCACAGCAGTGGCGTGACGATGAGCTGCACGATCCGGAACTCGTTCGCGCCATCCATGCGGGCGGCCTCGAGGACTTCGGTGCTGATTGCCTTGAGGCTGGCCGAGATGATGACCATGCAGAATCCCGTGATGCTCCAAATGCCGACGAAGATCAGCGCCGCGTTGTTGGTGGTCGAGTTGACCAGCCAGGCAACGGGCTGCTGGCCCGCCAACCCGAGCAAGGCGTTGAGGGTGCCGGTCTGGGTTGTACCCGGAGGCTGGTAGTCGAACATGAACTTCCAGATGATCGACGCGGCGACGGCGCTGATCGGAACCGGCAGGAAGATGGCGATCTTGGCCAGGGACTCGTAGCGGACGCGGTCGAGGAGGATCGCGATGACGAGTCCGAGGGCGACGCTGATCGAGGTGTAGAAGATCAGCCACAGGAGGCTGTTCCGAAGCGACGTCAGAGTGTCCGGGAAGGTGAAGAAGTAGACGTAGTTGTTCAACCCCACCCAGGTCGTGTCCGCGTTGTTGCGGAAGCTCAGTACGACGGTGCGGAGAAGCGGGTAGACCATGAAGATCGTTGCGAAACCGATCGCCGGCAGCGCCCAGAAGTAGGGCCGGATCCAGATCTGCAGTCGCTCCGGCAGACGCTCGACGACTCGCTCGCCCAGGATGATGTACCCGAGCAGCACGAGCGGAACGAAAATTACCGCGGCTATCGCCGTGATGAACTGCTCCACCCCGCTTACCTCCTTATCAGGGCGACAGCGGCCGGGGCGAACAGGCTCCGCCCCGGCCGATCAAATCCACTAAAACGCTCGGCTAACTGGTTGAGTACGCGGCCGTCTGAACCTGATCGAGATGTGCCAGCTGCGAATCCAGGCTGGACGGGGTCCTGGTGACGTTGAGGAGTGACTGCCAGTACGCCTTTCTCATGTCCGAGGGCATGAAGTCGCCCGCGGTGACGAGCAGGTTCTTGGCGCTCCCAGCAACCTCTGCTGCGCGCTTGTAGATCGGGTCGTTGTAATTCAGCGTCTTGATCGCGCCCAACGTCCCGCCGTCGTTTGCCCAGATCTGCTGCGCATCCTTGGTCGCCAGGTACTGCATCAACTGCTTCGCAGCGGGCGTGCTGTTGTACATCGCGACGTTGTCGTAGAAGCCGTTGACGTTGCCGTCGTACTGCGAGTTGACGCTGGGGTGACCGAAGAAGTCGAAGTCGGTGCCCGCCTTCAGGCCAGGCGTGTTTTGCGTGAAGAAGTTCGCGATGAAGGTCGCCTGCTCGAGGAACAAGCAACCGGCCGGGCTCTTGAACAGCGGGTCGCCGGCCTTGCCGAAGTTGGTCGAGAGTGCCGTGTTGGGACCGCCGTATACGTTGGCGGCGGACACTTCCTTGAGGAAGGTCTGGTAGCCGAGCTTGATCTCGGGCGAGGTCCACTTCTTCTTGCCGTTGATCCAGTCGGTGTAAACCTGGTCGCCGGACTGCCGCATGATGATGTTGTGCAGCTGGTCGCTCGCGGGCCAGCCCGAGTCGCCGCCCGACTCGAACCCGGCGCAGAAGAGCTTCTGGGCTCCATATTGCGACGGGTTGATCGCAAGCAGGTCGTCGAAAGTCTTCGGAGCCTGCCCCGTGAAGACCTTCTTGTTGTACCAGAACAGGCCCTTGACCTGGGTCTTGATCATCTCCAGGTAGTGCTTGCCGCCGATGATGCCGATGTAGGGGTCGTCGCTCGCGCCGCCCGGGGGCGTCGTCAGCGCCGGATATGTGTTGTCCGTGTACGCCTTCATGTCGAGGAAGCTCTCGAGCGGCTTGAGTGCGCCCTTGCCGACCCAGCTCTTGAGCTGGACGGGGTCGGTAGGCCCGGGCGCGATGTCCGGCAGCTCGGTGCCGGCCTCGATGCCGTTGGCGATCGCCGTGGTGGACTCGCGGTTGGTTGTGACGTGAACTTTGATACCGGTCTTCGACTCGAACGGCTTCAGGACGTCCCGATACGCTGTGAGCTCCTGACCGCCCCAGGCAACCCACTGGGTCACGTCGGTGGACGACGCGGACTGCTGGGTGCTCCCTCCGGTCGAGCAGGCGACCAGCAGCAGGACGCCGAGACCTGATGCAATCGCCCGTGAACTAAGCCCTGCCAAGACCTCGGTCATTTGGTGCTCTCCTTCAATTTGTCCCCTGCCGGGGGGCGCCACATTCGCCCCGTGCCGGGGGCGCATGGTGGCACGGGTGGCTGGCGAATCAAGACGAACGTTCGCCTACGCTAACTTTCGGATACTAAATCCAGCCCGGAACCTTGTCAACTTTCGGTTTTGCCCACAAGCCGACGGGTGAGGTTTCCGACAAATCGGGAGGGATACACTCCGCCGGATGAGTGACACGTTGCGGTTTCCCGACGGCTTTCTCTTCGGCGCCTCGATCTCCGCCTACCAGACCGAAGGCGGCAACACGAACACCGATTGGTGGTGGTGGGAGCACATCGAGGCCACGCCCACCCGTGAACCGTCCGGCGACGCGTGTGACTTCTATCACCGCTACCGCGAAGACGTCGCGATGCTCGCAGGCTTTGGGCTCAACTCGTTCCGGTTTGGCCTCGAGTGGGCGCGCATCGAACCGGCCGAGGGCGAATTCTCGCGCGCCGAGCTCGCCCACTACCGCCGCATCCTCGACGCCTGCCACGAGCACGGCGTGGTCCCGGTCGTTACCTTCCATCACTTCACGGTGCCGAAGTGGCTGCACGACAAGGGCGGTATCGCGGCCGAGCGTTTTCCCGTCCTGTTCGAGCGCTACTGCGACCGCGCGGCGGAGGCTCTGGGCGACCGCATTGGTTACGCCTGCACCATCAACGAGCCACAGGGCCTGGGCTCGAGCGGGTGGATCCTGGGCGTCAACCCGCCCGGCTACACCGATGACCGCGAGGGGGCTCAGCGCGCGGTCGACAACCTGCTCGAGGCGCACCGCCTCGGCGCGGCGGCGATTCGGGCGCGAGCCGGGATTCCGACCGGGGTGACGCTGGCCCTCCCCGACCTTCAATACGAAGATGGGGCCGAGCCAGGCACGAGCTCGCTCGAGCTGGAGTCGCGCGTCAACGACTGGTTCTTCGAGCTCGCGCGCCACGACGACTTCATCGGCGTCCAGACCTACACGCGGTTCCGCTACGGGCCTGAAGGCTCGCGCAGCCCGGGCCACGACTGGAGCGACACCATGCGCGAGCTCGAGGAGACCGATCACACGACACAGATGGGTTACGAGTACTACCCGCAGGCGCTGGGCGGTGCCATCCGGCGCGCCCACCGCAGCTGCCCGGGGGTGCCCATCCTCGTCACCGAGAACGGGATCGCCACCGTCAATGACGAGAAGCGAACCGCCTACATCAACACGGCTCTGCGCGAGGTCCTGGCCTGCCTGGCCGAGGGCATCGACGTCCGCAGCTACCTCTACTGGTCGCTGCTCGACAACTTTGAGTGGGCGTTCGGTTACGCGCCCACGTTCGGCCTGGTCGGGGTCGACCGCCAGACCCTAGCGCGCCACCCGCGACCCAGCGCCTCGTGGCTGGGTGCAGTCGCCAGGGCAGGCGCCCTCAGCGGGGCGGTGCAATCCGTGTGATGTTCACCTCTCCACTCCGGCGCCTGAACCTATGATCGCGGTGGGAAAGTGATTCGCCCGCCGGTTGAAGCCAACTCCGGTCTTGCAGCGGTGCTCCGCGGCGTCATCGCGGACTTCCAGCACGCCTCTGGCGCCGATATCGTCTCCATCTTCCTCTACGAAGAATCCACCCATACCTACTACGCCCCCTTCGCCACCGGCCAGCCGCAGGAGAGCCTGCTCGATTCCCTGACCGACATGCACGAGCAGCTCACGCGCTATCTCTCCGACGAGCGCCAGGGCAAAGTCCCGGACGAGCTCGGCATCCACCAGTACGGTTCGACGGTGTGGCTGACCGTGACCCGGCAGCGCCTGGTCGCCCGCAACGCGCCGGCGGAGATCGACTCGACTTTCATCCGCCGCTACCAGGTGCAGTCGACCATCGGCCTGCCGCTGCTGTACGGGGACCGGCTTCTCGGCCTGATCTACCTGAACTACCGGTCGAAAGAGCGCGCCCCGGACGACAACCGGCTCAAGGAGCTCGAGCGCCGAGCCGGGACCGCGGCGGGCCTGATCCAGGCCGCGCTCGAGGGCGCGGAGCGGTCGGCGCTGGACGGCCTGTCCAGGCTGACCTCGCTGCTCACCACGCCCGTGGGCGACGCGCGCACCAACGCCAAAGAGCTGCGCCGGCTGCTGTCGATCGCGCTCGCCGACCTGCTCATGGCGAGCAACCTGGACGGGGCGGCGATCTATCAGTTCGGCCAGCAGCGCTCGCACCTGGAGCTCGTCACCGCCCACCTCCGCGTTGCGGCGCCCACGCGCGTGGAACGCGGCGACGCCTCCACCGCGTGGGAGAACGCTCTTCAGAAAACCGTGGGCGAGGCCACCGCCGAGGCGGACCTGCACCCGGTCGCCACCTACGCACTAGGCCAGCCCGACGACCCGCATGGCTACCTGGTCCTGCTCAGCCGCGACCATCTGGCCACGGTCCGGCGCGCACCCTCGACCGACGAGATGCTGAGGGCGGGCGCCCAGCTGATCGGCGGAGCTCTCGCTTCGCAGCGCCTGATCGCGGAGCTGGAGAACAGCAACCGCCTGCTCAGCGCGCTCGGCGACATGACCGCCGCGATGCTGAAGCCAGGAGCCAGCCGGCATCAGGTGATCGATGCAGTCGCCGGCCACCTGACCGATTCCGAGGTGCCGGAGTTCGACTTCAATTTCGCGACCGTCTACCTGCTCGACGAGCGCGACGACGGCGCCACGATCGTGCGCATGGCGGCGGGCGCGGCCACCGGCACCTCGATCAGCACAGCCGACACTCGTGCTTCATCGCACGCGGGGAAGCGGGTTCCCCGCTGGGCCCTCGACGAAGACCGCCTGCTCGCGGAGGACGACGTCCTCGTCTTCGTCGCCCGGGGCTGGCAGCCGGTCATCGTCGGGCCCATGCCGTCAACGGACCACTCCGATGTCCTCTCGGGCGGCATCCCTGTGCAGTCGACGTGGATCGAGGTCCCGGTCGTCTACAGCAACGGCACCGTGTTGGGACAGGTGCTTGCGTGCCTGATCGGCGAGAAGGAGCGAAGCCACGTGCAGGGCCCGCCATTCACGCTGGCCGGCGAGGTTTTCGAGCGCGGCGGCCACAAGGACCTGATCCGCGTCTTCGTTCCGTTTGGCAGCGACCAGTCACGCCGGGCGACGGGCGTCCTCGAGGTCGGCTACCACCGCTCGGACGAGCGCCGGCCGGACTGGGGGCAGGTCGAGGCCCTGCGCGCTGCGGCCGGCCAGCTGGCCGTCGCGGTGGAAACGGCGCGCCTGTATGAGGACGCGCAGCGCCACGCGGAGCAGCTCGAGCTGGTGGCCGACGTGAGCAAGGCGATCGCGAGCTCGATCGACCTCGACCAGACGCTGAGGCTCGTCGCGCAGAACCTGGCCCGACTCGTCGACGCGTCCCTGTGCCAGATCGCCCTTTATGAAGAGGATCGCGAGGGGTGGTACGGCGCCGCCGCCTCGGACCTCGAAGACCTCTGGCGGCGGCAGCACGGCGAGCGTTCGGATACCTCCTTTCTGTTCAATGTGCTCGAGCGCGGGCAGCCGGTCGTCATCGACGACACCTCGGCCAACTCGCAGGTCGACCCTGCGTACATCCGCGTCTTCGGCGTCAAGTCGCTGATGGCGCTGCCGCTGATCGCCGACGAGCAGACCATCGGCGCCGCTGTACTCGCCGAGCGCAACCGCAACCGGTCGTTCCGGCCCGACGAGGTGCAGAGGGCGCAGGCGCTCGCGGTCCAGGCGGCGGTGGCGATCAAGAACGCCCGCCTGCACGCGCGCGCCGAAGAGGAGCGTCACCTGCAGAAGGACTTTGTGCTCATCGGCTTTGGGCAGTGGGGCCAGAAGGCTTACCAGCACCTTCTGACGCTCAAGCAGTTCTTCAACTTCCGCACCCATGTCGTGGAGCACGACTCACCTGGCGCGCGCGACCGCCTGGGCGTCAAGGAAGAAGAGGTGCGCACGCACGGCGACTCCTTCTACTGGGACAGCCACGGCTCGCCCGGCCGCGACCAGCTGGAGCGTGAGCTCGAGTCGAGCTCATACGTGATCACCTACATCGCCACCCCGGCGGCCACCCACCTCGCGACCCTGGCGCGCTACTACGACCTGAGCGACGTTGTGCTCATCGAGAAACCGCTTGGCTCCCCGCCCGACGAGTACCGCAAATTCCTCGATACGGCGGCCGGTGGCGTCGAGATCGTGGCCGCCGACCATTACTACTTCAAGCTCGAGGTGAGGCTGCTGGGCATGCTGCTCACAGAAGAGCGGACGCTGCGCAACTTCCTCGACAGCGTGGAAGAGATCCGGATCGAGATCCTCGAGGAGCAGCCCCTCACGGGCGCCGCTGCGGACATCGGCGTCATCGCCGACCTCATCCCTCACGCCTTCGCGATCATCTCCCTGCTCACTCCGATCGACCGCATCAAGCTCGATTCGGAGTCACCTCTTCTCATCGGCCGGCACGAGGGCCTCACCGGGCAGCGCGAGAGCTACGCTCGGGTGAACGCGACCTTCGACTACCAGGGCCGCGCGGTGCGCCTGGTGATCGACGTCGGCAAGGGGGCGGAGAACGCGAAGTGGATCAAGCTGAGCGGCGAGAAGCGCGCGGCCGGGCGGAGTCCGAGCTACAAGTTCGATTTCGGCAAGGGCGAGGCGATCGACGGCACGCAGGCGACGGTGCGCGCGGCGGTGAGGCGCATCCGCGAGCCGGGAGTGCCTGACAACGCGCACCTAAACATGCTCCGGCACGTGATCGAAAAGCGGCACCCCGCGGTCGGCATCCTCTCGATTCGCGAGGCGATCAGGGCCAACCAGAGGGTGCGCGACCTCGAGGCGATGGCGGTTGAGCTCCTGTCCCGAAACGAATGGAGCACCTACAGCCTCGGATCGCGGCCTTCGTTTGAAGCCGGCGCGACCACGTCAGCGATAAGCAGCGCGAACTAGCCGCCGACAAAGCATCAACTGATCGGCGGAGCACTGTACATCGCCTCGTCGATCGCGCGTTCGTACACATTCATGTAACCGTCCGCCATCTGCGCGGGTCCAAAGCGCCGGGCGGCCACCTCGGCGCAGCGCTTGAGGTCGATTTCCTTCAGGTGTTCGTACGCGGCGACCATCCCGTCCACGTCATGGACGAGAAAACCGGTGACGCCCTGCTCGATGAGCTCCGGCGCGGCCCCATGATCGAACGCGATCACAGGAGTGCCGCTGACCATGGCTTCGACCATCGCGAGCCCGAAGGGCTCCTCCCACTGGATCGGGAAGAGAAGCGCCCTGGCGCGAGCGAGGAGCTGCGCTTTTTCTTTGCCTTGCACGTTCTCGCGCCACGTCACCTGACCGTTTAGGTTCGGCTTGATCTTCTCCTCGAAGTAGGGGATCGCGTCGGCATCGACCTTGCCCGCAAGCACCAGCGGCAACTTGAGACGCTTGGCGACCTCAATCGCCACGTCCTGGCCCTTGTCCGGGTTGATCCGCGCCAGCTCGACGAGGTAGTTCTCCTTCTCTTCGGGGTTGGTGATAGGCGAGTATTCGGCGGGGTCGATCGCGTTGTGGACCACCCCGCTCCATTCAACCCCCGCCACCATCGCCTGCTGGGCCCTGCTGATCGCCACCAGATGGACCTGCCGGTCGACGGTCGAAAGGAAATCGCCCTCCGCCTCAGACAGCGCACCGTGCAGTGTGGCCACGACGGGAGCCTGAAGCCGCGCCTGCGCCCCAACCAGGATCCCGCTCAGGCCGGAGTGGTCGTGGACAACGTCAAAGGCCCGCCGGCGCACCGTTTCATAGGCGCGGTAAAGGAAGAGGTTTTGCCTCGCCAGCTCGTCGCGGGTACCGAGCTGCTTGCTCCAGCTCTCGGGGGCGAGTGCCAGCGATTCGAAAGGTCCTCGCGAGCCCTGTCGCCCGATCACGGTGACGTGGTGTCGTCGATCCGACAGCTCGTGAGCGAGGTTGTACGCCATCAGCTCGATGCCGCCATAGCCGGTGGGCGGAACCGGAAACCAGGGGCTGACAATGAGAGCAATCCGACGGACGTCCACATGGATAGAATGCCCCACGCTCGAATGTCGTGCAGCAACGTTGGTGTGGTCGGAAGTACCTGACGCTGATTAATCAAGCGCGCGGCAGTGCGAATGTAAGCCCCATCCCCCCGCCTACGGCGGGGACTTCCCCATGAATGGGGAAGACGGCGCGAGGGTGATGATCTGGCCGGATTGGGTTTTGATCAGCTGCCAGCCGCCTTCGTGGACCATCCGATGGTGCCGGCGACAGAGGGCTTGTTGCCGAACTCCTCTAGACGGCCCACAATCTGGGCAGCCTCGTTTCTCGCCTACGTCTCAGCAGGAGGTGCCGCCCTTGATGGGGTCCAAAGCGGTCGAGCCGAAGCTCTACCTGAGCTTCTCGTTGGACGCCGCCGTTCCCGCCAACCACATCGTGCGTCGACTCGCAGCTGCGGTCGACTTCGGATTTGTCCGCAGCTTGACCAAGCAGCACTACAGCAACACCGGACAGCCATCGGTCGACCCGGTGGTCTTATTCAAGCTCTGGCTGCTCGGCTATCTCTTCAACATTCGGAGCGAGCGTCGCCTCTGTGAGGAGGCCGGCCTGAACCTGGCCTGGCGCTGGTTCCTCGGTTACGAGCTGGACGAAGCCTTGCCCGACCACAGCGTGTTGACCAAAGCCCGTCGTCGTTTTGGAACCCGGGTCTACGAGCTCTTCTTCAAGCAAATCGTCCAGCTCTGCGAACAACGGGGGCTGGTGCAGGGTGATGTTCTCTTCATCGACTCGACGCTGAGCGACGCCAACGCAGCCCGCGACACGCTGCGCTCGCGAGCCCTGGCCGGACCTCGGCTGCCGGAGCCGACGCAATTCGTCAAGGATCTGTTCGCGTTGAACCAGCCGGCACCGGAACCCGAGCCGCCGCGAGCAAAGGGTGGCACCGGACCGGCGCCAGGAGATCTGGCCGAGCAGCCAACGTTGCGCTCTTCGCTGGTGAGCACGACAGACCCTGATGCAGAGCTCGCCACGCGACACAACGGGCGTTCGCGGCTGGTTTATAAGACCCAGGTTGTCGTCGACGGCGGCAAGGCCAACATCATCACCGCGGTCGATGTCGGCGCCGCCGGCGACTCGGACGCGAGCTCGGTCGGCAAGATGCTGGACAAACATCAGCTCAACCTGGGGAGGGCGCCTCGCGAGCTCGTCGGCGACAGCGGCTACGGCACCGAGATCGGACTGCGGGAATGCGAGGCCAGAGGCATCCTGCCGACTCTGAACCAAAAGCGAAAGGGCAACAACACAGGGCTTTTCAGCATCGACGATTTCACCTACCTCGTCGACCGCGACGTCTACATTTGCCCCGCCGGCACCGAGCTTGTTCGCGCGGCCGAGCATTTCACGCTCGGCAAGTCGGTCTATCGGCCAAAGGGAAAGTACACGTGCGCGAACTGTCCTTTGAAAGCACAGTGCACCACGGGCCGAGTCAATCGGCAGCTCCAACGAAGTTGGGGAGCGGAGATTACAGACCGTGCGCGCGTCCACGTCGCCAGCCGTCTTGGACAGCGCCGGCTACGACGCCGCCAGATTGTGAGCGAGCGCATCATGGCCGACCTTAAGTCCAAGCACGTTTTGAGCGGGCTCAGTTCCGCCGCCGACCCAGCGTCCAGATTCAAGCTCTGCTCAGCGCAGCGGTTATCAACCTGAAGCAATTGGTCAAGCGCCACCCGGAGGCACAGGCCGGAACTACGGTGGCCCCAGTCACGGCCCTAAGAACCTATCTTGTCGCCGCCTACTCGATTCTGCAGACGGTTTTTCAACCCGCCCGACGGCGAAATCTACTTCCGACCTAAATCAGGCCGCTAAGCCCGAGTTCGAGACCGCATCAGACCCTTTCGGCAACAGGCCCTGTGCGCCAGGCATCACAGGCAGGTTCATGAGGGTGGATGGCAGCTTTTCCGGAGCGAAGGAGGCGAGATCGTCCCCATCGCGCCATCTTCCCCATTCATGGGGAAGTCCCCGCCGTAGGCGGGGGATGGGGCCTTCCTTTATTAAGGAGTGACGACCGGCAGCTCCTCCCCGCCCAGGCCCCACTTATCACCTTCGTTCAGCGGATGAAAGCCGCGCCCCTTGCGCAATATCTCGCGCGCGACCCTGTCGTAACGGCTCCCGCTGAGGTATGGGACGCCGGCCGCGTCCAGGCGCCCAAACAAACGGCGCGCGCCTTCGGGCGTCCAGCCCGACCCGGCCCCGTGTTCGAGGTGATGCACGACCTGCGGCGGCGCCAGCGTGACCATCTCCACGCCGGCTGCGTAGGCCATCACGAGCGCGAGGCTGTCGAGGTGGAAGGAGTACATGGGCCATTCG
>Ga0209474_10004363_pt1 | contig 12238 bp, 10 predicted proteins | sample GraSoiAngelo_145_FD_185902 | JGI IMG/M metagenome (GOLD analysis project Ga0209474, IMG submission 185902) | Grasslands soil microbial communities from the Angelo Coastal Reserve, California, USA - 14_1009_05_20cm (SPAdes) (version 2) | ecosystem: Environmental > Terrestrial > Soil > Grasslands...
GCCATGGGCAGCCGCCCGTCGGCAAGGCCCTTCGGCACGGGCTGCGGCCGAGTCTCTCCATCGATGTGGTCACCACCGCCCCAGGGGACATGTTCACCAACATGCGCAGTGCCTTCGCCGCGGAACGAGTGCTCGTCAATGCCGCGGCCTGGGAAGCGAATACGACAATTCCGGAGGACACGCTCACCGCTCATGGCGTGCTCGAGATGGCAACCATCAATGGCGCCTACACTGTGGGTCTCGATCATCGAACAGGATCGCTGGCCCCCGGCAAGCAGGCCGACGTGGTCGTGATCGATGGCAAGGCTCCCGGTACCGCGCCGGTCATCGACCCGGTCGCCACGGTGGTCCTCGCGGCCGATGTCTCGAACGTCGACACGGTCATCATCGCCGGCAAGGTCCATAAGCGCGATGGCAAGCTCGTCGCCAACTACGCGCGGGCGCGCGAGCTGGCCGAGAAGAGCCGCGACTACCTGATGGCCCAGGCGGCGAAGAAGAAGCTGCAACCCGTCGGATGAGCGTCGGTTCGGCGGTCTCCACCAGTCGACACCTGGTACGGCGGGGCGGTGAATCCAACTTTGCCGTCCCGCCTGCGTTTGTCGATCGGAGCAAGGGTTTTAAGCGCTGGGCGCTTGTGGGGGAGGAGGGCCCGGCGGTCCATACCGGTTTTGCCATATGCACTCTCGAGGCCGGCGGCTGGGTCGCCGCTCACCTCCATTCCTACGAAGAGAGCGTCTATCTGCTCGAGGGTCAAGCCGAGATCACGACAACCGAAGGAACGTTCCGCCTACGTGCCGGCGATTATGGCGTCATTCCGGTGGGCGTCATCCATTCCTGGCGGAGCCTTCCGGAAGGCGCCCGCTGGGCGCAGATGATGGCCCCCCAGCCTCGGGCCCGCTTCGGTTCCGACACCTACTTTCCAAAAGAAGGATCCGTCCCTACTACCGAGAGGGTCAGGGAGGGGGCCGGTGTCCCCATCGACGTCCGCGACCCGCGCACCCGGTCGTTCGGCCACATCGAGGCGTCCAATATGGAGGTCAGCAAGCAGACCCAGGATCAGCTCGCTGTCTCCGCGAGCATGCGGACGGCGCTCCTGGTCTACAGCGGCATCACAGTGAAGATGATGGTGGACAGCGATCTCGGCGCTCAGCTGTCGACCATGTTCATGGTCCAGTACGAGCCCAATGGGGTCGCCGGCCAGCATGACCATCCCTTCGAGGAGACGTACCTGATCGTCGAGGGTTCTGTCGACGCAACCTTCGATGGCGAGGGCTACCGGATGGAGGCTGGCGATGTCGCCTTTGCCGGCGTCGGCTGCGTGCACGGCTTCTCCAATCCGGGGAGCACGCCGGTTCGCTGGCTCGAAACGCAGGCGCCGCAACCACCAGCCCGGCATTCCTATCGCTTTGCGCGCGACTGGGACTATCTGAAGTCGCGCCTCGACCCACCGAAAGTCTGATGGCCGACCCGGGCTGCGTCGTGGTCGTGGGTGGGACGTCTGGGCTCGGAAAAGAGGTCGCTCGTCACTTCGCGCAACAGGGCGCCGAGGTCATCGTCTCGGGTCGCGACGCACAACGCGCGGCGAGCGTCGCCCGTGAGCTCGGCGGTCGAACCCGCGGCATCGGCTTCGATCTTGCCGAACCCTCAACCATCACCGGCGCGCTTGGCGGTGTTGGCAAGGTTGATCACCTGGTACTGGCCGCAATCGAACGGGACGAAAACAAGGTACGCGACTTCAATACCGAGCGCGCCCTCCGGCTGGTGACGCTGAAATTGATCGGCTATACGGAGGTGATCCACGCCCTGGTCTCGCGCCTGAAGGACGACAGCTCGATTTTGCTGTTCGGTGGCGGCGCGAAGGACAAGCCGTATCCGGGATCGACGATGGTTACAACGGTGAACGCTGCCGTTACCGGGCTGGTCCGCGCGCTGGTCATGGAGTTGGCGCCGGTCCGGGTCAATGCCATCCATCCAGGAATCGTCGGCGACAGTCCATACTGGAGCTCGAAGCCCGCTCCTGTGCTCGAGGGACATCGATCGAAGACGCCAACCGGCCGGCTACCGACAATGGCGGACATCCTTGACGCCGCCCTGTTCCTGCTCACGAATCGATCGGTCAACGGCATCAACCTTGCCGTCGACGGCGGATGGCATTTCATGACCTGGTGACGTCGCGAAGCGTCAGCGAAGCGCGAAGCGGTCGGTGGCGGCAATCACCGGCCGCAACATCTCATCGCCGCCCACGTGGCCGGTGCGGACAAGATGCAGTTCCGCATCCGGCCAGGCTTGGGCCAGCAGCCACGGCACATCGGGCGGCCCTCCGATATCGAAGCGACCGTGTACGAGGACGCTCGGGATGTCGGCGAGCTGCTTTGCCTTGGACAACAATTCGCCGCTCTCGAGCCACGCGGCATGACTAAAGTAATGAGCGCAGAGGCGGGCGAAGGTCATGCGAAAAACCGGGTCCGTGTAGCGAGGGTTCGGTTTCCACCCCTCCTCGAGGGAGACGACGGCGTCCTCCCAGTCACACCAGTTCTTCGCGGCTAACGCGCGCACGGCGACATCCGGCTGCTGGTTGAGGAGCCGGTTATAGGCAGCGACCAGGTCTCCGTCACGGTCCGCTTCGGGGGCACCGGCCCGGAAGCGCGCCCACTCCGTCGGGAAGAACCGGCCGGCCTCGTGATAGAGCCAATGGACGTCGATGGACCGCGTCAGGGTGACCGAGACAAAGACGGCCTCGGTGACCCGCTCCGGATGGCGCTCGGCATAGGCCAGGCCCAACGTGACGCCCCACGACGCCCCGCAAACAAGCCATCGATCGATCTCGAGGTGTTGGCGCAGGCGCTCCATGTCAGCGATCAGGTGGTGGGTCGTGTTGGTCGACAGATCGGTCTGAGGATCGCTGACCGAGGGGGTGCTACGACCGCAGCCGCGCTGGTCGAACTGGATGATGCGGTACGCCGTTGGATCGAACCAGCGCCGCTGGCCTGGATAGCTGCCACTGCCAGGGCCGCCGTGCAGCAGGACCGCGGGCTTCCCCTCCGGGTTGCCACTGACCAGCCAATGAACCTGTTGGCCGTCGCCCACATCGAGCATGCCCTGTGCGTGGGGCTCGGTGGGCGCATGGCCACTGGCCCCGGCCAGCGCGGCTATGAGTTCTTGACCGCCTTGATCAGCCGCCTGGCGCGCTCGAATTCTTCGGGCGTTCGCATCGTGGGGTTGCCGAACGTGAAGCCCTCGATGCCGACGTCGATGAAGTCCTTGAGGATTTCGGCGGCCTGGTCCGGAGTAGCCGGCTGGAACATGACGCGCCGCTCCGGGGGCATTCGTTCCATCACGGTCTTGGCCTGGCCCTCGTTCTCCACCAGCACGACTGGGGCGCCCATGGTCTTGGTGATGGTGGCGGGATCTCGGCCCTCCTCTTCGCAGTAGCGGTCGAGGATCTCGCTCTTTCGCTTGATGTCGGCCAGCGGGCCGAACCAGTGCGACATGTCGGCGTAGCGCGCGACCAGTCGCAGCGTCCGCTTTTCGCCTCCGCCACCGACCAGGATCTTCGGTCCACCCGGCTGCACCGGGCGCGGGACGTTGAGCGCGCGGTCGATCCGGTAGTGCGCGCCGCTGAAGGAAGGCCGCTCCTGCGTGAACATCAGCTTGATGATGTTGAGCGCCTCGTCCAGCCGGTCCATTCGCTCCCGGATCGGTGGAAAGGGAATGCCGTACCCCATGTGCTCCGACTCGTTCCAGGCGGCGCCCATGCCACAGATCATGCGGCCCTTCGAGATGACGTCGAGGGTCGTGACCATCTTGGCCACGAGCGCGGGGTTTCGGTAGGTCACACCCGTGACCAGCGTCGCCAGGCGCACCCGGCGGGTCTCGCGCGCCAGCGCGCCGAGCGTGGTGTAGCCCTCCAGCATGGGCTCCTCTTCCTTGCCGATGCCGGTGATCTGGTAGAAGTGGTCCATCACCGTGACCAGCTCGAAGCCGGCGGATTCCGCCGAGCGGGCGAGCTCAACCGCGTGCTCGAAGATACCGTCCGGGGGCACGCCCGGATACGTGAAGCTGGGCATGTGGTAACCAAAGAACGGCATAGCGTTCATGATGCCAGCCGCAGGCTGCCGAGCGGAAATTTCGTATTAGCCCGGTGCGCTCACCGCGGAACCGCGTAGGAGACGATCCGCTCGACTTTGATCTTTCCGTTGTCGTCCAGCAGCCAGGTCTGCGCCGAGGGAAAGACCTTCGAGCCGATCGGGCCGCCCTCGGTACTGACCTCGTACATGATCAGCGCGTTCCGCTCATCGCCCATGGCCGCAATCACGCGAAGGCTGCCCGGGACGACCTGTTTGGCGAATTGCGTCAGGCCCCTCGGGGCGTCCATGTACTCGTCGATGCCGACCAGATTCGCGGCCGGACTGTAGAACTGCACGTCGCTGGCGAGGTTGCCTCGCACCGTGTCGAGATCGTGATTGCTCCATGCCTCCAGGTGGGAGGTGGCAAGGGCGACGGCTCGCGACTCGGTCTTTGTTCCCGCTTTGCTTTCCGACATATTGCCTCCTTGGGCCCGGCCTCGCCCCCGACCTTAGCGCTTCGCGACCTGCCGCGCCACCGCCGCCGGTGGGAACGCGGTGGCGCCAAGCCGTCTGGCCATCGAACCGACCAACCTGGGCATCGTTGCCGCAAGCCGAGTGGCGAGAGGCGCGACGTCGATCTCTGGGCGGTTCTCCTTGATCGCGCGCACGACCGCCTCGGCAACCTGATCGGGCGTCACCTGGCCGGCCAGCGGGTGAGCGGCAACGCCCGTCTCGGCCCACATGCCCGCATCCCGCACGAACGTCGGGTTGATGACGGAAACGCCGACCCCGCTGTTGCGCAGCTCCTGGCCGAGGGCGAGTCCGAAACCGCGCAAGCCGAACTTCGTCGCGTTGTAGACGGAGACCAGTGCCGTCGCTATCTTGCCCTGGATGGAGGACATCAAGACGATCACGCCGTCGGCGTGAAGGCGGGACGCGAGGTGCGGGCCGATTCCACCGGGGGCGCCGGTGAGTAATACGGTGCGATTTTTGAGGTCTTTCACGATTGTTCCTCCTCAGCCAGCGACGGCAACGTCAATCGGTGCCGCTACTTCATCCGGCACCTGACGTCGGTTGATCACCAGCAGACAACTCAGCGACGCGACTGCGAGAACCACCACCGCGACGGCCACGGTCGGCCGCATCGCCATCACGTACCCGTTGACGAAGACGTCGTGCACGAGACGCTCGACCGTTCCAACAACCGCGGGAGGCAGGTTGGCCGGCAGTGGTGCGCCCGTCTGACCCCGTCCCACCTGCAAACCCGACTTCGCCGCTTGCGCGAAGCCACTGACGAACGGCTGCTGGAAGGCTACCGGCAAGCGCGTAGCGGCCGTCACCGCCTGGTCGTGGAGCGCCGTCGCCAGCTGGTTCTGGAGCACGGCGCCAACCACCGCGGCTCCGATGACGGAGCCGAGCTGGCGCGTGGTGTTCAACAACCCCGAGGCAGCGCCGGCCATCGCCGGCCTGATATCGCGCATGGCGACGGTGGTCATAGGTGCAAATACGAGCCCGAGGCCAACGCCCGTCAGCACAAAGGGCAAGATGAAGATGCCTTGAGCCGAGGTCGTGGTCGCTAGCGCCGTCACGACCGCCGCGCCCGCGCCGAAGAGGGCCAGGCCTGCCATCAGCAGGTATTTCCCGCCGAAGCGATCGGCGAGTCGGCCGGCGAAGGGCGCCACGATCCCAGCGGTGAGAGACATGGGCGCGAACGTCAAGCCAGACTGTAATGCTGACATGCCAAGCACCGATTGGGTGTAGATGGTGATCGGGATGAAGATGCCCTGCATCGCAAACGACATCGCGGTGCCCGCCCAGTTCATCACCGAAAAGTTGCGATCACGGAACAGGCCGAGGGGAACGAGGGGCTCGGCTTGTCGGCGCTCCCACGCGAGGAAGGCGATGAAAAGCGCGATGCCGGCGCCGATCACCATGGGGATGGTGAGCCAACCCTCGATCGTGCTCCAGTCGTAACGCTGCCCCTCGATCAGGCCGAAGACGATGGCGAACAGCGCGGCACTTGACAGCAGAACACCGATCCAGTCGAGTCGATGCTGCCGGCCGGTGCGGACGTCCGGGATCACGAGGAAGGTGCCCACTAGCGCGATGATGCCGACGGGAACGTTGAGAAAAAAGATCCACCGCCAGTCCGCGTTGGTGACGATCAGGCCGCCGAGGGTCGGCCCGGCGACCGTCGAGATCCCGATCACCGCACCCGTGATCCCAAAGGCGGCGCCTCGGCGTGCGGGCGGGAAGATGGCCATCAGAATCGTCAGCGTCTGCGGAGCGAGAAGGGCGGCACCAACCCCCTGGATGACGCGCGCCGCGATCAGTTGATTGGCGTCTTGCGAGAGTCCACACAGGGCTGACGCCGCGGTGAAGACGACCAGGCCGACGGCGAAGAGCTGGCGCGGCCCAAAGAGGTCACCCAGGCGGCCGGCGGTGATCAACAGGACCGCATACATCAGGAGGTAGCCGTTGAAGACCCAGAGCACCTGGTCGAGCGAGGCGTGCAGGCTGGACAGAATGCTGGGGGTCGCGACATAGACGATGGTCGTGTCGAGCATGATCATGAAGAAGCCCAGGACCGTCACGAGCAGCACCGGCCAGGGGTTGCGATTCGCAGTCGTCATCTCGATTGCCCTCCTTATGACTGATTACTCACTAAGTCCGTCGGCCAAAAATTTTTCATCCGTAGCCCAGCATCTCGTGCCCCCATTTGTCCGCGCTCTTCTCCGGGACCAGTCGGATGGAGGCGAGGACGTTCATCAGCATTCCGCGCGCGAAGAATCCCGTGAGGGCGTCTCCCGAGGCTCCGCTGATCTCGCCGGTCACCTTCATCAGCCGTTCCCAGCGCAGCTTGACCTTGCGGCGCACGTCCTCGTCGGAGCAGGCGGCGTAGGCCTGCATCTGGAAGAGCAGCAGCTCCCGCTTTGCCATCAACCGTAGATAGGCATGACCCATTTCATGAAGGCGCGTCTCGACCGGTGATGCCATCGCGTGGCGATTGGATTCCGTGCGGTTCGCCGACTCGCGGGCGGCGTTCCTAAATGCCGTTTCGACGCGGTCGAAGCATTGGTCGATCGCGGCCAGGAAGAGCGCCTTTTTCGACGGGAACAGCCGGAAGATGTACGGCTGCGAGATGCCGATGCGCCTGGCGATCATCTCGGTGGAGGTGCCGTGCAGGCCGTGGAGCGCAAACTCGGCCACCGCCGCCTGGAGCACCTCGGTCCGGCGTTCCTCGGCGGTGTGCCGCAGATCGCTGGCCTTCTTCACGGCGGCTTGACGAGCCATGTAAGTGATTATTCACTAACTAGTGCGGTCTGTCAAGATGGGCGGGAACTACCGTGAGCGGGCCGGGACGAGGAGGTCGCGGATCTTGAATTCGCCCGGCTGATGGGAGGGTAGCGTCGGCCGCCAGGACGGATCGTTGGCCAGATACGACTCGGGGTCACGGCGAATGATCCCGACGATGACCTCGGCGACGATGCGGCCGCCGATATCGTCCAGGCGGTCGCCACCGCCGCGAACCGCCGCTTCGCGGAGGATGTACAGCCAGAGCGGCGTCTCATCCGGCCAATCCCCGAGGGCGAGTTCCTGCCGGGTCAGCGGCTGTGCGCCAATGGCCTGAGCGACGGCTTCGCCGGAGGGCAGCCCGGTGCCCATTCCGCGCTGGAGATCGCGCGAGGCGAGCGATCGGTAGGCGCTGACCTCGACCGTGCCGGTGATGGACTCGGGAAGCCGGATGAGTGAGATGGGCAGCTGCCCATCGATCGGCTTCGCGCGCTGCGCCGGCGGGTGGCCCGGGACATCAAAGAGCAGCGCCCAGTCGATGACGCGTTCCGGCGTGAGGGGTCGGAAGCCCGCCAGGTCGGGAAAGACGGGAAACCGTTGGCCGCCGCGTCGGAGCTGGTAGTCGCCTTTGATCTGCGAGTGGCCGTAGCGAAAGGCGGCGTCGGCAAATTCGACTGGGATGAAGGCTACGCTCGTAGGGCGATAGAAGCGCGCGTCGTTGCGCATGACGGTCGTGGCCATCGCGGGACCGACGAGGCTTGGTAGAAAGTCGTTGAGGATGACCCACTGGAAGTGCCAGGTGAGCGCCCGGCGGGCGTCCTCAAATAGCTCCAACTCCGGCACGCCGTCCGCACGTAGCCGATCGACAAGGCGGTTATGCGCGTGGATGAAGGCAACCTGCAGCCCGGTCATGAAGGCGTGGACATCGTTGCGGGGATCGCCGATCAGCGCGATACCCTGCTGGTTGCGGGGAAGGTCGCGGCCATCGATGCCGAGGAGCAGTTTCGCCGGATCCGCCAGATCGTAGAGATAGGGCGAGCCGACCGGGCCGCCGCCGTAGAGCGCCTCGAGATTCGCGCGAGGCGAGCGGATGTTGCGCAAGGCATCGATGTCGGCATGCGCTCGTAACGGAGACCGGTCGGCGGTGAGGTCGTGTGCCAGGTACTGGCCGAAGAAAGGCTGACCTGCCTCCACATGGCTGTTCTCCTCACATGCCCCGCCGTCGCAGATGCTGCCTTCAATCCCGAGGGCGAGCAACCGATCGTCATCGAAGGTCGCCGCCGGCAGGTCGGGGAACATGCGCCCGTAGCGCCCTCCCTCGGTGACCGGAGCATCGACCGTGCGCCCCGGCGCGAGGCAGAGGTCGCGCGCCGGGTGGGCCGTTCGAGGTCGAATTGCCGTCCGCATCACGTCCAAGGCATACCAGCTGGCGGCGCGAATCTCAAATACCGATCTAAGCAATGCCGATCGTTCAGCGGTCGCCTGAACCCGAAGCCTCGGCGACGAGCTCCTCTAACAGAGTCTCCATTCGCCGAAGGGTCTCGAGCTGACCACTGAGAGCGAAATCATTTGGGAGCTCCGTTGGCCGCCGGTAGCCGATCATGGTCTGACCGCTGGCGTCCCAGATGAGAAGTCGCAGTGGCAGATCGTAACCGACAGCGGCATCCGCTTGCATCAACAGTGTGCCCACCCGCGGGTCACCAAAGATCACCAACTCCTCGTCAGCGAGCGCCAGTCCGGCCTGGCGAGCGCCAGCAGCGTGGTCGATGCGAGCGAACACGCGGATCCCGCGCAGGCTGAGCGCAGCGATCACGCGATCGACCGTTTTCGGCACGCTGTGGGCACTCTTGACGGTTGTCAGCGGCATGGTGCGATTCATTTTGATCCTTGTTAGAAGGCGCAGGTCAGGCGGGTGCTCGAGACGTCGACCCATTGATGCCGGCCGGTTCGCCCTGCTAGTCTATGCGGGTTTCCGGGAGCCACAGGGAGGGGATGGACTGTGATTTCAGGGCGCGACCGGCTTCGTAGCATCGGTATCGCGGTCGGTCTGGCGCTGGCCATTGTGCCGGCCGGGCTTTCTCCACTCGCCGGGTGGGCGTCGCGCGCGGCAACGGACGGACCGGGAACCCTGTCGCATTTCGACCTGGCGCGCAAGGATTGCCTTGGCACTGCTCGGAACACGACGTCAAAGGTCTGGTTCACGGTCGCGAATGGGGTGCTGAGCGACGTCTATTACCCGACCGCGGATAACACCAATGTCGAAACCCTGCAGCTCGTCGTGACGGACGGGCACAACTTCACCGACCTCCAGGCGCGCGACATGACCTACACGGTCGAGGCACCCGATTCGCGGTCGCTCGACTGCCGGGTCGTCAGCACGGCAAAGAGCGGTCGCTATCGGATCACGACCGATTACCTCACCGATCCCGCACGAAACACCGTGCTCATGCGTATCAAGTTCCATCCACAGCAGGACGACAACGTCGACTACCACCTGTACCTACGCTATGACCCGAGCATCAACGGCAATGGCGGGGGTGGATCCGGTAATGGCGGCGGTGACTCGGGCCTCATCGACACTTCGACCGGCCACGCCATACCGGTGGCCTACGACACGCGGACCGCCAGTCAGGCCGTCAACCGCACGTATGCGGTCCCCGCCTTCTCAGCGCTCGACGCCTCGCGCCCATTCCGTCAGATAAGCAACGGCTTCGCAGGCGCCGCGAGCGACGGGCTGTCGCAGCTCGACGCGACGCACGCGCTCGGCGCGCCCAACGACACCGCCAGCAACGGCAACCTGGTTCAAACGGCGCAGCTCGACCTTGGGGAGGAAGCCGGCATTACGGTCGCGCTCGGCTTCGGCACGACCCAAACGGAGGCCGTCTCCGCGGCCGCCGGCTCGCTGCACGCTGACTTCGACGGCGTGCGGGAATCCTTCGACGCCGGCTGGCACGGCTACGATGCCTCGTTGTTCAGGCCACCCTCGCAGACGTCGGGCACGACCAGTTCTCAGTGGCGACAGCTCGTGAACGAGTACTACATGAGCGCCAACGTCGTGAAAGCCAGCGAGGACAAGACCTTCCCAGGTGCGATCGTGGCCAGCCTTGCCTCACCCTGGGGCCAGGCGGTGTCCGCCGGCGACCCGAACAATCTCTTCTTCGGCTCGTACCGCGAGGTCTTCGCGCGCGACCTCTACGAGGCGTGGACCGGCTTGATGTCGGATGGCGACCTGCAGACCGCGCGGGATGCGGTCACCTTCCTTCTCGACCGGCAGCAGCAGGCCGACGGGTCGATGCCACGTAACAGCCTCCTCAATGGGCGGGTCGCCCCCGACTCGTTCGGGAGTCAGCTCGACGAGGCGGCCTACCCGCTCATCATGGCCGAGCAACTCGGCATGGCCGACTCTGCCCTCTACCAGAACCACGTGCGGCCGGCGATCGACTTCGTGATCGCGCACGGCCCAGCGTTTGGCGTGGAGCGGTGGGAGGAACAGAGCGGCTTTTCGCCCTCGACCATCGCCGCCGAGGTGGCGGGCCTGATCGCGGGCGCGAGACTCGCGGATGCCAATGGGGACTCGCGGACGGCGGCGATCGCGCGCGGTGTCGCCGACGACTGGCAGCGGAGCCTGCCAGGCTGGTCGGTCACGAGCAACGGGCCGCTCGCGACCCATCCGTACTACATCCGTCTTTCCAAAACCGGCGATCCCAACGCGGCGATCTCGTACAACGTGGGCAATGGTGGTCCGACGCTGGACCAGCGCGCGATCATCGACCAAGGGTTTCTTGAGATGGTGCGCCTGGGCCTGATGCCAGCGTCTGATCCGATCATCAATCAGTCGGTGACGGTCGTGGACGCCACCATCAGGAGCGACACCTCGACCGGTGCCGGGTTCCACCGGTACAACGGGGACGGCTATGGCGATCGCACGAGCGACGGACGGCCGTGGGCGCCGACCGGGCAGGGGACCGGACATCTCTGGCCGGTTCTCGCGGGTGAGCGCGCCGAGTTCGAGATCGCGAGTGGGTCGGCAGGCTCAGCACTGGCGCGGCTCGATGCGATGCGTGCCGGTGCATCGGGGGTCGGTCTCATCCCCGAACAGGACTGGGAGGGTACGGTCCTCGGCGCCTCGCCCTTCGGCACCGACCCCACGACCGCGTCGATCGGGTTCCGCAACGGCGCCGCAGCGGGAAGCGCGTCCCCGCTGACCTGGTCGGCGGCGCAGTACGTGCGACTGATGCGCGACATGCTGGCGGGAACGATTCTCGAGCGGCCGGCGCAGGTGTTCGCGCGCTATGTGACCAGTCCTCTCGGAACCTCGAGCCTGACCGTCACCGCGCCCGCCAACAACTCGGCGGTGTCGGGTTCTCCCGTGACGGTAACGGGAACATCCGCGCCGGGAAACACCATCAACATCGCCGCCACGAACACCGACAACAACAGCCAGACGAGCACCGTCAGCGGATCGGTGGAGGCGGACGGCAGTTTCAGCCTGAACGTTCCGATCACCGGCGGGACGACCGTACTCAACGTCGTCGCCATCAGTCCCTCCGGTGCGACCGCGCACGTGCAGCGCACCATCATCTTCGACTTCACGCCGGGGACGGTGCTAATGGACGTCAGCGACCCCAACGGCGATGACAACGGGCCCGGGAACTACGCCTATCCGACGTCCGACAACTTCCACGCCGGGGCCTTCGACATCGAGGCGTTCCGTGTCATCGAGAGTCCGGACGGCGCGACAACCACCTTCAAGTTGAAGGTGCGCGATCTGTCCCCCACGTTCGGCAGTCCGCTCGGAGCGCAGCTGGTCGACGTCTACGTGCACGATCCGGCCGCCGCCGCGGCCAACACCTCAACCGCCGCGTCGTTCACGCAAC
>Ga0209474_10004364_pt1 | contig 12236 bp, 17 predicted proteins | sample GraSoiAngelo_145_FD_185902 | JGI IMG/M metagenome (GOLD analysis project Ga0209474, IMG submission 185902) | Grasslands soil microbial communities from the Angelo Coastal Reserve, California, USA - 14_1009_05_20cm (SPAdes) (version 2) | ecosystem: Environmental > Terrestrial > Soil > Grasslands...
CGACGAACAGTCGCCGCCGCCCGAGCAGGTCGGCGAGCCGCCCGCCGAGCAGGAGGGCTCCGCCGAAGATGATCGCGTACGCCGAGATGACCCACTGCAGGTTCTCCTGCGTGAAGCCGAGGTCGGATTTGATCGACGGCAGCGCGACGTTCACGATCGCGACGTCGAGGATGACCATGAACTGCGCCGTGACGATGAGGGCGAGTGCGCTCCAGCGGCGGTTGCTGATCGTTGAGTTCGTCACGTGTTGACCTCCAAAATCGTTGGTATGCTCAACGTTATAGCACAACAACCGTTGTTTGCGCTACTCTTGTTCACATGAACGTAACCACCGAACCCGTCCTGACTCCCACGCATTCCCCGGACCGGCTCCCGAAGGAGCTCGTCGAGTCGACGATGTTCCTGCTCAAGCGCCTCGGCTTCGCGGCAAAGGGCAAGTCGATGGCGGCCTTCGAGGCGACGGGCCTGCACCCGTACCAGTTCGGCGTGCTGATCGCGCTGGCCGAGGGCTCGCACGAGACGCAGGGCGCGATCGCCGACTCACTCGGCTACGACCGCGGCCAGCTCGTGGGGCTGCTCGACGAGCTCGAGGAGCGCGGCCTGGTCGAGCGCAAGCGCGACCCGGGCGACCGGCGCCGCCAACTCGTGCGGCTCACCCCTGACGGCAAGCGCACGCTCAAGGAGCTGCGGGCGCTCTCGAAGCAGCTGGAGGACGACTTCCTCGAGCCGCTCGACGCGAAGGACCGTGCCGCGCTCCACGCGCTGCTGCTGCGACTCGCCGAGAAGCACGAGCCCCGCTGCGCGCCGCTCACCTGAGGCGGCCGGGCACAGACGCCGTCCTTCGGGACGTTTGGTTCGGCCGCACCTGGCGCGCAAACGCGGCACGCGTCGTCGCGGACGACGACGATCAGGCGGTGTTATGGATGCCGCAAGGAGCTCCGGCGCTCTATCCGGTCGACGAGGCAGGGAGCGAGGTGCGCATCCCGGTCTCCGAGCCCGTCCTCGCGCAGAGGCTCACCACCCGCGACGCGCTCGCGATCCTGCGGCCCGGCGCGCGCCACTCGATCTGGCTCTTCTGGAAGCCGCAAGGCGCATTCGAGCACTGGTACGTGAACTTCGAGCGGACCGTCGGCTGGAACGGCGTCTGCTTCGACACGGTCGATGAGAAGCTCGACCTGATCGTGACGCCCGACGGGGCGGTGCGCTGGAAAGACGAGGACGAGCTCGAGCACGCCGCGTCGCTCGGGCTCGTTGACGCCGCCGAGGTACGCGCCGAGGCCGAGCGCGTTCTCGAAGCGTCACCGTTCCCGACCGGCTGGGAGGACTTCCGACCCGAGCCGGACTGGCCGTCGCCGCGCTTTCCCCAGGGCTGGCAGCCGTCGCCTAGGCGGTGACCAGCTCGGCGTCGCGGGCGACCAGCGCTGTGTAGCGGCCGCCGGCCATGAGGAGGTCCTCATGCGTGCCCTTCTCCACGACGCGGCCGTGGTCGAGGACGACGATCTGCTCCGCGTCGCGGACGGTGGAGAGCCGGTGCGCGATCGCGATCGTCGTTCGCCCTTCCGAGAGCCGGTCCAAGGCGTCCTGCACCAGGCGCTCCGTCTCCGTGTCGAGCGACGAGGTCGCCTCGTCGAGGACGAGGATCGGCGGGTTGCGCAGGATCGTCCGCGCGATCGCCATCCGCTGCTTCTCGCCGCCCGAGAAGCGGTAGCCGCGCTCGCCGACGATCGTGTCGTAGCCGTCGGGGAGCGCCGAGATCACATGATGGATGCGCGCGGCCTCGGCGGCGGCTTCGATCTCGGCGTCGGTAGCGTCCGGCTTCGCGAAGCGCAGGTTCTCGCGGACCGACTCGTGAAAGAGGTACGTCTCCTGCGAGACGACACCAACCAGGTCGGAGAGCGCCTGGAAGCTCAGGTCGCGGATGTCGACGCCGCCGATCGAGACGCTGCCGCGAGTGACGTCGTAGAGGCGCGCGACGAGGTAGCCGAGCGTGGTCTTGCCGGAGCCGGTCTCGCCGACGAGCGCGGTCGTCGTTCCCGCAGGCACGGTGAACGAGACGTCCTGCAGCGTCCAATCGGCGTCGTAGCGGAACCAGACGTCGTCGAAGACGACGTCGCCGGCCTCCCCCACCGCCAGCGCGTCCGGCTTCTCCTCGATGTCGACCGGCTGGTCGAGATACTCGAAGATCCGGTCGAAGAGCGCGAGCGAGGTCTGCACGTCGAGGCCGACGCCGAGCAGCGACCCGACCGGGAAGAAGAGTCGCGTCTGCAGCGTCGTGAACGCCACCAGGGTCGCGATCGAGATCGCGTTCGAGCCGCTCGCCAGCGCGAGCCCGCCGAACCAGTAGACGGCGGCGGGCATGATCGCGAAGCTCGTCTGGATCGAGGCCATGACCCAGCGGCCGGCCATGCGCTGCCGCACCTCGAGGTCGGCCAGGCGCCGCGAGTCGGTCTCGAACCGGTCGGCCAGCTCGTCGCCGCGGCCCATCGTCTTGCCGAGCAGGATCCCGGAGACCGAGAGCGACTCCTGCACCAGGCTCGAGATGTCGGCGAGCGTCTCCTGCGTCGTCGTCGCGATCCGCCGGCGCTCTTGGCCTACGCGGCGCGTGAGGAACGCGAAGAGCGGGATCAGCGCGAACGCGAACAGCGCCAGCTGCCAGCTCAGCAGCAGCATGCCGATCATCGTCGCGAGGACCGTCGTCACGTTCGAGGCGATCGAGGTCGCCGTGTTGGTGACGACGCTCTGCACGCCGCCGATGTCGTTCTGGATCCGCGACTGCACCTCGCCGGTGCGCGTGCGGGTGAAGAACGCGAGCGACAGCCGCTGCAGGTGCCGGAAGACGGCGGCGCGCAGGTCGTGCATCACGCGCTGGCCGACTTGGTTCGAGAACAGCGTCTGGAAGACGCCGAGCGCGCCGACGACGATCGCGATGGCGATCATCCCGCCCGCGTTCCAAGAGAGCGCGGTCGTGTCGTTCGCGGCGATCGCCTCCAGGACGCGCTTGAGCAGGAACGCCGGCACGACGCCGAGCGCAGCCGTGATGACGATCAGGACGAGGACGCCGCTCAGCCGCAGCCAGTACGGCGCGAAGAGTGGGCCGATGCGCCTGAGGTTCGCCTTGCGCACGGCGGGGTCGGCGGCGCGCTCGGGCGCTGTGTCGGACGAGTGGAAGAACATGCCCATCTAGTGCCTCTCCAGGTAATGCTGCCTAGCTTCTGGGTCGCGAGCACCAAGCCAGGGGCCGCACTCGTCCGCGGCCAAGGCTGGTTGCCTTGGCAAGGGCGAGGGTGGCTCCTGGCGCAGCGTGATCGCGGGCCAGAGGCGGGCGTGCATTGCGTGGAGGGGCACTAGCTCAGGGTAATCCGCGAACCGGGACTCAGGCCTTGCGCGGTCGCCAGACCGCGCCCGCGAGCAGCAGCGCGACGGCGACCGGCAGCATCCACCACGCGTTGACTCCTTTGTGCGTCAGCAGCGACGTGAGCCCGATCGCGAGCGCGATGCCCACCGCGACGCGCCAGTCGTCGCCGACGACGAAGTCCCACCAGAAGCGGCCGAACGCGCGGACGTACCTCATGCCCCGGCTCCCGACGGCAACGGCACCGGCCGACGGCGCAGCGCCTGAACGATCAGGAACGACACGAGCGCCAGGAAGGCGATCAGCACCGGCAGCGAGAGCTCGTCGCCCGGCCAGTCGACGCCTGCGCCCTCGGCGGCCCAGAAGCAGCCGAAGCTCGTCAGCAGCAGCCCCACCGCGTACTTGAGCGTGTTCTCGGGGACCCGCTCGAGCGGACCGCGGACGAGCACGCCGGCTAGCCCGACCAGCACGACGGCGACGGCGGCGCCGGCGGCCGCGGGCCCAAGCTCTCCCTGCGCGCTCCCGAAGGAGATCACGATGAACACGACCTCCAGGCCTTCGAGCAGGACGCCCTTGAAGGCGACGGTGAACGCGTACCAGTCGAGCCCCGCCCGCTCCTCCGTACCGGCCGCGGCGGCCTGCTCTTGCTCGCGAAGGAAGGCCACGCCCTCATCGCGCTGGGCCATCCAGCCGCCTGCGCGCAGGACTGCCTTGCGCAGCCACTGCAGCCCGAAGGCGAGCAGCAGGGCGCCAACGACGAGCCGGAGCACGTGGATCGGGATGACCGTCAGCGCCGGCCCGAGGGCGGCGACGAGCACCGCCAGTGCGAGAGTCGCCGCGCCGGCGCCGATCAGCGGCGAGCGCCAGCCGCGCACGACGCCGACGCCGATCACGATCGTTACCGCCTCGACCATCTCGACCGCGCTCGCGAGAAACGCTCCCGCGACGATGAGGGCGGTGCTGGTGCTCATGAGGGCATGGTGACGGAGCTCAGCGGTCGCGGTAGCGCGAGGTCACGAGCTCCTCGTACTCCGGGTGCCGCTTGATGTAGTGCGCGATGAACGGGCAGAGCGGAGCGATCTCGAGACCCTGGTTCCGCGCATCCTCCAGCGCGGCGGCCGCGAGCATGCTCCCGAAGCCGCGGCCCTCGCACGCCTCGTCCACCTCGGTGTGCGTGAAGGCAATCCGGCCGTCGCGGCGGCGGTAGGCAGCGAGGCCGATCAGGCGGTCGCCGAGCCGGAGCTCGTAACGGTTCTTCTCCGGGACGTCGACGACCTCGGCTTCGGCCGGCGTTCCCTCGCCCGTCTGCAGCTCGTCGGTGCCGCGGAAGTACTCGATGAGCTGGCCGGTCGCGTCCGACTCGCGCGCGTCGCGGTGGTCGGCGAACCGGCTGCGATGAGCGGCGGCGAACGGCCCGGGCTCGCGCTCGCGCAGGTGGTCGAAAATCGCCCGCGTGCCGCGGTAGAGCTCGCCGTCCTCGGCCTGCAGCACCGGGATCTGGTCGGTTCCGGCCAGCGCCTGCAGTCCCTCGCGCTGCTCCGGCCACGGCTCGACCTGGCGTGCGACGAAGTCGAGGCCGAGCTCGGTCAGCACCTCGCGGACGGCCGAGGAGAACGGGCACCACTCGGCCTGGTAGAGCGTGAGCGCGGGCTCAGCCACGGAAGCCGTTCCTGGCGTGCGTGCCGTCGCAGAAGGGCTTGTTGGCCGAGCCGCCGCAGCGGCAGAGCGCGGCCTTGTCGCCCTCGTAGAGGACGTTGCCCTCGGCGTCGAGCACGCGCACGTCGCCGCGAATCAAGAGGGGCCCGTTCTCGGAGGCGCGGATGTCGAGACCCAGTGGCCGGCGCTTCGCCTGGCCGGGACGGCGTGTGCGCAGCGCACCGGACGGGCAGAGCGCGACCGCGGCCTCGATCTCGTCCGCGCTGGCGGCGTCGACCTTCACCCAGGGCCGTGCCTGCTCGTCGAAGACTTCCGGCAGCGAGCGAACGCAGTTGTGCGAGTGGTAGCAGAGCCGCGGCTCCCACTCGACGACGATCTCGTCGGTCGCGTACTCCCGGGTGACCCGGTCGCGCGTCGTCGGCTCGCTCACCTCGCGGACGGTAGCTGGCAGAGTGCGCCTCGTGGCGACGATGGCCGATCTCGACGCGCTCGCTCTCGCGCTGCCTCAGGTGACGAAGGAGCTCTCAGACGACGCCCGGCCCGCCTACAAGGTCCGCGGCAAGCTGTTCTGCTGCCACCGCGGCCGCCGGCCCGACGCCGTCGACGAGCACGGCGAGCGGCTGGACGACGTGCTCATGTTCCGCGTCGAGGACCTCGGCGTGAAGGAGCTACAGCTCTCAGACGCGCGGGGGATCTACTTCACGACGCCGCACTTCGACGGCTACGCGGCGGTGCTCGTTCGCATCCCGGATCTCGAGCGACTCGACCTGGACGAGCTTGGCGACCTGATCGCCGAGGCCTGGCTCACCCGCGCTCAGAAGCGAGTCGTCAAGGCCTGGCTCGCGAAGCAGAGTTAGGCGGTCAGGTCGGCGGCGAGCTCGTCGAAGGCGGCGACGAAGGTGTCGCAGTCCTCCTCGGAGTGGGCGACGGTCAGCGTCCACTCCTCCTCACGGCCGGGCGTCATGTAGACGCGGCGGTTCATGTTGTAGAGCCAGGCAAGGTCGGCCAGCTCGCCGTCCTGGTTCGCCTTGAACGAGTCGTAGTCGACGACGGGCTCGGGCGAGAAGGTGACGCAACCCTTCGCTCCGAGCCCCACGCCGTAGCCAGGAAGCCCGTGCCGCTCGATCACCTCCTCGCAGCCCTTGAGCAGCCGTGCCTCGAGCCGCTCCAGCAGCTCGTACGCCTCGGGCGTGAGCACCTCGCTGAGACTGGCCCGCGCGGCTGCCATGGCCAGCGGATTCCCGTTGAACGTGCCCACCTGGTAGACCTCGCCCTTCTCGACCGGCTCGAACGCCTCGTCCGTTCCGCCGATTGCACCCGTCGGGACTCCGCCGCCCAGCGCCTTGGCGAGCGTGACGATGTCGGGCGTGACGCCGTAGCGCTCGACCGCACCGCCGGCCGCTACGACCAGGCCGGTCTTGACCTCGTCGAAGATCAGCAACACCCCGAGCCGCTTCGTCAGCTCGCGCACCGCCTCGAGGTAGCCGGGCTCGGGGAGGATCACCCCGAGGTTCATCATCGCCGGCTCCATGATCACGCAGGCCGGCGGGCGGCCCTCCTCGATCAGCCGCTCGATCCGCCGCTCCATCGCGTCCGCGTCGTTGAACGGGACAGCGATCGTCAGGTCGGCCACGGACTGCGGGATCCCGGCGCCGTACGGGAGCGACGCGTAGTCCTCACGGTCGCCGATCTCGTCGTAGGGGACGCCGATCGAGACCATCACGTAGTCGTGGTGGCCGTGGTAGGAGCCGAAGATCTTGACGATCGTCTCGCGGCCGGTCTTGGCGCGGGCGATGCGGATCGCGTCCATCGTCGCCTCCGAGCCGGAGTTGACGAAGCGCCAGCGCGGCAGGCCGAAGCGGCGCTTCAGCTCCTCGGCCACGAAGACCGCGTCCTCGGTCGGCGCGGCGAAATGCGTGCCGAGCTCGAGCCGTGCCTCGACGGCGCGCGTGATCGCAGGGTGCGCGTGGCCCTGCGGCATCGAGCCGAAGCCGTTGTGGAAGTCGATCCGCTCGGTGCCGTCAACGTCCCAGACCCTCGAGCCCTTACCGCGCTCGAGATAGATCGGCCAGGGCTCGCGGTGCTGGTACGCGGAGGCGACGCCGCCCGCAAGCGCGTTGCGCGCGCGCTCGAACATCGCGCGGGAGGCGGGAGTGGCCTCGTCCAGCCGGCGCTGCTCACGCTCGGTCAGCTCCGCGATCCTGGCGCGGTCGAGCTCGGCGGTCGCACGGATGCTCATAGACGCATTCTCTCCTTTGGGGCGGGCGCTGCGAGGATTGAGGGATGGAAGCATGGCAGTACGCGGGCCCGGCGGAGCGCGTCTCCGAGCCCGGGACCTTCTTCGCCTCCGAGGCCGGACACGTTCCGGTGGTGGTCACGCGCGGGCGAGACGGCAAGCTGCGGGCGCTACTGAACGTCTGCCGCCATCGCGGGCACGTCGTCGCCGAGGGTTGCGGGAGACGGGCGACCCTGCAGTGCCCGTACCACGCCTGGACGTACGAGCTCGACGGAAGCCTGCGGCGCGCACCGCGCTCGGAGCGGGAGCCGGGCTTCGACGCCACTGGGCTCTCGCTCCTGCCGCTCGCCGTCGCGGCCCTGGGGCCGCTCGTGTTCGTCAACCCTGACCGGGATCCGCCTCCGCTTCACCTCGACCTCGACCCGGAGGGCCTGCGCTTCGAGTCGAGCGAGCAGCGCGAGCATTCCGGCGACCTGCAGCCGACGACGTTCGAGGCGGACGCCACCGGCCTCACGGTCACCCGTTGGGGCCGGACCGCGGTGACGGTGGATAGATACCGGCGCTAGAGGATCGCCCGCGGATACGTTTTGGCCGCGGCGACCGCTGCGACGACCAGGAAGCACACGACGACCGTGAAGTCGAGCCAGAGCGCTCCGCCGGCCGAGACTCCGAGCAGCAGCCCGCGGATGCCGTGGACCTCGTAGCTGAGAGGGTTCGCGTGCGCGACGACCTGCAACCAACCGGGCATGATCGCGATCGGATAGAGCGCGCTCGAGGCGAAGAAGAGCGGCATCACGACGAGCTGGCCGATGCCCATGAACCGCTCGCGCGTCCGGACGAGCGAGGCGAGGATCATCGACAGGCAGGCGAACGCGCCCGTGCCGAGCACGAGCAGCAGCAGCGCGCCGAGCACGCCGAGCGGGCTCCAGTGGATCGGGATGCGCGCGATCGCGATCACGGCCAGCAGCACGATGCCCTGCGTGAGCGCGCGGATCCCGGCGCCGGACGCCTTGCCGAGCACGATCCCGAGCCGCGGGATCGGCGTCGCGAGCAGCCGCTGGAGCTGGCCGACGTCACGCTCCCAGATGACGCCGAGGCCGAAGAAGATCGCCACGATGAGCCGCCTGCGCCATCACGCCGGGCGCGAGGTAGGCGCGGTAGTCGTGGTAGCCGCCGCTCAGCACATGGTTGCGCCGCAGCGCGGTGCCGAAGATGAACAGCCAGAGGAGCGGCTGGACCGACCGCGTGAAGATGTCGAGGTTGTCGTGGTGAAGCTTGCGCAGCTCGGCCCACGCCATCGCGGTCGTGCCGTCGCGGAGCCGCGCGGCGCGCACCGCCAGACCGTGCGCGGCGTCAAGCGAGCCGGCGCGAACGCTTGCGGGTTGCGCGGACATCCCTGAAGCTCCCTCCTTCCTCGAGCGTGCCGCCGGTGGCGGCGGTGAAGACGTCCTCGAGCGAGTCGGCCTCGAACTGCTCCCGAAGCTCTTCCGGCGAGCCGGTCGCGGCGATCGAACCGAGGTTCATGATCGCGATCCGGTCACATTGCCGCTCGGCCTCCTCCATCTGATGCGTCGTGACGAGGATCGTCGTGCCGGCTTCCTCGCGCAGCAGCTCGAGCCGGTCCCAGACCATCCGGCGCGCCGTCGGATCGAGGCCGAGCGTCGGCTCGTCGAGGAAGAGAACCTGCGGGCGGGCGAGCAGCGCCGTCGCGATCTCGAGCCGCCTGAGCATCCCGCCGGAGAGCGTGCGGCCGAGCCGGTCGAGAAACGTGCCGAGCGCCATCGCCTCGACCGCCTGGTCGATCCGCTCCCCGCGCTCGCGCCGCGGCACTCCGGTCACGCGGCCGTAGAACTCGAGATTCTCGCGCGCGGTGAGGGCGCCGTCGATCGAGATCGCCTGCGGCACGTAGCCGATCGACTGCCGGACGGCAAGCCCGTCGCGGACGACGTCATGACCTGCGACCTCGGCGCTCCCGGCGGTCGGGCGGAGCAGCGTCGTCAGGACGCGGATCGTGGTGGTCTTGCCCGCGCCGTTGGGGCCGAGCAGGCCGAACGACTCGCCCGGGCTGACGGCGAACGAGATCCCGCGCACCGCCTCGACCTCGCCGAAGCGGACGACGAGGTCCTCCACGCCCAGGACGCGCTCGGCGACGGCTCGCTCCTCGACCTCCCTGGCCAGCGCGGTCACCGTGTGGCCAGCTCCTCGCTGCGGGCCCGGAGCGCATCGGCGGCCTTGGCCGTCAGCCGCACGAGCTCGGCGCGTTCGTCCGGCTCGAGCGCGGACAGGATGTCGAGGAAGAAGAGCTGCCGCTGGGCGGCGATCCCGGCCACGAGCTCCTCTCCCGCCGGCGTGAGCTCGACGGTCGTCGCCCGCCGGTCGGACAGCTCGATGCGTCGGGCGGCCAGACCCGTCTTCTCGAGGCGGTCGACGAGGCGCGTCGCAGTCGTGTCGTCGACCCCGACGCGGTCGGCGAGCTCGCCGACTCGCAGCCCGCCGTGCTCGGCGAGCAGGTCGAGCGCGCGCAGCTTGCTCGGCGTCAGCTCGGCGGCGCGGCCCGGGTGCAGCGAGGCGAGGAGCTTTCGGCTGCGGAGAGCGGCGCCGAGCTCGTGCCAGCGCTGCGAGAGCTCGTCGGCGAGAGGCTTGAGATCACGGCGACTGATAGCTGCATCTTACAGAAGCTGCATAGTGCAGATTGCCTTTGACCGAGGCTTTACCGGCCCCGACTAGGGTCGGCCCGTGGCTCGGTGGCTGCTTGCGCTCGCCGTGCTCGCCGTCGGCCTGGGCGGCGGCCTCGCTGTGGGCCTGTCGAGCCGTCCGGCGGCGCAGACGCGGACGATCCGGACGACGACGGTCAAGCTGATCAGCCAGGGCAAGTCGGCGGGGCGCGCCCCGGCGCCGATCCCGACCCTGCTCGAAGGCTCGACCAACCCTCATTGGCTCCAGCTCTCGGCCGCGATCCCGCCAGACGCGAATCTCGTGAGCGCGGACTACGTCACCCGCCCACCGAGACAGCTCATCGTCACCTGGGACCGGGAACGCCTGACCGGGGATGGCGCGGCGATCTGGCAGCGCCGTGGCGTCGCCGTCTGGCAGCTAGACCGTCGCGGCCGCGGGCTCTGGCGCCGCGTCTACACCTACGAGACGCTCATCAACAACGTGGTCGGCGTCGAGGGCTACGGCATCGAGCTCGGCGACATCTCCGGCGACGGACGGCCGGAGGTGCTGATCACCTTCGCCACCGACGGCAGCGCGGGCGGCGCCGTCTACCACCTGCTCGCAAACGACGGCTATCGCTTGCGACAGCCGCTCGTCAAGTCGCTGTCGCAGGACGAGGGCACGATCTCGTTCGCCGACGGGGCGCTCGTCGTGCGACAAGGCGTCGATTTCCGAGGCCCGGGGATCCACTGCTGCTTCCGCAAGGCTCAGGTGACCTGGCTGCGCTGGAACGGCCGGCGCCTGGCGGTGACGCGCCGCGAGCTTCGCAAGAACCGGCGCGGCTGGCCGCCGGGCGAGATACCGTGGCGCCATGGATCCTGAACGCGCACGCGAGCTTCTGGCCGCCGAGCGGGCGCGGATCGAGCGGGCGCTCGGGCAGCTCGGGCACGCCGACACGGGCGAGCTCTCCCACCAGGACGACCCCGCCGACGAGGCGTCGGACACCTACCAGGACGAGCTCGACGAAGGCCTGTCCGAGGACCTCCGCCGGGAGCTGCAGGCGGTCGAGCGCGCCGAGCAGCGGCTCGCCGCCGGCACCTACGGCCTCTCGGTCGTCAGCGGCAAGCCGATCCCGGACGAGCGGCTCGAGGCGATGCCGACCGCCGAGCGCACGGTCGAAGAAGAGAGCTAGACCGGCCGGTAGATCAGGATCACGATGCCGTCCGGGCCGGCCGGGCGCAACTCGACGAGCTCCAGCTTGACCGGCGCGCCTGTCTCTCCGAAGAGCCGCTTGCCGGCGCCGAGGACGACCGGGTAGAGCATCAGCCGCAACTCGTCGACGAGGCCCCGGTCCAGGAGTTCGCGCGCGAGCGTGATGCTCCCGTGGACCACGATGTCGCGCTCGTGGCGCTCCTTCAGCCCGGCCAGGTCGTCGATGCCGATCACGGTCGAGTTGGCCCACTCTGGATCGGTCAGCGTCGAGGAGACGACGTACTTCGGCAGCCCGTTGAACAGGTCGGCGAACTCGCCCTCGCGCGACGGCCACGCCCTGGCGAAGCCTTCATAGGTCGTCCGCCCGAGCAGGAGCGCGTCGCTCGCCAGCGTCTCGTCGAGCTTGAACTTGTCGCCGTCCTCGCCCCGCTCGAACTGGAACGCCCAGCCGCCCCGCTCGAAGCCCTCGCCGCCGGGATCCTCGACTACACCGTCGACGGTGATGAACTCGGTGACAACTATGCGGCCCATGTGATCCTCCTCTTGTCGGTCTCGCAGATAAGACCGCGAGAAAGGCGCGGGCTCATCGGTCAGTCGATCAGCTTGCGCTCCATCGCGTGGATCGCGATCCGCCAGAGGACGAGCGCGAACAACGCCAGGTACCCCGCGCGGAGCAAGTCGACCCAGCTCAGATTCAGGAAGACCGCGTCGCGCACCAGCTGGACGCATTGGTGGAGCGGGTTCACCTCGCCGAGGATCTGCGCCCAGCGCGGCAGCGTGCTCAGCGGGAAGAAGGTGCCGGCGAGCAGGAACAAGGGCGTGAGCACGGCGCTGACGACGTAGTTGAAGTTCTCGAACGACGAAGCGAAGCCGGCGATCATGATCCCGAAGCAGGCCCAGCCGAGGCCGGCGAGCCAGCCGATCAGCGGCACGAGCAGCATCCCCCACGACACGTCGAGGCCGAAGAAGATCGCGACGATCATCGGCACACAGCCGTACACGCCGGCGCGGGTGGCGATCCAGATCGCCTCGCCGGTCACGAGCTCCTCGGTGTCGACGGGCGCGGCGAGGATTGCGTCGTACGTGCGCTGGAACTTGTACTTGACGAAGGTGCCGAACATGGCT
>Ga0209474_10004367_pt1 | contig 12229 bp, 14 predicted proteins | sample GraSoiAngelo_145_FD_185902 | JGI IMG/M metagenome (GOLD analysis project Ga0209474, IMG submission 185902) | Grasslands soil microbial communities from the Angelo Coastal Reserve, California, USA - 14_1009_05_20cm (SPAdes) (version 2) | ecosystem: Environmental > Terrestrial > Soil > Grasslands...
ACTACGCGCCGAGTGCGCGGTCCGAGCCTGATGGTGTGGATCGCCGAGCGTGGCGTGGTCATTTGAATGCCTCCAAAAACTGAATGAGTTATGACTTGTGCCTCTAGGACGGCCGACCGAGGGGGAACGTGACATCGGCTGTCGATGTCACATTCCGGACCCCTACCCCGTCCTTGTGTTGATGCAAAGCGCATGCTTTAGTCGAGGCGACGGCAGATGATCGAGAACGACACCTGGGTCACGCAGGCCTGGTCGGAACACCACGGCTTCTTGCTGGACGTCGCCTATCGACTGCTGGGTAGTTACAGCGAAGCGGAGGACACCGTCCAGGAGGCGTTCACCCGGCTCCTCCGCACAGACCTTGATCCGATCGAAGACGTGCGAGCCTGGCTGGTCGTCGTCGTCAGCCGCCTCTGCCTCGACCAGCTGCGATCGGCCCGGGTCCGGCGCGAGGCCTACGTGGGGCCATGGTTTCCCGAACCGCTGATCCATTCGGACGAGATGTCAGACCCGGCCGACATCGTGACCATGGACGAGAGCGTACGCATGGCGCTCCTCATTGTCCTCGAGCGCATGTCCCCCGCCGAGCGCGTCGTTTTCGTGCTCCACGACGTGTTCGACTTTCCCTTTGAGAAGGTCGCGCCCATGGTCAAGAGGTCACCGGCCGCGTGCCGGCAGCTCGCTAGTCGCGCACGCCGCCGCATCAACGAAGAGGCAGCCTCGCCTCGCTTCGCGATCGATCCGCAGGAGCAACGGCGGGTCGTCGATGCCTTCATCGCCGCCTGCGCGGGCGGGGAACTCAAGGCCCTGCTTCCGCTGCTGGATCCTTCGGTCGTCGGATGGGCTGACGTGGGTGGGACGTTGGCCGTGGTCAACCAGCCAAACGTCGGCCGCGAAACGGTCGCCCAGCAAGTCATGAGGTTCTTCGGTGACCCGGGAACGACCCTGACCGCCCGAGAGATCAATGGTGAGCCCGGCATCGTTGCCTTGCGCAACGGGGTAGTCGCCGCCGTGCTGGCTCTCACCGTCAGGGAGCATGTGATCACTCGGATCTACGCAGTGGTAGACCCACGCAAGCTGGCTCAGGTCAGACGGGTGCTCGAGACGCGCGGGTAGCTGGTTCGGACTCGACGGAAGCTGATCCTAGCCGGCTCCTCGAGCTGGTCGAGCGGCGGCGCTGTTATTCATTTGCTCGATTAGTGTCCGCCACGGGCTACCACTACAAACTGACTCGCGCTGGCTGAGCTCATTCTCGAAGAAGCGCTGGCCCTAGACTGCAGTCAACCGCATGAATCGACACCTATGGCGCTGGCCTCCGTTTGGCATCGTGGGCGTTCAACTTCCAGGGTGGCTGTGCAAGATCATCGGCCATCATTACGAATTCAGGGGCTGGGGGACGTTCGGGCCCGATGGGCCAGAAGTTGGGCAGCGTCAATGTTCGCGGTGTGGTCGCGATGGCGGAGTCGGAACCCTGAAGCGCTAACGCGTCGGCGGCCGACAGGCAGCCGGCCGCTCTAACTGGGCTGCCGCGAGCGACTCGATGGTTCGATTAGTGTCCGCCATGGGCTATTGATCGAACTCGAATCTTCGATTAGCGTCCGCCACGCGGACGACCAGACTCCCCGTCAATGCGACGCTCGATAAATTGCCAGACCGTTTGCGTGCTGGCGTTGGCATAGGCCCAGGCCTGGACGCGTTCTAGCCCTACCCGGAACACGGCGTCGACATTGGCATCGACCATGGCGCGGTTTCCAGTCGCCGGATCAACGTACTTCCTGCCGTACGCGGCGTTTACGCGCTCCAGGTCGCTCGGTTCCACCACCGCCGTCGCCCTCCCCTCGATGATGATCGGATCTACACCGTCGCCGTTATGAACGATCACGGCCGGTCGCTTCGCGAGGCTCCGTGGCTTGAGAGTCCCGGCGCGCGCGGTGAAGTACAGGCTGACACCGTCCCACCAGAACCATACCGGCACTGAATGAGGCCTACCATCAGATCGCGTGAGGGCAACCCAGACCTCTCGAATGGCGTGCAGCCGCAAGTCAACGGTGCGCCAGCTAATGTGTCCACGGATGCGACGCGCGTCAGTCAGCTGCGGCTTAGCCACTACGACGAGCGTACCGTTGTTCGGATACTGTCCGCCGGGGGCTACTTACCCGACGCTTTTCGAACACCCCTACACTAACGAGACCGGGACGAGGCCGCCAATCGCTGAGCCTGGTGGTACCAGCTGAGCACGCGCGTGGCGCGGAGGGTGTTCCACCGGCTCGGTCTCCCCTCGCCCTCGTCCATCGCGAAGTGCAGCTGGCCGGGGTGGGGATTCTCGAGGGGCCATCGGCCGTCCGCATCGCGCTTGGACTCAACCAGGTCGATCGCCTCGGCCACCCTCTCGTCCGGAATGGCGCCGGCCGCGCGCAGGTAGTCGAGACCGCGGAGCACGTCATAGTGCCAAAAGGTCGGGTAGGAGAACTGTGTCCAGGCCGCGGGGCGTTGGGTCTTGCGGTCCTGGTCGATCACCTCACCGGTCGACAGCCGGCGAAGCATCCGCCGCTCGAGTAGGTACTCCTGGCCGCGGAGGCGGGCAGCGGTCACGTTCGGGACGCTCCCCACCGCCCGCTCGTACTCCAGCAGACCCTCCAGCACGTCGATCGTGGTGTGGAACGACCCCCGCGTTGATCCGTTCTCCTGCTCGCAGTTCCACCCGCCATCGCTCATCTGCTCGGCGAGAAGCCGGGCGACGATGGGCTCGACGTCCTCGCCGAAGTAGGCCCCGATCGCCACGGTTCTGCCGTTGATGCACGGCTCGACCTCGCCCTTAAAGAAGGGCTCGCCGTCGTGCTCCCATCTGCAGTGTTCGCGGACCAGACGGACGGCCTGGCGCGCTTCCGGGCTGGCAGGATCAAGACCGAACGCCTGCAACAGCGTCAAGCTCCAGGTAGTGGAGGTCCATTCGGGGAAGAGGGTGCCTTGCCTCTCGGCTGGCAGTGATTGCCACCAGTTCGCTGCGGCAGTGGAGGTAAACGTGGGGATGCCTCCATCCCACTGGCCATCCTGGCGCTGGAGGGCGAGCACCCGTGCGCCCCAGCCTTCAGTAGCGACACGAGCACGCTCGGCCGCGACGGCGTCGTCGGGCGCATCAGTCAGGTCACGCATCACCTGCCAGCGGATCGCCGGGTCGATGTCCAACAGCCACTCGACGACATCCATAGCGGTTCTATCGCGAGTCTACGCCGGCCGATGACGCGAGATTATCGGGTGAGAAACGTCAATCCGACTCCAGCCGCGAGCTGGACGAGCAAGCCCCAGTTCGTGCTCCGAGTAAGCGCCAGCATTCAGGCGGGGCCTCGCTGGCGTAACCACTTGACCGAGAGCCGCGTCTTTGGACGAAGTCCGGCCAATTCGGCGGACATACTTTCGCTCAATTGCTCGCCCAGAGTACTCGGCAATCAGGTAGCGCGAGGCATGAATGCATAGACCAGCAAACGCGAGCCACGAAACGGCTGACCCAATCAGGAGGCCGGTCTGCCCCGCGGAAGCGCTGATGGCTCGGCGGGCAAGGTGGAAGCTCGCTGGCCTGACCAGTCTCAAGGTTTCATCGGATACGCTCTCGGGGGTTCGACTCCCTCCTCCTGCTCCCCGTTCCTAATCCGATCCTCTCTGGGCCCTCTTGACATCCTGCGTGCCAGGTCCATAGTCGAGGCGAGCGCTGGGTTGTGGTCACGCCCGTGTGGCCCAGGGCAAACGGCAGAAAGGGGTGGGAAAGATGGAACGTTCGCTCTACGAGCGCCTCGGTGGGATGGATTCGATTACCGCGGTCGTCGAGAACTTTCGGGATCGGGTGGCGGCGGATGACCGCATCAACAAGAAATTTGCCAGGACAGACCTGGTGCGCCTCAGAAAGATGCTGATCGATCAGGTCTGCGAAGCAACCGGGGGACCCTGTCAGTACACGGGCCGCAGTATGAAGGTAGCCCACGAAGGCATGGGGGTTACGAGCGGCGAGTTCGACGCCCTCGTGCAGGATCTCGTGGCGACCTTTGACCACTTCAACGTGGGTCAGAAAGAACGGGGTGAGGTCCTTGCTGTGTTGGGGCCCTTGAAGACCGAGATCGTCGAGCTCGATTCGAGCCAGGTGGGAACGCCGCTACCGGCTGCGTATCAGGTCGCGCCGGCGCTCGCCAGGTAGGGTGGTCTAGCGGCTGCCCCCGGAGCGAATGGATCGTAGCTACCCGCGGCGCTGTCCGACGTAGCGAAATCCCAGCGGCTGGATCGCACCTGCCTCAATGGCCCGGCGCTCGCGCGCTTCAGTGTCTACGTCCCCTGGAAATTGGTGCAGGTAGGGCGTCCAGGTGAAGAATCGCATTGCGAATCGCCGATCCAGCGCCCGCCGAAGTTGCGGGTAGCGATGGAGGTCGTGAAACGTTCGCCGCCACTTCTTCAAAGAATCCGCAGCCGTGCGACCACCCAGACGTTGTCGGATCCTTGGCTTCAGGGCGCTGCGCCGCATCCAAAACCACTCGGCCGTCTTTCGGTCGAATTTGTCCCAGGCGAATTCATACACGATGATTCGGCCACGCGCGCGCAAGAGGCCGCTGACCCTGTCGAGGACAACGGCCAGGCTGTCGACATGGTGTAGCGCGAGGCCGGCCACCGCGACATCGAAACGGCGGGCCTCATCGAAATCTTCGATCCGAGACTGACGGAAGATCGGACCCTTCGGCGCCCTTGGATCCACGGCGACGACGTCATACCCACTGCGTTTCAGGGCACGCGCGAGCCGACCGTCTCCGCATCCGACTTCGAGGACCCGCGCAGGCGGACGTGGAAGTATGGACGTAACCCACGCCTCAGTGGACATCCAGGAGGATGGCGGTTTCGTTGCCGACCGTCCAGGCATCGTGTCCGGGCGGAATCACAAAGGCGTCGCCGGCCTCCAGCTCACCTTCCGAGCCATCGCGGCCGACGATTTTCAGCCGCCCCTGGACCATGTATCCGACGTGCCGAACCTCGCAGCGATCGGTCTTCGCCATCGGCTTGATGTGCTCCGACCACCGCCAACCGGGCTCGTAGTGCAAGCGGAAGATGCTCACGTCACCGAGCTTCACGACCTCCGCCTTGCCCTTACCGAAGGCGCGCGTTTCGTCGGGCGCATCAAGGCGCTTCTTTTGAACCGCGGCCTTCTCGGTTGTGGATGCGTCTGCCATCGTGACCTCCTTTGAATCGACTCGTCAGCTCCTAGGAACGTCCTTCTTGTCGAACCGAGCCTACACCCCGATGTCTTTGCGGACGAATCGCAGGGCGCCAAGGCTCAGCGCGAGCGCGCTGACGGCGAGGACGCCCAACAGTGGAACCAGCGGCAGTCCGTGCAGCAGTGGCGTGCCATAGTAATAGAAAGGTGAGAGGCGGAGGGTGGCATCCGGCCACTTGAGTTCCGGTCCGATGAAGCTGACGAAGAACCAGACCAGTAAGAGGAAGCTCAGAAGCCCGGTATCGGCGGCGGTGCGCAGCCAGCCGGCGGCCAGGTAGCCGACAGCGGCGATCAGCACACCCAGCGGGATCATGCCCAGCGTGGCCGCCGCCAGGTTGCCCAGGTCGAGCGTCAGTCCTGAGGCCGCGGCAGCCACGGCCGACGCGAACAGTGTGATCACGCCGATAAACACGGTGGCGGAGCCAAGCGCCGCGAAGCGCGCCAACAGGACGCCGAGCCGCCGCTGCGGCGTCGCCAGCAACAGCTCGAGCCGCCCATCCTGTTCGTCGGCGGACCAGCCGTTGACCTGGGTGACGGCAAAGGCCATCAGGAAGAGCGGCAGCAGGACGAACATCGCGCTGAGGAAACCGGCATTGAGACTGGCGTCGCCGCCGCCGATGTTCTTGATGAGGTTCATGACGGTGGGCGAGCTCGCGAACAGCGTCGACAGCCTCGCCTCCATCTGCTGGACCGCGAAAATCATCCAGCCGGCGAAGCCCGCGATGCCCACCGTCCACCAGATGGCGGGCATCGCGATCATGCCCAGGCTGCGCGCGTAGACGGAGCGCAGCGACCAGTCTCCGACAGGTAGAGCACGACTCGCGGTATGGGCCGGCCGCCGCAGCCAGCGAGGCAGGGGGACCGTCCCGCCGACGTCGCGGCGAGCGAAAAGCCAGATCGCCGCCCCGCTAAGGACCAGGGCCAGGACGAGCAGGAGCAGCATCGCGCCGGCATTCGTGCCGTAGCTCGGCACCAGCGGCTTGCTCCGGTTGTAGTAGTAAATCGGAGAGAAGCGGGAGATCCACTCGCTGTTCGGAATGACGCGGTGGACCATGTCGAGCACGATGAAGAAGAGGAGGAGTCCGGCGGTCCAGCCGGCCGCCGGGCCTGCCTCCTGAGTGAATTGCGAGATCAACAGGGCGACGCCGCCAATGACGGCGCAGAGCAAGGCGAGATTCAGGCCGAAGAGGAGGCCATCGCCCAGGCTGAAGCCGCCGCCGAACTTCTGCCCACCGGCGAACGTCAGCAGCCCGATCAGCAGACCCATGGCGAGCAGCGCGGTCCACATCGCTGCCAGCTTTTCCAGCGCCACCACCAGGCGGGATCGCGGCACCGAAAGCAGCAGGTCGAGCGCGCCGCGATCTTCCTCGCCGCGGAGCATGCGGCTGGCGGCCAGCAGTGGCCAGACCGCGATCAGGAATATGAACATGCCGATCTTAAAGGTCGCATAGCCGCCGATGGTGTCGACCGCGACCACGTCGGCGTTCCAGGCAAAGGTCGCGGCCAGCCCAACCAGCTGCTCCCGCGCCTGCGGCGTCGAGAGCAGCGTGGCCACACTCGCCATCGGTGACACCACGACCAGTCCCATGCCGATACCCCAGCCCAGAATCGGGATGCGGTAGTCGCGAAGCGTCTTGAGGAAGACGCTCCTAAGCCACATGATCGGCCTCCGCCGAGCGCGGGCCGTCCCCTTCGTAGTAGCGGAGGAAGATGTCCTCGAGGCTCGGCTCGTAGCTGGTCAGCGAGATGACCGGATAACGCGCGGCCGCCTTGACGACCGCATCCGCGGATCCCTGCATCGCCAGGTGCACCCCATGCCCGTTATGCAGCGCCTCAACCTCGATCACTCCGTCGAGCGACTTGAACGTCTCGACCGGAATCGCCGTGGCGAATGTGATCGTCATCTCGTAACGCTTGATAGCCTTCACCTCCGCGACGTCCCCAATGCGGACGAGACGCCCATCGCGGATGATCCCGACGGTCGTGCACGTTTTTTCGACTTCGCTCAGGACGTGCGACGAGAGAAAGATGGTGCGCCCCTCATTGCGCGCCTCGAGCACCATGCGATCGAATTCCTGCTGGTTCAATGGATCGAGGCCGCTGGTCGGTTCGTCGAGGATCAGCAGTCGCGGGCGATGCATGAAGGCCTGGATCAAGACCACCTTGCGCTTGTTTCCGGTCGAGTACTGGCGGAACTTGCGGCTGGTGTCGAGCTCGAAGCGCTCGACCAGGTGCTTGAGATACGCGTCATCGACGCCACCGCGCAAGTGGGCGAAGTACTCGAGGATCTGCCCGCCCGTCAGATTGGGATCGAGAGCAGGCTCACCGGGCATGTAGCCGATGAGGCGCTTGATCTCCAGCGACTGCTTCCAGCAATCGAGCCCGGCGATTCGCGCCGTGCCGGCGTCGGCGTGCAGGAGAGCCATCAGCAGCCGGATGGTCGTCGTCTTGCCTGCGCCATTGGGGCCCAGGAAACCGAAGACGTCGCCTTCCTCGACCTGGAACGAGACCTCGACGATGCCGCGCTTGCCGCCGTAGCTCTTGGCAAGTTTCTCGACTTCGATGATGGCCGTCATGTGTCCCCCTTTCAGCCGAACCAGAAATGTAGCGTCGACTGATCGGTGAGCGTCAGCGACCCCTTCGGAATGCCGAGGATTCGTTCGAACGCCTCGGTGAAGGACGCCACCGATCGCTGGACGACCGCGAACGTGATGGTCCCTGCCTGGCGGGCGATGAAGTAATCGTTGGCGAGCTCCTGAAAGCCGAGCATGAGCGAGACGAAGACCGTGGCCGTTTCGTCGGGTGAGGCGACGCGGAAGGCGCCCTCGTCGGTGCCCTGCTTGATCACCGCGGAGAGGAGCGGCACCATGCGGCTCACCGTGAGTCGCCGGAGTTTCTCACGGACGATCGCATTGCCATCCGAGTTCCAGATCTCGATGATGGCGAGCATCAGCTCTTTTTGCTCGGCCTTGCGGCGGGCGATGCCCGCAAAGAAACGCTCCAGCTTGCGCAGTGCGGGCAGCTTGGGATCACTCAGTACAGGCGCGAGCTCCGCGATGGCCACGTCGGCGAAACGCTCGACGACCGCCTCGAGCAGCGCCTGCTTCGAATCGAAGTAGTGGTAGAAGGCGCCCTTGGAGGCTTCGAGCTCGTCCAGGACGTCCTGGATGCTCATCGCCTCGTACCCCTTCGCCTGGACGAGCCGCTGGGCGACGTCCAGAAACGCGTCGCGACGGACCGTACGCAGGGTCGCATTCACGGTCCGGGCCACGCCGGCACTATACCAGACCGACGGTCGGTTTATTTATTCAGCGTTCGCCAGGGTGCTGCCGAGAAGAACGCCGTCGGCCCAGTAGGTACCGGTGGAGCTGCGGGGCAACAGGTCCCATGTGTCGCCGGTGTAGGGCAGGACATCTATTGTCACGACGCGACTGCCGTCGAGAAGGTCGCCAAGGTTCAGCTCGCCTATCCGGCGGCCGTCGCTGGCTGGGTGGCCGGGCGAGGCGACCACCGAGCGTCCGTCGGCGAGGACGACCCGGATCACCCGATGGCCGAAGGGTGCGGGCGTATGGCGGACGATCGCGACCGCGGCAGCGACCCGCTTTCCGGCGTCGACCGTCCAGACGAGCATGCCGGCCCGCAAGTCCGAGACGGGAATCGCCCCATCGGGTGTCGCAATTCGGACTGTGGCCGCAAGGCAGATCGGACAGCCACCCCGGCCGGGGAACTGGGTCGGATCGTGGCTCTCGAGCGAGATGGTGCCGTGAGCGTCGATGGTGCCGACGACGTGTTCCGGCGATGGCCTGCCCGCGATGTAGTCGAATCGGAACCGCGGGCCGTCGGCCCCCAGTGGCAGCGCCTGGAGCACCTGGACCTGCTGCACGATCCGGCGGTCGTCATCGGCGGTCAGGTGCGCCGCGTCGAGTTTCTCGTGGTGGACGATCGCGTCGAAGCTGGCGGCATCTTGAGATCGCAACGCGCCGACATCTTGCGATGCCTCGGCGTCGGAAGGGACGCGCACCACCGGCGGCCCGCAGAACAGTGGCGATCCAATGGTGTCGATCAGCCGGTACTTCAGCTCGGGCGTCGTGAGCGTCTGGCTCACCCCGCCGTACTTCACCGAACCGCATGCGGTGAGGGCCAGCACGAGCACGGCGACCGTCAAGCGGCGCACAGAGTTAAGACGTCACCGAGCGGAAAAGGTTCCGGGGAGCAGGCGGCGCTGCCTGATGCCATAGAGTGCCACCGTGCCGCCGCCGGCGCCCAGCGCGGCTGCAACCACTCCCCCAAGGACGACCAGCACCTGCCGACTGGCAACACCGAACAGGACAGCGGCCAAACCCGGAAAGCCAAGCGCGACGACAACGGCCAGGCCCAGCCAGATCGTGGCGGGCGTCACCCAGGTCGTCCGCAAGGAAAGCCCGCCGGGTCGCGACCACATCAGCGCCATGAAGCGATCCGCCACCGGCAGTAACCGTAACTGCCAGGCATCAAGCGGCGGCGGGTCTTTTGGAACTCGGGTCCAGGGATAGCTGACCAGAGCACAACGCGCCGGGTGGTCGCGGCTTTCTCCGCCGGTCACAGCGAGCCGGAAACATTAGTACGCGCGTGATTGATTCGGTCATCCGGCGCTCATAGAATCCGCCCGCAAGGATGCGGCCCCCAGTTCTTCGACTGATCGCCCCCATGCTTGCCGTCGCCTTGAGCGCATGCGGTACCAATCAGGCCGGAACAGCGTCACGCGCGTCGACGCCTGCGGCCACGCCGACCCTTTCACCGACGGCTACACCGACTCCGCATGTCACCGTGGTCGACGCCGCGTACCTGGCCACCGAGCTCGGTGGTGTTGAGCAGGGAATCCGCCTCCCGGATTCCCCCCCAGAGGAATATCTCAGCCTTGGTCGGCGCCAGCAAAGTGCCTACCATCTACTCGCCGCCCACCCCGATTGGGTCCCCGCCGTGTTGAACGCGCTGCCGGCGTCGATTCGGTCTGCGGTCCAGGCCAATATCAGCGCCGCGCAGCAGATCGATGACCTGAACGGCGCCAGCAGTGCGCTCCCGCACTGGCGGATCATCGCGCCGCCGGCCCCGGAGGTCTTGCTCAGTTATTACCGCGAAGTCCAGCAAGCCTACGGAATCGCGTGGCAGTACCTCGCCGCCATCAACTTGATCGAAACCAACATGGGCCGCATCCAGGGATTGAGCTCCGCGGGCGCGCAGGGACCGATGCAGTTCATGCCGGCGACCTGGGCCAGCTATGGCCGCGGAGACGTCAACAACCCGCGCGACGCGATCCTCGCCGCTGGTCGTTACCTGCAGGCGCACGGCGCGCCGGCGAATATGACGCGGGCGATTTACGCCTACAACCCGAGCATGCTCTATGTACGAGCCGTCCAGCTCTATGCCGAGCAGATGCTTGCCAGCGAGCGCGCCTTTCTCGCGTACTACAACTGGGAGGTTTACGTCCAGACGAAGACGGGCGAGGTGCTCTTGCCGGAAGGCTTCAGCGGCTAGCCGCTTTCGCCGGCGCCGTCAGGACCCGATCGAAGAACCGGTACGTTCGTTGCAGCGCATCGTCGATCGCGGCTTTGTGCGCGGTCGCCCCATATCGGAGGAATCCATGCGGCGCACCCGGGTAGGTGACGATTTCTTTGTCGGTCTTGAGCGCATCTCGAAAGGCCACGATCTGATCGGACGTTATGTTGGGGTCCGCGCCACCGAAAACCCCTAACAGCGGAATCCGGATCTCGGCGGCGAGCTGAAGGGGCGAAAGGCGGCCCGGCTCCGCTTGAAGATGGCCGTAATAGGCCACCGCGCCGGAAAGCCCACGCACCCGCGCCGCCGACACGTCGGCGAGACGGCCTCCCATGCAGAATCCCCAGCACGCCACGTGCGAGGCGCCTCGCGCCTGCATATCGTCGACGGCCGCTTGCATGTCGGCCAGAAATCGTTCGTCGGTAAGCTGCTGGGCTCGCTGCATCGCGCGGGCCATCGCCTCCGGCTTGGTGCCGGTCCGCTCCGGTGCTCGCATCGACTCCGGCAGATCGCCCTGGCGCCCGAAGAAATCGACCAGGGCCGCGGCGTGGCCGTGCTCGGTGATGCGCCGCGCCAGGTCCTTGTAGAAGTCGGTGTACCCCCAGATGTCGTGGATGATGAGCACGGCGCCGCGCCGGAAACCGGCCGGAGGCTGCGCCACGAACTCTCGCAGAGCCCTGCCGTCGCCAGCGCGCAAGGTTCGCTCCTCCTCGCTGACCGCGGCCGCGGGACGCGGACCATCATCGTCGCCCGGCGCGGTACACATTCGGCCAGTTTAGGGTCTGAGTCCGCCAACGAATTCGGCGACCCGGTCCATGGCGGCATCGACCACCGGCAGCAGGCCATGACCCACGCCCGGGAACGTCACGAGCTGTCCCCGACGCAACAGCCGCACCGAGGAGCGGAGCAGGTCAACTTGGGCGAATGGATCCGATTCGCCGGAAAGCAGTAACACCGGACACTCGATCCCCGGCCAGTGTTCGGTGCGAAGGTCCTCGGGGTGACCGGGGCGATGCAGCGGATAACTCAGGAGAATCAGCGCCGCGTAGCGCACCTGGATCGCCGCCATGCTGGAGACGCGACCACCGTAGGAATGGCCGCCGGCGATCGCCCCCGCCGGCACCTTCTCGATGAATACCGGCACGGCGCGCTCGGCTTTGGAGCGGGGTAGGTCGATGGCGGAGGCGGTCAGCTTGCGGGCCTGCAGCGCTTTGACATACGGCCGCATGCTCGTCGCGTCTCCCGAGGCGCCATGTGCGAGGTAGATCGCAGGAATGTTGGATGCTTTGGGAGTCACCGGCTAACATTAGTGCCGCGACCCATGGCACGCGTCCTGCTCGTCGAGGACGAGCCCAACATCGCATCGATCATCGTCTTCAAGCTGGAGCGCGAAGGACACCAGGTGCGCTGGGAGGCCAGCGCCACGGCCGTGCCGGCTGCTGTGGA
>Ga0209474_10004369_pt1 | contig 12228 bp, 12 predicted proteins | sample GraSoiAngelo_145_FD_185902 | JGI IMG/M metagenome (GOLD analysis project Ga0209474, IMG submission 185902) | Grasslands soil microbial communities from the Angelo Coastal Reserve, California, USA - 14_1009_05_20cm (SPAdes) (version 2) | ecosystem: Environmental > Terrestrial > Soil > Grasslands...
AATCTAATGCTTCAACTCTGTTTAATCATGTCGATGTTACCCTTCATATAGAAGTTTTGCTCGGGCACATCGTCGTGTTTGCCGTCCAGAATTTCCTTGAAGCCGCGGACCGTTTCTTCAATCGAGACGTATTGACCTTTATGGCCCGTGAAAACTTCTGCCACATGAAATGGCTGGCTGAGGAAACGCTGAATTTTTCGTGCGCGATAGACGGTCAGCTTGTCTTCCGGGCTTAACTCGTCCATTCCAAGAATGGCGATGATGTCTTGGAGGTCTTTGTATCGTTGCAACACTCGCTGCACACCTCGAGCGACATTATAATGTTCTTCGCCCACGATCTCGGGCGCGAGCGACTTTGATGTTGATGCCAGCGGATCAACCGCCGGATAAATTCCGAGCTCAGCAATTGAGCGCTCCAAGACGATGGTTGAATCGAGGTGCGCGAACGTGTTCGCCGGAGCGGGATCGGTGAGATCGTCTGCGGGAACATACACTGCTTGGAACGACGTGATTGATCCCTTGTTCGTGGAGGTGATTCGCTCCTGCAAATCGCCCATCTCAGCGGCGAGTGTTGGTTGGTAACCGACTGCAGACGGAGTCCGCCCGAGCAGCGCAGAGACTTCAGAGCCAGCTTGGGAAAATCGAAAGATGTTATCAATGAAGAGCAGCACATCTTGATTGCGTTCGTCACGAAAATATTCCGTCATCGCCAACGCCGAGAGTCCCACACGCAAGCGTGCGCCCGGCGGCTCGTTCATCTGGCCGAAAACCATCCCGACTTTCGATTTCGACAAATCTTTTTCGTCGATCACGCCCGCTTCGATCATTTCCCGGTAGAGATCGTTCCCCTCGCGCGAGCGCTCGCCCACACCTGCAAACATCGAGACACCACCATGTTTCATCGCGATGTTATTAATCAGCTCCTGGATAATGACGGTCTTGCCGACCCCCGCCCCGCCGAATGCGCCGACTTTGCCTCCCTTTGAAAATGGGCAAACGAGATCGATGACCTTGATTCCTGTCTCAAGGATCTGCACTCTTGTGTCCTGTTCGGTCAGCGTTGGCGCAGGGCGATGGATTGGGTACCGCTTTTCGTATTTCACTGGGCCACGATTGTCGATCGGGTCGCCTGTAACATTAAACAGGCGGCCCAGCACCGCGTCGCCTACCGGGACCGTTATCGGTCCACCGGTGTCCGTCACACTCATGCCACGCTTAAGTCCTTCGGTTGAAGACATGGCCACCGAGCGCACCCAATTTTCGCCAAGGTGCTGCTGCACTTCGAGTGCGAGCTTTATTGGGTTGCCATTTACTTCATACTCAATTTCCAAGGCGTTGTATATTTTCGGCAGCGCCTTTTCGTCTGGAAATTCCACGTCCACAACGGGACCGATTACCTGAACTATGTTTCCTTTATTCATAAAACTTGATTAACGCCCGAGCGCCATTTGTGCCGTGGCGATCTCGAGCAATTCGGTTGTGATGCCAGCCTGACGCATCTTGTTGTATTCCAATGTTAGATCTTTAATGAATTGATTCGCGTTATCCGTGGCGTTCTTCATCGCCACCATTCGCGCGCTGTGCTCGGATGCGCGGGCGTCGAGGATCATTTGAAAGACCTGAAACTGCAAATAGTAGGGGAGCATCACGTCCAGTACCGTCTCCGCGTTCGGCTCAAATATGTAGCCTACCATCGGATCGACGCCTTCACTCTCAGCTTCGGCGGCTTCGCTCTTGGGCAAATCAAAACTGCTGATCGGCAGAAGCGTCTGCACTACCGGACGCTGGTTGATGGTGTTGATGAAATGCGTGTAAAGCACGGAGACTTTATCCACCTCGCGACTGAGAAATTTTTCCAAGCAAAATTTTGAGAGCGGTTTGGTTTCAACGAAGCTGGGAGAATCTTTTAGCTCGAAATCGGCCAGCAGCTCCCTTTTCGTCCGCGCGATAAATTGCCGCGCCTTTTTTCCTGTCACGACAAAAGCTGTTTTGGCCTGGTCAAAGTTCGCGGCCTCGCGAAACAAATTCGTATTGAGCGCGCCGCACAGTCCCTTGTCGGTGCTGATGATCAGGAGCAATTCCTTTTTCACCGGTCGGATTGCCAGGAGTGGATGCAATTTCGGATCCGTCCGTTTTTGCAACGAAACGAGAACCTTATTCATCAATGCAGCATAAGGCCGTCCGGCGAGAGCGTGCTGCTGCGCTTTGCGCATCTTGGAGGCAGCCACCATCTGCATTGCCTTGGTGATCTGCGCGGTGTTGCGAATCGACTTGATCCGCCGCCGTATATCTTGCGTTTTGGCCATTTGCTAAAATCTTTTCTTCGTCCGATAACGACCGGAACGCTCGTGGACGTGAAATCCAATCTCGCGTCTCTTCGGGGGCCCCTGCGGCTCGAGCAAACGCTTCAATGCGGCGAAAAGATCTGTCATCGCTTCGTCATGCGAATCAAGTCGGCGCTCAAGCTCTTCTAGTTTTGCTGCTAACTGCGCGTTTGCCGCGACCATTTCACGCAGCCTGACAAACGCGCGCACAACGCGAAGGCTTGCTTGAACGGCAATATCGCTGTTCAGCACGCTCGCCAGCATAATCGCGCCATGTTCGGTGAAAACGACCGGCAATTTACGGCGGCCACCGTGCGATCTTGATATCGCATTTTGCGATATCAAGTGTGTAAATTCCTTACGCGTAAGCACAAATGCAAAATCCCCAGGAAAGCGTTCGCGATTTCTCCTGAATTGTTCGTTCAAGCGCATCGTGCTTACGCCGTAGATTGCTGCCAAGTCTGAATCCAACATGACGCGCCGACCGCGAATTAGGAGAATCGCGCTTTCGACATTGGCGATCTTGCGATGGTCGATCTTGCGGTTGGAAGCCATGGTTGAATCGAAGGCCTGCAAACAAATCATCGCCAGGTCGCCTTGAATTCATCGAACGCCGCTTTCAGTTGCGATTCGATGTCTTTATCGAGTTCCTTTTTCTCGCGAATCGCTCGGAGCAATCCTTCCTTTCGCGTTTGGAGCCAATCTTGAAGTTTTAGCTGGTATTCCTTGACGCGCTCGACCGGCACAGGATCGATGTACCCGTTTTGCATTGCCCACATCACAGCGACCTGCTCTTCCACGGGGATTGGGTTGTACTGTTTTTGTTTAAACAGCTCGACAATCCGTTGACCGCGATCGAGTCGCGCTCTAGTCGCTGCGTCCAGATCGGAGCCAAATTGCGCAAAGGCAGCCAGCTCGCGGAATTGCGCCAAATCCAGTTTTACCTTTCCGGCCACTTGTTTAATTGCTTTGATCTGCGCCGCCGAACCAACCCGGCTTACGGATAACCCGACCGAAATAGCAGGGCGAATTCCCTGGTAAAACAGATCGGTTTCGAGGTAAATCTGACCGTCCGTGATCGAGATCACGTTTGTCGGGATATATGCAGAAACGTCGCCGGCCTGCGTCTCGATGATCGGCAACGCGGTTAACGATCCGCCGCCGAATTGCTCGTTCATGCGCGCGGCGCGTTCGAGCAATCGTGAGTGCAAGTAAAACACGTCGCCCGGATAAGCTTCGCGACCCGACGGCCGTTTCAGCACCAGCGAGACCTGCCGATAGGCAACTGCGTGCTTAGATAAGTCATCGTAAACGATGAGCGCATCCATTCCGTTATCCATGAACCACTCGCCCATGGCCGCTCCAGCGAACGGCGCCAGGTATTGGTTGGTGGCGGTGTCCGAAGCCGGCGCAGAAATGATTGTCGTGTAAGGCATGGCGCCTTCTTTTTCGAGTACTGCGAGTGCGCGCGCCACATTGGAATTTTTCTGACCGATCGCGACGTAGATGCAATAGAGCGGGCGATAATTCTTATTGCCCTGATCTTCAGCCGCCTTGTTCAAACGCGCCTGACTGATAATGGTGTCAATGGCGATGGTTGTTTTGCCTGTGGCGCGGTCGCCGATGATTAGCTCACGCTGACCACGGCCGATTGGAATCATCGCGTCAATGGCCATGATGCCGGTTTGCACCGGTTGATTCACGCTGCGGCGCTTGACGACGCCAGGCGCAATTTTTTCAAGCGGATAAAACGTTTCACTTTTGATCGGTCCTTTGTCATCGAGTGGCTGGCCAAGTGTGTTCACGACACGGCCCAGGGGCGCTTTGCCCACGGGAATAGAAAGAAGCCGGCCGGTCGTTTTGGCTTCGTCGCCTTCAGAAACTTTCGTCGTTTCACCCAGCAGAATGGCGCCGACTTCGGTTTCTTCGAGGTTCAAGGCGAGACCGAACACGCCGTTTGGAAATTCGATCATCTCATTAAGCATCACGTCGCTCAGACCTTCGATGCGCGCAACGCCATCGCCCGTCTCGCGCACAACGCCGACGTTGCTCTTGGTTGTCGATGTTTTTAGTCCCTCAATTTTGGTTTCGATCTCTTCAAGTATGCTACTCATGTTTTTTGGATTAGAGTTGTTGTTGGAGGCGTTCGAGGCGGTTGCGCACTGTTCCGTCCCAGACATCGCTGCCCACGCGTATGCGCATTCCACCAAGGAGCTCAGGGTTAACCGCGAACTCCGTTGTAAGGTCGCTGCCGTATTTCTTCTTCAGATTTGCGACAAGTTCCGAAGTCGTTGCAGAATCCACCTCGCTCGCCGTCTCGATTCGGGCGCGGCGCTTTTCCAGTTCGAGCCGAAGCAGACGCCTGTAATTTTTCAGGATGTCAACGTAGTGACGCGGTTTCCTCGCGATAAGCGAATCCACCAGTGACGCGATCCTGCCCGGATCGAGTTGGCCATCGGTGAAGCTTGCTCGAAGCATTTTACGCGAGAGCTGGCGAATTTCCTTGTTGATCTTCATCAGGCTAATTGACGGGATGCTTCTTCCTGCAACCGCTTTTGATCTTCTGTAGTTAACACTTTGCCGGTGACTTTTGCGGTGGTGTCAACTACCAAGCGCCCAAGCTCGCGCTTCAAAGATTCCATTGTGCGCTCATGCTCGCGCGCGGCTGCTTCGTGCGCCTTGGCGATGATCTGCTCGGCTGCGACGATCGCCTCCTGCTGCTTGCGCTCGGACAAATGCGCAGCGCTTTCGCGCGCTTCATCGATCATTCTTTGCGCATCGGCGTTGGCTTTCGCGACAATTTCCTGGTAACGCTTCTCGGCTTCAGCCAGTTCCTTCTTAATTTTTTCTGCGTTAATTTGCCCTTCCTCGATCGTGCGTCGGCGTTCCTCCAGCACCGCAAGAATTGGTTTGTAAGCGAAGCGCTGCAAAAGCAGTGCCACGATCACGAAGCTGATCACTTGCGAAAGGAACAGCCACGGATTCCAACCGAACGTGTCGGCTGTATCACGCAACATGTCGCTGAAACCTCCGCTCGTTGCGGCAACGATGACTTGATTCATAAGTTAAAACTCTGGCGCAACGCGACGGTCACTTCCGCGCGGCAGATCCCTTAGTGACCAAGCAAGTACAGCGCGTAGAACACAATCGCCTCGGTAAATGCGATCGCCAGAATCCCATGCACGAGAATCGGCGTGAACGCGCCAGGGTTGCGACCGACGGCTGTGGCCATTCCCAAACCGGTTAGGCCAATGCCAATGCCGACGCCCATCGCGGCGAGCCCGACGTGAATGCTTCCAGTCATTTCTGCAAGTAGTGGTAACATCATAGTTCTTTCTCTTTGGTTGGTTCGGCGAACCCTTCATGAGATCGCCAAAAGTCTTTACTCGTGCGCATGTTGCTCCGGTCCGTGTTGTGCAATCAACAGTGTGAACACTGCCGTCAGCAGCATAAACACCAGCGCCTGCACCACTCCCACAAGCAGTTCCAAAAAATAAAAGGGAATCGGAAGTAACCATGACAGCCATCGGTTCATCGTGGACATCGCTTCCAAAATGCTTTCGCCGGCGTAAATGTTCCCGAAGAGCCGAAAACTCAGCGACACCGGGCGAAACAGGATGGACACCACTTCCAGCCAGCCGACCATGAAGAAAATCAGCGCCATGAGTATTTTGAGAATGCCGGATGTTTCGCCTTTCGGCCCGAACAAGTGTTGCAAGAATCCGCCTACGCCTTGTGCCTGGAGCGCCCAGACCAGCCAGAGCACGAAGAAAATTGCCGCCATCGCGGTGGTCATATTCAGATCCGCGTTGCCACCGCGAAGCAGCGGACGGTCGATATGAAATACGCCGTTCGGGTCGTAATGGCCCCACCCAATCGTGCCTACGCCGGGAATTAGCCCAAACCAGTTCACGAATAAAATAAAGATAAAAATCGTCGCGAAAAACCAAAATGTTTTCCGTACCAGTTCGCGTCCTATGATTCCCTCGAGAAAATTATGCAGACTCTCTACCAGCCATTCCCAAAAATTCTGAAGGCCGCTGGGAATTGGCTGGATACGGCGCGTCGCGAGTTGCGCCAAGATGATGATAGCGGCCGCCACGACCCACGTTACCAACATCGAATTGGTGATGGCGAACTTACCGATATGCACCAACTCGGCCGGTTTCAACGACACAGCCGGCTCGGTCTCCGCGGCGATTGTCGGCCTTACAAAGGCAACACCGAAAAGCAGCGTCAAAATCGGCAATAAAAAACAACGGTTGCGCATTTTAAAGTGCATAGCTGTAGCCAGCATCGGCGATGCCGGCACGCCGAGGTCATCCGCCTTCATCCCGCAGTCGCGGGGCTACGGCGAACAGGCCGACCCCGGCTACAACTCGAACGCGCATACCAAAGCCCGTTTTGCGCGGATGACAAACGAAATTGTTCGGGGTCGCAGCTTATTCTACCGGGACTCGTTCGGCAAAAGGCGCATTGAGTTCCGCGGTCCGTTTTGATCTCTCGGGCTCAGCCGCACCGTTCATGCTGATCGCTTCTTCGTAGAAGGATTCCAGTTGATCGATCTGGGCGTCCTGCGCGAAGCGGTTGACAATTGTGCTTCGCGCACGTAACCCCATTTCCCTCATGAGATCTGGCGACCGGGTGATTTGCTCCATTGCATTCGCTAATCCAACATGATCCTCCTCGTTCAGAAGAAATCCATTCCGGCCGTCCTCGACCGCTTCGGGGATCCCGCCGTGCCGCGTGGCCACCACCGGTAATCCGGTTGCCATCGCTTCCAAGACTGAGTTCGGCACGCCTTCTTGATCTTGGTTCGGCAAGGTCTCGCTCGGGTGCAGAAGAAGATGCGAACTCGCGTAAAGCTTGAGCAATTCCGATTGCGATAGAAAGCCCATGAAGTGAACATCTTTGAAAATGCCCAAACCCGCGGCCAGCATTTCCAACTCCGGTTGCAAAGGGCCTTTGCCCGCAAGGAAAAATTCCGCTTTGGGATGATCCCTCTTGAAAATTGCGAACGCGCGCAAGCTGGTAGCCACCCCTTTTTTTGGAATCAACCTACAGGCCTGGACTATCTTCCACTGGCCGTCGGATGGCAGATCCCGATCCGCAAATGGAAACTCATCCAGTGGGACACCCGTGCGATTGATCCGAAGCTTCTCAGGTGGACATCCAAATCGCATTAAGCGATCTGCCAGTGACTGGGAGCGGGCCAAAACCAACGGGACGGCGACAAACAGCCGACGCAATTTGCCATGATAATCTTTGATCTCTGCCTTATCGGCCACATCGGCGCCATGGAAAGACACTACGCATGGTTTGTCCCACTGCTCGATGAACGGAAGTAAGTGCACTCCGGTATGACCAAAATAAATGTGCATGAGGTCAGCACCTTGCCGTTTTAGTAACGAATCAAGCGTCTGATACTCGCCCCGGTAAACAATAGGCGGGCGCTGTTCCACAAATTTGAGCCAACCGTGCACCAACAGGTTCGTGCGGCGCTTCGGAATAATTTCGATATTGGCAAACGGAAAGTGCTCTGCGTTTTGCAGCTCCTTCGTAACGACAAAGGTGGTCACCCCGCGTAGTGCCTTTATCTGCCGATAAATGTGCAGCATCTCTACCTTCAGAAAGCTGGAGCAATAGCTCGCTATGACCCGCTTACCCATGGAAAGACCGCCAGTGTCGCTAGGGATTCTGGCCTTGTCCACTTTTATTCGAAAGAAACATGGGCGCCGGTTTTAGTGTGCATCGCCTAACCATCCCTGCAATTGCACTGTTAATGTTTCAAGGCCGTCCCCTGTTTGGGCCGACACGGGAACAATGTCGATATTCGAAAATCGATCGTGTAATCTCTTAAGATTTTCGCGCGCCGCCGGCAAATCCATTTTGTTGGCAATAATGTGCCACGCACGCTGCGATAATTGCGGGTCGTAAAGAGCGATCTCGCGCCGGATATTTCGCAAGTCTTCGCCGGGGTTTCGTCCTTCACTTCCCGCCACATCAACGACGAAGAGTAAAACGCGGCAGCGCATGATGTGCCGCAAAAATTCGTGGCCAAGCCCAAGGCCGCGATGCGCGCCTTCGATCAAGCCGGGGATGTCGGCAATTGTTGCGCGACGATAACCCTGAAATTCTACGACGCCGATGATCGGATGCAGCGTCGTAAACGGATAAGCCGCCACCTTCGGGCGCGCCGCGGAAATTTTCCGCAGCAATGTTGATTTGCCAGCGTTTGGATAACCCACCAATGCCGCGTCTGCTATCGTGCGCAGCTCGAGAAGGAAATAGCCCCGCTCGCCTTCCTCGCCATCCGTGTATTCGCGCGGTGCACGATTACGGGAGCTTTTAAAATGCACATTGCCTTTCCCTCCCACTCCACCACGACAAAGCACAAATTTCTCGCCATCACGCGTAAGATCGACAAGTGGTTGAATGTCGAATTTCAAATTTCGGATTTCGGATTTCTCGGAAGCGAGTCGGTGAACGAGCGTCCCCAATGGCACGTTCACAACTTTGCTCGCCCCGGAGCGACCAGCCATTTTTTTCCCCATCCCGTGTCCTCCATTCTGCGCCTTGATTATCGGCTCGTAAAAAAGACTCGATAGATTATCGACATGTCGGTCCGCTTGGAGAATCACATCGCCGCCGCGTCCGCCGTCACCGCCGTCGGGACCGCCTTTTGGCACAAATTTTTCCCGCCGAAAGCTCACACATCCGCGCCCGCCGCTGCCGGCTTGCGCAAAAATTCGAATTTGATCGACAAACATCGAGACGTTAACAGCGTTGAAGTGGCGGAAGCTGCAACCTGAGGCGCATCAACGCTTTAACGTCTCATAAAGCGCTTTGGTTTTTCGTGCGATCGCGGCCCAGCTGAAATTTTCTTCGGCACGTTTGCGCCCAGCTCTCCCAAATTCCTCGCGCAGCTGTGGGTTCTTCATTAGCTGATTGATTCTCGCAGCGAGGTCGCGTGCAAACTTGTCCGGATTTGTCGCCTCGAATGGGCTTTCTTTCATTTGCTCGAGCGACACGAGGAAACCAGTCTCTCCATCTACAACAACTTCTTTGATTCCGCCCACAGCGCTGGCCACGACCGGTGTCTCACACGCCATGGCTTCAAGATTGATGATGCCGAACGGCTCGTAGATTGACGGGCAAATGAACACAGCCGCATGCGAATAAAGTTCGCACGCAATTTTCTGATCGACCATCTCGTCGATCCAAATGATCCCTGGCCGCCGCATTCTTGCGCACTCCACTGCATTCTTCATTTCTTTTGCAATCTCCGGCGTGTCAGGAGCCGCAGCGCAAAGCACAATTTGAAAATCGCGATCCATGAATTGGATCGCACGTACCAGGTGTATGAATCCCTTTTGGCGCGTAATCCGGCCAACAAAGAGCAGATAGGACCGCTTCGGGTCTATGCCGTATCGTTTGAGCGCCTCGGTTGAATCGACCTTTCGATATTCTTCGAGGTCGATCCCGTTGTGGATCACATGTACCCGCGCTGGATCGACATCGAACAAGCAGTCGATGTCTCGCTTGGTCTCGCCGGAAACAGCAATGATCGCGTCAGCCATTTCCAGCGCGGTTTTCTCAACCCAAAGCGAAAAGTCGTATCCGCCGGCGAGCTGCTCGCGTTTCCATGGCCGAAGCGGCTCCAGGGAATGCACTGTGATGACGAGCGGGATCCCGTAATTCTTTTTCGCGAGAATCCCGCCGAAATGGGTGTACCACGTATGGCAGTGCACGATATCTGCGTCGATGTTCGTTGTGTTGAAATCAGTGCAGCGTCGCACCGCGCCGAATGCTGAGCGCAATGGCTTTGGACAAGTGAATCCGCTCGTGTCGAGTTCGAAACCGGTAACTTTCAGGTCGCCTTCTTCGAAGCGTTGATCGCCAAAGCAGCGTACCTCGACGATTATCGACTTCGCCAGTTCGCGGGAGAGATAACCTACGTGCGTGCCAGCCCCGCCGTAAATGTGAGGCGGATATTCGTTGCTCAGGAAAAGAACTTTCAAGCCGGGGTGTTACGTCGTTGTAGCGGCGCTTGTGTCAAGCGCCGAATCGGCGGAACAGGCGTTCGCCTCGGGCAAACGCCTCTACATCTACTTCGCGCGTACCAGTAGCACCGGCACATCGACGGAGTGCCGCACTTTGTCCGCAGTCGCGCCGTAGAGAATGTCGCTGATGAAACGATGCCCGTGTGTGGTCATCGCGATAAGATCGATATTTCTTTCCCGGGCAAGTTTGATGATTTCGTCGGACGGTTCACCTAATGCCAGAACGGCATCGCAGGCGAAACCTTCCGCCGTCAGGTCGCGTGTTCTCGTTTCCAAATACATGCGGTCCTCTTTCATTTCCTGGCTCTCGGCGAGTTGGAGTTGCTGAAAATTACGCGCTACCCAGCCGTCAGCGACGTGAACTAGGAGCAACTTCGCGCCGGTCATGCGCGCGAGAGGTTTGATGTGCGTCAGGATGGTCTCGTCGGCGGCACTGTGCTCGAGCGGAATGAGGATGTGTTTATACATGAGAACGAGGAAGCACGACTGACGAAGCCGGAAGCAGAGAAGAACTTTGAAAAATGGCGCATTTATTTTCCATCGTTCTGAGTTTCATCATTAGCTTGGCACTGGCAATTCGAGCAAACCGTAGAACCCTTTGAGCACGGAAGCCGGCAAAAACGTATCCAGAAGTAATTTCAGATTAAGCAAAATGATAATCCCCGCTGTAGCCCAGCCGAGAATTTTCAGCCAAACCCGATTTGCAAATTCGCCCATTTTCACGCGTTCACCGGTAAACCGCATTAGCGGCCACACAGCAAAGCCCAACTGCATGCTTAACGCGACCTGGCTAGCAACCAGCAACTGCGTGGTTTTGCCTTCGCCAAAAATGCCGATTACCAGCACGGCGGGAACAATGGCGATGAGTCGCGTAATCAGCCGGCGTAGCCAGGGTTTGATGCGCAAATTGAGAAAACCTTCCATCACAATCTGGCCTGCTAGCGTGCCGGTCAGGGTCGAGTTCTGCCCGGAAGCAAGCAGCGCGATAGCAAACAGGAGGCTGGCCACGCCAACACCCAGTAGCGGACTAAGAAGGCGATAAGCATCTTGAATTTCGGCGACGTTCCGGTGGCCCGACGAATGGAAAACAGCAGCCGATAGAATCAGAATTGCTGCGTTGATGAACAGCGCGAACATGAGTGCGAACGTCGAGTCGATCGTAGCAAACTTAATGGCCTGGCGTCGGCCCGCCGGAGTCTGCTCGAATTTCCGCGTCTGCACAATCGACGAGTGCAGGTAAAGATTGTGTGGCATCACCGTCGCGCCCAGGATACCGATGCTGACGTAGAGCATTCCCTGATTTGCGATGATGTGTGAGCCCGGGACGAACCCGGACAAAATACCGGTCACGCTTGGCTTTGAAAAAATGAGCTCCGCCGCGAAACAGCCACCGATAACGGCGATGAGTGCAATGACGATCGCCTCGATGTAACGAAAGCCTTTCGTTTGCAGGTATAATACCAGCATCACGTCCGACGCGGTAATGAGACAACCCCACACCAGCGGAATTTTGAACAACAATTGCAATCCGATCGCTGAACCTACCACTTCGGCAAGGTCGCACGCAGCGATGGCTAGTTCGCAAATGATCCAGAGAAACCAGGCTATCGGCGTCGGGTAATGCTCGCGGCACGCCTGGGCGAGATCCCGTCCCGTAGCGATACCCAGTTTGATGCACAAATGCTGAAGCAGAATCGCCATGAAGTTCGAGACCATGATCACCGCCAGCAGCGCATAGCCGAACTGCGCGCCACCAGCCAAGTCCGTGGCCCAGTTGCCCGGATCCATGTAGCCTACCGCCACAAGAAAACCTGGCCCCGAAAAAGCGATCAGCTTTCGCC
>Ga0209474_10004372_pt1 | contig 12225 bp, 8 predicted proteins | sample GraSoiAngelo_145_FD_185902 | JGI IMG/M metagenome (GOLD analysis project Ga0209474, IMG submission 185902) | Grasslands soil microbial communities from the Angelo Coastal Reserve, California, USA - 14_1009_05_20cm (SPAdes) (version 2) | ecosystem: Environmental > Terrestrial > Soil > Grasslands ...
GCGCGGACCTTTTTGCGTTCGGGCCAAAAATGTTTGGTCCGCTTGCAACTAGCAATCTCTTTGGCCTGATTATGTTCCTGGCTCTTGCGGCTTCGCTTTTTTATTTCGCCCGCAAGAAGCTGGATTGAGAACGAGCGGCGCAGCAGCTTCTTTTTTAGCGCGCGTGCCAACTTTGACGGTTGCGTTTTTCCACCGTACACTTTCTTTATGTATTCTCGGGGAATCAAGAGCTACCGGGTCAGCTTCGACTTCTACATCACGCCCGGGATTAAGCTGCTGCTCATTGCCAACTTTGCTGTTTTTATCTTTGAAGCGCTGCTCTACCGCTTTTCCGGCGTATCCGCTTATGCAGAGTTGGTGAAGTGGTTCGGCCTGGTGCCCGCGGGGGTGATTCCTGGCCTGCGCATCTGGCAGCCTTTCTCTTACCTGTTTCTGCACGATGTCGGCGGCATCTGGCACATCCTCATGAACATGCTCATGCTTTGGATGTTTGGCCGCGAGCTGGAACTGGTTTGGGGAAAGAATAAATTTTTGCGTTATTACTTCCTGACAGGGGTGGGGGCGGGGCTCATCAACGTCATCGTAAAGTTGGCTCCTGCGCTTTTGGGCCAGGGAATTCCGAATAGTGCATATATTCCGACGATTGGCGCTTCCGGGGCCATTTTCGGAATTCTCGTCGCGTGCGCGATTCTATTTCCGGACCGGCGCGTTTACATTATCCCCTTCCCAGTGGCCATGAGCATGCGCACCGTCGTTATCGCCATGACGGTTCTCACCTTTTTGGGAACGTTTGGGTTGGGGGCTGACAGAGTGAGCCATCTCTGTCATCTGGGTGGATTGCTGGTAGGCTACGTTTATTTGCGCCGCGGGTCTTTTCTTTACGGCCTGCGTAACAGCGTCTCCGATTGGCAACAGAAGCGGAATCGCCGGCGCTTCGAAGTTTACATGAGCAAGCACCGCAAGGAGCCGCCGTCGCGCCCGGACAACTGGGTCAATTGAAAGGGTCAGAGATCAGAGAACGGAGAACAGAGATCAGGTGGAGGATTGAGCCAGGTTTTTGCCTTTTCTGATCTCCGATGTATGTTCTCTCATTCCGCCGTCCGGACCACTTAAAACCTCACCTCACGCGGGCCCGCCAATCACGTGAAATTTCATGAAGTTGGTTGTGCCGCGGATGCCCATCGGTGTTCCTGCCACAATCCCGATGACGTCACCCTTGCGCACCAATCGCTCTTCGAGCAGCCGTTTCTCCGCGACCGCTGCCAACCCATCAATCTTCCGCAAATCCTGAATGTTTCTCGGATACACGCCCCAGATCATGGCCAGCCGCCGTCGCGTTTCCTGTTCCGGTGAAAACGCGACAATCGGCACCAACGGGCGGTACCGCGAAATCAGCCGCGCCGTGAATCCGCTATGCGTAAACACGGCGATCAGCTTCATGTGCAATTCCCGCGAAGCATGGCACACCAACTCGGCCACAGTTCCTGGAACTCTCAACTGCTCCTGCTGTGCCGGCCGCGGAAATTCCCGGACGCTGCCTTCGGCTTCCTCCACGATGCGCGCCATCATGCTCACGGCCTCCACAGGATATTTTCCCGTGGCCGTTTCCGCGGAAAGCATCACTGCGTCCGAACCGTCGAAAATGGCATTGGCCACGTCAGAAGCCTCCGCGCGCGTCGGGCGCGGATTCTCCGTCATCGATTCCAGCATTTGTGTCGCGGTGATCACGGGCCGCCGCAGTTCTCTGGCGCGGGCAATAATCGTTTTCTGCACAACGGGGACGCGCTCCGGGTTCATTTCTACGCCGAGGTCGCCGCGTGCCACCATGACGGCATCCGCTGCGCGCAGAATGGCGTCCAGATTCTCGATGGCCTGCGGTTTTTCCAGCTTGGCAATGACGGGAGTGTCTTTTCCCGCGCGCCGGATCAATTGTTTTGCCAGCAGCACGTCTTCGGGACGCCGCACAAAGCTCACCGCAATGTAATTTGCGCCATGTTTCAGAGCAAATGCCAGGTCCGCGCGGTCCTTTGGCGTCAGCGCCGGAACGCGCAGTTTCAATCCGGGCAAGTTGATGCCTTTATGCTGGCCGAGTGCGCCGCCGTTCACCACTTCGCAAATCACTTGCCGGTCGCGCACTTGCTCGACGCGCAACTCGATCAGTCCGTCCGAGAGCAAAATGCGGTCACCGCGGTGCACCTCACGAGGCAGTGCCGTGAACGTGGTGCTTACGCGCGTGGAATCGCCCAGCACTTTGGCGGTGGTAATAACGAACTGTTGGCCGGCCCGCAGCATCACCGGCCCGCCACCCGCGAGCGCTCCGGTGCGAATTTTCGGCCCTTGCAAATCCGCCAAAATCGCAACCGGTTTTTCATGTTCCCCGGAGGCGGCGCGAATCATCGCGAAATTCTCCGCGTGCTCCTCGTACGTGCCGTGCGAGAAATTCAGGCGCGCCACGTCCATCCCGGCCGCGAAAAGCTTGTCGATCATCCGCGGCGAACGCGTCGCCGGCCCGATGGTGCAGACAATCTTCGAGTGACGAAAACTCATGCTCTCTTCCGAGGACAGACCGAACTTTCGCGCATTCTATTGTTCAACCAGAGCTTCGTTCTTGCGATTTTCTTTTTGGATTGTTGCCAGAGGCTTCTTGCTTTAGTAACGGGTGACCGCAAACTCCGTCACAATCTTCGTTAGCACGTCCACACCCTTGTCAAAGGACGCCATCGGAATCCGCTCGTCATCGCCGTGCATTCGCCGCAAATCTTCCTGCGACAGCGGAAACGGCACAAGCCCGTAAGCCTGCACGTTGTGCAGCCGCAACTGCGCGGAATCGGTCAGCCACGTCGACTGAAACGGCAAGGCCGGAGCGCCTCCAAACTCCCGCGAGGCCACCCGGCAAATCAAGTTGTAAAAGTCCGATTCCAGCGAAGATGGCGGCGCCGCCAATCCCGCGTTCGCCTGCACCTCCAGCCTCACCGCTGGATCGTTAACAAGCTTGCTCAGGTCACTTACCAGCGTGCTGATGGAATCTCCGGGCAAGAGCCTCACGTTCAGATTCGCGCGCGCCTCCGCCGGAATCACGTTGTTGGCCACTCCCGCAGAAAGTATGGTTGGTGCAATCGTGTCGCGCATCATCGCATTCCAGAGCGGGCTGACGTCCGACACTACGCGCTGCGCATGTTCGCCGCGGTCAGGGGTGTCCATCGAGCGAATCCACTTCGCGATTTCGTCGTCTTCGAGCGGCGCAATGCCTTCAAAGTATCGCCGCACAATCGCGGTGAAGTGCACTGGCGCGGAGTACGTCCCAATCTTCGCGATGGCCGCCGCCAAGTGCACGACGGGATTGTCCTTCGTTGGCTGTGATGCGTGGCCCGAAGTTCCTCGCGCGATCACCGCGACGTTTGCGGACACTTTCTCGCTCGCCTGCACGCCGATGTATTGGACTTTGCCATTCTTCATGAAGACGTTGCCGCCTTCGTTGATGGCAAATCCCGCCGCAAACTTGTCCCAGTATTTCGCGATGAGCGTGCGGATGCTGGCGTCGCCGCTTCCCTCTTCATCCGCCGTCGCCAGGAAGATTACGTCGCGATTCAGGTGTGCATTGGTCCGCTTCAGGTGAATGAACACCGCCAAATTCGCGGCTAGCATGCCTTTGTCGTCGATAGCTCCACGGCCATACATGTAGCCATCCCTGATTACTCCGCTAAACGGATCGACGGTCCACCGCGCTTTGTCCACCGGTACCACGTCCAGATGAGCCACCAGGAGCAGCGCTTTTGACGGGTCGGGCACCACCGAGCTGCGCAGGCGAGCTACCACGGCGCTGCGTCCGGGCGCTAAATCCAGAATTTCTGCTTTAATCCCTTCTTTTTGAAGCAATCCGGAAACGAACATGGCGGCAAGGTTTTCATTTCCCGGTGGATTGGACGTGTTGATCTTGATCAGGTCCGCCAGCCAGCTGCTGGCTTCTCTTGCCATCGACACAGGTTCAGGAGAGGCGCTGACTGCGCTCACCGGCGTGGGCTGCGGGATTCCTTGTGCCGCTACCGGAGAGCTTCCGGCCATGAGCAGAACCGCCGTTCCCGCAATGACCTGCACCGCCCGATTCCGATTCACGAATCCACCCTCCTCACGAAATCGCCGTCGGTCCGCCCTGAACCACGGCAGCTAACGTTTTGCGTCCAGAGTGCTTCATACTAACATGCAGGTATGGGGACCCGGCCCGGTCATTGCCGGCGCGATGCCTAAGTCCAACCGCTGGCGTCGCGCTGCGGGTTGCAGGAAGAAGAAGGTATTGCAGGGTTTTCTTTGTCCTGATCAATTGAGGGGTTACGATGAAGCTTACTGTTTCGGTTTTGCTGCTTTTGGCTTTGGCCGCGTTTGTAGTCCTGCCGCTCGCGGAGCAGTCCGCTCTTGCTCAGGCGCCTACGGGCCCGCAGGGCAGCCCTCCTCCGTCTCAGCAGCAACAGAAGCCCACGCCCCCGCAAACTCCACCCACAGGACAGCAGCCTCCACAGTCCGACGTCAGCATCAGCGTGGACGTTCCGGTCGTTACGCTTGACGTCGTGGCCGCCACGCAACACGGCGACCTCATTCCCAACCTCAAAAAAGAGAATTTCCGCGTCCTGGATGAAGGCGTTCCGCAAGCCATCACGAATTTCGCCCCCACGGAAGCGCCCATCACCATGGTCGTGCTGATGCAGTTCAGCGGAAACTCGTATGGGTGGTTCGCCGCCTATGCCAAGTACTGGGCCGACGCCCTCTTTCCAAATCTGCAGCAGAAAGACTGGGTGGCTCTGGAGACTTTTGACATGAAAACTCGCATCGAGGTGGACTTCACCCAAGATAAAGATGAAGTTCGTAACGCCATCTACCATCTTTACTTCCCGGGCTTTAGCGAATCTAACGTCTTCGACGCACTGATCGAAACCACGGAGCGCCTGAAAGATGTGAAGGGAAAGAAATCCATCCTTCTGCTCGCCAGCGGCGTTGACACTTTCTCAAAACACACTCTCGATCAAACCATGAAGGCGTTACGCGGCAGCGATGTTCCCATCTTTTGCGTCGGCCTGGGCAAAACCTGGACGAACTTTCTTGAATCGCGCGGCAATCTCGGCGCGCATATGGACTATCTGCAAGCGGAGAATCAGCTTCGCACATTTGCTCAGGAAACCGGAGGATTCGCGTGGTTCCCGCAATTTGATGGCGAGATCCCGGACATTTTCCGCAGCGTGGCAGCTTTCTTGCGTCACCAGTACAGTATTTCCTTCTCGCCCACCGGCGGCGGCAAAGACGGCAAATTCCACAAAGTAAAAGTGGAACTGGTGGCTCCTGACGGCGGCCCACTTACGATCACGGACCAAAAAGGCAAAAAGCAGAAATACCAGATTTACGCCCGTGAAGGGTACCAAGCCATCAAAGCCGGGGTCGGCGACTGACTCTCGAAATCGAAACGCCTCAAGCTGCGAGCTTACGGCGAATTTCGAGGTTCGATTTTCGAATTTCGATTTTCCAATCAGTATCCGCGCGTCACGTCGACCTGGTTGAACATCTCTTCACCGTCAAACCATCGTTCCAGCAATTCCACCAGAATCGCGGCTTGCCGAACCCACAGCCGATCGCTCAACGCGCTGGTATGTGGCGTGATGAAAAGGTTCGGCGCCTTCCACAGCGGGCTGTCCGCTGGCAACGGCTCCGTTTCCGCCACGTCAATCGCTGCTCCGCCCAACGCACCGGTCTTGAGCGCGCAAATCAAAGCCGCTTCATCCAGCAACGATCCCCGCCCGACATTAATTAATCGCGCCCCCCGCTTCACCTTCGCAAGCTCCGCGGCGCCGATCAGATGCTTGGTCTCCGCCGTCTCCGGCGCGGAAACCACCACGTAATCTGCCTCCGCCAGCGCTTCATGCAATTGTGCCGCTGGAAGAATCCTCTCCACATGCGCCCCGTCGCCCTGCCCCGACCGCGTCACCCCCCGCACTCGCATGTCGAATGCCTTCGCGCGTTTCGCCAGTGCCCGTCCAATCGAACCGTAGCCCACGATTAACAGCACTTGCCCATTCACCTCGGCCAGATGTTGCGGCTTGTCCCACAGCTCCTGCTGCGACCAGATTGCTTTGTCCTGCTGCCGCACGGAGTCCGGAAAATTCCGCGCCATCGCCAGAATCAAGCCCATCGTGTGCTCTGCCATCGGCACGGAAAATACGCCGCTTGGATTCGTTACCAGGATTCCCGCATCGCGCAGTTCCGGATACATCAGTTGCGCCACGCCCGCTGCTGTCGAATGAATCCACTTCAGCTTTCTTGCATCTTTCAACTGCTTCGCTCGCAGCGAATAACCCACAAAAATATCCGTATCCGGCAATTCCTCCGGCAGCTTGTCGTAATCCGGGAGATGCACCACGTTCATTTCAGGCCAGCGCTTTCGAATCGTTTCCGCGAGCACCGGCTGCGGCCGCCACCAAGTGAACGGATGCCACACGCAAATCACCAGCTTCGTTTCTGCAGGCTTTGTGCGCTTCATGGAAGGTTAAGAGACAATCCGCAAATCGTTGCCGGTCATGTCCGCGGGCCTCGGTTGGCCCAATACGCTCAGCATGGTCGGCGCGATGTCCCGCAGCGAGCCGCCCGCCTGCAATTTCACCTTGTCGTCTTCGCTCACCAAAATGAACGGCACCGGATTCGTCGTGTGATACGTGTGCGGCCCGCCGTTCGTGGGATCGATCATCGTCTCCGCATTCCCGTGGTCCGCGGTGATAATCCACGCGCCCCCGCGCGGCTTCATCGCCTGATAAATTCGTCCAAGCCCCACATCCACCGCTTCCACGGCCTTAATCGCCGCTTCCAGCTTTCCCGAATGGCCCACCATGTCCGCGTTCGCATAGTTCATAATGATGGCGTCGAACTCGCCCGTCTCGATCGCGTTCACCACGGTGTCGGTGATCCCCGCGGCGGACATTTCCGGCTTCAAGTCATACGTCGCCACTTTTGGCGACGGAACCAGGATCCGTTCTTCTCCGCCGAAAGGTTTTTCCACGCCTCCATTGAAAAAGTAAGTCACGTGCGCATACTTCTCCGTCTCTGCCGTGCGCAAATTCTTGTACTGCAGTTCGGCGAAAACTTGCGCCAGGATGTGCTCCAATTTTTCCGGCGCCAGCACGTACTTCAACCACGGCCACGTCTTTTCGTACTGTGCCATCGCCACATAAAAAAGATTCTGCGGCCGCTTTTCATCCACGAACTTGTCGAAGCCCGGCTCCGCCAGAGCCTTCGTCATTTGCCGCGCGCGGTCGGCGCGGAAATTGTAGAAAATCACCGCGTCCTCGCCTCGAATGAGTCCGTCCGGCTCAGCGGCTGCTCCATCACCCTTCGTCACCACAATCGGCTTCACAAATTCATCGGTGACGCCTTGCTCGTAGCTCTTCTGCAACGCGGCCACCGGATCGCTCGTCTTGGTTTCCGCTTCCCCGTGCGTCAGCGCGCGATATGCCATTTCGACGCGTTCCCAGCGGTTGTCGCGGTCCATCGCATAATACCGCCCCACCAGCGTCGCGATTTCGCCGACGCCCAACTCACGCATCTTCTGCCGTAACTGCCGCACGTAATCGCGCCCGCTGTTCGGAGGAGTGTCGCGCCCATCCATAAAGCAATGGACAAATACTTTTTCGACTTTTTGCTGCTTGGCCATCTCCAGCAGCGCGAACAAATGAAGGATGTGCGAATGCACGCCGCCGTCGCTCAACAAGCCCAGAAAATGTAGTTGCCGCTGCCGCCCGCGCCCCATCGCCCGTTGAAACAGCAGCACGTCTTGCAACTGTTTTTTGGCGATCATCAAATCAATTCGCGTGATGTCCATATGCACGATGCGTCCCGCGCCCAAATTCATGTGGCCCACTTCACTGTTGCCCATTTGGCCTTCCGGCAAACCAACGAAGGGCCCTGAAGTCTGAATCAGCGTGTTCGGAAATTTGCGAAGCAGTTCGTCGTACGCCGGTTTCCGCGCGAGAGCGATCGCGTTTCCCTTCGTCTCTGGGCGGTAGCCCCATCCATCCAGCACGGTCAATACAATCGGTTTCGGCCGTTTTGCCATAATCCTCGCTCAATCTCTGAAATTCGCATTCTTAAGGCGGAATGACAAGCTCCTAACGAGCGGCGAATTCGCGGAGCGCCTTCAGCAGTCGATCCACTTCTTCTGCCGTGTTGTAGTGCACCAGGCCAATCCGCAGAACACCGCCTTTCAACTCAACGCCGAGCCGCTCGGAAAGATTCATAGCGTAGAAATTTCCGTCCCAGGTGAAGATGCCACGATCGCCAAGGAATTTGGCGATCTCTGTCGGGTGATGTTCGCCCACTCGCAACGAAATCGTGGAGCAACGTTCGTTAAACCGCTTCGGATCCGTAATCCCGTAGACCTTCACTCCGCGAATCGCTTGTAAGCCGTTCAACATTCTTGTAAACAGACTCCGTTCGTAGGGCACGGTCTCTCGATAAGCGGCGGCAAGCGCTTCGCGCCGGGCCTTCACGTTCGCATCGCAATGCTTTCCCACTCCCGCGAGGTAATCCACAGCGGCGCCGATTCCGGCAATCAGTTCCTGCACTTGCGTTCCGGTTTCCCAGCAGTCTGGAACGGCATCGGTCGCCGGCCGCACTTTATATGGTTTGAAGCGCTGCAAATGCTCCTTCTTCCCGTACAGGGTCCCCATGTGCGGGCCGAAGAATTTGTAGGGAGAACACGCCAAAAAATCGCAGTCCAGCGCCTTCACGTCAATCAGCCCATGCGGCGCATAATGCACGGCATCCACAAACATCAGCGCTCCAGCCGCATGCGCCAGCTTGGTGATCTCCGCAATCGGATTGATGGTCCCCACCATGTTCGACGCGTAGCCCACCGCGACCATCTTCGTCCTCGGCGAGATTTTACGTTTCAAGTCCTCCAAATCGAGCGTGCAATCTTCTTCGCGAATGTCCACTTGCCGAATGACGATGCCTTTCTCTTCCAGCGCGCGCCACGGCGCCACGTTTGCGTCATGGTCCAGCGTCGTCACCACGATTTCGTCGCCCGTTTTCAGCTCTCGCGCGATGGCCCGCGCCAGCGCAAACGTAATCGTGGTCATGTTTTGCCCGAACACCACTTCGTTCGCTTCGCAGTTGAAGAAATCCGCCATGGCTCTGCGCGTTGCCGCAATCATCGCGTCATTGCGCCGGCCCGTCTCGAATGCGCCGCAGGTATTTGCGTTCGCATTCACGTAGTAGTTCTCAACAGCTTCGATCACTTGCTTTGGCACTTGTGTCCCCGCAGGCCCATCGAGAAACGCCGCAGCGTTCCGGTTCACCTGCAATTTCAGGGATGGAAACTGCTCGCGTACCCACGCAACATCAAACGCCCTGCTGTGTGTTCCTTGTACCGCCGGTGTGCTCACGTTCTGCTCTCCATTGAGGATTAGCGCCTTTCTCGAATTCTTAAGTCTCTCATAGGCGCGGCAGTCCTTGTAGCGGCCCTAATCCACCTGGCGCTGTCTCTTGAATCGCTTGCATTCTGCCAATTTGGCAATAGTTTTCTTTCAGAGCGAGATTCAAGACACACTTATTTGCGTCCCTCGCGTGATAGCATCATTTCATCATTGGCTTTTACTCATGCCGCTGTAGCGCCGGCTATAAATCAAACGGGTCATCGCGAAACAGCGAGCCCTGCGCTGTGTCTCTCAATGAGGTGTGCCGTGTCCGAAACTCTTCCGCCGACCGAGCGAACGCGCGTGGTGCGCGAGCCGCAGCGCGGCGTCTACGATCGCGAAAGCATCTACAAGATTCTCGATGAAGCCTTCGTGTGCCATGTCGGATTTTCCATGGACGGCCAGCCCTACGTCATTCCCACACTTTTCGCTCGTGTGGGTGATGCTCTCTATTTCCACGGCTCCGCGGCCAGCCGCATGCTTCGCAATCTCAGTGATGGGATTCCCGTTTGCGTCACCGTCACGCTCACCGACGGCTTTGTCCTCGCGCGCTCCGTCTTCAATCATTCCATGAACTACCGCTCCGTCATTGCCCTTGGAAGAGCAACTCTCGTGGATGCGCCTCAGGAAAAGTTCGAAGCCTTCCACGCATTCACCGAGAAACTTCTTCCTGGTCGCTGGAACGACGCGCGTAAACCCAGTGAAAAAGAGCAGAAAGCCACCAGCATTCTGCGTCTCCCGCTCACCGAAGTTTCCGCCAAGGTCCGCACGGGTCCGCCTATCGACGATGATCCCGACTACGACCTGCCCGTCTGGGCCGGCGTCATTCCTGTGCATCTTACTTTCGATTCGCCGGTTCGCGACGAAAAGTGCGATCCCGCAATTCCCACACCAGCCTACGTAACGAGTTACAAGCGATAAATCTCGCGGATCACGCCGCGGCACACTTCATTTCACCGCTGCAAGTTTCTGCGCCGCGGACGAAATCAGCGCCGCTTCATTTTCAAGAACGCGCGCGACTACCACGATCGCCTCGTCCGCCTGCTTCCACTGTTTCAACTCAATCGCTTCTCGCACGGCCGGAACGGTCTTCACTGCGTAGCCCGTGTAGAATCCCGGCGCATACAGTTGATGCTTGAACCACGGCCGGTTCGGCAGCCCTTCCGCGTTCGTGAGCCTCCGTTCGCTTTCGATCAACAACTTGTTCACTTCCACCAGCGAACTCGCCGCCATTGCCGCACCGCCCTTGGCATTCAACTGCTCCAGAGCCTTGTGATATTCCGCCGCGCTGCGATTCAGCGTATCCACCGCATTTTCCAGAGGAGCAAAATTCAAATGCGGCGGAACAGCTTCCGCCGAAGGCGCGACGAGAGGCCGCCGCGGATCGTTCGTCGCCTGGAACACGCCCTCTTCAATCTCCCGGTTGCGTTCGCGAATCTCGTCCTGCGTCTTCTGCGCCAACACCTTCAACTCCTTAAGGTACGCCTGCACTGTGTCCGCAAAATCGCCGAACTCAAAAGGCAACAAATCCGCATCCGCCAAACGCATCATCGCCGTGGCTCCCGCCTGCGCCAGCGCGCGGCAATACACAAAATCCGTGTCGCTGAAATGCGTGTACCAATAAAAATCGTCGTAAATCGAATGGTAGATGCCGCCGCCGTCCTCGCCGCCAAAACCAAAGTTCAACGAAGCCACGCCATCGTGCTGCAAAAAAGCCGTATAGTCCGAGCCGGAACCCAGCGCTGGAATCCGCAAATCGGCCCGCTTGCGAATTTCCTCGCGCTGCTCCGCGGTCTTCGCATCGGCGATTTTATGAAGCTGGTCGCGCTTCCACACGCTCAGTTTCGTTTCCGGATCCGTGACATCCCGCGCAACATCGTTGCTGAATTTCTCCAGCGTGTGCGACCCTTCCACGCCAAAATAACCACGCCCGTTGGTGTCCGAGTTAATGTACACCACCGCGTGCGCGCGCAACTCGTCGTAATGCTGCTCGGCCCATTCCGTTGAACCGAGCAGCCCGGGCTCCTCCCCGTCCCACGCGCAATAAATAATGGTTCGCTTCGGTTTCCACCCGGCCTTCGCCATTTCGCCCAGCGCTCTCGCCTCTTCCAGAATCGCAATCTGACCGGAAACCGGATCTTCCGCGCCATTCACCCAGCCATCGTGATGGTTTCCGCGAATCACCCATTCGTCCGGAAACATCGAGCCCGGAATTTTCGCGATTACGTCGTATAAGGTTTTCAGCGGTTCCCAGTTGGACTTCACCACTAAATGCACTTTCGCCGCACCCGGCCCGACGTGATACGTCATGCCCAAACCCCCGCGCCACTCCGCAGGAGCAACGCGCCCGGTCAACGCTGCAAGCAACGGCTGCGCGTCCGCGTACGAAATCGGCAGCACGGGAATCTTCGTGATCGTCTGCGCTTCCTCCACCTTCAACCTCTTCGCGTCTTTGGTCGCGCCAACTCCCGGCGTCAAAGGATCGCCCGGGTAAAGCGGCATGTCCGCCACGCTTCCGCGCTGCACGCCGTCCGGGGGGCGATACGGTCCGCTGGGGAACGTCTCGCCTTGGACGAAACCATCTTCATGCGGGTCGGAAAAGATAAGGCATCCCACCGCTCCGTGCTCCGCTGCAACTTTCGGCTTGATGCCGCGCCATGAATGGTAATAGCGCGCAATTACAATCTTTCCCTTCACCGAAACGCCCATGCGCTCGAGTTGCTCGTAATCTTCCGGCACGCCGTAATTCACGTACACAAGCGGCGCGGTCACGTCGCCG
>Ga0209474_10004373_pt1 | contig 12222 bp, 10 predicted proteins | sample GraSoiAngelo_145_FD_185902 | JGI IMG/M metagenome (GOLD analysis project Ga0209474, IMG submission 185902) | Grasslands soil microbial communities from the Angelo Coastal Reserve, California, USA - 14_1009_05_20cm (SPAdes) (version 2) | ecosystem: Environmental > Terrestrial > Soil > Grasslands...
CACGAAGGAGGCGAGCACGCTGCCGAACACGATGGCGCGCCGGAGCCCGCCATCCGAGCGCTCGCCGGTGGCGGCCAGGTAGCCCATGACCCCGCCCGCGAAGGCGTCGCCCGCGCCGGTCGGGTCGAAGACCTCCTCCAGCGGATAGGCCGGGACCGCGAACACCGATTCGGACGAGAAGAGGATGGCGCCGTACTCGCCGCGCTTGACGAGCACGCTGCGCGGCCCGAGCTCGAGGATGCGGCGCGCGGCGCGCGCGATGATGTGCTCGCCGGCGAGGAGACGCGCCTCCTCGTCGTTCACCACGAGCAGGTCGACGCGCGGGAGGAGGGCCACGAGCGACGCGCGCGCGCTCGCGATCCAGTGGTTCATGGTGTCGCAGGCGACGACGGCCGGGTCGTCGAACTGCTCGAGCACGCTCTCCTGGAGCTCGGGATTGATGTTGGCGAGGAACACGAACGGCGACTGGCGGTGCGCCTCGGAGAGCTCGGGCCGGAAGTCGGCGAACACGTTCAGCTCGAGGGCGAGCGTGTCGCGCACGTTCATGTCCTCGTGGTAGCGCCCGCTCCAGCGGAAGGTCCGCCCGGGGCGCACCTCGAGGCCGGAGAGGTCGATGCCGTGCGAGGCGAGGTAGTCGCGCTCGGCCTCGGGGAAATCGTCGCCCACCACGGCGACCAGGCTGACCGGCGCGAAGAAGCTCGCCGCGACCGCGAAGTACGTGGCCGAGCCGCCGAGCACCTCCTCGGCGCGCCCGACCGGGGTCTCGATCGTGTCGAAGGCGACCGAGCCGACCACCGTGATCGCGCTCAGAGGTGCCTCCCCAGGAGCGGCGCCAGCTCGCGCCGCACGGTGGCGGGGATGGCGGCGCGCTCGGTGACGATCGCGTGGTCGAGCGCGGTCGGGCACGGGCAGCCGGTGCGCGCGGGCAACGCCGCCGCCACGCGCGTGATCGTGCGCCGCGCGAGGCCGACGTTGGCCGCCAGCACCCTGAGCACGTCCTCGATCTCCACCTCGCCGTGCGCCGCGTTCCAGCAGTCGTAGTCGGTGGCGAGCGCGAGCGTCGCGAGACAGATCTCCGCCTCGCGCGCGAGCTTCGCCTCCTGGAGGTTGGTCATGCCGATCACGTGCGCGCCCCAGCTGCGGTAGAGGTGCGACTCGGCGCGGGTCGAGAACTGCGGGCCCTCCATGCACAGGTAGGTCCCGCCCGCGTGCACCACAGCACCCTCGGCGCGCGCCGCCTCGGCGAGCACGCGGGAGAGGCTCGGACAGACGGGGTCCGCGAACTGCACGTGCGCGACCACGCCGCGGCCGAAGAAGGTGCTCACGCGCTGGCGCGTGCGGTCGATGAACTGATCGGGCACGACGACGTGTCCGGGGGCGATCTCGGCGCGCAGGCTCCCCACCGCGCCCACCGCCACGATCCACTCCACGCCGATCCGCTTGAGCGCGAAGATGTTGGCGCGGAAGTTGATCTCGGTGGGGAGCAGGCGGTGGCCGCGCCCGTGCCGCGGCAGGAAGACGAGGCGCGTGCCGCCCAGGCGGCCGATCACCAGCTCGTCGGACGGCGCGCCGAAGGGGGTGTCGACGGCGAGGCGCTCGACCCCCTCGAGCCCGGGCAGGTCGTAGAGCCCGCTGCCGCCGAGGACGCCGAGGGTGGGTTCCGGCATGACGTGCCGCCTGTGGCCGCGGCTAGGAGGCTAGACGAACTCCGCGATCGCCGCCAGGCGCTCGACCCACTCGCTCGGGATCAGGGCGAGCGCCCCGCCGAACTGCTTGCAGTAGAGGAGGACCTTCGCGGTCTCCTCGAGCATCATGGCGCGCGTCGCGGCGTCGCGCATGGTCTTGCCGACGGTCATCAGCCCGTGGCACTGGAGGATCGCCCCGCGGCTGGCCTTGAGCGCCTCGCCCACGGCGTCGGCCAGCTCCTTCGAGCCGGGCATGTACCAGGGCACGATCTTCGTGTCGGCGAGGAAGACGGCGTCGGTGTTGATCGGCGGGAAGCTCTGGTTCGTGATCCCGAAGGCGGTGGCGACGGGCGCGTGGGTGTGGACGGCCGCGCTGGCGTCCGGACGCGCCTGGTAGGAGGCCCAGTGCATCTGGTACTCGACCGAGGGCTGCTTCGTGCCCTCGCAGACCGTCCCGTCGGGCTTGATGCAGACCAGGTCCTCCTGCTTGAGGCCGCCCTTGTACATGCGGCTCGGCGTGATCCAGTAGAGCTCCGGGTCGGCGGCGCGGGCGCTCACGTTGCCCCCCGTCGGCGTGAGGAGCCCCATCGCGAACAGCTCGTTCGTGATCTGGATGATCTGCTCCCGCGCCTCGGCGTCGGTGCGCATCGCTCCCCTCAGGCGCCGCCGCGCAGCACGCGGCCGGGGCGGCGGTCGGTCGGCGCACCGTCGGCGACCACCGGCGTGCCGTTGACGAGCACCTCGACGATCCCCTCGGCACGCTGGAGGAGGCGGCGCTGCCCGCGCGGCAGGTCGTACACCATCTCGGTGGGACGCATGGCGACGCGCGCGGGATCGAAGAGCACCAGGTCGGCGGCGCAGCCGGGGGCCAGGCGGCCCCGGCCGTGGAGCCCGTAGCGCTCCGCCGGCACCGAGGTCACCAGGCGCACCGCCTCCTCGAGCGCGAGCGCGCGGAGCTCCCGCACCCAGTGGCCGAGGAGGTAGGTGGTGAAGCCCTGGTCGCAGAGCGTGTCGACGTGCGCGCCCGCGTCGGAGAGCGCGAGGAGCCCGGCGGGATGCCGGATCAGCTCGGCCACGGCGCGCTCGTCGTGGTTCATCAGGACCACGCCCCACTGCGTGGCGAGGTCGTCCTCGAGCACGAGGTCGCAGAAGGCGTCGAGCGGCGCCCGGCCCTCGGCCGCCGCGATCTCGGCCACGCTCCGGTCCTGCCAGCGCCGGACACCCTCGCTCGCCGCCAGGCGGAGGACGAGCCGGTCCCAGCCCTGCGCGAGCGCGGCCACGAAGCCGGTCTGCCGGCCGAGCTCGGCCCGGAACTCGGCCTCCGCGAACAGCCGTCGCCGCTCGTCGCGCGACTTCGCCATGAGCGGCCGCCAGAACGGGTTCTGCTCGAGGTAGAAGGCGGGCTCGGTGAAGTCGAAGCGCACCTCGAGCGGGCGGCAGCCCACCTGCGGCACGACCTGGACGCCCCCCGCCTGGAGCTCGGCCGACTCCTCGATGATCTTCCGGGCGCTCCCGGGTGCGAACGGGTTGTCGAGGAGCGGCGCCCACGACACGACCTTCCCGCTCGCGCGCGCCAGCTCGGCGAAGAAGCGCTGCTCCTCGGCCTTGTCGGCGGGCGGCCCGATGGTCGTGCGCGGCGCGATCTCGATCACGCCGCGCTCCAGGTCCGCGAGCGCCCGAGCCAGCGCCAGGAGCTCCGCCTCGTCCGCGAGCCGACTCGGCGCAGGGGTCCCGTCGCCGAAGAAGTGCGTCGGCGAGAGCGAGGTCGACCAGCCGATGGCGCCCGCGGCCATGCCCTCGCGGACGAGGGCCGCCATCTCGGCGGACTCCTCCGCCGTCGCCGCGCGCTCGACCGCGGCCCGGCCCATGACGCGGTAGCGGACCGCCGAGTGGCCGATGAAGGCCGCCACGTTCGGTCCCACGCCCCCCCGCTCGAGCGCGCCCAGGTAGCCCGCGAAGTCCTCCCACGCCCACCCGATGCCGGCGCGCAGCGTCTCGATCGGCATGCCCTCGACGAAGAGGAGGAGCTGCATGAGCGTCTCGCGGTCCGCCTCGCGGCAGGGCGCGATGGTGAACCCGCAGTTGCCCATCACGACGGTCGTGACGCCATGCCACGGCGAGGGGCTCGCCTGCGGGTCCCAGAAGAGCTGGCAGTCGTAGTGTGTGTGGACGTCGATGAAGCCGGGCGCGAGGGCGAGGCCCGCGCCGTCGATCTCGCGTGCGCCGCGCTCGGCAACGCGCCCGACGGCCGCTATGCGGCCGCCGCTGACGGCGAGGTCGCCGTGCGCGGCCTCGCGGCCGCTGCCATCACAGAGGAGCGCGCCCCGGATGACGAGGTCGGCCATGGGGGCTCTTGTAGCGGGTCGGGGCGCCCGCCGCCAAGGGCGGCGGGCGGCGACGCCGGGGGGAGTCTCACGGCGCGGGACAGTCGCCAGCTTGGGGGCAGGAGGCGCACGGCCGGGTGCAGTCGTACGCCCCGACGTCAGGCTAGGGGTGGCGCTTGCTCTTCGTCGGGGTCTCCGCGTGGCCGCGCTCCTTGCTCTTCGTCGGGGTCTCCGCGTGGCCGCCCTCGAAGTAACTCCACGGGAACTCGGGGCTCAGGATCGGCTGATAGCCGGCCGGGAGCGGGAAAGGCGCGGAGAGGAACTCCCAGACGCCCACCAGGGTGCGCGGGATGATCATGCCGAGCCCCTTCGCGAAGCCGAGCGGGATGCCCTCGCCGTAGCCGCGCGCGCGGCTCTCGGCCACGATGTTGCCCGGCACCTCCAGGACCGAGGTCGTCATGCCAGCGAGCCCGCGCCCGAACTTGCGGGGGGCCGTCTGCGCGCCGGCGGGCGAGGCGAGGAGAAGGATCAGCGCTGCAAGTGTGAGCGAGCGTGTCATGGCGCGCACCTCCTAGAGCTTGGCGAGCATCGACTCGGCGCTGCACACGTTGAGCCCCGGCCCGGGCTCGACCTGGAGCTGCTCGACCTTGCCGTCCTTCACCACCATGCCGTAGCGCTGCGAGCGCTTGCCCATGCCGAAGCCGCTCGCGTCGAGCTCGAGGCCCACCGCGCGCGTGAACTCGCCGTTGCCGTCGGCCAACATGCGGACCTTGCCCGTCGCCCCGGAGGACTTCCCCCACGCGTCCATGACGAAGGCGTCGTTCACGGCCACGCACACGATGTCGTCCACACCCTTGGCGCGGATCTTCTGGGCCTCCGTCACGAAGCCCGGGAGGTGCTTCATGGAGCAGGTGGGCGTGAAGGCGCCCGGCACGGCGAAGAGAACGACCCTCTTCCCCTTGAATATCTCGCCCAGGGCGACGTCTTTCGGAGCGCCCTCTTTCATCTCCTTGAGTTTCAAGTCGAGCGGGAGCGTGTCGCCAACCTTGATCGCCATGTCTCCTCCTTGGGGTAAGGGGTGATGGGGCAGCCTTATGTAGCGGGCGGCGCCGGCGGCGGCAACGGGGTCGGCACGCTTGACCCCGCCCGCAATGACGGGCACTTATGGCCCCTTAAGTCGGCCGAGGCCGACGAGAGGAGGAGTCCATGCGTGTGAGAAGCGTAGTGTTGCTCGGCGCGCTGCTGGCGGCGGTAGGCTGCGGGTCGGCGCCCGCGCCGGCGCCGAGCGAGAGCACCAATACTGACCAGCTGGTCAAGTACTACCGCAAGAAGAACAACCTGCCGCCGAGCGCCAAGATGGCGGTGACGGGGGTGCACGACTCGAGCATCAAAGGCGCCCGGGAAGGGACGCTGGAGGTCGGCGAGGGGCCGGGCGCGCAGAAGGTCACCTTCCTCACGTCGCCGGACGGCCAGTTCGTGGCTTTCGGCACGGTCGAGGACGTGACCGTCGACCCCTCGAAGGCCGTGATGGCAAAGATCGATCTGAAGAATCAGCCCGCCAAGGGCCCCGCCGACGCCAAGGTGACCATCGTCGAGTACTCCGACTTCCAGTGTCCGTTCTGCAGCCGGGGCTACAGCACGATCGAGAACGAGGTCTTGAAGCAGTACGGCGACAAGGTCCGCTTCTACTACAAGAGCTACCCCCTACCCTTCCATCCGTGGGCCAAGCCGGGCGCCATCGCCGCCGAGTGCGCGAAGGAGCAGAACCCGGAGGCCTTCTGGAAGCTCTACAAGAGCTTCTTCGAGAACCAGGGCCAGATGAGTAAGGACAACGTCAAGGAGAAGTCCACCGAGTTCCTCGGCGACACCGGCATCGACATGACCAAGTGGGCTGACTGCTTCGACAACCAGAAGAGCGCCGCTGCGGTCGACGCGCAGATGCAGGAGGGCAGCTCGGTCGGCGTGCGGGGTACCCCCGGGTTCATCATCAACGGCCGCCTGGTGTCGGGCGCGCAGCCCTTCGAGAGCTTCAAGAACATCATCGACGACGAGCTGGCGTCCGCGAAGTAGCCTCTGGGAGCCGGGGCGGCCTCCGCTCGCCCCGGCGACTCGTCCGCCCGAACGTGCGGCGCGTCGGGACGCCGCTCGGTCAGCCCCTGCACGAAGGAAGCGATGTCCTTCGCGTTGCGGCGCGGCCGCTCGTGCCGCCGCGGCCGGACCTCAGTCGGCGAGCGCAACCTTCTTGATGGGGTTGCCGTTCTGCAGGTTGCCGAAGCCGGCGCGGAGATTGCTCAGCCCGGAGAAGTCGATCGTCTTTGCGATGATGATCGTGTAGGCGGCGCTGCCGCTGCTGTTTCCGGAGAAATTGAGGGGGGTGGTGGGGAAGTAGAGTGCGCCTTCGAAACTGAGTGTGCTGCCACCGGAGACGGTGTTGGTCTGACTCGACGTGATCGATCTGTCCTGGAAGAAGAGGATCCCCTCCATGGGTCCGCTGGTCGGGGCGGCGAGCATTCCCAAGGTGCCGCCGCTGATCCCCAGGGGCTTGTACGCATAGCCGGCGCTCCCGGTGTTGTAGAAGGTGACCCCTCTCCCGTTGATGGTGCCGCCACCGCTCACCGAGAGGCCCCCTCCGTTGAGGACGTAGAGACCGGGCAAGAACGTCACGCTGGAGTTGCCGCCACTGATGTCGATGCCGTTGCAATAGACGCCAGGCGTGAGAACCTTCGTGACGCTATTGACGTGCAGGTCGGTGTAATCGCAACCCGAGAACTGAGGAGCCGCTCGCCCGGCGAACGGGTCCGGCTCGGGAGGGACACCCGTCTGCGGCGGCGGGGAGAAACAACAACCCACGGCGTCCCCCGTGACCGCGATCGAGGCGGCGGTCACCTGGCCGCCTCCGCTGCTCACCATCGCGCTGCCGCTGCTCGAATCGACGACGATGCCGCACGCGGCGTTCACGGACGCGCTGCCGGACGTGTTGAACGAATGGGTGGCCGACGGGTCCAGGGCATAGACACAATTGGGCGAGTCCTGCGCGCCGGCGATCGCGCGCGTGCTCACGGTCGCGCTCTGGAAACCGAGGGTGCCCATGAATATCGTGGGACGGGGTTGGCTGATGGTGGCCTCCACGAACGCGTCATTGCCTGCATAGAACCCGCTGACGGGGGGATGATTGACGGTGACTTGAACTGCGTTCGCGCCGTTGGTGAACCCGTTGGAAGAGGCACCGTTGAACGCAGCCGATCGGATCTCCGAGTCGCTCGCACGTCTCCGCAGCTGGTCCGCGCCCGCCATCGCAGCACCATCGGCGCCCGTCTGCATCTGGCGTCTGTAGTCGAAGAAGTAGCCCATGTCGGCAGCCACGGCGATCAGGACGCAGACCGTGATCAGCAAGATGGCCGTCATGGCGAGGACCTGGCCTCGCTCGCCGGCTCGCTTCTCGACGCGTGCGGGCTCGGCCGGCGCGGCGAAGGCGCGCTCGAAGCTACGTGGATGGTCCGTCATACTCTGACCCCTTCCGCGGCCACTCTTGGCGCGTGGCGCTTGCTTTGTCTCGCGATGCGTTCCGAAGGGTGCAAGGCCCGTGCCTTCGAGAGGGCGCGGTGCGAGAATGCGGGGCGAAATCGCGGCCGTACAAGGATGTCGGCCGCCCCGGCACGGTCTTGACGCTCTGCTTGCCCGCGACTCACCGCCAAGCTCTTCCAGCGTCTGTCCGCAGGCGGGCGATATCACACCCTACCGCCTCGCGTGCGCAGCGATCCCAACGACGTTAGCTCGGCGTCCCTGCGATCTGCCCCGACGCCGCGGATCGCGCGCGTCAGCGAGAGATGATCATCCTCGAGCTGCTGGCGAGCTTGATGGTCTTCGGAACCAACGGCAAGGGCGCGATCGGGGCGAAGTCGTTCGTCACCGTCACCACGACCGTGCTGCCGGGCTGATTGTTGCTGTCGGGAAGCCAGCTCACATCGACGGTCACCGGGACCCCGACGGTCTTGCTCTGGACGAAGTCCTGGATGTCGGCCTTGGACGCCGTGCGGCCGCTCGTGCCGCCGCGGACCGCCGCCCAGCGCACTCCCTCTCTCGCGCTCAGGGACACCGCGTTGTACGCGTAGATCAGCCGGCCGGCGTCCACGATCCCGAACGTCAGGACGAGAAAGAGCACCAGGACGATCGGCAGCTCCGTCAGCGACTGGCCGTGCTGCGCCCGCTCTCGTCCTCGATCCGCAGTGTCGTTCGTCATCTCATTGCACCCGCATGGTCGCTCTTCGATTGAGGTCGGCCCTGCTGGGGAGCCCCGGATAGGGGAAGAGCGTCGTGAAGACCTTGTCGACGGTCACCTGGACGTAGACCTGCGGCGCGGCCGAGACAGCCGGAGCCGGTGCTGCAACCATCGGTACCGGCGTTGCAGCTGGTGCAGGAGCCGGTCCCATCTGCGCACTGGCAATATCTGCACGCGGTCACCGTGAAGTTGCTCACATCGCCCAGGGCATCCGAGGCCGCCTGCCGCATGCCGGCGAAGTCGCCGGACTTGACGTTGTCCTGAGCCCCGTACTGCACCCCTGCCCGCGCTGCGTGCGAGACCGCGATGGCCGAATAGTAGACTCGACCAAAATCGAGGATGCCGATGAAGAGCACGAACGAGAGCGGGAGCACGAGCGCGAGCTCCGTGACCGCCAAGCCGCGGCGCCGCTCGAGGTATCGGTCACCGTGGGTCATGCGTCTTCCTCGGACCTCATTCGGCGAGTGCGACCTTCTTGATGGGGCTGCCGTTCGCGAAGTCGGTGCAGGCGGCGGTGAGACTGCTCGGCCCGGTGAAGCTGATGGTCGATGCGACGAGGATGCTGCAGCCGGTGCTGCCGCTGCTGCCTCCGGTGAAGGTGAGGGGGGTGGTCGGGAAGTAGATCGCCCCTTCGAGGCTGAGGGTGCTGCCACCGGTGATGGCGTTGGTCGAGCCCGACGTGATCGATCTGTCCTGGAAGAAGAGCATCCCCTCCATCGCTCCGCTCGTGGGGGCGGAGAGCGTTCCCATGGTGCCGCCGCTGATGGACACGGGCTTGTACCCGTAGGCGCCGCCTCCGGTGTTGTAGAAGGTGACGCCCGCGCCGTTGATCGTGCCACCCCCGCTCACGCTGAAGCCGCCTCCGTTGAGGATGTAGGTGCCCGGCATGAACGTCACGTTGGAGCTGCCGCCACTGATGGTTATCCCGTTGCAGTAGACGCCGGGGGTGAGAACGGCGGTGGCGCTGCTGACGCTCTTGCTGACGTAATCGCAACCCCCGACCGTGGGAGCTGCCCGGCCGGCGAGCGGGTCCGGCTCCGGAGGAACGCCCGTCGTCGGCGTCGGGGAGTAGCAGCAACCCGCGGTGTTCCCGGTGACGGCGATCGAGGTGGCGGTCACGCCCGCGCTGCCGCTGCTGTTCATCGCGCTGCCGCTGCTCGAATCGACGATGACGCCGCACGCGGCGCTCACGGAAGCGCTGCCGGTCGTGTTGAAGGCGTGGTTGGCCGTCGGGTGCAGCGCGTAGATGCAGTTGGGCGAATCCTGCGCGCCGGCGACCGCGCGCGTCCCCACCGACGCGCTCTGGAAACCGAGGATGCTCATGAAGATCGTGGGGCGGGGCTGCTTGACGATGGCTTCCACGAACCGGTCGTTGCCGGCATAGAAACCGCCGCTGGGCGGGTGATTGACGATGACTTGCGCACCACCCACGCCGTCGGTGAACCCGTTCGAAGCGGCGGCGCTGAACGCCGCCGGCTGGACTTGCGCGTCGTTCGCATCTCTGCGGAGCTGTTCCGCCCCCGCCATGGCGGCGCCGTCGGCGCCTGTCTGCATGCGCCGTCTGTAGTCGAAGAAATAGCCCATGTCGGCGGCCACGCCGACCAGGGCGACGACGGCGATCAGCGCGATGGCCGTCATCGGCAGGATCTGGCCGCGCTCACCGTGCCGCTTCCCGGCGCGTCCCGGTGCAGCCGGCGCTGCGAAGCTGCGTCGATGAGCCGTCATACCCTCATCCTTCCGCGGCCACGTTCCGCGTGAGCGGGATGTGGCGTACGCTGGGTTTCGCAACGCAGTCTGGGGTGCAAGGCCCGTGCCGTCGCGAAGGGTCCGCAACCCACCGGGGGCGCCGCCGACAGTGCGGCGCAGAAACGTCGGGGCTGTGCAGGGATGTCGGGCGCGCCGCTCGTTTCTTGACGCTGTGCCTGGCGTCGGCCCGATGCTCAGCGCGATGGCGCCGGCCCGAGTTCGGGCGCGGCTTCCCCGCGGTGAATGGCTGATGGCACGCCCTCAACCGCGCGATGGAGGGCGCGAAAGCCGCTGGCGCGCCGAGCTGTCCGGGCTCGCGCACCTGTGCGGAGCCCGATGGGCAATATCTGCCCGTGGCACCCGGCGTCGGTTGGAGGCGGGGCGAACGATCCTGTTCGGCCGACGGCTACCTACACCTGAGCGTGCTGCCCGAGAGGTTGAAGGCGCAGTGCGGCGCCGGCGCCGGCCCCGTGAAGAGGGCCTCGCCGCACTGACCCGTGGTCGCCAGCGGCGAGTCGATGATCATCGTCCCCTTGACCGGCATGCGGGCCGGCGAGAGCGCATAGCTCCCGTACCGGCCGATCACGATGAACCTGAGCCGGCCGGGCGTGGCACGCCGGCTCCGCACCCGTACCCTTACGATGCCTGACGGGCCCCGCGGGTCCCGGTACCGCCAGGCGGTCCCCGCCGGGTTCGTCTTCCAGCCCGTCCCGCTGGCGGCATCGAAGCCGCCGGGAATGATCGCATCGAGCACGCGGACGCGGGTCGCGTCCTCGAGCATGATGCGCACCCCCTTCGTCGCCGGGTCGATGGGCGGCGTCACCGGGACCGTGATCACGCCCTTGAACCTGAGGCGATCGTCGCCCGGCGGTGTGTTCAGGTTCCGGATCCTCACCCGCTGCTTGATCGCGAACACCGGGACGATGTTGTTGCAGGGATCGCACGCGTCCCCGATGCCGTCGCCGTCGCTGTCGAGCTGCGCGGGATCGGGGTTGTTCGGGCAATCGTCGATCAGGTCGCACACGCCGTCGCCGTCCGTGTCCTGCGCCATGACGTCCGCGGGGCAGGCCGGGCTCGAGCCCGTGCAGCGCTCGGCCGGGTCGCAGGGGCCGGTCGAGGGACGGCACTCGGCGGTGGCGGGCTGATAGGCGTCGGGCGGGCAGGTATTGGAGGCACCGTCACACAGCTCGGCCACGTCGCACGTGTCCGCCGCCGGGCGGCAGACTGCCGTGCTCTTCTGATCGGGCGGGCAGGCCGCGCTCGTGCCGGTGCAGCTCTCCGCCGGATCGCAGACGCCGGCCGAGGCGCGGCACTCCACGGTCGCCGGCTGGAAGGCGTCCGCCGGACAGGCGTCGTTCACGCCGTCGCAGCTCTCGGCCACGTCGCATGGGCCGGCGCTCGGGCGGCACACCGCCGTGCTCTTCGCATCGGGTGGGCACGCCGCATCCGATCCGGAGCAGTTCTCCGCCAGGTCGCAGACGCCGGCCGAGGCCCGACACTCCACCGTCGCCGGCTGGAAGGCGTCCGCCGGACAGGCGTCGTTCACGCCGTCGCAGCTCTCGGCCACGTCGCACGGGCCGGCGCTCGCACGGCATTCCGCCGTGCTCTTCGCATCCGCCGGGCACGCCGCATCCGTCCCGGTGCAGGTCTCCGCCAGATCGCACGCGCCAGCCGAGGCGCGGCACTCCACCGTTGCCGGCTGGAAGCCATCTGCCGGGCAGTCGTCGTTCACCCCGTCGCAGCTTTCGGCCACGTCGCAGGGGCCGGCGCTCGCACGGCATTCCGCCGTGCTCTTCGCATCCGCCGGGCAGGCCGCATCCGACCCGGTGCAGCTCTCCGCCGGGTCGCACACCCCCGCCGACGGCCGGCACTCCACCGTTGCCGGCGCGAAGGCGTCGGCCGGGCAGGAGACGCTCGTCCCCGTGCAGGTCTCCGCCACGTCGCAGACGCCGGCCGCCGCCCGGCACTCGGTGCCCGCGCTGGCGAGCGGGTGAATGCATCGCCCGCTCGCGTCGCAGCGATCCGCGCTGCACGCGTTGCCGTCGTCCGCGCACGCGGTGCCACTCGCCGCCGGTGTCCCGCTGCACTGCCCGGCCTGACAGGTGTCCGCCGCCGTGCAGTCGCTGCCGTCGTCGCACGTCGTCCCGTCGGCCACGGGGTTACCGGTGCACACGCCGCCCTGGCAGGT
>Ga0209474_10004374_pt1 | contig 12219 bp, 11 predicted proteins | sample GraSoiAngelo_145_FD_185902 | JGI IMG/M metagenome (GOLD analysis project Ga0209474, IMG submission 185902) | Grasslands soil microbial communities from the Angelo Coastal Reserve, California, USA - 14_1009_05_20cm (SPAdes) (version 2) | ecosystem: Environmental > Terrestrial > Soil > Grasslands...
CATGTCGTTCATCATGTCCCGCCGCATCAGACGCTCGTTCTCGCCGGTCGCGCAGTCGATCGCCAGCACGGGCAGCCCCCACTTGTCTTTCTTGGACGCGTCGATCGTGACACGGTTCGCATGGTTAGGGAGCATCTCCCCGAAGGCGGTAGCTCCGATGCTCCACGGGCCGGGTTGGGCCATGGCATCCTTGAACGCGCCGCCCACCCCCAGCTCGGCGACCGCGCGCGACCACCCCTGACGGCTGGCGCCTCCCTGGTAGCCGAAGCCGCGCAAGTACGGCCGCTTGTCGCCGACCAGGTTCCGGTAGCGCGGGATGTAGAAGCCGGTGGGTCGCCGACCATTGTAATACTTGTCATCGAGCCCCTCGATCCTGCCCTGCGCACCCACGCGGAAGTGGTGATCCATCAGGTTGTGCCCCAGCTCTCCGGAGCTCGACCCCAGCCCGCCGGGCCACACCTCCGTCGCGGAGCGTAGCAGCAACCACGTCGAATTCAACGCCGACGCGCACAGGAAGATGATTCGCGCCGTGTACTCGGTCGTCTGGCCAGCGACCGCGTCGAGCACGCGCACGCCGGTGGCGCGCTTCTTGTCGCGGTCGTACACGATCTCCGTCACGATCGCGAACGGCTTGAGCGTCAGCCGTCCGGTGGCCATGGCCGGCGGCAACGTGGAGGATTGCGTGCTGAAGTACCCGCCGTACGGACAGCCCAGCCAACAGGCGTTGCGGTACTGGCAGGGTGCGCGTCCGGTCAGCGGCTTTGTGAGGTTCGCCGTGCGGCCGGGAATGATGCGGCGCCGCCCGCCGAAGCGCCCCTTGAGCCGCTCAGCGACGACGGCTTCGCCGCAGTTGAGGGGCATGGCCGGCTGGAACTGTCCGTCGGGAAGTTGCGGCATCCCCTCCCGTGACCCCGAGATCCCCGCGTGGCGCTCCACGTAGTCGTACCAAGGGGCCAGCTCCGCGTACCGGATCGGCCAATCGACCGCGATCCCTTCCCGCGCGTTGGCTTCGAAGTCGAAGTCGCTCCAGCGATAGCTCTGGCGGCCCCACATCAGTGAGCGGCCGCCCACGTGATAACCGCGGAACCAGTCGAACCGCTTGATCTCCGTGTAGGGTGAGTCCTTGTCGGAGGCCCACCAGTCCAGGTTCTTCTCGTTGAGCGGGTAGTCGCGCTTCAGCACCGGGTAGGCCAGCTCCATCGCGCGCGTGCGTCCCCCGCGATGGGGATACTCCCACGGACCTTTCGTCGCGTTGAGGTAGTCCTTGACGTGCTCGATGTTCTTGCCGCGCTCGAGCAGCAGAACCTGAAGCCCCTTCTCCGTGAGCTCCTTCGCGGCCCATCCCCCGGAGATGCCCGATCCCACGACGATGGCGTCATAGCTCTGCGGCGGCACGAATCCCTCCCCTCTCTGATGGTTCTGCAAAGTATACGCGGCCTCGCGCCCCTTGCCACCTCTCACAGGAGCGGCGCATAATATCCGCTCCTCGGCTCGAGAGCCTGCATGGCCAGCACCGCGTTCACGTCTTCGTTCGTCGGCAAGCTCAACGGTCCGTGGCACAAACGGGCGCTGCAGACGTTCATGGTCATCGTCCTCGCTCACTGGGCCGAGCATCTGGTGCAGGCCTATCAGGTGTACCTGCTGAAGTGGCCGATGCACCAGGCGCGCGGCGTGTTGGGCCAGGCGTTTCCGTGGCTGGTACACTCCGAGGTGCTGCACTACGGGTATGCCCTGATCATGCTGGCCGGCATCTGGGCGTTGCTGCCCGGCTTCGTGGGCCGATCCCGGGCGTGGTGGCTCGCGGCGCTCGTGATCCAGTTCTGGCACCACATCGAGCACGCGCTGCTCCAGGGGCAGGTGATCGCGGGCCGCACGCTGTTCGGGTCCCCGGTGCCCACGAGTATCGTGCAACTGTGGTTCCCGCGGCTCGAGCTGCATCTGTTCTACAACAGTGTGGTGTTCATCCCGATGATGGTGGCCATGTACTACCACCTGTTCCCGAGCGCCCCCGACGCCCGGCGGATGCGGTGCAGCTGCGCGCTCCACCCCCACCCCGCGACGACCTGACGACTGCACGCTTTAAGGAACCTCTGCACAACTCGGTACGTAGCGCTGGGGGTCGGGGCGGAGGGCGCTTTACACGCGAGGGCGCCACGAAAGCGGAACTCGGAGGCGCGGAGCAGGCTCGGGCAGGCACACGTCCCCGTGGCGTGTTTCGGAGTGCCCTCGCGTGTAGGCGCCCCTAGCCCCGACCCAGCGCACGATGAGTTGTTGCAGAGGTTACTTAAGTCGCGGTGTCCCTACAACCTGCGTGGTGTCGAATTGGCGAGGCTCCACTCGACGTATGAGTGGGAGCCGGAAACGCCGGCGCCATACTCGCACCCGAAGGAGCAGGGACCATGCCCGTCACAACCAACAAGTCCAACGCGGCATTGTGGGTCATTCAGGGCCTGCTCGCCGCCCTCTTCCTGTTCGCCGGCGGGTTCAAGCTCGCCCTCCCGCTCGCGGCGCTGGCCAAGGTGAGCCCGCTTCCCGCCGCCTTCCTCAAGTTCATCGGCGTCTGCGAGGTGACCGGCGCGGTCGGCCTGATTCTCCCGGGGTTGCTGCGTATCCGAACCGGCCTCACTCCGCTGGCGGCCGCCGGGCTGGTGATCATCATGATCGGCGCGACCCTCGTGACGCTGGCCACCCAAGGGGCGGCGCCGGCGGCGCTCCCGTTCTGCGTGGGGATCCTCGCCGCCACGGTCGCGCTAGGCCGGCGTCGATTCCTGGAACAGGCCCGTTACGAAACCGTGATCGCGAGGAGCTGACGACCATGCGATTCATGATGCTGGTGATCCCCAAGGGCTACGAGAAGGCGCCCGCGGGCTTTGCGCCTCCGGCGGAGCTCGTCGCCAAGATGACCAAGTACAACGAGTCGCTCACTAAGGCCGGCGTGGTGCTCGCGCTCGACGGACTGCACCCGCCCGCCACCGGCGCCCGTGTCAGGTTCGCGGGCGGCAAGGCCACGGTCACCGACGGGCCGTTCACCGAGGCAAAGGAAGTGCTCGGCGGCTACTGGATGATCCAGGTGAAGTCTCGGGCCGAAGCGATCGAATGGGCCAAGCGCGCCCCCATGCAAGACGGCGACATCATCGAGGTGCGGCAGGTGCAGGAGATCTCGGACTTCCCGCCCGACGTCCAGAAGGCCGCGGGGAGGTAGCCATGCAGCATGAGGGGAAGCTACGGCCAGCCGGCTCCCGGGAGCACCAGCGCCGTGCAGAAGGCGCTGAACACCGCCTCCGACCAGTGCCCGCGGGAGCGCTCGATGGTGGCGAGCGCCGCCGGCGGCGAGAACGCCGCGCGGTAGGGGCGGGTGGTAGTGAGGGCGTCGTACACGTCCACCATGCCCACGATCTGTGCCGATACCGGGATCTCGTCGCCGCGCAGGCGGTCGGGATAGCCGGTCCCGTCGTAGCGCTCGTGGTGCCAGCGGATGACGGGCTTGATATCCCAGGGGAACTCGACCTTCGCGAGCAGCTCGATACCCCAGATCGGATGCATCTGGACCACCTCGAACTCGTCGCGCGTCAGCGGGCCGGGCTTGCTGAGAATCTCGTGCGGAACGCGGACTTTCCCAAGATCGTGGAGATAGGCGCCTAACCGGACCGTCGTCCGGGCGTGCTCCTCCAATCCGAGTGTGTGCGCGACGGCCACGCTCAGCTGCGCCACGCGCTCGCAGTGGCCGAAGGTGTAGGTGTCGGCCGACTCGAGGGACTGGCCCCACTCGCGCACCACGGCGAGATAGGCGGCCTCGAGCTCGGCCATCTTCCCGGCGACGTGGACCAGGTGGGCGCGGGCGTCGAGTCGCCCGAACAGGCGGTGCGCGGCGTTCAGCAGGCTGAGCGCCTCCTGGTTCCGGCCCATCGCCTGATACAGCAGGGCGAGCTCGCGCGACGCTTCCGCCTCGTTCAACACCGATCCCGCGTCCACCGCCAGCTCGATCGCCGACTTGAGCCGCGACTCGGCGAGCGCCGGCCGGCTCGTCTCGCGGTAGATCATCCCGAGCACGCGATACGCGTCGGCCTTGGCGCTCCCCACGCCCAATTGATCGAACACGGCCAGGGCGGCTTCGGCGTCCCGTCGGGCGTTCTCGTATCGTCCGCGGGCGACGTGCACCTTGGCGTGGTTCACGAGGCACAGGCCCCCGAGGTAGGCGTCGCCCGTGCGCTCGGCGATCTCGTGACTCTGCCTGAAGTAGCACTCCGCTTCGTCGTACCGCGCCCGGTCCGCGCTCGCCATGCCGAGGTTGTGGTAGGCGATCGCGCGCCCGTGGTCGTCGTTCGACTCGCAGTAGGCCGCGAGGGACCGCCCATACCGCGCCAGCGCTTCGTCGAAGTCCCCCTGAATGTTCGCGAGAATCCCCAGGTTCTGCTCGGCTCGGGCACAGAGCTCGCGGCAGTGCCCGCCCAGCTCCAGCGCGCGCAGGAAGTGGCGACGTGCGTCGGAGACGGCGGCGGTCTCGAGGTCGATCCCGCCGAGCGTGTTGAGCGCTTCGGCCGCGAGCAGGTCGTTCCCCGCGGCGTGCGCCACGGTGTAACTGGCGTGGCAGAGCCGCCGCGCCTGGTCGGACTCGTTGCGATGGTGACGGATGACCGCGAGGCGGCGCAACGCCTCGGCGAGCGGCGCGGGCTCTCGCGCGCCCTCGGCCGCCGCGATCGCCGCCTCGTACGAGGCGATGGCGTCGGAGATGCGGGCGGCGCGCTCCTGCGCGCGCGCGTGGTACAGCAGGTCCGCCGCAGGGCGCCCAAAACCCGTCAGCAAGGGACTGATCTTCAGCGGCGCGGGCATGGCGACCTCACCAAGCGACGGCGTAGTTGGAGAAGTGGTTCAGTCGCCCGGTCACGTAATTCGCGAAGAGGTTATCCAGCGACACCACGTAGCTGAGGATGGTCAACGCATCGTTCGTGTACGCGATCCGTTTCGGCAGGATCTTCCCGAGCAGGTTGCAATTCGCGTAGCTCATCGTGAGCGTGGCAGCCCGCTGGAACACGAGGCCCTCGGGCTGGAAGCGAACCCGGTTCACGTTGTCCGACGGAGCCGTCGCCGTGATACTGACCGGCGCGTTCAGCGCGCCCGCCGGGATCGACAGCGTGTGCGGGCCGATCCTGATCACTCCCCCCGCCGCGCCGACCGTTTGCGTGGCCGTCGCCGTGGGCAGCGGAGTGCAGCCCAGCAGCCCAGTGGCCTGGAGGATCGAGCCGATCAGGCTGGCTTGCGGCGGCGGCGGGACGGGGCCGAGCGGGGGCTCACCGCAGCCCAGCAGCGCGGCAGCAGTGATGACCAGCGCTGCCCGTCTAAGATGTGTGACTTTCATAGCTGTGCGCTCCGGGCTGAAGGAACCATCGTGCCACCTCACCACGCGATCGCGTAGTTCGAGAAATGCTGGATCTGCCCCGTTACCTGCTGCCCGCTCGTGTTGTCGGACGAAGGCACGTAGTACAGGATCGCGAGCGAGTCCGTCGTGTACGCGACTTGCTTGGAGGTGCTCGATGCCGCCGTGCTGCAGTTCGCGTAGCTGAGCACCAGGTAGGCCGGCTTCAGGAAGGCCAGTCCCACGGGCTTGAAGTCGACGGCGTTCCCCGTACCGCCCGCGGACTTGGCGCTGATCGTGACGGGTTGTGCGAGCGCCCCGGACGGGACCACGAACACGTGCGGACCGATCAACATCGTGCCGCCCGCGGAGCCGATCGTCTGCTTCAGGGACGCCGAGGGCAGCTTGCTGCACTGCAGCAGGCCGCCTGGCGTCGCTTGCGTCGAGAAGGCGGCGGTAATCCCGGTCGGCGGCGATCGATCCGACAGGCAGCTGCCGGAGAGGAGCCCGACAGCCAAGACGACCAAGACCGAAACAACACGAGCGTGGCGAACCATCCGTAGACCCTCCCGTCAACTCCGTTGGCGTGGTGCGACGGGCAGCGTCGCTTCTAAGGCATCCAACTTTGCGACCTCTGCCTTCGCGCCCAGCCGGTGGAACGTCGCCCGGGCCGCCTGGGACATCACCGTGGCCGCGGCTTGGTCGCCCGTGCGGTGCAGCAGGCCCGCGAGATCACGCTGGGCGGTCGCCCCGAGCAGCGGCCGGTCGTGCTCCGTCGCGCGTGCGATGACGGCGCGGAGCATGTCTGCGGCGTCGCGCGTCCTCCCCGCCAGATCCAGCGCCACGGCGAGGATTCGCAAGTCTTCGCTCTCGAGGACGCCGTCCTTCAGCTCACGGTGGATCGCCAGGGCCTCCTGCGCTTCCCGGATCGCGAGCTTGGGCTCATGCTGGGCCACACGGATCTCCGCCCGTCCCGCCAGGGCCTGGGCCTTGAACCCCCGGTCGTCCAGCCACTCGGCGTCGCGAACCGCCGCGTCGGCGGCCTCGAGCGCTTGGTCCAGGCGTCCCTGCTCCCGGTAGGTGATCCCGAGATTGTGCCGCGACTCGGCGATGCCCCGGTGGTAGCGGGCCTGCTCGTACGCCGCGATCGCACGGGTGTAGGCGCCGACCGCGCGGGCGTAGTCCCCCTGCATGTTGGCGATGACGCCGAGGTTGTTGGCGCACCGGCCTACGGTGGCCATGTCGTTGTCCTGCATCGCCTGCTCTTGCGCGCGCGTGAAGAAATACGACGCCTCGTCGATGCCGCCGCGCTCCAGGGCGACGGCCCCGGAGACATTGAGCGCCCGCACTTCCAGGGTCCGATCTCCCAGCATGCGGGCCCGCAGCTGCGCGACCATGGCCCACTGCTGACCCAGGTCCAGCCGGCCGAGCCGGCTGTGCGCGATGCCGCACAGCAGGGTAAGCATGGGGGACTGCTCCAGCTCCTCCTGGGAGCGCGCGCTCAGGTAGCTGAGCAGGTCGCCGTAGCGCCCCGCGTCGGCCAGCTCCTGCGCCACATGGAGCGGCGCGAGCGAGCCGCGCAGCTCGGCCGCGAAGTCGGGCTCCCAGCCCTGCCCGGCCAGATGGCGGATTTCGTTCTCGGCGCCGAGGCGGCTGAAGGTGGCCTTGGCGCTGCGCGCGGCGGCCTGTGCGTCGGCGCCGCGGCCGGCCCGGCGCAACACGACCGCGAGGTCGCGCGTCGCCTCGGCCAGGAGCTGCAGCCGCCCGTGCTGCTCCGCCCGGCCGATCACCTCGCCCAGCGCCTGCTCGGCGGCCGGCAGGTCCCCCTCGGCCGCGCGCACGGAGGCCGCGATCCGCAGATCCTCGGCCGCTCCCACGGGATCCGCCAGGCTGCGCCGGATCTCTGCCACCTGCGCCAGGTCGCGGCGCGCCAGCTCGAGCTCACCGCGCAGCGCGCGGATCTCCGCCCTGCCCCGCAGGGCGAGCGCCCGGAGCGTCTCGTCCCCAGCCGCCTCCGCTTCCCCGACAGCGCGGTCGGCTGCGGCGAGCGCGCGGTCCGGCATCCCCTGCAGGCGATAGGTGATCGCCAAGTTGTGGTAGCACTCGGCCACGCCCTGTCGGCCGCCCGCGCGCTCGAAGGCCGCGACGGCGATCTCCCAGGACCCGATGGCCTCCGCATACCGTCCGCGCAGGTTGCTGATGATGCCCAGATTGTTCGAGCACCGGCCTGTCATGGCGAAGTCCCCGTCCCGGCTGGCGCGCATCAACGCCTGCGTGAAGGAGTCCGCCGCCTCGTCGATCCGGCCGCTGACGAACGCGGCCGCGCCCCGCGCATTGAGCGCGCGGCGTTCGACCGCGTCATCGCGCTCCCGGCGCGCATGATCCAGCGCCAGATCGAGCCACCGCTGTCCCTCCTCGTGACGCCCCAGCCGCGCCTGGGCGCTCCCGTACAGCAACGCGAGGCGCGCCGAATTCTTGAGCTCGCCGGACCCGCGCCCACCGAGGTATTTGACGACCTCGGCATGCTGTCCAGCCGCGGCGAGCTGCTGGGCGGTATCGACCACGAGAGACGGCGCGTGCATCGTGTGTCTCCTTCCTCTACCAGCAAACCGCGTATTCGGAGAAGTGATACAGGGGGGCCGCAACGAATTCCCGGCTGGTGTTGTTCTTCGACGCCAGCTTGAGCCAGGGCTGCGTCTTCCGGGTCTGAGTCCAGACGGCGAGCTGCTGCGCCAGCTTCCGGTCCACCGCGTCCACAGCGCCATCGCCGTCCAAGTCCGGATTTGCGTTCCCGTACCAGATGGTCAGCACTGCGGGCCAGATTCTGGAAAACGTCACCCCCGAGGGCTTGAAGTGCACGTCGAAGCTGACCGGATCGATGGTGAGCGTGATGTGCACCGAGTCGCCGCGTTTCAACCGCATCCCGCTGGCGTCGGTCGCGAGCCCCTGCTTGGGGATCGCGAACCGCAGAAACGAGCCGCCCAGCGACGCTCCCGCAGCCGCCTGATACCTCACCCGGACGGTCGACGCCTTGCCGACGAAGGCCCAGAACGACACGCGGTAGTCCTCGAGCGGGGGTGCGCTCGGCGACTGCTGGAGGATGCGGACCCCTGCGGCGGGCATCCGCCTGAACTGCGGGTCTGGCACGGCTCGCTCGGCGACGGGCCCGGTTGTGTCCCGGCACTCGACGAAGGCGAGCGCGACGGCGAGAGCGACAAAGCAACGGCGGACGAACATGGGGACGATCCTCACGAACCAGATGGTTGCGTCGCCTGAGCGAACCGGGGTCACCTGAGCGTCACCAGGCGACGGCATAATTGGAAAAGTGCTGGAGCTGGCCCGTGACCGTGTGGGCGTCCAAGTCGTTCGTGGACGGCACGTACTGGATGATCTGCAGCACGTCCGAGACCTGGGCGACCTTGAGCTGCGTCGCGTTGGCGAGGCTGCAGTTCGAGTAGCTGATGGTCAGCGTCGCGGGCTGCTTGAACACGACCCTGTCGGGCTTGAACTGGATGTAGTTGCCCGAATAGCCGGCCGGGATCTGCGCCTGGATCGTTACCGGCGTGCCGAGCGCGCCCGGCGGGATCGTCAGCCGGGCCGGGCCGAGGGCCACGACGCCGCCCGCCGGCCCCACCGTCTGTCTGATCATTCCAACGACGACTGTCGAGCACGAGTCGATACCTCCGTTGCCCCAACCGCCGCCCCCACCGCCCCCACCGCCCCCACCCCCGCCGCCCCGTATTGACGTGGCCGACGCCTGGAAGAGCGCCCCACCGATCCATGTGTCGCCCGGCGTCGGGCCTGTGATGCCGTGATCGGCGCAGCTCAGAGCCGCGGCAGTCGCGGCGGCGAGCAGCACAGTGAATCGGAAACGGTCGCGCTTCATGGTCGGACGCTCTCTGTTGGTGACGGGCGGGACGCTCCCAGTCGTGAGGCAGGAAGCGTTCCGCGTGCCTGCGCTCGACCATCCGTTGATCTGTCAGTACTTGCGAGCCGGCGCGGCCGCAGGCAGGCCGACGGGGAAGGTCGTTTTGTCCCTACGAGTGGGTCGATACGGCCCAGCGACCGGCGCTGCTTACTCCGGTCGCACGAGGCCGTGCGTCGCCGGCCGGGCGAACCGCCCGCGCCATCTGACGTTGCCCCGTGCCGCGTGGAGCAGCGGCTCGTCTAGATCGCCCGCGTCGAGATCGAGGCCCAGGTCCTCGCCGCCGTGCAGCAAGCGCCGCAGGCGCCGGGGAGAGATGCCGAGCCGGCGAGCCGACTCGCTGCGATTGCCGCCGCACAGCTGCACCGTCGCCTGCACGGCCGCAGTCGTGATCGCATGCAGGCGCGCGGGGAAAGGTATTGGTCCGTCGTGTTGCGCATGTGTCTCCTCGGGCGGCAGCAGCTCGTCGGCCGAGAGCTCACCCGCGGGCGAGAGCAGGAGCGCCCGCTCGAGCGCGTTCTTGAGCTCGCGGACGTTGCCGGGCCAGGGGTGGGCGCGGAGGCGGGCGTGCAGCTCGGCCGTGAGCGCCGGCGCCGCGAGATCGTGCTCTCGCGCGAGCCGGGTGAGCAGGGCCTGCGCGATCAGCCGCACGTCGTCCCCCCGCTCCCGCACGGGCGGCAGGGTGAGCATGACGGTGCTCAGCCGGAAGAAGAGGTCCTCCCGGAACGTGCCCTCCCGCACGCGGGCGGGCAGCGAGGCGTTGGTCGCCGCCACAATGCGGATGTCCACGGTGCGCGATTTGGTGCCCCCGACGCGCCGGATCTCTTTGTCCTCCAGCGCTCGGAGCAGCTTGGCCTGCACGCCCAGAGGCAGGTCGCCGATCTCGTCGAGGAACAGCGTGCCGCTGTTCGCCACTTCGAACAGGCCCGGCTTCGCCGCATGCGCGTCCGTGAATGAGCCGCGCTCGTGACCGAACAACTCCGACTCGATGAGGTGCTCCGGGAGCGCCGAGCAGTTGATGGCGACGAACGGGGCGTCGCGGCGCGGTCCGCCGGCATGCAGCGCTCGTGCGAGCAGCTCCTTGCCGGTGCCTGTCTCGCCGACGATCAGAACGGTCGCGTTACGGTGCGGCAGCAGGCGGGCGGCTCGAGCCAGCACTGTCTTGATGGTGTCGCTCTCGCCCACGATCGCGGCGAACGCGGCCTCGCGCCCGTTCGCAGCCGCCCCGGCCCGCGCCCCTCCCCGGCTCACCGCGGCGGCGACGGCGGTGCGGAAGATCTCGAGATCGTCCGGCAGCGCGAAGTAGTCGCTCGCCCCCCGGGCCACGAGCTGCATCGCCATGCGTCGCCCCGGATCCGTACCGACAACCAGGGCGGGCAGGCCCGGGCGGACTGTGTGGGTCTCGAGCCATTGGGTGGCGTCCCGCTCGGCGCCCCCCGCCGCGACGATGACGGCCGCCGTCTCGGGCCAGGACGTGACGGCGTCGGCAGGGCCGACGACGTCGATCGCGGCACCCAGGTCCCCGGCGAGGTCGTCCCAGAATGCCTGGAACGCCTGTGACAGGGCGATCACGCTCAGTCGCGGCACGGCAATACCTCCTCGATCACACAATTGCCCCCGCGGCCCTTCGCCAGGTACAACGCCCGGTCGGCCGCCGCAATCAGCCGCGCTTCGGAAGCGCCCGTCGCGGCGGGAGAGAGCTCCGTGAGGCCGCCACTCACCGTGACGTTGATAGACGCGTCCGACGCCCCCGCCTTGGCGCAAATCCGCTCGGCCACGAGTCGCGCGGCCCGGGCGTCCGTATCCGGGAGAATCACGGCGAATTCGTCGCCGCCGTAGCGGGATCCGATGTCGCAACCGCGCAGGCTGTCTCTGATTGCCCCTGCCACGCGCGCGAGCATCTGATCCCCCCTCTGGTGCCCCCACCGGTCGTTCACCGCCTTGAGCCCGTCGACGTCCAGCAGCAACAGCGAAAGCGGCGACCTGTGGCGGAGACACCGAGCGGCTTCCCGTTTGAGCGTTGCTTCGAAGTGATACCGGTTGAATAGCCCGGTCAGCGGATCGGTCACCGAGCGGTGCTCCAGCACCTCGAGGATCTCATGTTCGACAATCGTGGGAGCGATCAGGTCGCCGCTGATATTGAGCAGGTAATCGAGCGCCGCGACCGACAGGCCGACGTTCCGTCCCAGCCGGGCGCTGAGCTCACGCTGATGCGCGGCGATCGCCGCGGTACGCTGTGCCGCTTCGGTCTCATTGAACCGGGCATGTGGCAACAAGCGGCCGAGCGGAACCGGCTCCCGGTCGCGCGCCACTCGCTCGGTCGCCGTCCCGAGCGAGAAGCCCTGGCTCCGGAGGCGACGGTCTCCGCCGCTGCGTCGCTCGCTACCGCAGCGGCGTTCCGCGGCCGGGCTCAGGGACATCCGGTTTTTTCCGGCTTGACACAGGCCGCCATGCGCGACACCTTAGGGTCATTGAAGCAGTTTTTTGGACCATCACTGGGCCCGTAACGTCGCTAATCTGGGGTCGAATTGGGTTCTGTCAAGACCGCAAATAGATCTGAATTGGGCCCGATAGGGGAGCGGCTCGCCACCCTGCTGGCTGTTTTCAGCCCTTGGGAAGGTATCTCGTTAACCTACCGGCAGTTCGCCGCTGAGCTCGGGAAACCGGTCACCGCAGCGGCAGTGAAGAAGTGGCCCCAGCGCAAGCACTTCCCGGCGGATGCCGCGCGTCTCATCGTGACAAGGGCGCGGGATCGCGCGATTGGAGGCGTCACGCTGCAGTGGGTGCTGTTTGGAGATGGGTCTGGCCCTGAACGGGAGCGGCTCCCGGGCCTTGAGGCGGCTCACTTGGCACCCCCGCCAACCGGGCAGGAACCGCATGGGCGCTTCCCGGCGGCGATCGCCGCGGCCCTACAAGCCGACCTGAATCACAACGAGTTCGG
>Ga0209474_10004375_pt1 | contig 12218 bp, 14 predicted proteins | sample GraSoiAngelo_145_FD_185902 | JGI IMG/M metagenome (GOLD analysis project Ga0209474, IMG submission 185902) | Grasslands soil microbial communities from the Angelo Coastal Reserve, California, USA - 14_1009_05_20cm (SPAdes) (version 2) | ecosystem: Environmental > Terrestrial > Soil > Grasslands...
GTCGTACGACCACCGGCCGATCCTCTGGGATCCCGACGACATCCCGTCGATCGAGCAGTCGAAGCTGTCGCCGACCGAGCTGCCCTTTACCAAGGAAGATTTCGACGAGTCGCTGGAGCATGCCCTCGAGCTGATGCCCGACATCCTGGGCGATCCGAACGTTGGCATTCGGCACGCGATCAACGGCCTGCTCTCGCTGACGCCCGATGGGTTCCCCCTGCTCGGCGAAACGCCCGAGGTCAAGGGCTTGTGGTCGGTCGCCGCCATCTGGATCAAGGAAGCGCCGGGCATCGCCCGGTGCATGGCCGAATGGATGACGAGCGGGATTCCGGAGATCGACCCATCGGGATCGGACGTCGCCCGTTTCTACGATCACCAAAAGACGAAGGCGCACGTGCAGGGCCGTTCCGCCGAGGGGTTCAACAAGACCTACGGCATCGTGCATCCGCGGGAACAGTGGGAGTCGAACCGGCGCCTACGGCTGAGTCCGTTCTATGAACGCGAGAAGGCGCTCGGCGCGTTCTTTTTCGAGACGGCCGGCTGGGAGCGCCCGCACTGGTACGAATCGAACAGAAAATTGCTGGCCGAGTATGGGGAGCGCGTGATGCCGCGCCGCTACGAGTGGGATTCGCGCTGGTGGTCACCAATCATCAATGCCGAGCACCTGGCGATGCGCGACCGAGTGGCGATGGTCGACCTCTCCGCCTTCGCGGTCTTCGACATCACCGGCACCTGTGCGCTCGACACCATGCAGAACCTCTGTGTCGTCCAGATGAACGTGCCGGTGGGGCGCGTTATCTATACGTCGTTGCTCAATTCGGCGGCAGGGATCAAGGCCGACCTCACCGTGATGCGTCTCGGGCCGAACCATTTTCGCGTGGTGACCGGCGGCGCGGACGGGCCACGGGACAAGAAGTGGTTCCTCGACCATCTTCCCGAGGACGGCGCCGTGCAGCTCACCGACCTGACGTCGAGCTGGGCCACGATCGGCGTCTGGGGTCCTCGAGCCCGCGACCTGGTGACGTCGATCACCGATGCCGACGTCTCCAACGAGGGCTTTCCGTTTGGCACCTGCCGCTTCATCGACATTGGTCCTGTTCGCGCGCTGGCCTCGCGCATCTCGTATGTTGGCGAGCTTGGCTGGGAAATCTACGTCCCGTTCGAGCAGGGCGTGCGGCTGTGGGACGCGATCTGGCAAGCGGGTCAACCGCATGGCATCGTCCCGGCCGGGATCGGCGTCTATGGCACGACCGGGCGGATTGAGAAGTGTTATCGCGCCTATGGGATGGAACTGGAGCAGGAATTCAACCTGGTTGAAACCGGGCTGGCCCGGCCGCAGGTCAAGCCCCAGGACTTCATCGGCAAGGAGGCCTACCTCAAGCAACGGGCCGAGGCACCGGCCGCCATCCTCTCCACGTTGACCATCGACGACAACACCTCGCGCTCCGGCTTCAAGCGATATATGCAGGGACGCGAACCCGTCCTCGCGCGCGATGGCAAGCGGCTGGTTGACAGGCACGGCCGCGGATCCTACGTGACGAGTGCCGGGTCCGGGCCCTCGGTGGGAAAGACAATCTTGATGAGTTTCCTCCCGCCTGAGCAGGCAAGGGTCGGCAACAAGCTGTGCGTCGAGTATTTCGGCGAGCAGTATCCAGCCACGGTGGCGGTCGCCGGCCCTACGCCGGTTTTCGATCCGCAGAACACCCGCGTCAAGAGTTAAGGGTCTGGCGGCGTGAACATCCTGGTCTGCATCAAGCGGGTCCCGGCGACGGCCGGCCACATCGCGCTGACGCCTGATGCCCAGGACATCGACACGAAATACCTGGGCTTCACGATCAGCCCGCATGAGGAGTGCGCCGTCGAGGAAGCCGTGCGCCTGATCGAGAAGCACGGCGGCAGCAGCACCGTCCTCACCCTTGGGCCCGAGGTGGCCATCGACCAGCTGCGCGACGCGATGGCGCTCGGGATCGATCGTGCCGTGTTACTGCAAACCGATGGACGCGAATGGGATCCGGTTGCCACGGCGGACGGGATCGTCGAATCGGTGCAGGCCGATCGTGCGGCAGGCCTGGACTACGACCTGATCATGTTCGGCAACGAGTCCGCCGACAGCGCCGGCTACCAGATCGGCGTTCGCGTCGCCGAGGTCCTCGATCTACCTTGCGTCACCGGCATCAAGGCGCTCGAGGTGGATGGGGCAGCGGCGAGAGTCCGGCGACAGACGGAATCCGGTTGGGAACGCGCCGAGCTTTCACTTCCCGCGGTGTTCACTGTCAAGGAGGGATTGAACCTGCCGCGGTACCCGTCGTTGCCGGGCCGGCTGAAAGCAAAGAAGAAAGACATCGAGAGGCGGAAGCCGGAGTGGCGCGATGGAGGGTTGGAAAAAGTTCGGCTCAAGCTTCCAGTCCAGGCGAGTCACAACGTGGAGATGCTCGGCAAGGACGGCGATGTTGGCGTCGAGCTGGTCGAGCTCTTTCAGCGACTGCAGTTGTTGGAGCGCCGATGATTCTCGCCTTTACCGAGCACGTCGATGGGGCGCCGACGGCACTCGCGCTCGAAGCCCTCACGATGGCACACCGACTGGCCGAGGAAATGGACACGCCGTTGGAGTCGCTGGTGGTTGGACCCGCGGGCGCCACGGCGGCCGGAATTCTCGCGTCATACGGGGTCACCACGCTGCATGTTGCCGACGACCCACGGCTTGACGTTTACGCGCCGGCCGCCTGGGGCCAGACCCTGGTCGAACTGGTCGAGGAATCAGCCCCGGCCCTCGTCATCGGAACAGCCAGCGACCGGGGCAGCGAGGTGATGGCCCATGCCGCCGCGCGGCTGCGGCTCGCCCTGGCCGCAAACTGCATCGAGATCACGCCCGGCGATCCCTTGCTTGTGACCCGGCAGCGTTGGGGCGGCAGCCTTCTCGAGGAGGCGCGACTCAAGGGCGAGGTGAAGCTTATTACCATCGCACCGCACGCGTTGACTGCGGAACCGCTCGCCGCCCGAACGGACGTGACGACACGGACGTGGAAGCCGGTTCTGCCGGAGAAAGATTTCCGGGTTCGACTCAGACCCGAAGTCCAGGCGGATACCGGAAAAGTGTCGCTTGCGCAAGCGCGGGTTGTCGTTGGCGGTGGCCGCGGCGTCGGAAGCTCCGCGGGATTCGTGTCTCTCGAAGAGCTCGCGGGCTATTTGGGCGGGGCGGTTGGCTGTTCGCGCGCCGTGACCAGCCTGGGTTGGCGGCCGCATTCCGACCAGGTTGGCCAGACTGGAACGCGGATCGCCCCCGAGCTCTACATCGCCTGCGGCATCAGCGGCGCGATTCAGCATATGGTCGGTTGTCGAGCGGCCAAGCACATCCTCGCCATTAACACCGACGCCAACGCGCCGATCGTCGCCCAGGCCGACTACGCCGTGATCGGTGACGTGCAGAAAGTGCTGGCGGCTGTGAACGCCGAGGTCCGCAAGGTCAAGGCGCTGCCGGTCGGCTAACGCCGATTCCTAGGCCTCGGGCTTGGCCATCTCCAGGGCCTGCTCGCGACTGATCACCATGCCATCGTGGATTTCCCGGGCATGCGTTTGCACCTGGCTTATCAGCTCGTCGTCGGTCTCCGCTCGAACCGTCGCGCCGCAGGGGCAGTTCACGATCTTGCTCATTTGTCGACCTCCCTTCAACTTTGCGCCCACGGTACGCTCGTGGTGTTGCGAGAGAGTTGGAAATAGGTTGGAAACAACGCGCTTCTATTTGACCGGTCGGGTCCTGATCGAGGCCGGCCAGCTCGTCATTGACGAAGCCGAGCTTGGCGGTCGCCAGGGGCGGCTGCTGTTGGCCTATCTCGTGCTGGAGCGCCGACGCCCGGCTCCCCTCGAAGACCTGATCGACTTGGTTTGGCCGGAGAACCCTCCCGGCGCGGCGCTGACCTCGATACGCGCGCTGGTCAGCAGATTGCGGCGGTCGCTTGACCGGTCGGGATTCTCACATGACGCCCTGACGACGGCATCGGGATGTCTTCAACTTCGCCTGCCAGGGAAAGCCGGCTGGGTGGACTTCGAGACAGCTGCAACCTCCGTCGACGCCGCCGAGGGAAAACTCCGGCATGACCAAGCCGCTGAAGCGTTCGGCTTTGCCACGACGGCCAACGCCATCGCTGCACGTGACTTCCTGCCCGGAGAGACCGCCCCCTGGGCCGTCGGTCGTCGCGCTGAACTGCGCCGCATCCGGATCCGGGCGATGGAGGCGATCATCGATACCATGTGCCGCCTCAAGCAATGGTCTGTTGGCGTCAAGGTGGCTGAGGATCTGGTTGCGCTCGAGCCGCTGCGGGAGACGGCCTATGGATGGCTAATGCGAGCAAATGCCGGATCGGGAAATCGCGCCGAAGCGCTTCGCGCCTACCACCGCTGCCGCAGCATTCTTGGTGAGGAGCTCGGTGTGTCGCCATCCCGCGAGCTTGAATCGGTCTTCGAGTCGATGCTGCGGCCGACGCGCTGAAACGGCGCCCTAAGCTGTCGGCATGACCGTACGTGTCGACCGCGATGGCGCCGTCGTCGTCATCACGATTGATCGGCCCGAGCGGCGTAATGCCGTGGACCGGACTACTGCCACCGAACTATCAACGGCGTTTCATGCCTTCGATGCTGACCAGTCGGTGAGCGTCGCCGTTCTCACCGGTGCTGGCGGCAACTTCTGTGCCGGTTTCGATCTCAAGGCGCTGGCAGCGGGCACCGGGCCCTCGGTGGGAGCTGGCGACGGCCCGATGGGCGTCAGCTATTTGAGGCTGAGCAAGCCCGTAGTCGCGGCGATCGAGGGTTACTGCGTCGCCGGCGGCATGGAGCTTGCCCTGTGGTGCGACCTGCGGGTCGCCGCCGAGAACGCGGTGCTAGGCATCTTCAACCGCCGCTTCGGCGTGCCGCTCGTCGACGGCGGCACGGTCCGGCTCGCGCGGATCGCAGGGCAAGGTCTCGCGATGGACTTGATACTCACGGGTCGATCCATTGGCGCCAGCGAGGCAGCGCAGCATGGCTTGGTGAATCGGCTCGCAAAGCCCGGCCAAGCGTTGGAGGATGCGATGGAGCTCGCGGTAAGAATTGCCAGCTTTCCGCAGGCTGGCCTCCGCAACGATCGGCTATCACTCATCGAGCAGTGGGGACTGCCCGAGCAGGAGGCGCTTGCAAACGAGCTTCGGCGAGGTCGCCAAACGGTCGACAGCGGAGAGGCATTGGAAGGCGCCCGTCGCTTCGCGAGCGGGCAGGGCCGACGCGGCGAAGAGATCTAAGGGCGAGCCGCGCAAGACCTCTGGCGTCCGTCAGCTATACAGATGAACATGGCCCGCCGCCGGAAACGAAGCGGCCACACCGATCGGGATCCGGAGGGTGTTGAAGACACTTCCGAGTCTGCCCCTCCAGCGCCCAAACAACCAAAGGCGCGGCGGAAAACGGGCAAACGGCTAGGTCCGCGCTGGAACCTGCTCACCACCGTGGAGGGCCCGTCGGCAGCTCCGGACTTTCCCAGAATCAGCTAGCCGAATCCGATCCGACTACGGTTTTCCGGCCCGTTCGTGCTTGCCAACCAGACTCCGGCGCGATAGACTTGTTGTGCTATGAGCACCAGTTTTGCAATGCGCAACAAGGTGCAATCTCTAGATCGAGCGCTTGAGATCCTCAAGCTGCTCGGCAGCGAGCCTGAGATGCGGGTTACGGACCTGGCTCGCCGGTTGGAAGTTCACAAGTCCACGGCCTTCCGGCTGCTGGCGACCCTCCAGGAGCATGGGCTGGTGGAGCAAAATCCGTCGACCGAACGCTATCGCCTCGGCTATGGCCTGGTTCGCCTGGCCGGCTCGGTCGTCGCCGAACTCGACCTTGCGCGGGCGTCGCGATCGGTGCTCGAGGAACTCGCGCGCAGAACCGGCGAGACGGTGAACCTGGCGATCCTCCAGGGCGACCAGGTCGTCAACATCGAGCAGATTGCCGCGCCGAACCTGGTGGTCAACGTCAACTGGGTCGGGAAACAGACTCCCTTGCATGCGACGTCGAATGGCAAGGTGCTGCTCGCGCATCTGCCTGAGGCAGAGCGACGCAAGACTGACGCCGCGCACGATCACCGATGGACGCGTCCTGGAGCGGCAGCTTCAACGAGTTCTCGAGGACGGCTACGCCTTCACGCTCGAGGAGCTGGAGATCGGCCTGAATGCGGTGGCCGCGCCGGTATTTGCGGCCGACGGGCGGGTGCTGGCGGCCGTCAGCGTCGCCGGACCGGCGTACCGGGTCGCGCCGCAGCGGCTCGCGGAACTTGGAGAGATGACGAAAGATGCCGGTGAGGCGATCTCGCGTCGACTGGGCTACATCCCGAGGGCAGGAGGAGGACAGGCATGAGTCGCGAGGAGGAAATTCGGCAGGAGCTTTTCGATCACACGCTGAACGGGCATGCGCCCGAGGTCAAGGCGCTGACCGAGGAGGGACTGAAGCTCGGGATGGACCCGATGGACATCCTGTTCAAGGCGCTGATCCCATCGCTGGAAGAGGTCGGCCGCCGCTTCGAGAAGGGCGATTTCTTCGTGCCGGAGATGTTGATCGCCGCCCGCGCCATGCAGGGCGCGCTCGTGATCTTGCGGCCTCTGATCGCCGAGACCGGTGCCAAGCCGATCGGCAAGGTCGTGATCGGGACCGTCAAGGGCGACATCCACGACATTGGCAAGAACCTGGTCATCATCATGCTCGAGGGCGCCGGCTTCGAGGTCGTCGACCTCGGCGTCAATTGCCCACCCGAGAAGTTTGTCGAAGCCGTCCGTACCAACGAGCCGCACATCGTCGGCTTCTCGGCGTTCCTCACCACCACGATGCCAATGTTCAAGGTCAATATCCAGGCACTGGAGAAGGCCGGCCTGCGCGACAAAGTTGCCGTCATGGTGGGCGGTGCGCCGGTTACCGAGGAGTACGCGAAGCTCGCGGGCGCCGATCATTACTCGCCCGATGCGTCGATCGCCACCAGGATGGCGAAGCAGATCGTCGGTGCGGCGCAGGCGGCGGAGAATGCCGCGCTGACCCAGGCTGTGGAACTCATCGACAAGACGCTGCGCAAGGGCTGACCCGGTGAGCCTCGCCGAGCGCCTGGTGCTGGCCGTCGAGAAACCGCTAAAAGAGGCGGTCTGGGATTGCCGTATGTGCGGCCAGTGCATCCTGCACTCGACCGGCCTGAGCTGTCCGATGCGTTGCCCGAAGAACCTGCGGAATGGGCCCTGCGGCGGCGTGCGTGCCGATGGCAATTGCGAGGTGTACCCGGACAAGCGCTGCGTCTGGGTCGAAGCGTGGGAAGGCTCGCGCAAGCTGCCGCTCTGGCGTGACCATATCGAGCATCTGCAGAAGCCGGTCGACTGGCAGCTGCAGGGCACATCGTCCTGGATCAACCTGGTCAATGGTCGTGATGCGTGTGCCCCGAAGGGTTGGGCGAGGCGTGTCGGGCATTAGCCGCCTCGCGGAACTGCTGCGCTCGGGGCAGTTCGTCGTCACCGCGGAACTTGCCTCGAGCGATAGCGCGGATCCCGACGCGGTTGGACGAAACGGCGACCAGCTGCGAGGCGTGGCCGACGCGATCAACTGCACCGACAACACCGGCGCCCATGTGCATCTGTCGTCGATGGCGGCAGCGCACTTGCTGGCGGAGCGTGGCATCGAGCCGATCATGCAGCTGACGGTCCGCGACCGAAACCGCCTGGCCTTGCAGGCCGATCTTCTCGGGGCGGCGGCGCTGGGGATTCGCAACATCGTCGTCATGAGCGGCGACGATGTGACGGCGGGCGACCACCCGGAGGCGCGGCGAATCTATGACATCGACTCGATGCAGTTGATCGAAGTCGCGGCCGGTATGCGCGATCGCGGCGTCTATCTCAGCGGCCGAAAACTCGAGAAGGCACCCGCATTCTTCATCGGCGCGGTCGAGAATCCGTTTGCGCCCCCACTCGAATTTCGACCGCTACGGCTGCAAAAGAAAGTGCGCGCCGGGGCCGACTTCGTCCAGACCCAGCTGGTTTTCGATCTGCCAATCTTCACGCGCTTCATGTCCATGGCCGCCGACCTCGGTCTCTTCGAGCAGGTCTTCATCATTCCGTCGATCGGCATCCCCCGCTCAGCCCGCGGCGCCCGCTTCATGAAGGAGAAGGTTCCGGGCCTCCATGTTCCCGACGCCTTGATCGAGCGGATGGAAAAGACGCCGCCCGCTCGCCAGGCCGAGGAAGGCATCAGGATCGCGGTCGAGCTGGTCAACGACGTCCGACAGATCCACGGCGTTGCCGGCGTTCATCTGATCGGAATCAAGTGGGAAGAAGGGGTCACGCGAGTGGCGGAAGCAGCGGGTCTCTTGCCGCGCCCAACGCTGAGCCCGCTGGCGACCGTCGGAGGTCGCCGCTGATGGAGACGGTTCTTCGCTCTCGCTCGAAAGAGGTCGTGATTTCGATCGACCGGCCTTTCGTCATGATCGGCGAGCGCATCAACCCCACCGGACGTAAGGTGCTGGCCGCCGAGATGAAGGCGGGTGTGATGGATCGCGTCAGGGCGGACGCCATCGCGCAGGTCGAAGCCGGGGCTCAGATGCTGGACGTGAACGCGGGCGTTCCCAGCATCGACGAGCCGGCATTGCTGGTGGCGACCATCAAAGCGGTCAGCGAGGTGACCGCCGTGCCGCTGTGCATCGACTCGTCGGTGATCGAGGCGCTGGAGGCGGCGCTTGCCGTCTATGAGGGCAAGGCACTGGTCAACTCGGTGACGGCCGAGGGTGAGCGGATGGACCGAATCCTGCCACTGGTCAAGAAATACGGCGCCGCGGTGATCGGGATGAGCAATGACGAAACCGGCATCACGATGGTCCCCCAGGAGCGGGTCGAGATCGCCATGCGGATCATCGAGCGGGCCAGGTACTACGGGATTCCCCAGGAAGACATCGTCATCGACCCGATCGCGATGACCGTCGCCGCGGATCCGCAGGCCGGGCTGATCACGCTGGAGACCATGCGCCTGATCAAAGAACAGCTGGGCAACAACATGACGTGTGGTGCCTCGAACGTGTCATTCGGTCTCCCCGAGCGCCACGTGCTCAACGCCGCCTTCTTCCCGGTGGCGATGCACGCCGGCCTGACCTGCGCGATCACGAATCCACTCGTGCCCGAGGTGCGCAAGGCGGTGCTCGCGTCGGACCTGCTGCTGGGCCACGACGAGTATGCAATGCAGTGGATCTCGAATTTCCGCGCGGAACAGAAGAAGAAGGCCGCAGTGACGAGCGGTGCCCCCGAGGCGGTCAAGCCCGCATGATCCAGAAGAAGCTGGAGGTCACCTACCAGCCGTTCAACAAGTCGACGCGCGTACCGCCGGGCACGACGCTGTTCTCGGCCGCCCACTGGATCGGACTTCCGATCGACTCGACCTGCGGCGGTCGCGGGACATGTGGAAAGTGCAAGGTCCAGCTTGTCGACGGTGGCGGCGAGATCACGACCGCCGACCGCAAGCAGCTCCGCGCGGGTGAGCTCGAGAGCGGCTGGCGCCTATCGTGCCAGGCCAAGGTTTACCAGGACATGACGGTCAACGTGCCGGAATTGCTGCGCGTGCCGAAGGCCGCCACGATGGGCGTCAACCGCCTGGTCCTGCTGGATCCCAACGTCCGGAAGGTGTACCTGGAGCTCACCGAGCCGACGCTCGAGGATCAGCGGAGCGACGTCGAACGGCTGCAGGATGCCCTGACCGCGGAGGGTTTCGATATGAAGGCCGACCTCGCGGCCTTGCGCACGCTGCCCGGTGCGCTGCGCGACGCCGAGTTCCGGGTGACCGCCGTGCTCGGCGGCGACCAGTTGATCGCCCTGGAAGCGGGCGACACCCGCGATCAGAGCTACGGCGTGGCCTTCGACCTGGGCACGACGACGGTTGTGGGAACGCTGATGAACCTTCGCACGGGCATGGCCGAGGCGGTGGGCTCAACCCTCAACGGCCAGGCGCCGTTCGGCGCGGACGTCATCTCGCGCATCAGTCACGGCATGCAGGGCGAAGAGGCGCGAACCGAGCTCCGGGAGGCGGTCCTCAACACCATCAACGGCATCCTCGCCGACCTCTATGAACGAGCCGGCGTCGACCGCGATCGCGTCTACGAAATGGTCATCGTCGGCAACGCGACGATGCTGCACCTGTTGCTCGGCATCGATGCGACGCCGATCTCGATGATGCCGTTCGCACCGACCTTTCGCGAACCGCTCTACCTGCGCGCCCGTGAAGTCGGGCTGGAGATTCATCCGGCGGGATTCGTCCAGACCCTGCCCATCATCGGCGCCTACGTCGGGGCGGACATCGTCGCCGGCGTCATCGCGACCGGGCTCGCAAGAGAGGAGAAGATCCGAGTCTTCGTCGATGTCGGCACCAATGGCGAGATCGTGCTTGGTTCCACCAAGCGCGTCCTTTGCACCGCGGCGCCGGCCGGTCCGGCGTTCGAGGGCAGCCAGATCAAGTGCGGGATGCGGGCGACCGACGGCGCAATCGAGGGCGTCACGTTGACCGATCGCGTCGAGCTGCAGGTGATCGGTGGTGACGTCCCGCCACGTGGATTGTGCGGCTCGGGCCTGGTGGATGTCGTGGCCCAATTGTTGGTCGCCGGGCTACTGGATGCCAGCGGCAAGCTCAAAAGCCGCGAGGAAGTGCCCGAGCATCCGCTCTCCGACCGGCTGACCTCGGTGGAAGGTGTTCGGGCCTTTCTCCTGACGGAGAACGTCTATCTGAGCCAGCGCGACGTGCGCGAGCTGCAGTTCGCCAAGGGGTCGATCGCGACCGGGATCAAGGTGCTGATGGACGTGATGGGCATCAGCACGGCAGATGTTGACGAAGTTCTCCTGGGCGGATCCTTCGGCTCCTACCTGAATCCTGAAAGCGCAAAGATCATTGGCCTCGTGCCCGCGGTCGACGTCGATCGGATCCTGTCGGTAGGCAACACGGCCGGCGAAGGTGCCAAGATGGCGCTTCTCTCGTTCCGCGAGCGGCAGGTCGCCTTCGAGCTGCCGGAAAAGATCGAATACGTCGAGCTCTCGGGGCGGTCGGATTTCAACGACTCCTTCGTTTCGGTGCTGCGGTTTCCGGATCTCGAGGCGGTCGCATGAAGCCGGTCGCGCTCTTGATCTGCGGAGCGTTGGGCAAAGAAGTGAAGACGATTGTGGATGAACACGGGTGGGACGTTGACATCTATGGCGTCCCGGCAATGCATCATTTCTATCCCAAGAAAATCGTCGAAGCGGTCGACCGACGGCTCGGCGAGCTTTCGACTCGCTATCGCCGCGTCGTGGTCGTCTACGGCGACTGTGGCACCGCCGGAAGCCTCGACCCGGTTCTCGATCGGCACGGCGCGGTCCGACTGCCGGGCCCGCACTGTTACGAGATGTTCGCCGGTGCGGCGGAATTCGACCGGCTGTGCGACGAACAGCCGGCCACCTTCTTCTTGACCGACTGGCTGGTTCGAAATTTTGAGCGCGCCGTCATCCGCGGGCTGGGCCTGGATCGCTATCCCGACTTGAAACCGGTGTACTTCCAGAACTACACGCATTGCATCTATCTGGCGCAGCTTCCGAACGAGGGCCTGCGCGCGAAGGCGGACGAAATCGCCGCCTACCTCGAGCTGCCGTTGGAGGTACGGTCCGTTGGCTTCGGTGAGCTCGAGAGCCGGCTGACGAGCCTGGTTGAGGAGGCGGCCTGATGGCGAAATACCAGGTGATGTACTGGAAGCACATTCCCGCGCAAATCAAGGCGTGGGACCAGAGCGGCGAGGTCAAGCGAATGCTGCCCGATCGCTTTCAAGCGGCGATCGATGCCTATGCCATGAAAGACGGGTCGACGGACATGGACGCGTACCTCGAGGCCTGGCGATGGGACGAGCCCAAGGAACGCCCCGGCGCAGCCAATGAGGTTGCTACCGCACTCGTGCATGAATTGGATGCCGCGAATCCGAGGTCCCGATTGATGCAGGGCCCCCACCCCGACCCTCCCCCAGAGGGGGAGGGAGTTACAAACTGATGCAGGGCCCTCCCCCAGCCGGGGAGGGAGTTACGAAGGAGATGGCATGAGCCAGGCAGCGCAGAAGCTCGATGTGGTGCGTCCACCGCAGTTGCGGCCGGTGATGGAGGTCGGCAAGGACTTCGGGCTGCTCGAGTCGGAGATGATCTCGTACGGCCCATACAAGGCAAAGATCAGCCTCGATGTGCTGAAGC
>Ga0209474_10004378_pt1 | contig 12217 bp, 11 predicted proteins | sample GraSoiAngelo_145_FD_185902 | JGI IMG/M metagenome (GOLD analysis project Ga0209474, IMG submission 185902) | Grasslands soil microbial communities from the Angelo Coastal Reserve, California, USA - 14_1009_05_20cm (SPAdes) (version 2) | ecosystem: Environmental > Terrestrial > Soil > Grasslands...
GATCGGATTCCGTCCCGAATGGCGAGGACAGCCATTCGGGACGTTTCGAGTGTTGTTCAACGCGGCGTTATTCGCCCGGTAAGGAATGGCGTCTCGACTACTTCAACAGCTGATCGACGAACCAGACGACGCGATCCGGTGAGTCGCCGAACAGGTCGAAGCCGTTGACCTGGTAGCGCACGACGCCGCTCTTGTCCACATACAACGTGTCCGGCAGGTTGTCGAATCCCATCGTCTTCTCGGCGTCGGCCGGATTGGCGCGCACGACCGGGAACGGGAACTTCATGTTCGCGAGATAGCGATCCAGCCGTTTGCTGTCTTCGTCGATGCTGACGAGGAGGAACTTCACGTTCGGGTTGTTCTGGTATTTCGTGTACGCGGTCTTGATATTCGGCAGCTCCGCCTTGCAGAGGCCGCACCACGACGCGAAGAAGTTCAGCAGGACGACCTTGCCCTGGAGCTCTTTCGGCTCGTACGGCTTGCCGTCCACTGTCGTGAGCTTCAGCGCCGGCAGGGGACGGTTGACGAGGCTCTTCAACGCCGCGGCCCTGCGCGCGTCGCGGCGGCGAGTCTCCTCGTCGGTCACCCAGGTCACGAACGGCTTGCCGGCGCCGGCGTTGCCGCGGACCGCCGGCAGCTCGCGAATGATGCGCTGGCGGATCTTCGGGTCGGCGCCGGCGACGGTGAGCGCGTCGAGGTAGTACTCGCGCGCCTTGTCCGGCTGCTTCAGGACGACGTTGAGATCGCCCAGGTGCGCGAGGTTGACGAAGTCCGCGCCCTGCGACAGCCGGTGCGACTCTTCGAGCTTCGCGGCGGCGCCGGCGAAATCCTTCTTCATGAAGCGCGCCCAGCCGATGTCGTCGGCGGCGATCGCGCGGTTGCGGACGCGCGCGGCCTGGATCTTCCCCTCCATCTGATACGCGCTGAGGTTCTCGTCGATGAAGTGTTCGGCGGCGGCCTCCGCTTTTTCGGCCATCGCGATCGCGCGGTCGTACTCGCTGTGGTCGATCATCATCTGCGCGCCGGTGAAGTACGGCTGCGGGTCCGCCTGCGCCTTGGCGCGCGCCTCGACGGCGGCGGCGACCTGGGTGGCGGGCGCCGTCACAGTGAGGGCGTTCAGCTTCTCGTCGAGCGCGTGCACCTCCGGGCGCGGCGGCGCCGGATCCACTTTCTCCGCCGTCGCGAAGCCTTCAGCGGTCTTGAGCGCCTCCTTCGCCGACGCGCGCGCCGGATCGGCGGCGACGGCGGCGCGCAGCGCCGCGAGCGCCTTCTCGCGATACGTTGGCTCGTCGTGCCAGCCCGGGAAGACGCCTTCCTGCTGCCATCCCTTGAACGTGTAAATGCGGCCGAGCGCCTCGTTCGCCGCGGCCGCGGTCGACTTGTCCTTGGCGGCAACTTCGAGCGCGGCAATCGCGCTCTTCGACAGCCGCTGATTCCAGAGCGCCTGGCCTTTCTTGAGCTGCGCCTGCGCGTTCGTCTGCGCGGAGACCAGCGAGCCGGCGAGCCCCAGGCAGACAGCCGAGATCAAAAACCTATAAGTGCGGGGATTGTTCATGGTCCAAATATTTTAGACCAGTTGGCGGATGTGATCGCACGTGCGCGCGCAAAACGTGCGGCCTCCTCTGCGTCGCGCCGCCGGCGAGAGGCGCCCGGCGAGTTGCCGTTCCGTGACTCTGCCGGCATAACTGTGAAGCCGAGCGCGGGTGATCCACCCGAGCTGCGGCGTCTGCGCCTCGAAAGCATGACGTCGCCGAGCGTCATGATGTAATGAGCGGCGATGGACGACGAGTTCTTCGTGACGTGCCCGTATTGCGGCGAGGAGGTGACGATCTATCTCGAGCCCGACGTGCGCGGGACGTTCGTCCAGGACTGCGAGGTGTGCTGCAACCCCTGGCGGGTGCGGGTGTCGGGTGCGGACGAGGATCGATGCATCGACGTCGCTCGCGCCGACGGGTCGGAATAGCGCGCGCAATCCGCGTCCTCCGCGCTATCCGCGGCGGCGCGCGGCATTGACGGCCTTCATCTTCGCGACGCGCGGCGGGTCGGCTGCCTTCGTGGGCGGCTCGCTCGGCATGGGACCGCGATGCTTCTTCCCGGGCGCGTCGACGACGCCGCCGCTGCGTCCACGCGCGGCCGGGGCGCGCCGATTCGCGGTCGGACGCGGCGTGGCCGCCGTGGACGTGAACCCGGGCACGCCGATCTGCTCGAGCAGGTGCGTCGCGGCGTCGCGGACGTCGGCAATCTGTCGCGCCACCGCCTCGCGGTCGATCAGGGCGCCGGCTTTTGCCTGCATGCTGCCGACCGCGCGCCCGAGCTGCTCGGCGAAGGCGACGATCCGCGCTTCGACGTCCCCCGGTGCCGGCGGAACCTGCGCCGCACTCGTCGTCCGGCCGCTCTGTGTTCCGCTCGTCTTCCGCTTCGCCATCAGATCCTCCATCGCTGCGGGAGCACGTTCCATGCCATCAAAAAAGGGGTCGTACCCCTTTTTCGGCGAAAAAGGGGTACGACCCCTTTTTTCGTGACGTGGCGAGGTCGACGATCGCCGACGGCATCCATGCCGCGCCGGCGAGGGCGCGCGTCGCGGCGAAGACGAGATGCGCCGCGAGGCTGAACGCAAGAAGCTGCGGCGCCGGCGCGTACGCGCCGAAGAAGAAGACCCACGCCGCCTGCGTCGTGCCGAGATGGGCGACCGTCACCGGCAGCGCCGCGATCATGAAAACGACCGGCAGGAACGTCAGCAGCTGCGCGAACGGAATGTGAATGCCGAACGCGTGCGCCGCGTAGTAGTGCAGGCACAGCGACACGAAGAACATCGGCGCGCGCAGCAGCACGATCTGGGCGTAGCGCGCCGGCGTCGCCAGCCTGAAGGTCCGCGCCAGCGGCCAGTCGCGCGGCGCGAGCAGCCACCGCACGAGGATCCACCCCGCCGCGACCGCCGCCGCGACGATCAGCAGACTCCGCGACACCTCCGCGCGCAGACCGAGCAGCCCGAGCATCGACCAGAGCACCAGCTGCGTGTACTCGGTGAGCACGAGGAAGAGCACGGTGCTCCCGAGCTCGAGAAACGGCGCGCGGAGCCGCCGCGTCAGGTACGCGGCCAGCGCGCCGCGCCCAAGATTCGTGTTGAAGAAGCCGACGACGTACGAGATCGCGCGGACGGCCAGCAGCTCGCGATACGGCACGCCGCCGTGAAACCAGCGCACGACGGCCGCGAGCACCAGCGTGTCCCACGCGAAGTAGAACAGCGTGTTCGCGAACATGAGCGGCAGGAACAGGCCGAGGTCCGCGTCGCGAAGCGCCTGGACGAGCGCCGCTGCCGGCACGCGGCGCAGGATCAACGCGAAGATCACGGCCGTCGCCGCGATCGCGCCCGCACGCCGCAGCGCGATCCCCGGTCGCGCGCGTCTCGCCGCAGGCACGCCGGCCATCATCGGAAGAGATCCAGGCTGGCGTCGCGCACCAGCTCCGCGCCGCGGCCGCGGCCGATCCAGTCCGCTGCCCCGCGGACGATCGCGACGGGAAGGCGCGCGGTCTTGCGCATGACGAGCTCGGCGGCGCTCGCGATCTCGTCGGCGATCGCCATCACGGTGGACGAGAGCTCGCGGCCGAACGCGTCGCGGCAGCCGCGATAGTCGGCCAGCGGCCGCAGGCCGGCGACGCCGAGGGCGACGTTCACCACGCCCTCACGCCACGGCCGGCCGAACGTATCGGAAACGATCACGCCGACGTCGCGGTCGAACGCCGCCGCGAGGGCATCGCGAATCCGGGCCGCCGACGCGTCGGGATCCCGCGGCAGCAGCGTGACGAACCCGAGATCGACGTTCGACGCGTCGACGCCGGCGTTGGCGCACACGAAGCCGTGGCGCGTCTCGGCGATCAGGATGCCGCGCTCCATCCGCACGATGCGCGCCGACTCGCGCAGCACGACCTCGACGACGCACGCGTCCTTTCCGTGGGCCGCGGCCCACTCGACCGCGCGCGCCGACGGCTCCACATCGTCGAGGCGAACGAGCGCGCCTTCTGATTTCGACACGATCTTCTGCGCGACGACGAAGACGTCGCCGTGATCGACGCTGCGGCGCGCGCGCGCGACGGCATCGGCGATGAGCGCCGCGACGTCGGCGCCCGCCGTCACTTCGGGCATGCCGGGCAGCGCGGCGATGTGGAGATCGGACGCCACGGCGGACCTCGCCGCTCTAACGGACCGCGTGCACTTTTTCGGGGGCGATCTTCACCATGACGCGCACTTCGCCCGGCTGCCGGTACGGGTACTTGTCCTGGTCGAGGTACTTCTTCGCCATCTTGTCGATGTGTGCGTCGGCGCCCTGCTCGACCATCTGGACGACGCGTCCCTGGATGCCCAGGTAGCGGTACGGATTCTCGGGGTCCGCAATCGCCAGCGCGACCCGGGGATTGGTCTCGAGGTTCTTCGCCTTCACACGGCCGCGCGCCGTGTTGACGATCACGTGCGTGCCGTCGTAGTCCACCCACACCGGCGTCACTTGCGGCCGGCCGTCCGCGCTGACGGTGGCGAGCTGCGCGAACGCGCGCTTCGTGGTCTGCAGAAGGTCGGCGTGCGAGGCGGGAATCGAAGTGGCCATCGGTTCGCTCCAATCGTCGATCGGATTACCGTCGAGAACGCAAAGAAAGGCAAAGGCCGCGGAGTCGATGGTATCAGAGGCCGACGACGCGGAAGCGCGCGTCGTGGCGCTTGTGGCGCCGGTTGATCGCGACGGCCAGCGCCGTGAGCTGCTCGATCGCCCGCGCGCGCGACAGCGGCCCGACGTCCACGCCGCGCAGCTGCGGGAGCACGGCCACGAGCGCGAGCGCCCGCTCGCGCGCCGCGTCCGAATCGCCGCAGACGAATTCGTCGCAGTCGAGCGGCTCGTCGACGCGGTCGAGCAGGTGCGCGGGAACCGTCTTGAACGCGCACGCGAGCGCGACCGCCGGCGGCAGCTTCGCGCGAATGTGCTCCGCGGCAGACCCTTCCGCGACGTCGAGCATCGCCATTGTGCCGCCGGCAAACGTCAGCGGCACGGTGAGATCGATCGCCACCGCGCCCGCTCGCATCCGCGGTCCGACGTCGTCGATGAGCGCGTCGATCGTCCCGAACGGCACAGCGAAGACGACGGTATCGACGTCGGCGACCGCCGCTCCGTTCGCGGCGACGTCGACGGCGCCGCTCCAGGCCGCGGTGACGGCGCGGGCGCGCTCCGGGTTGCGCGAGCCGACGACGACGTGAATGCCCGCCGCCGCGAGGCGGCGCGCAAGCCCGCTGCCCTGCTGTCCCGTTCCGCCGAGAATTGCGACTGCGCCTGGAATCACGATCACCTCACCAATCCAAGCCGCGTGAGCGTCGCGATGAGCTCGCGCATCTGTTCGTTTCGACGGCCGCCGGCCAGCACGTCGCGCACCGCACGCGCGTCGCCGGGTTCGAGCGGGAAGCCGTTCCCCATCACGTCGCTCGGCACCGAACAGCCGCGGCCTTCGTCGATCGCGTACGCGATCGCGCGCTCGAGCATCGGCGTCGCGCGAGCGCCCCGCGATCCGCCATCATCGACCGTGCGCGCCTTCGCGAATGGAATGAGCACGCCGGCGGCCACAAGGAAGATCAGATTCCTCGCAATCTCGTCCGGGTCGCCGCCGCGGCCCGAGAGCGACGCGACCGCGTCGGCGATCGTCAGCGAGCCGCGCGCCATCAGCGCGCGCACGTCGCGGATGAAGCCGTCGTGAAACGCGATCTCGCCGCGCGGAACGGCGGCCTTCGTCGGGATCGCGGACGGCGCCCGCGCGCTGCCGATCACCGTCGCGAACACCGCCTCCGGACGCGCGCGGCTCGAGCCATCATCGCCGCGGACGAAGACGTCGCGGCGGAAGCGCCGGTTGGTCGCGAAGTCGGCGGCGAGCTGGCGCTGGCGCTCCGTCTCGAGCGCCGCGACGGCTTGTGCCGACTCCGCGTCGAGCACGAGCGCCGGATGGTTCTCGGCGAGCGTCGCGCTGCCCACGTAGCGCAGCCCGACGTCGGCGAGCTCGTCGGCGACGTCCACCGAGTAGAACGGCTGCCACGCCGCGTTCATGAACTCGTGGACGATGTACTGCGTGTCGCGTTTGTGGTACGCCTCGATGGCCGTGACCGCTGACGGGTTCGCCTTGAAATAGCGCGGCCGCGCGTGGCTGAACGCGGTGAGCGCGGCGAGCGCCGCGGCGGTACGCTGCGCCGTGTCGCCGCTCGCCGTCGTCGACAGCTCGACGAGCAGCTTGCGCAGCGGCGCTTCGCTCGCCCACCCGGGCAGACAGTTGTAGCTGACGTAGGCGATCCCGCCGGCCTTGAGGAGCGCCTGAATCACGCGCCGCACGGCGCCGCGCGCGTCGGCATCGACCCAGCTGTAGACGCCGTGGAGCACGATGAAATCGCACGGCGGCCAACCGCGCGAGAGCAGCTGATCGAAGTCGGCCTCGTGAAACGTGACGTTCGCGACGCCGAGCGCCGCCGCATGGCGCCTGGCGCCTTCGACGTGCGCCGGGATGATGTCGCAACCGTGGAACTCGCCCTGTGGAAACGCGCCGGCGTTGACGACGGTGGAGGCGCCGAAGCCGCAGCCGAGCTCGAGATACACGAACGCCCCGTCGAGCGGCCGCGTCGCCGCGCCGTTCACCGCCGCCGCGTAGTTCAGCCACGCCGGCGACAGCTCGCGAAAGAACTGATCGGTATAGCTCGTGTCGGTCACGTAGCCGTGCGCGGCCATTTGCGGTAGAATAGTGGATTCCTCCACTCAAATTTTTCGTGGTGCCATGATCTCAGTTCAAGGTGTGTCGATGCGGTTCGGGTCGAAGGTGCTCTTCGAGGACGTCGCGACGACGTTCTCCGCGGGGCGCCGCTACGGATTGACGGGGCCGAACGGCGCCGGCAAGTCGACCTTCATGAAGCTGCTCACGGGCGAGCAGCCGCCTCAGCGCGGCACCGTCGCGCGGCCCGACAAGCTCGGCGTGCTGCGGCAGGATCAATTCGCGTTCGACCGGTTCCGCGTCATCGACGCGGTGATCATGGGCAACGAGCGCCTGTGGTCCGCGCTGCAGGAGCGCGAGCTGCTGTACGAGAAGAGCGAGCTGACCGACGCCGAAGGGATGCGCCTCGGCGAGCTCGAGGGCATCGTCGGCGACGAGGACGGCTACGAGGCGGAGAGCAACGCCGCGATTCTGCTGCAGGGGCTCGACATCCCCGACGCGCTGCACCACCGGACGATGGCGGAGCTGCAGGGCGGGCAGAAGGTCCGCGTGCTGCTCGCGCAGGCGCTCTTCGGCCGGCCCGAGGCGCTGCTCCTCGACGAGCCGACGAACCATCTGGACCTCGACTCGATCCACTGGCTGCGCGAGTTCCTGCTGCGCTACGAAGGCACGCTGATCGTCATCTCGCACGATCGCCATTTCCTGAACGGCATCTGCACGCACATCGCCGACATCGACTACCAGACGATCATCACCTACACCGGCGGCTACGACGACATGGTGCTGGCGAAGACGCAGATTCGCTCGCGCGTCGAGGGCGAGAACGCGCAGCGCGAGAAGAAAATCGCGCAGCTGCAGGACTTCATCGCGCGCTTCTCTGCCGGCACGCGCGCGAGCCAGGTGACGTCCCGCAAGAAAGAAGTGGAGCGGCTGCAGACGACCGAGCTCGCGCGCTCGAACATCCAGCGTCCATACATCCGGTTCACGATGAATCGCCCATCGGGCCGCGTGGCGCTCCAGGCGAAGCACGTCAGCAAGTCGTTCGGCGATCTGCGCGTGATCGACGGCTTCGACGCGATCGTGAACCGCGGCGAGAAGATCGTCCTCGTCGGCCGCAACGGCGTCGGCAAGACGACGATGCTGAAGGCGCTGCTGGCCGACGCGCCGAGCGTCGCGCCGGCGCCGGGCGACATCGACGCCGGCGTCGTGAAATGGGGCCACGAGGTCTCGGTCGGCTATTTTCCGCAGGATCACACGGGCGTCATCGAGAAGGGGTTCACCGCCGTCGAATGGCTGCACCGCTTCGATCCCGATGCGTCGCGCCAGGACATCCACGGCCTGCTCGGGCAGATGCTCTTCAGCGGCGAGGAAGGGCTCAAGCCAACCGAAGCGCTCTCGGGCGGCGAAACCGCGCGGCTGCTCTTCTGCCGGATCATGCTGCAGAAGCCGAACGTCCTCGTGTTCGACGAGCCGACGAACCACCTGGATCTCGAGTCGATCAACGCCTTGAACGTCGCGCTCCAGAAGTACGACGGGACCGTGTTCCTGGTGACGCACGACGAGGACCTGATGGACGAGGTCGGCACGCGCATCTGGCATTTCGACGGCCGGACGATCGAGGACTTCAAGGGGACGTACGAGGACTACGCGGCGTCGCTCGTCTGACGCGAGCCGCGCTATCATGAGGCCCATGACTGCACGCCGATCGTTCCTCGCCCGCTTTGGCGCCGCCGCAGCGGCGTTCGGACTTCCCGTCTCGACGATGGCCGCGCAGGACGCGCCGCCGAAGCCCTCCTCCGACGCGCGCTGGCAGCCGACGCGCGAGGCGAAGGACGAGTGGTACGACCAGATTCCGGGCAAACACCGCCTGGTGTTCGATGCGGTGTCGCCGGACGGCGTCGCCAGCGCGATCCAGTTCACCAACAACTTCTTCACCGGCAACAAGAACGGCTACTCGCTCGAGCCGGCTGACGTCGCCGTCGTGATCGTGATGCGCCACCGCGCGACGCAGTTCGCGTTCACCGACGCGATCTGGTCGAAGTACGGCGCGCCGCTCTCCGAGTCCGACAAGTTCACGGATCCGAAGACCGGCCAGGTCCCTGCAGTGAACTACTACCGCAACAGCCTCGAATCGCACGTCAAGCGCGGCGTCCACCTCGCCGTCTGCGATCTCTCCACGCATCGCCTCGCGGGATTCGTCGCGAGGAAGATCGACGGCAAGGCTGACGACATCTACAAAGAGATGACGGTGAACGCGCTCGGCAACGTCCACTTCGTGCCGGCTGGAATCGTCGCCGTCAACCGCGCGCAGGAGCGCGGGTACGCGCTCGCCTCGGTAAGCTAGACACAGCTGCGATCTGTAGGGCGAGGCTTTCAGCCTCGCCTTGGCGGCCCTGAAAGGGCCGCCCTACGTTCGTGAATTCGCTACAATCCGCGCGTATGCGATCTCTCACAGCGCTCGGTTGTGTGGCGGTGCTGATCTGCGCGGCCATGTCCACGACACACGCCCAGACAAAACGGCGCGCGCGCGACCTCGGCATCCCGTTCGACGGAACGCCGGGACCGCTCAACGCGATTACCGACGTCACGGGCGTCGAGGTCGGCATGACGACGCTCATCTCCGGCGAGGGCGCGCTGAACGTCGGCGCCGGTCCGGTGCGGACGGGCGTGACGGCGATTCTTCCGCGCGGGAAGAATGGACGCGAGCAGGTCTTCGCCGGCTGGTTCTCGCTGAACGGCAACGGCGAGATGACGGGGACGACATGGATCGAGGAAGCGGGACTGGTCGAAGGGCCGATCCTCATCACCAACACGCACAGCGTCGGCGTCGTGCGCGACGCCTCGATCAAATGGTCCGTCGATCACGGGCGTACGGCGCAGGCGTGGTCGCTGCCGGTCGTCGCCGAGACGTGGGACGGCTTCCTCAACGACATCAACGGTTTTCATGTGCATCCGGAGCACGTCTTCGCGGCGCTCGACCGCGCGCGCGTCGGCCGCGTCGACGAGGGGAATGTCGGCGGCGGCACCGGGATGCGCTGCTACGGCTTCAAATGCGGCACGGGAACGGCGTCGCGCAAGATCGCCGCGCAGGCCGGCGGCTACACCGTCGGCGTGCTCGTGCAGGCGAACCACGGGACGCGCGAACTGCTGCGCGTCGCGGGCGTCCCGGTCGGCAAGGAGATTCCCGAGCCGCCCACGCGTCGCGCCGCTGACGCATCTCGCGCTGCCGATGCGCTCGGCGAAACCGGATCGATCATCATCGTCGTCGCCACCGATGCGCCGCTGCTGCCGCATCAGCTGAAGCGGATCGCGCGCCGCGCGTCGCTCGGCCTCGCGCGCACCGGCAGCGTCTCGAGCAACGGCTCGGGCGACATCTTCATCGCGTTCTCGACCGCGAACGCCGGCGCCGCCGAAGCTGCCGCGACCGCGCCGGTGACGATGCTCTCGAATGCACGGATTGGCGCGGTCTTCGAAGCGACGGTCGAAGCGACCGAGGAAGCGATCATCAACGCGCTCGTCGCCGGCGAGTCGATGAGCGGCGTCGACGGCCATCGCATCGAAGCGATTTCGCACGACGCGCTGCTTGCAGCGATGCGCAAGTACAACCGTCTCAGCAAGTAGAACTTGTAGGGCGACCCCTGTAGGGCGACCCTTTTCAGGGTCGCCGTCGCTCGCCGTCGCTCGCCGGCCAACCGATTTCGGAGATCCTCCGTCCAACGTCCAGTGAGCGGCCTCGCGCAGGACCTTCGCTTCGCTGTCCGCACGCTCCGCAAGGCCCCCGCCTTCACCGCGCTGACGGTCGCCATCCTCGCGCTCGGCATCGGCGCCAACACGGCGATCTTCAGCCTCGTCGACGCCGCGCTCTTCCGCCCGCTCCCGTTCCCCGATCCCGATCGCCTCGTGATGCTGTGGGAGCGCGCGCCGGCGTACGCGCATAATCGCGTCGCCCCGCTGAACTACGTCGATTGGAGCGAGCAGAACGACGTCTTCTCGTCGACGGCAGCGGTATCCGGCGGCGGACGCACGCTGACGACTGGCGGGCGCGAGCCGGAACGGATTCCCGGTCAGTCGGTGACGGCGGCGTTCTTCGACGTCCTGCGCGTTCGCGCGCTGATGGGACGCACGTTCGCCGCCGCGGACGCCGTGCCGAATCCGTCGACGGTCGTCATCAGCGAGCGGTTGTGGAAGCAGCGCTTCGCGAGCGACCGCGGCATCGTTGGGCGGACGATCACGCTCGACAGCGAGCCGTTCACCGTGATCGGCGTCGTGCCGGCCTCGTTCGAGATCCTCTTCCCCGCCGATCTGTGGACGCCCTATCTGCCGCGCCGCACGCCCGAGCAGCGCCGCATGCATTACATGCAGGTGCTCGCCCGGCTGAAGCCGGGCGTGACGCTCGAGCAGGCGCGGGCGAATATGGAGGACGTCGCGCGCCGTATCGCCGCCGCGTCGCCGGCGACGAACGCGCGATGGTCCGTCACGGTCGAACCGCTCGAGCAGGCGCTCGTCGGCGACGATCTGCACGCCACCTCGATCGCGCTCGCCGCGATCGTCGTCTTCGTCCTCGTCACCGTGTGCGCGAACGTCGCGAACCTGCTGCTCGCGCGCGGCGTCGGCCGCGCGCGCGAGATCGCCGTGCGCGCGGCGCTCGGCGGCGGCCGCGGGCGCATCGTGCGGCAGCTGCTCACCGAAAGCCTGCTGCTCGCTGCGGCCGGCGGCGCCGCCGGCTGGGCGCTCGCGCTGGCGCTCGTGCGCACGGCGCCGTCGATGATGCCGCCGGGCACGCTGCCGAGGGGCATCGAGCTGACGATCGACGCGCGGCTCGCGCTGTTCGGCGCGGCGATCTCGATCGCGGCCGCGATCCTCTTCGGCCTCGCGCCGGCGTGGCACGCGTCGCGCGTCGAGATCGCGGCGGCGCTCACCGCCGGCGGCCGTGGCGCCACCGGATCGGCCGGCGCGTTCCGCGCGGCGCTCGCCGCCGTCGAGGTCGCGATCGCCGTCGTCCTCGTGTCCGGCGCAACGCTGCTGGTGCGGACGGTTACGTCGCTCGCCCGCGTCGATCCGGGCTACAGCGCGTCGAACGTGCTGACGATGTATGTCAGCCCGCCGCTCACGCGCTACGCGACGCCGCAGCACGCGCTGCAGTTCTACGAGGGCGCGACGCGCGCGATTCGCGCGCTGCCCGGCGTCCGCGCGGTCGCGGTCGGCGGCAGCCTGCCGCTCGACGGGTGGGACATCGGGCAGGGGTTCGAGATCGTTGGCGATCCGCCGGTTGACAAGGCCAACCAGCCGTCGGCGCACTATCAGATCGTCGGCGCCGAGTATTTCGACGTGCTCGGCATCCCGATCGTCCGCGGGCGCGCGTTCGCGGATCGCGACGCCGCGGCGGCGCCGCCGGTCTGCATCGTCAACGAGGAGTTCGCCCGTCGATACTTCGCGAGCCGCGATCCGATCGGCGCGCGCGTCAGCGTCAGCGCGATGGATCCGGCCGGGC
>Ga0209474_10004379_pt1 | contig 12216 bp, 12 predicted proteins | sample GraSoiAngelo_145_FD_185902 | JGI IMG/M metagenome (GOLD analysis project Ga0209474, IMG submission 185902) | Grasslands soil microbial communities from the Angelo Coastal Reserve, California, USA - 14_1009_05_20cm (SPAdes) (version 2) | ecosystem: Environmental > Terrestrial > Soil > Grasslands...
TATTGAGGGCGGACAAGAGTTGTCCAGTTACCCAGCACTGTGCAAGCTGAGCCTGGAAAGAAGGACCTTGCCGGGAGAGACTCCTGAGATGGTTCGCGCCGAAATCCAGGCAGTGATTGATCGCCTAAGCGCAGCTGACCCGCACTTTCACGCTACGTGTCGACCGATCTTCAGCCGTGAGCCTCTCGAGGTCAGCGCGCAGTCGGATATCGTCAAGATTCTCGGGCAGCAACTTCTTGCACAGCTTGGGCGGGATCCGGTGATCAGCGGAATGAGCGGGTGGACTGATGCCGCGCTGCTTACCGCAGCTGGCATCCCCAGCGTCGTTTTCGGTCCTGCAGGCGAAGGCCTTCACGGGGCGCGAGAATGGGTCGACTTGGAGTCAGTCGCTCGGTGCAGCGCAATCGTTTTGGCCGCGATCACTCAGTTTTGTGCGAATACCGGTTCCTGAGTCTCTGCAGGCGGCTCAGTCCTCTAACTGTTTCCTCTTTTAGCTGTGATCGAGGCCGCTTCGCGTGATTCCTCGGCTCCCGGCCTCCCTACCGGGATGAGGCCAAGCTGGATCCCTTGGGTCAGATCGTCGCGGCTCGACCAGTGTTCAATGATCTTTCCGTCGGCGATTCGGTAGATGTGAATCTGCTGGGCCTCGAACGTCTTGCCGGTCGGCTTGAAGCCGATGAACTCTCCCGTGTGTCGGCCACTCGAGATCACTCGGACGACCACTTTGTCGTCGGCAACGATCTCATCCTGAATGTCGTAGCGGAGATCGCTGAACGCATCCCGCAGCCATCGAACCGTGACCTTCAAACCTTCTGGCCCAGGCGGTGTGCGGGGGCCGGCCTCGTGGTTTACGAAATCCGGGTGAAAGATCTCGTCCACGACGGCGAGATTTCCTCCTGCGAAGACCTCGTTGAGCGCTCGCCTAACAAGACGCTTGTTCTGCTCAGACATGGCATCCTCCAAACGGGCCCGCGTTTTCTTCTCATACTAGCCGGGGCCGCCTCCTCGATTGACCGGGCGGCGCCCGTATACTTCAAGCCACCAAACGCCAGACAAAAGGGGTGAACCGTTGCAGGTACAGGCCATCATTCCGGCAGCCGGGGCCGGGCTTCACCAGGGAGAGTCCAGCGCAAAGGTCTTGATGCCGGTTGGAGGCCGGTCACTGATTCGGCGAACGCTCGAGGCGTTTGACCGCTGCGCCGAGATTACCGGCATCACCTTGCTGATCTCGCAGCGCAATTTGCTCGAGGTAACGCGCGAGTTGGAAAGTGATGGCTGGCAGAAGGCCATCGACATTCGGCTTGGCGGTGAACGACGCCAGGACTCGGTCCGCCTGGGACTGCAGAGCCTCTCAAAGGATCCGCCTGATTTCGTGGTTGTCCACGACGGCGCCCGGCCGCTGATTAACGACGACCTGATCCATGCGGGGCTGGAGGCTGCTCGCCAGCATGGGGCGGCGACCGCGGCTATCCCGGTCCGCCACACCTACAAGCACGTGGACCGTTCCGGCTTCGTTCACGGCACCGTCGAACGCTCCGACCTGATGCAGGTCCAGACGCCACAGGTCTTCCGCTATGACTGGATTCTCGAGGCGCACGAAAAGGCGGTCCAGGACCGGATCGTCGTGGAGGATGATGCGGAACTGATCGAAAAACTCGGCAAGCCCGTCAAGGTCTTCTCGGGCTCCTATAGCAACCTCAAGGTCGCGACCCGCGAGGATGCGCTGATGGTGGAAGCCCTGCTTGCCGCCGACCCCTTGTGCGTGTAGGGACCGGCTTCGACCTTCATCGATTGGTCGTCGGTCGCCGGCTCGTGCTCGGTGGCGTCGAACTCCCCTGGGACATGGGATTGCAAGGCCACAGCGATGCCGACGTCATCTGCCACGCCCTGATTGACGCGCTCTGCGGCGCCGCCGGCATCGGTGACATCGGCACCCTGTTTCCCGATGAGGACCCGAAGTACAGGGACGCCCGAAGCCTGGATCTGCTCCGCGAGGTGACCGATCACTGCCGGCGCGCCAGGTGGGCGGTCGAGAACGTCGATGTGACGCTACTCGCCCAGGTACCGCGGCTGGCGCCGTACCGGGAGCAGATTCGGAACAACCTGGCAGATGCGCTCGGCGTCGATCCAGCTGCGGTGGGGCTGAAGGCGACGACCACCGACCATGTCGGCGCCATCGGCCGCGGTGAGGCCTTGGCGGCGCAGGCCGTAGTGCTCCTCAAGGAGATGGCGTGACATCGCTCCGCCTGCACAACACGATGTCCGGCCAGACCGCTGGTTGCCGGCCAGGTGCGGATGTATACCTGCGGGCCGACGGTCCACGACTACGCCCACATTGGGAACTTCCGAAGTTTCCTCTTCGAGGATCTGCTGCGCCGTGTCCTCATCCAGAACGAATACCAGGTAACCCAGGTGATGAATCTGACCGACGTCGAGGACCGGATCATCAAGAAGGCAGCCGACAAAGAGATCACGATTGACGAATTCACCGAGCCGTACATCGAGGCGTTCTTCGAAGACCTCGACACCTTGCGAATCGAAAGGGCGGAGCATTATCCGCGCGCCACCCGGCACATCTTCGAGATGGTCTCGTTGATCGAGGTCTTGAATGAAAAGGGCCACACTTACGTCAGCGACGGCTCGACCTACTTTCGGATTGCGACCTTCCCTCGCTACGGACGGCTAGCGCACCTTGATGTCAGCGGCCTCAAGGCGGGGGCGCGAGTCGACGTCGATGACTATGGCAAAGACGATCCCCGTGACTTCGTCCTCTGGAAGGCACGCAAGCCGGGGGAGCAGTCATGGGATACGCCGCTCGGAGCGGGCCGCCCCGGTTGGCACATCGAGTGCTCCGCAATGAGCATGAAGTACCTGGGGGAGAGCTTCGACATCCACACCGGTGGGGTCGACAACATCTTTCCTCACCACGAGAACGAGATCGCCCAGAGCGAGGCCGCCACCGGCAAGACCTTCGCCCGCTACTGGCTGCACGCCCAGTTCCTGCAGGATGCAGTGGGCGCGAAGATGTCGAAGCGGCTCAAGAACTTTTCGACGCTACGCGAGGTCCTGGCGGAGGGCTATCAGCCGCGCGCCATTCGCTATGCGCTCATGACCGGCGCGCATTACCGGAGTCCACTGGCGTTTTCTCCCGAGCTGCTCAAGGCTGCCGATAGTGCGGTCAAGCGCCTCGACGAATTCGCCGTGCGCCTCGGCCCAATTCCCTCCCCCTCTGTGGGAGTGGGTCAGGGTGGGGGGGTCGACGTCCAGCAGCGGTGGGATGACGCTCTGTGCGACGACCTCAACCTCCCGGCCGCGGTCGGACATCTCTTCGAGTTCATCAAGACCTTCAACACGCGCCTGGAGTCGGGAAAGGCGACCGCTGACGAGCGCGCCGGGGCGATGGCGATGCTGCGGCACGCGAACCGGATCCTGGACGTGATCACGTTTCCGCAGGCGGTCGATGCTGAGGTCGAGCGGATGATCACCGAGCGCCAGGCGGCCCGCGACCGGCGGGACTTCGCCCGTGCCGATCAGATCCGCCAGCAGCTTTTGGCCATGGGCATCCAGCTGGACGATACGAAAGACGGCACTCGCTGGAAGCGGATCCGGTAGTCGAAGAACGCCATGCCTCGACCGCCCGACATCATCTATGGACGTAATCCGGTCCTGGAAGCCTTTCGTGCGGGGCGACCGGTGAAGCGGCTGCTCTTCGCCGAGGGCCTCCGGGAGGAACCGAGACTGAAGGAGCTGCGCCAGCTAGCGGCCGGGCGGCGAATCACGATCGAGCCGGCAGACCGGCGAAAGCTCGACGACATTGCCCACTCCGAGGCCCACCAGGGGGTTGTGGCCTACGTGGGGCCGCGCAAATACTGGGAGCTCGAGCCGATGGCGCGCGCGGCGCTGGCCGACCGGTCGGATGCCATCCTCCTGATGCTCGACAGCCTGCAGGATCCGCAGAACCTGGGGACCATCAGCCGGAGCGCCGAGGCGACGGGCGTCGGCGGCATCGTGACGTCCCATAACCGCTCGCCCGAGGTCACGCCGTCGGTGGTCAAAGCCTCCGCCGGCGCCGCCGAGCACCTGCGCTACGCGCGGGTCGCCAATCTGGCGCAGGCGACCGATACGCTGAAGGACCTGGGCTTCTGGATCGTCGGACTGAGCGGCGACGCGCCCACCCTCTACACCGAGTTCGACTACCGCCGGCCCCTTGTGCTCGTCATTGGGGCCGAAGGCGAGGGCTTGCACGACCTGCTGCGAAAGAAATCGGACGCCCTGGTCCGCCTCCCCATGCTCGGCAAGGTGAGCTCGCTGAACGCGGCGGTCGCCGGATCGATCCTGCTCTACGAAGTCGTGCGTCAGCGCGCGCGATAATGCCTCCGCCGTTCAGCTCTGCTGACCGGAGGTGCGCGCCCGATGTTCGCTCAGGGCCGCCTCGTACTCCTCCAGCGACTGGAACTCTTCGGCCTCCAGGAGCACCTTCTTGGTTGCGCCTTCCCAATCCCGTGGGAGCGTCTTGAACACTGGCAGGCCGCGCCGGCGTCGGTACAGGGCGAACAGGACGATGGCCGCCACCACCCAGATAGGACCGACGATTCGGGCGTAATGATGCGTGAGCAGGACCATGACCAGGAAGAAGAGCACGCCCAGGAGCCCCAGCACGCCGAGCACCGGGAACCAGACCTGGTTGCCTTTGTAGGTCACCCGGATGTTGATGGGCATCTTGTACGGTCGCGGCGTAAAGGGATCCTTGAACCGCAAGACGAACAGCGAAATGAAGACCAGCAGGTAACCGGTCGTGGCGCCAAAGGCGTAGAGGTCGGCAAGGACGTCGATTGCGGCGCTCTTGCCAGGCTCGCCAGGGGTAAGGAAGGCGATGATCGTCTGCAACAGGGCAATCGAGCCAAAGACCATCACGGCGCGCGCCGGCGTACGGAAGCGCTTGTTCACCCTTGAAAACCAGGCGGGGAGGAGGTCGAACTGGCTCATGGAGTAGCTGAGGCGCGAGGAGCTGACCACCCCCGAGTTGGCCGAGATGTACACGATGAGGAAGCCGATGACGGCGGTCAGGGGCGCCGCAACGACGCCAATGATCGGGATGTGCTCGGCGATCAGCGCGACCGGGTCACCCTCGTGGCCACGGAAATCTGCGGGGCTGAGATTTGGAAGCCCGATGGCCAGAATGGAAAACGCCATGGCGAACAGGAGAACCGAGATCACCAGTCCGATCGATGTCCGGGGAATGATGGTCGCGGGGCGCCGCGTCTCCTGGGCCACCTGCGAAATCGTCTCCAGGCCGACGAAGGCAATGATGGCGAGCGAGGAGCCGAAGGCGAATTGGCTCAGAGTTGGCCGGTTGAACGCCAGCTGGTTGGCGAGGATCTCCGGCTTCCAAACGAGCACGAAGCCCGCCACCACGATCACGCTCTGCGCGAAGATGGCGACGGTTCCGATGATCTCGTTGAAATTCGTCGAGACCTTGATGCCACGAACGTTGAGCCAGATCAGCAAAACAATGCCGGCCGCTGACTCGAGAAGCCACAGCCAGGCGAAGTGAATCGGGCCCAGTGCCGTGCCCAGCGTAATGGTGAAGTCGATCGCATGATGGCCGGACGTGACCCAGGGCAGAAAGTAGTTGAGGTAGCCAATCGCGACGACCGTGAAGAGCGAGATGTCGATGGTGTAGTCGAGGACCAGGGCGGCGCCCGCGATCAGCCCCCACAGGTCGCCGAGCCCTCGCAGGGTGAAATATTGGCCGCCGCCGGCTAAAGGGTAGGAGGAGGCCATCTCCGCGTAACAGAGCCCAACCAGGGCAAAAACGATCCCTGCCGCCAGGAAGGCGAGTGGCGCCAGGCCAAGGGCAGCCAGGGTGATGATGCCTAAAGCGGTGTAAATGTCGGCGCCGACCGCGGCATAGCCCCACATGTAGGAGCCATAGACCGAGACATCGCGGCGAAGCTCGCTGCCGGTGATCGCGTCCGCGTGGGGGGGACCCTCCGGCGGCGTTTGCATCGGCACCAAACTACCATGCCAACAAACGGAGGTGCCCCGGTCGTAGGCTGAGCCCGTGGAGCGGCTGATCGTGGACGGCTACAACATCATCTTTGCCTGGCCCGAGCTGTCGGCGGCAAAGGACGTGAAGCTAGAGGACGCCCGCGATCTGCTCATTGCGATCCTCGCCGACTACGCGGCCATGACCCGCCAGAAGGTGACGGTCGTCTTCGATTCCCATCGACGAGCCGACGCCGAGGCGTCGACCCAGACGATCAATGGCGTCCAGGTCGTCTATTCGGGCCGGAAAACGTCGGCAGACCACGTGATTGAAAAGCTCCTGTTCGAGGCGAAGGCCAGCGACGAAGTGACGGTTGCCACCTCCGATGCCATGCAACGCGACCTTGCCCTGGGTCGCCAGATCAAGACCGTCTCGGCGCTCACCCTGAAAGGCCAGGTCGACGCCGTGTTCGCGCGACGCAACGAGCAGATCGGCGACAGCCGTGCGCGGTCCGATATTGCCCGCCGGCTCGAGGATCGGCTCGATCCGAGGACTCGCGAACGGCTCGACCAGATGCGACGCGGCGAGGTGCCGCCGAAATAAAAAGAGGGCCGCCCGATGCGGCCCTCATATCTGCCGGAATTAACAGCGCGGAAGTCCGGGGCTGAAGCGATTGAATGCCGGTGTTGACGTGTAGTAGTCGGTCACGTAGGAGCCGTTACTGAGGCGGTCCCAGATCCCGGTCCCGTTGATGACGCTGCTGGACCGAACCTGGCAGACGATCATGATCCGCTGGCCTGCGGGGACGATCCCCACGGTGCGATACCAGGTGGCCGGCCCCGAGCGTTCGCGGACGACATCGGTGGTGCGATATGGATGGCCCACCGGCAGCGCGGGAGCCTTTGGCGGAAGCACGACGGGACGTGCCACCGCGACGCCGACGAAGTGGATGTAGCGGCGTGCCTGGGTCGTGCGCTGCCCGTACCGCAGATAGTTCGACCAGTTGTACTCTTCGACGATTGCTTTGCCGGCGGCGTCCACGGCCATGACGTAGGCGACGTGGCCGCCCCACCACGCACCATCCTCCCCGCCATGCCAGACCGCGACCGAACCGACGGTGGGATGGGCGTCGACGACATAGCCGATGGAGGCGGCGGCCGCATCCCACGTCCCGCCATTCCCGAAGAACGCCGATTTGCCGTTCGGGCCTTGCAGCGTCGCGCCGTGGAGGACGACCCCTTCCTGGCTCAATCGAAATGCGGCGAAAGACGTGCAATACCCCGTATAAAAGCCCCACCGATCCAGCTGGTTGGCTGTTCCACGATAGGGATAATCGTCGATCCCGGCGGCGCTCACGGTTAACGCCGGAATTCCGAGCAGGAGCACGGTCGCTCCCATCAGCGCCGACAACGCCTTGCGCAAGCTGAACCTGTCGCGATCCATTGGGCTGATGCCCCCTCACCATCGCGCGCGTCGCGCGGAATTTACTTCCCCGTCCGCTGCCGGTACAACGGACATCCCGCGCCGATGGCATCGCCACTGCCGTGATCGTTGTCAACTGGTCGCAGCGCTGTTGGTGGCCGTCACCGGCTCACGAACAAATTGTTAAACCAGGCCCTGTTCGAGGCTGGGTCGGGCCCAGTGGAAGACCAGCAGCGCCCAGCTCCACCCCAGAACCAGCCCGGCGGCCACGTCCGAGGGATAGTGGACCCCGAGGTAGACCCGTGACCAGGCAACGACTACCGCGATCAGCAGGGCGAGCACGATGACAAGCTGCCTCAAGCCGCGGTTCAGACCCTTGGAAAGCAGGATGGCGATCGTGAGGTAGATTGCCGCCGCCTGCGTCGTGTGCTCAGAGGGAAAACTGAGCGAGGACAGTTGCTGGAGGTGCTCGAAGGTGGGCCTCGGCCGGGCGACGATCAGCTTGACCAGCCACGGCAGCGCGGCGCTGCCGGCGGCGATGACGACTAGCGCGATGTCATCGGCCGGCCGATTCCAGCGCCGGAGTAGGACCGCGGCGACCGAGAGTGGGGCCAGAAGCGGGAACGATCCGGCAGTCGTCAGGATTTCGGCGATCGAGGTCACCGTGGCGTCGCGATGAAGGGCCACCGCCTGCAGGATCTCGATGTCGAGGCCGGGACGTAACGCAGTCACGCCGAAGCCGACCAATGCCGTGATGGCCGCGAGTGCCATGAAGAGTCCGAGGACCCGGATTCCAAACGTAACCAGCGCCGCGCGGTTATCGATGGTTCTCCCGGAAGTGTGTCGGGGTAATCACCTGCAGCCCCGCCGGGACGACCTCAAAGATGCCGGGAGCTTTCCCCGCGATCTCGCCGTCGAGCGTGACATCCATCGAATCGGCTGGCCGAACCTTTAGCCGTGAAACCTGGAGGGTGCGAATGCCACGGATGCCGCGACGCACCCCTACCGCCGGGTAGAGGGCGGAACGAATCAAGCGCCGGATCGGCAGATGTTCGATCATGACGACGTCCAGCGTTCGATCGTCCGGATTCGAGCCGGGGACCCTCAGATCGAGGAAACCGCCGAAAACGGGCGCGTTGATGACCGCGAGGTGGACCAAACTCGACTGCTCCTTCCGGTTTTCCCACTCCATCTCACAGCGAAAGACCGGGCGCTCCCGGAGTGCCATCGCCACCGCCACGGCGTAATTGAGGCGTCCAAGACGCGCCCGCATATCGGCTCGGGTCGCGAAACGAGCGAAGCTTACGTTGAGCCCCATGGCTGCAGCGTGGACGAAATGACGGGGCTTCTGACCCTCAGCGGTGAAGCGCCCCGCGTCGATTCTCGAGACACGGCCCCTGGCGAGCAGCCGGACCGCATGCTCGACGTCCATCGGAATGCTGATCGACCGGGCGAAATCGTTCGAGGTGCCGAGGGGAATGATGCCGAGCACGACCGGTCTCCCAATAATGGCGTCGGCGACGGCGCCGACGGTTCCGTCGCCGCCTGCTGCAACGACGATTCGCGAATGGCCATGGCGCGCCAGCAGCCGCGGCAGAAGTGCCGCATTCGTAACGGGGATCTCGGTGGCGACCTGCAAGCCCATGGCCGTGATCGCCTTCTTTGCCCGCACCAGCCCGGCGCGATGGCCCGCGCTGGGGCTGACAACGAGGATCAGTTGGGTGGCCGCGGGCCGTTCCGACTCTGGCACGGGCGTCATCGAGTCCCACCAGCGACGCGCAGTGCGAATGACGGGACCGCTCACCAGTCCGATGCCGGCACCGATGGCGGCGCCCGCCAGGACATCAAATGGATAGTGCACTCGAAGGTTCACCCGGGAATAGCCGACGGCAGCCGCCAGCGGCAAGACGGCAAGGGCCAGTGGTGGGTGCTCGACAGCGACGCCGGTGGCGAACGCAAAGGCCGAGGCGGAGTGGCCGGACGGGAACGAAAAGCTGCCGGGCATACTGATCGGCAGCGGCCGATCGAATCGACGCCGCGGTGGCCGGCCACGCCGGGCCAGGTATTTCAGCGGCAGATTGACCAGGGTCGAGGTTATGGCAATCGCGACCGCACCGCGCAGCGCCGCTCGCCGGGCGCGCTGGCCACCGAAGACGGCCATGGCTGCGGCGAGCGTCAGCCACAGCATCGACCGGTTGGCGCTATGGCTCAACTGCTTGAGACTCCGGTCGACAATGTGCCGTTCCCGTCGGGTCAGGCGGTCGAAGAGCCGTCGATCGAACGCATCGAGCGCCGCCAGCGAACGAAACATCGTTACTCGGCGGCGGACGGTGCGATGGCGGCCACCAGGGCCAGGTCGCCGGGCCTGATGGACTTCGGGTCAAATTTGCGGACATTCGCCGCCATTTTGGTCAGCGCCTCGGCCATCGACATCGGCGGCGCCGCGTCCTTCTTGCGTGACGGGGGCACGAATCGAACCGGGTTGATGCGAGCGACGATGACCGCCCTCAGGTAGGGGCTCTTCATGCCCATGGACTGCATCGTTTTCACATGGGCGGCGACCCGATCGTCGACGTCCATGATGCGGACGGCCCACTGCTCGCGCTGGCGGAGGGCGGCCGGGAGCGTGCCATCCAGGAAGCGGTCGACTTTATTGAGCACCGGCTGGTACGAAGAGCCGGCGAAACGGGAGCGCTGCTCGTAGGCGCAACCGAGGGTCAGGAACGCCGGCGATTCAAAGGTCACCGCGTGCTCGGTCTCCTTCGACCGCGGCTGCTCCTTGGCAAGCTGGCGGGCCATACGGATCACCTCGAGGCTCCGGTCCCGAAGGTTGTGTGCCTTCTCGGTGTTCAGGGCCAGGATGCGATAGGCCATCTTTTCATCCGGCACCAGGAGGGCGGTGACGGACCGCATACCTAGCCGGCGGGCCGCTTCCAGCCGATGACGGCCGTTGGGCGACCAGAATCCGTCTGACGACGGTACCGCGATGACCGGATCGAGGAACAGGCCAGCCGCCCCGATGGCGTCGGCGAGGCGGGTGGCGTGCGTTTTGGAAAGATCGCGCTGAAACGGGGTGGCCACGACCTTCTTGATCGGGAGCGACGCGAGCACCAACGCCTGACCGGCAAAGGGATCGCGATAAGCGCCGACGACGGCGCCCCCGTGTCGCTCCACCTGCCCGGCCAGCTCCGAGACGTCATTCCCAGACGGGTCGAGGACGCTGTCGCGAGCCTCTGGTCCGCGCGCCGCCGCCGGCTTGCGACCTCGCGCCGTGGCTCTCGGGGTCTTCTTCGGAGCCTTCTTTTTGGCAGGCATACGGCAAGCCTATCGAAACGTCGAGTGCTAGCCTCACCTCGTGAGGGCTCGCTGGGAGGGAGATACACGGGGTGAGGGCATCGCCAATGGCTCGCGCGTCGCTGAGGGAATTGAGGAGCTGCGCCGGCTCGCTTCCGTAAAGAATTGGATTGCAGAGGAGCCCGAGATTCACCTCCTGCCGCACTTGCGAGCGGTATGCGAGCAGGCGAACTCGATGTTTGCGCTTGAGTCGAGCCAGATCGATCAAGATGGTGCGTTCGTCGTCGAGGTGCGGCCTCGCGATCAATCTCTTGGGCTCGGTCAGATTCGGGCCGCCGTCCTCTGCCTTATCGGACAGATTGCCGAGACCGGAACCTATATTCGCCAGCGCCGTGAATCCCTATCCTTCGAGGTCCTCACCGGGGTTGTGGGCGACAGCCCTTTCGCGTCGCACGGCCATCTCCTCATCCTGCGCATCGTCGATTACGACACTCGCTGAGCTACGTCAACCGCATGAACGGGCAGTGGATTCTTGGATCCACGAGCACTGGCTATCGAACTGAATGAAGTGGAGCCCACAACCGGGGATGATCCGGTGACCTTCGCCTTACCAAGGCGACGCTCTACCACCTGAGCTATGTGGGCTCGGGTTTGGGCAGAGGAGGATTCGAACCCCCGAAGGCGCTAGGCCAACTGATCTACAGTCAGTCCCGTTTAACCACTTCGGTATCTGCCCGACCGGCTGATTTTACCGACAATGGCTTAATGGGCAAACGCCGCTGCATCCTGGGCTGATCCTCCAGGCGCACGACGACGCGCCGTATGTAATTCGCTACAGGATCCGGGTCGACCAGAGTTGGCGCACCCGCGAGGTCGAGGTCGAGGTTGAGAATGGGGGCAGCCGGAGTCTCCGCCTCTCCGCCGAGGCGGGCGGTCAGTGGTCTGCTGAGGGTCGAAGATTGAACGAGCTTGATGGGTGCCGATTCGGCGCCTCGCCCTGGCGGTAGGAGTATGGCGTCAACTGGCGGGGCGTGGCCACGAGCGGCGAACTCATGAGCCAGCCTTCGACACCAGCCGGTCCTGTCGAAGGAAGAGCCCGGTAACGCGAAACAGGAAATAGAGCCCGGCGGAGACGAAGGCCCAGGCCACCAGTGCCAGCAGCAGCGCACCAGCCGGGTTCCACCGTAGGAGCAGCAGAGCCGTGCAGGCAAAGGCGCCCAGACCGAGTGCGCCGAGGACCCCGCCACTGGCATCCGCCCAGGCCTTCGTCATTCCCTCCTTCTTTTCGATCAACGTCAGAGTTGCGGGAAGGACCGCAGGGAAGGCGAGAAATAGGCCACCGAACCCGGGGCCCGCGACGGCCCCCGCGGTAGCCGCGACCAGGGCGATTACCGTGCCAAAGACGAAGCGAAGGCCAAGATCGGCCGGCTTGACGGAAGCCAGCCGCGACCAGTCAAAGCCGACGGGCTCTCGGTCGTCCCGCTGAAGCACGTCGCCCTCCATCGTTAGCG
>Ga0209474_10004380_pt1 | contig 12214 bp, 7 predicted proteins | sample GraSoiAngelo_145_FD_185902 | JGI IMG/M metagenome (GOLD analysis project Ga0209474, IMG submission 185902) | Grasslands soil microbial communities from the Angelo Coastal Reserve, California, USA - 14_1009_05_20cm (SPAdes) (version 2) | ecosystem: Environmental > Terrestrial > Soil > Grasslands ...
ACAGGCTCGGCACGCCGCGCGCCCGCAGACCCTTCACGATGTCGGGATCGTTCTCGATGGCGACGTAGCGGATGCCGAAGGTCTCGAGCGCCTCGCCGATGGCGCTCCCCACCCGCCCGTACCCGCACAGGACGACGTGGCCCTGGAGGCCCGGCGGGATCGGCTCGGCGGCGGGCGTCGAGCGCGCCAGGCGCATGCGGCCGATCCAGGCCGGGACCTTCTGGACGAACAGCGCGTTGATCAGGATCGTCAGGAGCGACGCGGCGAGCGTCGCATTGTAGACGTCGCCACCCACGTGGCCGGCGTGGCGCGCCACCTGGACGAGGACGAAGGAGAACTCGCCGATCTGCGTGAGCGCCGCGGCGGTCAGGACCGCGTTCCAGAGAGACTCGCCGAACAGACGCACGACGACCGTCCAGATGACGAGGTTGCCGACGATGACCAGCGCCACGAGGACGCCGAGGAGTCCCAGGTTGGCGAAGACCAGTGCTGGATCCAGCAGCATGCCCATCGTGACGAAGAAGAGCGCGGCAAAGATGTCCCGCAGCGGCAGGAGCCGCGCCAGCGTGTCGTGCGCGTAATCCGACCCGCTGATGACGAGGCCCGCGAGGAAGGCGCCGAGTGCCTGCGAGAGCCCGACGGCCTGCGTGAGCGCGGCCGTCGCGAGGCCCACCGCGAGCGCGACGAAGAGGAACAGCTCGTCGCTGCGCATGCGCGCCGCGCCGAGCAGGAGGCGCGGGACCACCCGGCGCGCGAGGACGAAGAAGGGCACGAGGATCAGGCCCGCGGTGCCGAGCGCCTTCGCGATCGCCAGGAGGCCCTCCGTGCCAGGGGCGCCGAGCGTCGGGAGCAGGACGATCAGGACGACCACCGCAAGGTCCTCGACCAGCAGGATCGCGAGGGTCAGCCGGCCGTGGCGCGAGCCCGTCTCGCCGCGGTCCATGAGCAGGCGCGCCGCCACCATGGTGCTCTGCACGCAGAGCACCATGCCGAGGCTCACGCCCGCCACCGCGCTCCACCCGAGCGCCAGCGCCACGGCGGTGCTGAGGCCGATGAAGGCCGCGAGCCCGAGCGGCGCGCCCACCAGGGCGAGCCGGCGCACGGCGAGCAGGTCCTTCAGCGACAGCTCGACGCCGATCGAGAACATCAGCAGGGCGACGCCGATCTCCGCCATGACCTCGAAGTTGTGGACGTCGGAGACGGCGGGCCCCGGCGTGAGGGGGCCGACGAGGATCCCGGCGAAGACGTAGCCGAGGATGAGCGGCTGGCGGGCCAGCCGGGCGAGCCCGCCGCCCACGACTGCCGCCACGAACACGTAGGCGAGGTCGCGGAATACGCCCGGGTCGGCTACCATTCACACGATTATGCGAGACGTCTCCGGGCTCGTCGCCAGGTTTCCGCGCGAGCGCACCTGGCTCCTGCCGGCGCTCGAGGAAGTCCAGCGCGCGGAGCACTGGCTCTCGCCCGAAGCCCTCGAGGCTGTCGCCGCGCACCTGCGCGTGCCGCGGAGCGAGATCTGGGGCATCGCGAGCCACTACCCCGAGCTCCGGCTGACCCGCCCCGGACGCCGTCTCGTGCGCGTCTGCACGGGCGTGAGCTGCCGGGTGCGCGGGGGCCGCGAGCTGCTGGCCGCGTGCGCCGAGCGGCTCGGCGTCGCCGCCGGGGTGACGGCGGCGGACGGCTCGGTGACGCTCGAGGAGATGGACTGCGCCTTCGCGTGCGCCGTCGCGCCCATCGTCGAGGTGAACCATCGCTTTCTCGGTCGTGTCGCGCCGGGGGACCTCGACCGGATCCTGGCTGACGCCGCAGTTCATGCCGCGCCTTCGGCCGCGGCAGTCCCGGCGCCTTCGCCCGTCGCCTCGGGCATGCCCGCTGAGCGCCTCGCAGCGCTGGTGCGCGAGGCCGAGCGGCGCCGCCGGCCGGTGACCCGGCTCGCCGTCGGCGTCGGCAGCTGCGGCCTCGCCGTCGGCGCGGGGGAGACGTTCGCCGCGCTCGGCGCAGAGGTCGAGCGCCGCAAGCTCCCCGCCGCCGTCGTGGCCGCCGGCTGCAACGGCATGTGCTGGGCCGCGCCCGTCGTCGAGGTCCTGCGCGAGGGCCGGCCGCGCCTGACGGCGGGCCCAGTCGCCGCGTCGGATGTCGGGGCGTTCCTCGACGCCCTGGCGCGCGAAACGATCCCGGCCATCGGCGAGGCGCTTCTCGCGCGCCAGAACCGCGTGCTGCTCGAGCGCTGCGGCCTCACCGACCCGAGCGACATCGCCGACGCGCTCCGCCACGGCAGCTACGCGACGCTCGCCCGGGCGCTCGGCGAGGGCGGGCCCGAGCGCGTGCTCGAGGAGGTGCGCGCGGCCGGCCTCACGGGGCGTGGCGGCGCCTACTTCCAGACCGCGGTGAAGTGGGCGGCGTGCCGCGCCGCCACGGGGACGCCGAAGTACGTCGTCGTCAACGGCGAGGAAGGCGAGCCCGGGATCTTCAAGGACCGCCACCTGATGGAGGGCGATCCCCACCGGCTGCTCGAGGCTCTGCTGCTCGCCGCCTACTCGGCTGGCGCCTCGCAGGCCGTCGTCTACGTGCACGGCGAGGCGGATCTGTCGGCCGAGCGCCTCCGGACCGCGCTCGCCCAGACGCGCCAGTGGGGGCTCGTCGGCCCGCGCATCCTCGGCTCCGACTTCTCGCTCGAGGTCGAGCTGCGCCGGGGCGCCGGCGGCTTCGTGCTCGGCGAGGAGACGGCGCTCCTCGAGTCGCTCGAGGGGCGGCGCGCGATGCCGCGCACGCGGCCGCCCTTCCCCGTCGAGTCCGGCCTCCACGGCAGGCCCACGGTGATCAACAACGTGGAGACCCTCTGCGCCGTGCCGTCGATCGTCGAGCGGGGCGGGGCCTGGTTCGCGGGGCTCGGCGGCGGCCGCGGCACGAAGCTCTTCGGCCTCTCGGGCCACGTGAAGCGTCCGGGGCTGGTCGAGCTCGAGCTCGGCTGCACGCTCCGCACGCTCATGGAGGATCTCGGCGGCGGCTCGTCCACGGGCCGGCCGATCCGCGCCGTCGTGCTCGGCGGGCCGTCGGGAAGCATCGTCCACCCGCGGCACTTCGACGAGCCGCTGGTGCCGCGGGGGCCCGTGAACCCGGGGACGGGCGGCGTGGTCGTTTTGGACGAGCGCGCCTCGGTGAAGGACGCGGTCGTCACGCTGCTGGCCTTCAACACGCGGGAGTCGTGCGGCAAGTGCACGCCGTGCCGCGAGGGGACGGCGCGCCTCGTCGCGCTGCTCGACGACGGGCGCCCCGACGTCGGGCGCGTCAAGGCGCTGAGCGAGGTGATCCAGGCGGCCTCGCTCTGCGGCCTCGGCCAGGCGGCCCCCCTCGCCGTCCTCTCGGGGCTCGCCGAGTTCCCCACCGAGTTCGGGCTATCATAGGAAGCCCATGAAGCTCGTCATCGACGGCCGCAGCGTCGAGCTTCCCGAGGGCGCGACCGTGCTCGACGGCGTGAACCGCCTCGGCATTCCGCTGCCGCAGCTCTGCAAGGACCCGGACCGCCCGGCGCTCGGCGCCTGCCGGACCTGCCTCGTCCACGTCGAGGGCCAGCGCGGGCTCCCGGCCGCGTGTCACCTGCCGGCGCGCGCCGGCATGGTCATTGCCACCGAGCATCCGGACGCCGTCCGCGTGCGCAAGGGCGTCCTCGATCTCACGCTCTCGATGCTGACGCCGTCCGCCGAGCGCGCCGGCTTCGCCCAGCTCGGCGCGGCCGCCGCGCGCCACGGTCTGCTCGAGCCCTCGCACGCGCCGCTCCATCGCTCGGACGTGGACGCGACCAAGTCGTTCTTCGTCCTCGACCGCGAGGCGTGCATCCTCTGCGGCCGCTGCACCGTCGCGTGCGACGAGGTCCAGCAGATCGGCGCGATCTCGCTCCTGGGCCGCGGCCACGCGACGCGCGTCGGCGTCTTCGGCGACGGTGCCATGGCGTCCTCGGTCTGCACCTCGTGCGGCCAGTGCGTGGCCACGTGCCCGACGGGGGCCCTGCGCCCGAAGGAGACGCCGGCGAAGGTCGTCCAGCGCGTCGAGACGACGTGCCCGTACTGCGGCGTCGGCTGCGGGATCGAGCTCGGTATCCGCGAGGACGACCGGCTCGCCCTCATGACGGACGACGTGCCGTCGAACCGGTCGAGCCTCGGCATGCTCTGCGTCAAGGGACGCTTCGCGACGGGCTTCGTCCACTCGCGCGACCGGATCACGCGCCCGATGATCCGTCGCGACGGGCGCTTCGTGCCTGCGTCCTGGGATGAGGCGCTCGACGCGGCCGCCGCCGGGCTCGCGAGGCACCGCGGGCGCCTCGGCGCCCTCGCGAGCGCCAAGGCCACCAACGAGGACGGCTACGTCATCCAGAAGTTCTGCCGCGTCGTCATGCAAACGAACGACGTGGACCACTGCACCCGCCTCTGCCACTCCCCGTCCGTCGAGGCGATGCTGGTCTCGATGGGCTCGGGGGCGACGTCCAACTCGTACCAGGACTACGAGGACGCAGGCTGCCTCCTCGTGGTCGGCGCCGACGCCTCCGCGAACCACCCGGTGATCGCGGTGCGCTTCCGCCGCGCCGTCGGCCGGGGCGCGCGGCTCGTGGTCGTGAATCCCCGGCGCGTCGAGCTGTGCGACCAGGCGGATCTCTGGATCCAGCCGCGGCCCGGCACCGACGTGGCGCTCTTCAACGCGATGGCGCGCGTGATCCTCGACGAGGGCCTGGCGAACGAGGAGTTCATCCGGACGCGCACGGAGGGGTTCGACGCCTGGCGGGCCTCGCTCGCGCGCTTCACCCTCGATGAGGCCGCGCGCGTCACGGGCGTCCCGGCCGAGGACATCGCCCGCGCGGCGCGCTGGTACGCGAAGCCCGCCTTCGCCGGCTCGTGCCTGGTCTGGGGCATGGGCATCACCCAGCACACGAACGGGATCCACAACGCCCACGCGCTGCTCAACCTTTCCCTCGTCGCCGGCCAGATGGGCTTCGCGGGCAGCGGCATCTCGCCGCTCCGCGGCCAGAACAACGTCCAGGGCTGCGGCGACGCCGGCTGCATCCCGACGAATCTTCCGGGCTACGCGCACTACGACCCCGCCACCCTCGCGCGCTTCGAGGCGGCGTGGGGCGTGCGACCGCCCGGGCGCCCCGGGCGCGTCGTGACGGAGATGGTCGAGGGGTGCCTCAGCGGCGAGACGCGCGCCATGTACGTCGTCGGCGAGAACCCGCTGCTCTCGGAGCCCGACCTTCACCACGCCGAAAAGGCGCTCGGCCAGCTCGATTTCCTGGTGGTCCAGGACCTCTTCATGCACGAGACGGCCGAGCGCGCCCACGTTTTCCTGCCCGCCGCGGCCTTCGCCGAGAAGGAGGGCACGTTCACCAACTCGGAGCGGCGCGTGCAGCGCGTCCGCGCCGCGCTGCCGCCGCCCGGCGAGGCGCGGCCCGACTGGTGGATCACGTGCGAGCTGGCGCGGCGCGTGGCCCGGAAGCTCGGCGTGGACGTCGGCCGGCAGTTCGATTACGCGGGGCCCCGCGAGATCTTCGACGAGATGGCGCGCCTCTGGCCCTTCCTGGCCGGGCTGTCGCACGCGCGGCTCGATCGCGAGGGCGGGCTCCAGTGGCCGTGCCCGACCCCGGAGCACCCGGGCACGCGCTTCCTCTACGCCGACTCGTTCCCGCTGGGGCGCGCACGCTTCGTCCCGGCGCTCCAGCTCGCCGAGGCTGCCGAGCTGCCGGACGCCGCCTTCCCGTTCGTCCTCAACACCGGCCGGCTCCTCTACCACTGGCACGGCGGGACGCTGACCCGGCGCGTCCAGGGGCTCATGGAACTGGCGCCGCACCTCGAGGTGGCGATCCACCCGAGCGACGCGCGGCGCCTCGGCCTCGCGACGGGCGCGCGCCTCCGGGTCGAGTCGCGGCGCGGCGAGCTCGTGGGCCGGGCGCACGTGACGGAGGCGGTGCGGCCGGGCGCGCTCTTCGTGCCGTTCGTGAAGCTCGAGGAGTCGGCGGCGAACTTCCTCACGAACGCGGCGTTCGACCCCTCGTCGAAGATCCCCGAGTACAAAGTCTGCGCCGTCCGCATCGAGCGCCTGCCCGAGTAGTTCGTTCGCGGGCCGACACGCGCTCGCGGGTCGCCTTGACAGCGAGGCGGCCGATGACTTACACCCAGCCCACAGGAGGAGTGCCCCCATGCGCAGGCGGTCGGCAGCATCCCACCCGGTAGGCCGACGGCAGTTCCTGGCCCTGAGCGCGGCCGGGCTCGTCGCCGCCGGCCTTCCGCGCGCCGCCCGCGCGCAGGGCAAGCGCAGTGGCGAGCTGGTGGCCGGGCTGTCCGAGCGCATGCTGACGCTCGATCCGGCCAACCACTACTCGATCTCCTCCACGTCGGTGCATCGGCACATGTTCGATCCGCTGGTGGACGTCACCAACGATTCGAAGTTCGTGCCCGCGCTGGCCGAATCCTGGCGCGCGGTCAACGACACCACCTGGCGCTTCACGCTTCGGAAGGGCGTCACCTTCCACGACGGCACGCCGTTCAACGCGGACAGCGCGCTCTTCACGCTCCGACGCGTGAAGGACAATACCAAGCTGATCAAGTCCTTCGTGTATCAGGACATCGAGTCGGTCGAGAAGGACGGCGACTATTCGGTGGTCGTGACCTCCAAGCGGCCGTTCGGGTCGCTGCCCGCGCATCTCACCATGCTCGGCATGCTGCCGCCCCACGCGGCGAAGAACGAGGAGGCGTTCTTCCAGAAGCCGATCGGCACCGGTCCGTTCCGCTTCACGAGCTGGACCCACGGCGACCACATCGTGCTGGCGGCCAACCCAACCTACTGGAAGCCCGGGGTGCCCCGGGTCGAGAAGGTCACGTTCCGCTTCATCCCCGAGCTGTCCACGCGGGCGGCGGGCCTGCGCGCGGGCGAGATCCATGTGGTCGACCGCGTCACCCCCGACCTGGTCGAGACGCTCAAGAGCAGCCGCGGCGTGAAGGTGTTCGACGTGCCCGCGGTCGAGGCCCAGCGCTGGATCTTCCAGCTCGCCAAGGAGCCGGTGAAGGACCGACGGCTCCGGCAGGCGATCTCGCTCGCCATCGACCGGAACGTGATCATCAAGGACCTGCTGCTGGGCTACGGGCGGCCCGTGGACAGCCCCGTCCCGCCCGGGCTGATCGGCCACACCAGCCTGCCCGCCAAGCCCTACGATCCCGAAAGGGCGCGCCAAATCCTCAAGCAGGCCGGCTACACCAACGTGTCGATCGACTTCGTGCTCATGAAGGATCTCTACCCGAAGCAGCTCGAGATCACCCAGGCGGTCGCGGCGATGCTGGGCGAGGTGGGGATCAAGGTCAACATCAAGAATCTCGAGATCGCGACGGCGCGGGAGCACCGGAGCGCAGGGACGTACGACATGTTCTTCTCGGGCTGGGCCCACATGCCGCACGATCCGGACTGGTACTTCGGCCAGTGGTTCACCCGGGCGGGCTCCGAGAAGCTCACCCGCTACAACAACCCGCGCGTGGAGCAGCTCATCGCGGAGGGGCGCGTGCCCGATCCCAGGGTGCGCCAGGCCAAGTACGAGGAGCTCGAGCGCATCCTGTGGGACGAGGAGCCCGAGATCTGGCCCTACTACAGCGTCGCGATCTACGGGGTCAGCGATCGCCTGCGCAACTTCGAGCCGCGCCGCGACTACTACGTCCTGCTGAGTGACGTCGCGATCGTGTAGCCCGGTGCGGGGCTGAGAGCGTACGTCCTCCGCCGGCTCGGCCAGGCGGCCCTGACACTCCTCGGCGTGCTCCGCGTCCTGCCGGGTGACCCCGCCAAGATGTTGCTCCCCGAGGGCGCGCCCCAGTCCGCGGTCGACGAGCTGAACCGGCATCTTGGCCTGCGCGAGCCGCTCCACGTCCAGTACGCGATCTTCATCCGGAGCGTGTTCCGCGGCGACTTCGGCCAGTCCTTCCAGTACCGGGCGCCTGCCCTTCGGGTCGTCACCGAGCGGCTGGCCGCGACCGCCCAGCTCGCGCTGGCCGCCATGTTCCTCATGGGGGCGGTCGGCGTCTCGCTCGGCATCGTGGCCGCGGTGCGGCGGGGCACGCGCTACGACCTCGCGAGCACGCTCTTCGCGGTGCTCGGCCAGTCGCTGCCGAACTTCTGGCTCGGCATCATGCTGATCCTGCTCTTCGGGGTCGCCCTCCGCTGGCTGCCCACCTCCGGCTTCGAGAGCTGGCGGCACCTCATCCTGCCCGCGGTGACCCTGGCCGCCTTCCCGACCGCGCTCGTCGCCCGTCTCACCCGCTCCAGCATGCTGGAGATCCTCGGGCGCGACTACATTCGCACCGGCCGCGCCAAGGGCCTGGCCGAACGCGCCGTGGTGCTCCGGCATGCCCTGCGGAACGCGGCGGTCCCAGTGCTCACCGTGCTCGGGCTGCAGGTCGGCACCCTGCTCGGCGGCGCGGTCATCACCGAATCGGTGTTCGCGTGGCCGGGCATGGGCAAGCTGGTGGTGGATGCGATCTTCTTTCGCGATTTCCCGGTGGTGCAGACCGTGCTGATCTTCTCGGCCACCATCTTCGTGCTGATCAATCTGCTGGTGGACCTGCTCTATACCGTGATCGATCCCCGGATCCGCTATTCGTGACGGACCGCTCACTCGAGGCCGGGCCCCCGACGTCTCACCGCCGTCCCCTGAACGCCCCGGCGGTGATCGGCGGACTCCTGCTCGCGCTCACCGTCCTCGCCAGCGTGCTCGCCCCGGTGCTCTCCCCCACCGACCCGGTGAAACCGCAGTTCAGCCGGCGGCTCGCCCCGCCCTGGGGGCTCGGGGGCACGCCGGCGCACGTCCTCGGCACCGACAACCTGGGCCGGGACATCCTCGCGCGCCTGCTGCACGGCGGCCGAATCTCGCTCGCCCTGGCCTCGGTCTCGGTCCTCATCGCGGCCGCGGTGGGCATCGTGGTAGGCCTCGTGGCGGGCTCCGGGGGCGAGCGCCTCGACGCGCTGTTCATGCGCCTGGCCGACGTCCAGCTCGCGCTGCCCGTCATCATGCTCGCGATCGCGATCGTCGCGGTGGTGGGCACGAGCCCGGCCGCCCTCGTGGGCGTGCTCGCGCTGAGCGGGTGGGTGCTCTACGCGCGGACCGTCCGCGCCAACGTGCTCACGATCCGCCGCCTCGAGTACGTGGAGGCCGCGTACACCCTCGGCGCCAGCGACCTCCGGATCGTCGTCCGGCACATCCTGCCCAACACCCTGGCCCCGATCCTCGTGATCGGCTCGAGCCAGTTCGCCACGATGGTCCTGCTCGAGTCGGGGCTGAGTTTTCTCGGGATGGGGATCCAGGCGCCGCAGCCGTCGTGGGGGCTCATGCTCGCGGAGGGACGCGACTATCTGTCGAACGCGTGGTGGCTCGCGACCGCGCCCGGGATGACGATCTCGCTCGTGGTCCTGGGGGCCAACCTGCTGGGCGACGGGCTGCGGGATCTCCTCGATCCGCGGCTCGGCTAGAGTCCCTCAGAGTGCGCGGGTCAGGAAATCGTCGAGGGCGCGATTGAAGGCGTCCGGGGCGTCGAGCACGAGGTGGTGGTAGGCGCCCGGGATCTCGACGAGCGACGCCCGCGGGAGCGCGCCCAGCATGCGCTCGGCCATGTCGCGCGGGAGGACCGGCGAATGCTCGCCGCGCACGACGAGCGTCGGCGCGGTGATGCGCGGCAGCAGCGGCCAGGTGTCCACGGGCTTCCGCGAGCCGTAGCAGGCCGGGTCGAAGCGGTACTTGAAGCCGCCGTCGCGCGCCGCCAGGCCCTCGCGCGCCAGGTGGGCGAGCAGGGCCGGGTCGGCGGTCGTGTCAGGCGGGAGGAGGCGAAAGGACTGCACCGCGTGCTCGACCGACGGGTGGAGCCACGGCGGCCGTCGGCCGCGGGCGCGCATGCGGTCGAGCCGCTCCGGCGGCAGCGCGGGGCGCGAGTCGATGATCACGGCCGCACTCACGCGCTCCGGATGCCACGCGGCGAAGCCCATGGCGTTGTGGCCGCCCATCGAGTGGCCGGCCAGCGCCATGCGCGCCAGGCCGAGGGCGTCCATCAGGCTTGAGAGGTCGGCGGCGAAATCCTCGGTCGCGTACGCGGGCGGCGTGGGCCACGCGCTCTCGCCGTGGCCGCGCTGGTCGAGCGAGATCACGCGGAAGCGGCTGGCGAACGCGGGCGCGACCAGGTCGAACCAGTGGGCGTGCGCCGCGCCGCCGTGCAGGAAGCAGAGCGCGGGGTTTCCCGATTCGCCCCACTCGAGGAACGAGAGGTCGAGGCCGTTGACGCGGAGCAGGCGCTTCCTCGCCGTCTCGCAGCCGAAGCGCAGGTCGGACATCTGACGAATTGTAGCCGCAAAACTTTTTCTTGGTACGTTCCGAAGCGGGCGGTATGTTGGAGGGACCAGTGATGCACGAAGCACCGACGCCCGCGTCAGGACGCCGAAATCTCCTGGACGGCGGTTTTGCCCTCTTCTTTCTGGCCGTCGCCATCGTCAGCGGCTACCTGATCCTCCTCTATCCCGCGGATCTCCGCGCGACGCCGGTCGCTCGCCCGGTGGTCCCCCCGATGTTGCGGCCGACGCTCGAGCGAGCACAGCCGCCGGCGGGCCCGACGTGGGGCGGCACCGTCACGGGTCGGGTGCTCGACCCCGAGCGTCAGCCGGTCGAGGGCGCCTCGGTGGTCGCGGGAGGTGTCGAACACTGGACCGACCTCGAGGGCGCCTTCAGCCTGCAGGGCGTGCCGCCCGCGGAGCCGCTCCTCGTCAAGTTGCCCGGTTACGAGAAGGTCACGGTCGCGCCGCAGCGCGGCCCGGTCGAGGTCGTGCTCAAGCCGCGGACCGTGAAAGCCGCGTACCTCACCTACTTCGGCGTTGGCGACCGCGGGATCCGCACCCGCGTCCTCGCGCTGGCCGAGCGCACCGAGCTGAACGCGGTGGTCATCGACGTCAAGGGCGATCGCGGCTGGATCCTCTACCCCACGGAGGTCGAGGAGGCGCTCAAGGCCGGCGCCCAGGGCCCCGCCACGCTCCGCGACTTCGACGCCCTGATGGCCGATCTCAAGGCGCGCGGCGTCTACACGATCGGGCGCATCGTCACCTTCAAGGACAACATCCTCGCCAAGGCCCGGCCCGACCTCGCGATCATCGACCGGCGCACGGGCACGCCGTGGATCGACAACGAGAAGCTTAGGTGGGTGGACCCGTTCCGCGAAGAGGTGTGGGACTACAACATCGCGATCGCGCGCGAGGCCGCCCGCAAGGGATTCGACGAGATCCAGTTCGACTACGTGCGCTTCCCCACCGACGGGCGCCTCGGCTCGGCGGAATACGCGAAGCCCAACACCAAGGAGACGCGCCTGCCGGCGATCGCGGGCTTCCTCGAGCGCGCGCGGAAGGCGCTCGGGCCGCTGGGCGCCTTCGTCTCCGCCGACGTCTTCGGCTACACGGCGTTCAACGAGAACGACACCGACATCGGCCAGCGGGTCGAGGAGCTGACCCCGCACCTCGACTACATCTCGCCGATGGTCTATCCGTCCGGCTACAACCGGGGGATCCCCGGCTTCACCAAGCCGCTCGAGAACCCCTACCAGATCGTCTTCGAGAGCGTGCGCCTGATCCGGAAGCGCGCGGCGCACACGCACGTGCGGGTTCGCCCGTGGATCCAGGACTTCCGCGACTACGCCTTCGACAAGCGGATCTTCGGCGTCTCCGAGATCCGCGCCCAGATGAAGGGCGCCGACGACGCGGGCGGGGCGGGCTGGATGCTCTGGAATCCGCGCAACGACTACACGGCCGCGGCGCTGCGCCCGAAGGACGCCCAGCAATGAGGCGCCTTGGCGTCCTGGCGCTCCTCCTCACCGCGGCGCTCCTGCGCGGCTCCCTCGCGGGCGCGGCCGGGCCCTCGCCCTCGCCCAACGAGCTCGGCCGCGTGATGATCCTCGAGTACCACAAGATCGACTACCCCGAGGAGCGCTGGACGCGCACGCCCGAGAACTTCCGGCGCGATCTCGAGACGCTCTACGCGCGGGGCTACCGGCTCATCACCCTCGGCGAGTTCCTCGACGGCCGCATCACGCTGCCGGCCGGCACGACGCCGGTGATCCTCACCTTCGACGACTCCTCCCCGGGCCAGTTCCGCTACCTCGAGCAGGACGGGAATCTCGTGGTCGACCCGAAGTCCGCGGTCGGCATCCTCGAGGCCTTCGGG
>Ga0209474_10004381_pt1 | contig 12212 bp, 4 predicted proteins | sample GraSoiAngelo_145_FD_185902 | JGI IMG/M metagenome (GOLD analysis project Ga0209474, IMG submission 185902) | Grasslands soil microbial communities from the Angelo Coastal Reserve, California, USA - 14_1009_05_20cm (SPAdes) (version 2) | ecosystem: Environmental > Terrestrial > Soil > Grasslands ...
CGCAAGATCGCCGAGCAGTACCGCGGTGGGACGCTGCGTCGCCCCCGCTGCGCCGAGCGCGGTCGACACGATGCCGTCGATGCCGTTCACGCCACGATTTGCGAGGACGCGCGCGCGACCACCGGTAGACCACGCGTCGACGTCGCGGACCGGCATGCTGCTCGACACGAACAGCAACGTTTCCTCGGGCAGCGCCGCCGCGACCGCGCGTGCCGTGCCCGGTTCCGACAGGACGCGTTCCGCGGCAAATGCCTCGTCGAGCACTGCGCGAGCGCGCCGCTCCGCTCGCACGAGTGGGGACTCCGGTCGAGGCTCGCGAAGTTGCACGCGGCGCGCCAGCTCCGTGCACGCGTGCACGGGGTCGCCGCAAATGACGAGCGAGGCGGAATGGCTCGGATCGAAGACGATGCCGTCTTCGGACAAGCTCAGCGTCCACGCGCTGCTGCCGTCCAGCCACTGCTGCAGCGTCTTCGACGTGAGGCCGCCGCCCAGCCGCACGACGGCGTCGGGACGGGCGGCGTTCGCCAGCGACTCGTGCTTGAGCAGCGCATCGTAGTGCGCCAGCGCGTCGGGCATCCGGAAACGGACCTGCGACGCGGCTTCAGCGAGGACCGCATACCCGGTCGCTTCGGACAGGGCGCGCACCGCGTCTGGCATCTGGTCCAGAGCGTCGCGCGGGCCGCATACGATGACGCCGCGCGGCCTGCGCGACAGCTCTCGCGCCGCGGCGTCGATTGCGGCTCCGTCCGGTACGAGCGCGCCCGGAGCGATGCGACCTGTCGCCGGCAGAGGGTCGGCGCGTCGCTGCGTGCCGCGCGTCGGCGCGAGCGGTTCGCGAAAAGGCGCGTTCAGATGGATCGGTCCGCGCGGGATGGCGAGAGCGCGCGCGACCGCCGTCGCAACCACGGCGCGCACGTGCCGCAGCGCCTCCGGGTTTTCCTCGGGTACCCCGAGGTCGGCGAAGAAGCGGACGTGCGAGCCGAAGAGATGCTGCTGGTCGATCGTCTGCGGCGCGCCGAACCCGTGCAGCTCCGGCGGGCGATCGGCCGTGAGCGCGACCAGCGGTATCCAACTGGCTTGCGCCTCGATGACGCCCGGATAGAAGTGCGCGCCCGCCGTGCCCGACGTGGCGAGCACGATCGCGGGCTTGCCGGCCGCTTTTGCCGCGCCGAGCGCGAAGAACGCGCCGCTGCGCTCGTCGATGATCGAACGCACGCGCAAGCGCGGCTCGGCGGCGCATGCGAGCGCGAGCGGAGTGGATCGCGACCCCGGGCAGACCACTGCCTCGGTCGCGCCAGCCTCGCACAGCGTCTCGATGACGGCGCGCGCCCAGGTCTCGTTGAGGGTTTCGAGGTTGCTCACGCCGAACCCTCCAGTGCGTCCAGCAGCGCGCGGGCCTTGAGCTGCGTCTCGACCCATTCCGACTCCGCCGAGGACCCTTCGACGATTCCGGCGCCAAGGAAGAGGCGCGCGATGCCGCGCGAGACCAGAGCGCACCGGAGCGCGACGGCGAGCTCCGCGCGGCCGGGTCCCACGAAACCGACGAGCCCGGCGTACAGCCCGCGGTGGATTCGTTCATGGCGCTCCAGGAATTGCACGGCGGCTGTTGCGGGGACGCCGCCCACCGCGGGCGTCGGGTGCAGCGCTGCGACGACTTCGGCCACGCCCGCGCCGTGGCGGAGTCGCGCCGAGATCGGCGTGGCCAGGTGTGCGACGTTGGCGAGCAGACGAATCGACGGAGACGGCGGTGCCCGCACCTCGTCGGCGATTTCGCGCAGCGCGGACACGATGTGATCGACGACCCATTCGTGCTCGCGCCGGTCCTTTGCGCGGTGCAAGAGCGCCTCGGCCTCGGTCGGGCGCGCCGAACCGGCCAATGCTTCGGTGCGAAGCTGCGATCCCTCGACGCTGCAGAAGTTCTCCGGAGTGGCGCCGAGGAACACCGCGTCGCGGTCACCACGCAGCAGGAACGTCCGGCAGGACGGATATGCCCGCTCGAGGCGCTCGAGGACGACACCGGTTCGCGGCACGGCGGGGACGTCGATCGATCGCGCGACGACGACCTTCGCTAGCTCCCCGGCGTGGATTCGCTCCAGGGCGAGACCGACCAGGTCTTCCCACCGCGCGCGCCCGTCGCGGAACGTCGCGGGAGGCGGCTCCTGGTGTCCATCGTCGGCATCGCCGGTCTGAGCGCTCGCATCCAGCTCGCGCCGTTTGGCGTCGAGGCGTGACCAAAGCTCACTCCGGGTCGTCTCTCCGTGCGGTGCGAATGCGGCGATGTGCCGTCCGCCACCATTTTCCCAGACGAGGACCGCAGGCGCGGCAAAACGCACGGGCGCGAAACCGGGCCATGCAGGCCGGGTCGGGTCGAAAGCAATCGCGCCGAACCAGGGTCCGGGTGGGCGCGGCCGCGCGTCGGTCGCGCCGTCCAGCCACACAATGCCGTCGGAGCGCCACAGCCCGGTGAGCAGGCTGCCCAGCCCCGTAGCGCTCGCCTCGCGCCGTGTCACTTCGCCGTGTGCGGCAAGGCGCAGGCCGCGCTCGGGATGCGACCAATAGAACCGTGGCGCGGGGCTGGTCGCGAACGCGGAGCTCGCGGGAGCATCGGCGCAGATGCCCGCAAGCAGCGGAACGGCGGCCGTGTCGCGCGCCATGTCGGCTCCTTCCTCTTGCCCGTCGCTCCGGGCCCCGCTACATACCACTTGTTTCAAAACGTTTTGAAGGCTCTGATGCAAGCGATTCGTCCGGCGCCGTGGCCGCGTGACGCCGCGTTGGAGGTCCGTTGAGGTCTGCGACGGAAGATGCGCGCCTCGTCGAGCGCCGCCCCGGTGCACCCGGGACGGTCGTACGCCTTCAGGGACCGCGGGGCTCGATCGACGTCGGGGGTCGCGCATTCGTCGTCATGGCAGGTCCGTGCGCCGTGGAAAGCGCGGCGCAAATCGAGGAGACGGCGCGCGTCGTCGCGGAGGCGGGCTGCGCCGTCCTGCGAGGCGGCGCATTCAAGCCGCGCACCAGCCCGTATGCATTTCAGGGACTCGGCGCGGAGGGCGCCCGTCTGCTGTTCGACTCCGCGCAACGGAACGGCCTCGCCGCCGTCACCGAGGTGATGGAGCCGGCGCAGCTCGGCGCTCTCGAGCGCGCAGCGCTGCTCCAGGTCGGCGCCCGCAACATGCAGAACTTCTCGCTGCTCAATGCTCTGTCGCGCGTGCGCCGGCCGGTGCTGCTCAAGCGCGGCCCTGCCGCGACGGTCGAGGAGTGGCTCCTCGCGGCCGAGTATGTGCTCGCAGGAGGAAACGATCAGGTCGTGCTGTGCGAGCGTGGCATCCGGACCTTCGAGACCTCGACTCGCAACACGCTCGACCTCTCCGCGGTCGCGCTTGCCAAGCAGCGGACGCACCTCCCGGTGATCGTCGACCCGTCGCACGCGTCCGGTCGGCCGGAGCTCGTCATTCCGCTGTCGCTCGGCGCGGCGGCAGTGGGAGCGGACGGGCTCCTCGTCGAAGTCCATCCGCGGCCCGAGGAGGCGCTGAGCGATGGCGCGCAGGCGCTCCGGCCGCGCGAGCTGCGCGAGCTGATGCAGCGCCTCGCGCCAGTCCTGGACGCGACCGGCCGCAGCCACTGGACCCCGGAGCCGGCGCGGCGAGCGGCGGCGCGGTGAGCGAGCAGGTCCGCGAGATGTTCGCATCGATCGCGAGCCGTTACGACGCGGCGAACGAGGTCCTCTCGCTGGGCGTGCACCGCTCCTGGCGGCGCGCCGCCGTCCAGCTCTCCGGTGCGCGCTCCGGGCAGCGCGTCCTCGACTGCGCCACTGGAACGGGAGACCTGGCGCTGGCGTTCAAGCGTGCGGTAGGCCCCGCGGGAGAGGTCGTCGCCACCGACTTCTGCGAGGAGATGCTCGCGTCCGCGAGGCCCAAGGGGAGGCGAGCGGGGCTCGACGTACGGTTCGAGGTCGCTGACGCGCTGGCGCTCCCTTTTCCGGATCGCTCGTTCGACGTAGCGTCCATCGCGTTCGGAATCCGCAACGTGGACGATCCCGTCCGGTGCCTGCGCGAGATGGCGCGCGTGGTGAAGAGGAGCGGTCGGGTCGTGGTGCTCGAGTTCGGGCAGCCTCATGGCCCGTTCGGCGCTCTGTTCCGCGTATACAGCCGGCGAGTGATGCCCGCCGTCGGCGCACTGCTCACGGGAAACCGCGAGGCTTACGAGTACCTCCCGCGCACCGCTGCTGCATTCCCCGCCGGTGAGCGGTTCCTCGCGCTGATGGATGACGCCGGCGCGTTCAGCGAGCGGACGGCGACGCCGCTCCTCGCCGGCACCGCGTACGTCTACGTCGGCACCGCGTAACGCCGGGGCTACACGGACGCGGTCTGCAGCTCTCCACCTTCGGCGCGCACGCGATCGATCTCTTCCGCGAGCACCTCGATGGTCTCGCGGATCTGCTGCTCGGTGTGCGTCGCGGTCACGAAGAAGCGCAGCCGCGCGGCTGTTTCTTCCACGGCGGGATACAGGATCGGTTGCACGTTGATGCCGCGCTGGCGCAACGCCTCGCTGACTTGCAGGCTGTGCAGCGAGTTCCCCAGGATGGCGGGGACGACGGCGCTGCCGCCGGCGAACCCCGTGTCGATGCCGCGCTCGCGCGCGAGCCTGAGGAACAATCCGCTGCGCTCGTGCAGCCGCTGCACCTTCTCCGGATGCGCCTGGATCTGCCGGAGCGCCTCTAGTGCGGCGGCGGAGTTCGCCGGCGAGATGCCCACGCTGTAGACGAATCCGGGCGCGGTGTACTTGAGGAAGTTCACCAGCGTCTTCGACCCCGCCACGTACCCGCCGCACGAGGCGAGCGACTTCGACATGGTACCCATCCACAGGTCGACGTCGGCGCGGTCGACGCGGTGGTGCTCTCCGATTCCGCGTCCGGTCTCTCCCAGCACGCCGATGGAGTGGGCCTCGTCGACGAGGAGGAGCGCCTTGTATTTCTTCTTCAGCTCGATGAAGCGCGGCAGCGGCGCGATGTCCCCGTCCATGCTGTAGACGCCTTCGACCGCGATGAGCACGCGGCGGTAGTGCGGCCGCAGTTGCGCGAGCTGCTTCTCGAGAGCGTCGGGATCGTTATGCGGGAACGGCCGCCGCTTCGCGCCGGAGAGCTTCGAGCCGCCCATGATGCAGTCGTGCGCGAGCGAGTCGTGCAGGATGAGATCCTGCGGACCCATCAGGTGTCCGATGATTGTGACGAACACGCCATGGCCCGAGACGGTGACGACGGCGTCCTCGCAACCGAGGAACCGCGCCAGCTCCTGCTCCAGCTCGCGGTGGAGCGGCTTCTCGCCGCTCGCGACGCGGCTCGCCGAGACGCTGGTGCCGTAGCGGTCAACGGCCTCTTGCGCCGCGCGATTGACGTGCGGATCGCCGGACAGGCCCAGGTAGTTGTAGCTGGACCAGTTGATCATCGTCCGGCCGCCGATGACGGACGTGTCGTTCGTGACGCGCTCGTGCACGTTGAAGTACGGGTTCTTCAGGCCGAACGCCGCGATCAGGCCGAGCCGCTGCTCCAGCTCTTGCACTTCGGGGAACAACTCGATGCGGTAATTCGCTTCGTCGATGGGCTGGCGAGGCGCCGCGGGTGACTCGCGGTTTGCGGGTTGCGCCTCGCGCGGCGGGCGCGGCGCGGACGCTCCGTTGCCGTTCGCGAGGCGAGGGGAACCTTGTGGCGGCGTCGCAGCCTGAGCAGGAATGGCGTACGCGGGCTTTCCGCCCGGTCCGCGTGCCCGCAGGAAGCGCGGGTCGCGGTGGCGGAACTCGCCCTCGACGCCTCGCGCGACAGCGAGCACGCGGCCGTCGTGCGCCTGCAGGACGATGCTGCCGCGCAGCTCCTCACCCGAGGACTGCTCGAGCGATAGCGTCGCGCGCAGCGGCCCCTTGGGAAGCGGAGCGAGCTGGACGTACTCCTGGATCCCGACGGGGAACCCCGCGCGTTGCAAGTGCGTCCATGCCCAGTACGCGGCCAGCTGCAGAGCGCCGTCGAGCGCGAGCGGATCCACCGCCCACTCCTCGCGTCTGGGCTCGCGGATCCAGTCCCCCGGCCGGCTGGTCTTCACCCACCCGACGATTCCGGACGGCGTCACCTGCTCGATCTCGACGATTGCTCGCAGGCGCGGCCCGTGGAACGTGTAGTTCTCGTAGAAATCGTCCACGGTGAGAGGCAGCACTGGCGAGCCGGACGGAGCAGGCGCTGGCATTGCCGAGGCGAGAGCGGGCGCGACGTCCGGCCCGACCGTCGCGAACGCCACATAGCTGGGGGCGCGCGGCGACTTTCCGTCGGTGGACGCCGAAAGGCTCACGGCCAGCTCGGCGTGCGGGCGCGCTTCGCCTCGAACCGTGGCGGCGAGTTGCGCCGACTCCGCGATGCGCACGGGCTGCTTCAGCTGGAAATCCCGGATGAGGATGGGCGATCCCTGCGCTCCGGCTGCGTCGAGCGCGGCAGCCGCCATCGCATCGAGCGCGCTCGCGAGGGGCAGCACGGGCGTTCCCGCGAGCTGGTGGTCCTCGAGATACGCGTGATCGCGGCGCGTGAGCGTCGCGCGGACCCGGTGCGCGATCCGCCGCTCCGGGCGCTGCGTCGCGAGCAGCACCGGTCCGGTCGCGCCCGCCTCCAAGGCGGAAAGGAAGGCCTGCTCACCGGCGCGATCGTCGATGAACGGCACGCCTTGCTCGGCGAGCGCCGCGCGCGCGAATGCGGGGATGCGCGCCACCATTGCGGTCCCGTCCCACGGCGGGTACTCCAGCGCGAGCGCGCGCATGCCCGCGCGCGCCGCGGGGAGGAGCTGGGCAGCGCGCGACAGCGCCGCATTCGCGGCGGAGTAATCGACCTGACCCGCGTTTCCGAACCGACCCGCCCATGAGGAGACGAGCACCGCGGCGCGGATGGGGTCCGACGCGGTGGCGGCGAGCACCTGCGACAGGCCCGCCACCTTCGGCGCGAGTACGCGCATCATCGCGCCGTCGTCCTTACCCAGCGCCGGTCCGTCCTCGGATACGCCCGCCGCGTGCACAATCGCAGTAAAGGCGCCGAGCTCGGCGCGCGTCGCGTCCAGCGCGGCGGTGGGTTTTGTCGTGACGTCCCACTGCACGTACATCGCGCGGCCACCGGCGGCGCGAACGGACGACAGCGTCGCCTCGACGGCGGCGTCCTTGTCGCGGCGGCCGACGAGCGCGAATGCGCAGCCGGATCCCGCGAGCGCGATGGCCAGCTTCGCGCCTACGCCGCGCGCGCCGCCGGTGACGAGCACGACGTCGGAAGGACCGAACGCGAACGGCTGCTCGTTCGCGGACGGCTGCAACTCCAGCTCATGACGGACGCCGGCGCGGATTCCCACCTCGGGCGACGCGTTGCCGGAGCGCAGCTCGGACAGGATCGCGTCCGCCATCGCTTCGGCGCCGTCCTTCGGATCCAGATCGATCGCCTTGACGAGCTCCTCGGGCCGCTCGCGCGCGAGCGCCTTCGCGTAGCCCGCCAGAGCCGCGCCGAGCAACGTGCCCGACTCGGTGCCGAGCTTTCCATCCTGCGCCGTGGTCACCACGAACGATCCGGAGTGCACGCGCGCGAACCGCTGCGCCCACAGCAGCGCGTCCCACGAACCCGCGCCGTCCAGCGACGGGCCGTCGTCGAGCGCCGCGAGGTGCAGTACCGCGCCGATGCGTCCGCCCGCTTCCGAAGCACGCGACAGAAGCGCGGCGGCGTCGGATCCCGCGCCACAGGTGAACGCCAAAGGTCCGAGCCCTGGAGCAGGCTCCATTGCGCCTGCCGGCGCTTCGAAATTCGCAAGAACGACGGCGTGGCCGAGGCGCGCGAGGCGACGCGCGACGATGTCGGCGACGCCCATCCGATCGCAGGTGATCAGCAAGGCGTGCGGCAGCGGATCTTCCGCTGGAGCGATGCTCGCGAGCGGCGACGGCACGGCGAACGGGGTGAAGCGCACCAGCTCGGGGCCGGCATCGGCCAGCGCGCCGAGCGCCGCGGACAACATCGGCGCGGCCGGAGCGGTGCGCGGACCGGAGAGCGCCGCGACGACGTGATCGATCACGTCCTGGATCGTCGTCTGCGGACCGAGAAGACTGCGCGGCACACCTCCGATGCCCGGCCAGGCCTTCTGGATGTCGTTGTCGAGCTCGACCGTCATCAGCGAGTCGAATCCCACTTCGCCCGCGAGCGTCTGCGACGTCTTCAGCGCCTCGACGGGGAAAGCGCTGATGCGCGAGACGAACTCCAGGATGCGACGAGCGACGTCCGAAGCTTCCGCCGCGGGCGCGTGCGCGACGGCGCCGCGCGGCGCGTCAGGACGCGGCCCGTCCTGCCTCGCGGGCGCCGGTTCCGCCCGGGCCGTCGCTGCGGCGATCGCTCGCCGCACCTCCGCAGGAACGGCGACGCCGTGCTGCGCAAGCGCATCGGCTTGCTGCTGCACGATTTTCGCCTGGCTTTGCAGCAGAGCGAGCTGCTCGCGGAACAGCGCTACGAGCGGGTCCATGTCGGCTCCATTCTGGAGGGACGCGAAAGGCGCGGCGACGGCGATCGCCTCTGACGATCCGGGCTGGCGCTCGATGAGCCAGTACGGCTGTGTCTGGATCGGCGTCGGCGGCAGCGTGACCAGCTGCGCGTCGCGGCCTTCGAAGAGCGCGAGAGGCTCGAGCGGAACGGCGACGGCCCAGAGCTGCCCGATCGCGCTCGCGAACCCGGCGAGGCCATCCTCGTCCCTTGAGCAGAGGCCGAGCTGCGCGATGCGCTGCTCCGGTGGGAGCGTCGCCTTGGCGAAAGCAGAGAGCGTCGTTCCGGCGCCGACGTTGACCCAGATGCGGCCGCCTACTTCCGCGGCGCGACGAAGGGCGCCGGCGAAGTCGAGCCGCGCCGTCGCGTGCTCGACCCAGATGCGGCGGATTTCATCGGCATCGTCGGGGTAAGGCGCACCGGTGACGCCGCTGATCACCGGCACGTCCGGCGCATGGACCGCCAGATCACTGACGACCGCGCGCATCGGTCCGGCGATGGGCTCCAGAATCGGAGAGTGGAACGCGTGCGAGACCTCGAGCGGCGTCACCGTCACGCCGCGCGTCTCCAGGGCCGCCGACGCACGCTTCACCGCTTCCGTCGGTCCGGAGATGACCGTCTGCCTCGGATGATTCAGGTTCGCGAGGACGACGCCTTGGACGGAAGCGATCGCGGCTTCGACCGTAGCTGCATCCGCGGCCGCGCTGGCCATCGCGCCGCGATCCTCGAGCGGAAGGCCGACCATGGCCAAGCCGCGCTTCGCGACGAGCCGGACGCAATCCTCGTCGGACAGGATGCCCGCCGCCGCCGCGGCCGCGAATTCGCCGAGGCTGTGCCCCAGGACCACGTCGGCGGCGATGCCCATCCGCCGCAACACCGCGTGCAGCGCCAGCCCGACCGCGGCCATCGCCGGCTGGCAAACCTGCGTCTGCGTCAGCCGATGCTCCGCCTCGCGTCCTGCCGCGTCGGGATAAAGGTGCGAACGGAGCGATCCTCCGAGCGCGGCGTGCAGGTCCGGACCGAGGGCCTCGTCGAGGCGATCGAGCGTCTCGCGGAACGCCGGAACCTGCTCGTACATCTCCCGCAGCAGCCCGACCCTCTGGGCGCCCTGTCCCGGGAACAGCAGCACGAGGCGCGCGTCGGCGAACGGACCCTGCGCAAAGAAGACACCCTGCGCCAGTTGCACGGGCCCGTATGGAGGCGGCTCGCTTTCGGGGGAGGGCGGCGGCATCTCCGCCTCGCGCGCCTCGAGCGCCGGGACGGCGCCCCCGAGCCGTTCGCGCAGCTGCGCGAACGATTCCGCGGTGACCGCCAGCCGCGCGACTCCGTGCGTGCGGCTCGCGAGCGAGCGAGCCACGTCGGCGGGCGAGGCGCCTTCCTCCTCGAGCTGCGGGAGCGCTGCGACGAGCACCCGAGCGTATCGTGCCACCAAGCCGGGCCGCGAGGCGGCGAGGAGGAACAGTTCCGCACGTCGCTGCGGAGCGCGTGGCACGCGCGCGAGGATGCGTTCGGGACGCGGCGCCTCCTCCAGCACCATGTGCGCGTTCGTGCCGCCGAACCCGAACGAGCTGACTGCCGCGCGGCGCGGATGACCGTCGCGAACTTTCCACGGCGTGGCGGTGCTCGGCAGGAAGAACGGTCCGTCGCCGAGGCCCAGCTTCGGATTGCGCTCGCTGACCCCGGGCTGCGGCGGCAGCGTCCGATGGTGCAGCGCGAGCGTCGCCTTGATCAGGCCCGCGATGCCCGCCGCGGACATCGTGTGCCCGATGTTCGCTTTGACCGATCCAAGCGCGGTGTGCGCCCCGTCGGCCGGCGTCCAGCCTTGCTCGCGGAACAGCTCCGCCAGGGCGCCGACCTCGACCACGTCGCCCACGGTCGTCGCGGTGCCGTGCGCCTCGATGAAGCCGACGGACTTGGGTGGGAAGCCAGCGTCCTCATACGCCTGCCGCAGCGCCTCGATCTGGCCGCCTTGCCGCGGCGTCATCGGGCCTTCGCTGCGGCCGTCGTTGTTGCACGCCGACCCGCGGATCAGCGCGTAGATCCGATCGCCGTCGCGTTCGGCATCCTCCCGCCGCTTGAGGATGACCGCGCCCACTCCCTCGCCCATCACGAACCCGTCCGCCTTCGCGTCGAACGGACGGCATTCGCCCGTGCGGGAGATCGCGCCGATGCGCGAGAAGCAGACGAGATTGTCCGGCAGCAGGTTCAGGTAGACGCCACCCGCCACCGCGACATCGATCTGTCCCGCTCGCAGATTGAGCACCGCCTGGTGCGTCGCGACGAGCGCGGAGGAGCAAGCCGCGTCGATCGACAGCGCCGGTCCACCCAGGTCGAACTGCTGCGCGACGATCGCCGCCGCCATGTTGAGCAGGTTCCCGGGCATGCTGAACGCCCGCAGCGGCGTCACGTCCTGGACGAGCGCTTCGAGAGCGCGCGCCGCGTCGGGATCAGGACGGCGGCCGTACTGGCCATCGAGCATCTGCAGGACGCGCAAGCGGCTGAGATGAATCTCCTTGTACTCGCTGACCGACGCGCCGATGAACACGCCCGCGCGCCGGCGGGGGAACAGTTTTCGCTCCCAGCCGGCGTCTTGCAGCGCGCAGCGCACGACGTCGAGCATCAGCCGGTGCTGCGGATCGGTGACCTGGACCCGCCGGGGCGCGAGGCCGAAATGCAGAGCGCCGAATTCCCGAACTTCCGCGTCATCCAGATACGCGCCGCGGCCGATGTAAGCCTTGTCCGGAGCGCGCAGGGACGCGTCTAGAAAGATCTTGGCGTGATTCCAGCGAGACGCGGGGATCTCGCGGAAGGTGACGGTGCCGTTCCGAACCAGGTCCCAGTAGGACAGTGGGTCGGGCGCCTCGGGGAACCTGCAGCCCAATCCGACGATCGCAATGTCCAACAGGAAACCGCCTCCGGTCTGGCCGCCGCGTGCTTAGCGGCTTTTGCCGCTCCACGTCAAGATCGCGAAACGCCTCGATCCAGACCCCCCTGGATGTCCTCCAGGCCACATTCCAGATGCCCCACCGCGCGTGCCGCTTCTCCGCTACAGTGCGCCGCCTGTGCGGGTGCTTGTGACCGGGGGATCGGGGTTTGTCGGGTCGTACGTCGCGGAACAGCTCGACGCGCTGGGCCACACCGTGCGGGCGCTGGTCCGGCCGACCTCCGACTCAAAGTTCCTGAAAAGCTTGCGGAATATCGAGTTCGCGCCGGGCGCGATCGAGGATCGCGCATCGCTCGATGCCGCGGTCCGCGGAGTCGACGCAGTCGTTCACGTGGCGGGCCTCGTCAAAGCGCGGGGTCCCGACGATTTCTTCGCAGTGAACGCAGAGGGGACGAAGAACCTCCTCGCGGCGGCCGAGGCGCACGCCCCGCGGCTGAAACGCTTCGTCTACGTGTCGTCTCTGTCCGCGGTCGGGCCTAGTCCCGACGGAAAACCCGTCCCGGACGACGCCCCACCGCACCCCGTGACGCACTACGGACGGAGCAAGCTCGCCGGCGAGCAGGCCGTGCTGGCGGCGAAGGATCGCATCCCGGTGACGGTGATCCGGCCGCCGCTCATCTACGGGCCGCGCGACCGCGAGACGCTCGCATTCTTCACGTCGGTCAACCGCGGCGTGCTGCCCGTGCTGGGTGACGGCAGCAATACGCTAAGCCTCATCTACGGCGAGGATTGCGC
>Ga0209474_10004382_pt1 | contig 12210 bp, 7 predicted proteins | sample GraSoiAngelo_145_FD_185902 | JGI IMG/M metagenome (GOLD analysis project Ga0209474, IMG submission 185902) | Grasslands soil microbial communities from the Angelo Coastal Reserve, California, USA - 14_1009_05_20cm (SPAdes) (version 2) | ecosystem: Environmental > Terrestrial > Soil > Grasslands ...
GGAGCCAGCCTCATGGGCCCCTCCCGACACTCAGTTTGTGTCATAGAGACACACATAACGTCAGCCTGTCGTCGCTTCCTGTCAAGCGTAGAAATTCCAGATCGTTGCACTTCGCAGTTTTCCACCGCACTTGACGTGTGGTCCAGGGCTTGCCATTGGGACCCGGCCGGGGTGTCATCCAGGTGATTGAAGAAACGTCCGTCGGAGGCATCGAAGACTCGGTCCGGGTCTATCTGCGCCAGATGGGGCAGGTGCCGCTGCTCACGCCTCAGCGCGAGGTCGAGCTGGCCCGGCGGATCGAGCAGGGGCGAGAGGAGGTCATCCTCTCGGTGCTGGGCACCCAGGTCGGCCGTCAGACGTTCCGCGCGCTCGGCGCCGGGGTCGGCCGCGCGGTGCCGATCGACAGCGTCGTGGACCTGACCGATCCGGAGACGAGCGACGCCCAGCGGGCGGCGATCGCGCGCCGGGTGATTCGCGGCTTCGCCACCGTCGCCAGGCTCCTCGACGAGCGCGACGCGCTTCGCCGCCGCGGGCGGCGGCCGGGTACCCGCAATCGCGCCCGCCTGGAGGCCGACGCCCGCCGCCGCGAGCAGAAGGTGCTCGACCGGCTGCGCGTCCTGCGCACCCGCTACGAGGTCTTCGACTCCGAGGGCGAACGGCTGGGGCTCGCCCAGACCATGTTCGCCGCCGCCACCAATGGCCACGCCGCCCGGCTGCGCCCGGTGATGGAGCGCGTCCAGCGCGCCCGCCTGGACGCCGCCGACGCGAAGAACCGCATGGCCGAGGCCAACCTCCGCCTGGTGGTGTCGATCGCCAAGAAGCACGTCAGCCGCGGGCTGCCTCTGCTGGACCTCATCCAGGAGGGCAACATCGGCCTCATGCGCGCCGTGGACAAGTTCGAGTACCGGCGCGGCTACAAGTTCTCGACGTACGCGACGTGGTGGGTGCGGCAATCGATCAGCCGGGCGGTCGCCGATCAGGCCCGGACGATCCGTCTGCCCGTGCACATGATCGAGCGCATCAACAAGCTGCTCCGCGCCGCGCGGCAGCTCGTACAGGAGCTGGGACGTGAGCCTACCGCGGAAGAGATCGCCGGCCGCGTGCAGATGCCGCTCGAGATGGTGCGCGCCGCCCTCGGCGTCACCGTCGAGCCGATCTCCCTGGAGACGCCGGTCGGCGACGACGACGATTGCGCGATCGGCGATTTCATCGAGGACCGCCAGACGCGGTCGCCGATCGAGACCGCCCTTGGCTCCGAGCGGCGCGCCCGCACGATGGCGCTGCTGGAGACGCTCAAGCCGCGGGAGGCGCGCGTGCTGCGTCTCCGGTACGGGCTGGCCGATGGCTACGACTGGACGCTCGAGGAGGTCGGGCAGGAGTTTCGCGTGACCCGCGAGCGGATCCGTCAGATCGAGGCCAAGGCGCTCAAGCGCATGCGCCACCCCTCCCGCACGGACAAGCTGAAGGTCTTCGCGGACGTGTAGCCCAAGCTCCGGGAGCCCCCGGCTCCCGGAGCTTGGGGGACGTGTGAACGTCCCTCACGAAGACCCTCGTTTTTGCTAATATCTGGCGTCTCACACATGATGCCGTCCCGTTCGATGGACCCGGACAGTGCAGGCCGTTCCGCGACCCCCTGACGCCGACGCGGCGGGGAGGGCCTGACGTGGGCGGCCGGCCGGTCTTCGTGCTCGAGGACGAGGTCCCGGTGCGCACGGTGCTGGTCGACGCGCTGACCTCGGTCGGTCACGACGTGCGCGATTTCGGCGACGGGCAGCAGGCGCTGGACGAGATCGAGCGCGTCGTCCCCGATCTGATCCTGCTCGACATGCGCATGCCGCGCATGGACGGTTTCACGTTCCTTTCGGCGCTGCGACGCAAGCCGGCGGGCAAGACGATTCCCGTGATCATCGTCTCGGGTCTGGGAGACGAGCTGCTGCAGGCGATCGACGCGCGCGGCGCCGAGGAGCTCGGCGTCGCCGGCATCTTCGCCAAGCCGTTCGACATACCCACGCTGCTCCGTTACGTCGGCTCGGTGATCGCTCGGGACGCCCGTCCGGGAGCGCCTGCGGTCAAGCGGTAACGCGAGGCTCGGATGCCGCTCGCGAAGATCACCCGACCCCCGCTGCGCGGCGTGCTGCCGCGCCCGCGGCTCTTTCAGCGCCTGGACGCCGGCCGTCCGGTCGCCTGGGTGTGGGCGCCGCCCGGCGCCGGCAAGACGACGCTCGTCGCCTCCTATCTCGAGGCCCGGCGTCTGCCCGCCCTCTGGTACCACTGCGACGGCGGTGACGACGATCTGGCCCCGTTCTTCGACTATCTCGCCCGCGCGGCCGGCGCCCGCGGCCTGCCGCGCTTCACCGCCGACCGCGCCGCCGCGCCCGCCGATTTTACGCGGGAGTTCTTCCGGGCACTGTGGGATCGGCCGCGCACGGCCGTGCTCGTCCTCGACGGTTACGACGCCGTGCCGGGCGACTCGCCCGTGCACGCGGCGCTGCGCGAGGCCATGGGCCAGCTGCCGCGCGGCGGCCGCGTCGTGGTCACCAGCCGCGCGGAGCCGCCGGCGGCGTTCGCGCGGCTGCGCGCCAATCGCGCCATCGTCGAGATCGACTGGGCGGAGCTGCGCCTGCGCGCCCCCGAGACCCGCGCGCTGCTCAAGCGGCTGGCGCCCGCGACGCCGGCCACGCTGGCGGCGACGCTTCACGAGCGGACGGGCGGCTGGGCGGCCGGGCTCGTGCTGATGCTGCAGGAGCGGCGCGGGCTGGCCGTCGAGCGGCGGCGCACGTCCGACGGCATCGTGGATTACTTCGCCAACGAGATCATGGCCAAGGCGTCCGCCGAGACGCAGGCGATCCTGCTCGAGACCGCGTTCCTCGCCCGGTTCAGCGGCGCGATGGCGGAGACGCTCACGGGCCGTCCTGACGCCGGCGGCATCCTGGCGCGCCTGCACCGCGAGGGCTGCTTCCTCCTGCAGCATGCCGAGCCGCACGCCGTCTACGAGTACCAGCCGCTGTTCCGCGCCTTCCTGCTCCGACGCGCCTACGCCGCCCTCGCCACGACTCGCCGCGCCGAGATCCAGCGCATGGCGGCCGGGCTGCTGGAGCGCGAGGGTCGGGTGGCCGAGGCCGTCGAGCTGCTGCGCCAGGCCGGCGACTGGGCGGAGCTGGCGCGTCTGGTGGAGGCCACCACGCGGACGGCCGAGGACAGCGCCGACGGCCGCCGCGTCGATCAGTGGATCGCCGCGCTGCCGGCCGAGACCGTGGCCGAGCGCCCGTGGCTCCTCTTCCGTCGCGGCGTGAGCCGGCTCGCCGATCAGCCAGCCGCCGCGCGCGACGATTTCGCGGCCGTGCTGCCGCTGTTCCGCAAGGCCGGCGACGCGGGCGGGGCGTTCCTGGCCTGGGCGCGAGCGGTGGAGACGTTCCCGTACCAGCAGGCGGATTTCAGCCCGCTCGACGAGTGGATCGCCATCGCGGAGGAGCTGCTGCGCGAGTTCTCGGAGTTTCCGTCGGCCGAGGTCGAGCTGCGCTTCGCCGACGGCATGTTGCTCGCCCTGCTGTGCCGGCAGCCACAGCACCGCGAGATCAAGGTGTGGGCGCGGCGGGCGCTGGAGCTGATGCATCACGATCCCGACCCGCGCAACAAGCTGCGGGCGGCCGTCGACGTCCTCACGTACCAGCTCTGGATCGGCGACCTCGAGGGGGCCGCGACGATGGCCGGCGAGCTGCGCTCACTGACACGCGCGCCGGAGGTTCCCGTCCACGCGCGCGTGGCCAGCGCGCTCATGCTCGCCCGCCGGGAGTGGCTGGCCGGCGATGCGGCCGGCGCCCGCCAGACGGTCGAGACCGCGCTCGCCCTCGGCCGTGCCAGCGGCGTGCAGGCGTTCCGCCACACGCTGATCGGCGAAGCCGCCGCCGCCGCCCTGTCGGCCGGCGACCGCGTCGCGGCGGCGCCGTCGCTGGCCGAGCTGCGTCGGGATCTTCCACGGCTGAGCGCCTTTGCTCGCGCGTACTATCACTTCCTCGTCGGCTGGGACGCGCTGCTCGCCGGCGACTTCACCACGGCGCTCGGCGAGCACGAGACGGTGCTGGCGGCGACCTGGCAGTGCGGCATGCCCGCCCTGCGGTGCCTGGCGCATCTCTTCGCCGCCCAGGCCCTCGACGCGGCCGGCACCCCCGGCGCCGACGTGCACCTGACGCAGGCCGTCGACCTCGCGCTCCAGATCGACAGCGACCTGCTGCAGTTCACCGGCCTGCTGATCGAAGCCGACATCGCCCGCCGGCGCGGCGACGAGGGCCACGTGACGCAGACCCTGGCCCGCGCGATGCCGATCGGCCGGCGTCGCGGCTACGCCAACGGCTGGCTGTGGTCGGCGACGGCGATGGCGGAATTGGCCGCTCGCGCGCTCGACGCCGACATCGAGGTCGACTATGTCCGCCGCCTCGTGCGCGAGCGCCGGCTATCGCCCGCGGAGGCGCCGGTCGAGGTCGAGACGTGGCCGTGGCCGGTGAAGGTGTTCACGCTCGGCCGGTTCGAGATCGTCACCGGCGAGCAGCCGCTGCAGTTCGCCGGCAAGGCCCAGAAGAAGCCGCTCGCGTTGCTGCAGGCGCTCATCGCGCTGGGCGGCCAGCGCGTCCGCGAGGAGCGCCTGATGGAGGTGCTGTGGCCGGACGCCGACGGCGATGCCGCGCACCAGGCGTTGTCGACGACGCTGCATCGCCTGCGCCGGCTCCTGCGCGACGACCGCGCGGTGATGCGGGCGGACGGCTACATCGGCCTCGTGCCGGATCACTGCTGGGTGGATCTCTGGGCGGTGGAGCGCACGATCGTGCGTGCGGAGGCGGCGATCGCGCGTAGCCCGGTACGGGACCAGGAGTGGGCCGCCAGCGTGCGCCTGACGGATCGGGCCGTGGCGCTGTACCGCGGCGAGTTCCTGGGCGGGGATCCCTCGCTGCCGTGGGCGGCGCGGGTCAGCGATCGTCTCCGGGAGCGCTTGCTTCGGCAGCTGCGCAAGCTCGGCCACCTGTGGGAGTCGATCGGCGACTGGGAGGAGGCGGCCGAGTGCTACGAGCGGGCGGTGGCCGTCAACGAGTGCGCCGAGGAGTTCTACCGGCGCCTCATGCTGGCCTACCAGCGCCTCGACCGCCGCAGCGACGCCGTCCTGGCCTATCAACGATGTAGGAAACACCTTTCGTCGGTGCTCGGCATCGGCCCCTCGGGTGAGACCGAAGCCCTTCTGCGAAGTATCCAGGGCGCCGACTGCTGATTTTCCGGGCACGAGACCGTTCCCCGCTCGGATACGGCCGGCCGCGCGAATCCGTACATGATCTGTAATCGCCGCATGCCATTCTCCCCGGGCGCCGCGGCGTGCCGATGGCTCGTTGCGACCGATTGGCACGGCGTCAAATCTCAAAAGACGGCTGAGTAAGGAGTGCACGATGAGCGGAAACAGATGGAGCAGCTTGAAGGCGGTCGCGGTCGGCTCGATGGCGGTCATCGCGATGACGGCCTTCGGTGGCGTGGCGGAGGCGGCCGTGGGGGATCCCATCGCCTCGGTGGCCATTCCGAACGCCGCGAACTGCGCGTTCGAGGGGAGCTTCTTCGGAACCGCGGTGGCGGTGGTGTCTGGCGGGAAGCTCGGCTTCCCGGCGATCCCGACCCTGCTGGTGACGAGCTGCAGCAGCGGTGAGGGCCCCTCGACCCTGTTCTTCCTCGATCCGTCCACGAACCCCGCGACGATGCGAGCCAACGTCAGTCCCTCGACCTCGCTCCGATGGGACGCCCTGGCGCTGCGCGGGAATACCGCCGACATGCTCGGCTGCAATGACAACGGCAAGAGCACGAGCCTCTTCGTGATCCATTTCAGCCCGTTCGATCCCGTGGCGGCGCCCGGGAACACGAGCTTCCTCACCACCGGCCCCATCGGCGCGACGTGCGACGGGGTTGCGTGGGATGCCAGCGACAAGACGATCTACCAGACGTCGACCAACTTCGACACGACCTCCGGCTCCTTCAGCGTGCTCCATTACAGCCCATCGAACAGCAGCGCCTTCACCTCGATCCCGTCGGGCTGTGGGAACTTCTTCGTGGGCGGCGTCGGGATCGCCGGGGCCAGCCTGTTCGTCGCATGCTCGACCCAAGCGCCGGCCCAGATCGGTGCCAACACGACCTTCGTCCCCGACGTGATGAGCGATCTCGAGACGATTCCCGCCGTGTTACAGGACGCCTTGCCGTCGATCCGGCAGCTCGACAAGACGAACGGCAATCTGGTGAGAACGCTGACGACGCCCGGCATCCCCGCGTTCCCGGGGGGGCTCCCCGACGATCCCGGCACCTTCGGCTCGCAGTTCAAGGAAGCGCTCTGGACCAAGGAAACGCTGTCCGGTTCGGCCGGGAACCTGTTGCTCGCCTACGAGATCCCGGGCGGCACCCTCGGCCAGACCGCCAGCCCGCCCCTGCTGTTCCCGGCCGCCTGCGACCAGGTGACCGGCAGCACGCCGGACGCGGACGGTGACGGGCTGCTGGACTGCTGGGAGGACGGCTCGTTCTGGAGCGACCACCTGCCGGGCATCAGCGTCGATGGCACCTACAGCGCCGGCCGCGATCCGGCCTCGCGCGCCGTCACGCTCTGCGTGGACATGAACGGCAACAACACGTTCGACGCCGGCGAGTGCGCCAGCCCCAGCCACAAGGACATCTTCGTCGAGATCAACTACATGCAGTTCCACAAGCCCGACCCGGTCGCGATGAACAACGTCGTGGCCGCGTTCGCCAACGCGCCGGTGTCCAACCCGGACAGCACGAATGGCATCCGGCTGCACCTGCAGTTCAAAGACGAGACGACGAGCCCACCGCTGGCGCATGCCGATCGCACCGGATTGACGCCGTGCACGCCGGCCGCCGCCGCCGCCGACGCGGACTTCGACGCGCTGAAGGCGGCGTCGTTCGGAACCGCCGCCGAGCGGGCCGATGCCACCGGCGTCAAGCTCAACGCCAAGCGCAATGCGTTCCACAACGTGGTGTTCGTGCACAACCAGGCCGGCGCCGGCAACACGGCCTCCGGCTGCGCCGAGATCCTGGGCAACGACCTGATGGTCTCGCTCGGCAGCTTCGCGGTCGTCAATGGCCACAACGTGGGCAGCACCGACCAGCAGGGCGGGACCTTCATGCACGAGCTCGGCCACAACCTCTCGCTGCGCCACGGCGGCTTCGAGAACCTCAACTGCAAGCCCAACTACACGAGCGTGATGAACTACTCGTACCAGTTCAGCAGCCCGCTCAACCCGCGGCCGCTGGACTACTCGCGGCAGGCGCTCATGACGCTGAACGAGTCGAGCCTCAACGAGGCGCTCGGCGTGGGCGGCTACACGGGGAGCGTCACGTGGGGGCCGGCGGCGGGAATCGTCAAACCGTCCATCGGGACGGCGACCGGCGCCGTGAACTGGAACCGCAACGCAACGTCCAACGACCCCGCGGTCGCCCGCGACCTGAACAGTCTCGGCATCTCCGGCTGCCCGGCCTCTCCGGGCGAGACCCTGGTCGGATTCAACGACTGGGCCAACATAAAGCTCAACTTCCGGGCGTCCCTCGACTTCGCCGATGGCTCGCACGCCACCATCGATACGAACCCCGATGGCAGTCAAGAGCTGAGCGTGTCGGACGTGGCCGCTATCAGCCTCGACACCGACGGCGACGGCATTCCCGACGTCGCGGTGGACGCCAACGGCAACTACGTCGGCGACAATTGCCCGCTGACGTTCAACAACGACCAGAAGGACAGCAACAACGACGGCATCGGCGACGCCTGCTCGGTCGGGATCAAGATCCTGCGGCCCAGCATTCCGTCGACCAGCCAGGGCGTGGTGAAGATCGCGATCCTGGGGAGCGCCACCCGCGACGTGACGAAGATCGATTCCGCCAGTATCGCCATCCACGGCGTCGCCACCCAGGGCAACGGTCTGTGGTCGCTGCGGGCACGGGACGCCGGCGGCAAGTGCAGCACCAGCGACGTCAACGGGGATGGCAAGACCGATCTCGTCTGCCAGTTCAAGATCGACGCGCGCCTGCTCCCCAGCGGCGTCTCCTCCGTGATCCTGGACGCCATGACGTTCAGCGGTGAAGAGCTGCGCGGTCAGGACTCGATCGACGTGCGGGACGTCGGCAATGGGCAGTGATCAGGCGGCACACAGGAGGAAGGACATGCTGAAGGCCCGAAACTTCTCGCGCGTGACGCTCGCGGTCGTGCTCGTTCTCTCGTCGGCGACGGTCGGCTTCGCCGGTGGCGGCGGGCTGGGCTCCGGCATCAGCGCGACGCTCTACGACTGTTACGTGATCCACAACGGCCCGAATTCACCGTTCGAGCTGACGGTGAACGACCAGTTCGGGACAACGCAACACGTCCGTCTCGGCAAGGCGCGGCTGCTCTGCGCGCCGACCGTTCCGGATGCCAACGGCAACGGCGCGGTCGTCGAGCATGGGCCGGTGCTGAACGGCAACTTCGATGAGTTCGCGGCGGATCACATCAAGTGCTACGACGTCAACCCGTCCCTCGCCAGTTCGCCGGCGACGGTCCGGCTCAACGACGTCTTGGTCGGCGATGAGACGGTGACCCTGGAGAAGCTGTCGATGCTCTGCACGCTCGCCACCAAGGAAGTGGTCCAGCCCTGAGGCTCACGCGGCGGAGCCTGATCCTCGCCGCGCTGGCGGCCCTGGGGCTCGATGCCCCGGCCTCCGGCACCGAGCCTCAGGCTCCGCCACCGCTCTCGGCATCCGACCTCGACGATCTGCTCGCGTTCGGCGAGGTGCTGGTGGCCGGCACCGTGCCACTGCCGGCGCCCGAGCGGGCGCTCCTGCAGGAACACGTGGAGCACCGGCTGGGGCAGGGGGGCGGCTACTACGTCGAGCTCTACCGCACCACCGTCGACCTGCTTCGCCAGCTGGGTGGTGCCCGGTTCGTCATGCTCGATGCCGCCGATCGCGTCGCGCTCGTCAGCCGCCATCGGCTCGCCGTCGCCGACCTGCGGCCGGGCGAATCGCTCGGGGCGTTTCCCGAGGACATCCGGGCCGTGCGGACGCGTGCGGCGCCCGACCTCCTCGGCGGCTACTACGCGTCGGCGGCTGGCTGGGCGGCCGTGGGCTACGGCAGCTTTCCCGGGCAGTGCGGTGATCTCGCGCGGTACACGCGGCCCGAGGCGTAGCGACACACTCGTTCCGAGCGCTGGCCGTGGATAGCGACGTCGCGATCGTTGGTGCCGGAGCGGCCGGCGGAATCATGGCGCTCGAGCTGGCCCGCCGCAATCTCCGGGTGGTCGTCCTCGAGGCCGGCCCGCGTCACGAGCTCGGTCGGCGCGGCGAGTCGGTGCGCCGCCTGCTGCGTCGTGAGGACCCGTGGCCGACGGTGCTGGCCGGACTCGATCGCTACACCGTCGGCGGTCCCGTCCCCTATCAGCTCGCCGGTCGCCGCGCCCGCGGCGTGGGCGGCAGCACGCTGCATTGGGAGGGGTATGCCCTCCGCATGCACGCCAGCGACTTCCGGCTGCGGTCGGCGTATGGCATCGCCGACGACTGGCCCCTCGCCTACGCGGACCTCGAGCCGTATTACGCGGCCGCCGAGTCCGCGCTGGGCGTGGCGGGGACCGCCGATGACCCCTGGGCCTCGCCGCGAAGCGCACCGTTCCCACTGCCGGCATTCCCGTTCAGCTACTCCGACGACCTCTTCGCCCTCGGGGCCCGGTCGCTGGGAATCGCGCTGCAGCATCTGCCTCAGGCCCGAAACTCGATCGCCTACGGAGGCCGCTCCCAGTGCCGGGCCTGCGGGACCTGCCAGGCCTGTCCCACCGGCGCCAAGGCCAGCGTCGACCTCACGCACGTGCCGCAGGCGGAGGCGACCGGCCGTGCGCGCGTGCTCACGGGGGCGGCGGCCTTGCGGCTGGAGCTCGACCGCTCGGGCGACGTCGACGCCGTCGTCTACGCGGGCGCCGACCGGGCCGAGCAGCGCCTGCGCGCGCGCGTGGTCGTGCTGGCCGGCGGCGCCGTCGAGAACGCGCGGCTGCTGCTGCTCTCGGCCTCGCGCGAGTTCCCGAACGGCCTCGCCAATCGCAGCGGCCTGGTCGGCAAGCACTTCATGTCGCATCCATCGATCGAGATCGTGGGCCGTACGCGCGACAACGTCTACCCCTATCGCATCGGGTTCTCGACGGCGATGTCGCGCCGCTTCGCGGTCGAGCGTGCGCGCGGCACGCGCGGCGCGTTCCTGCTGGAATTCCTGAACTCCGCCGGGCCCACGCCGGAGCGCATCGCCCTCGCCAGCGGCCTGTGGGGAGACGCGCTGCGGCAGCGCGTGCGGCAGGAGTTCGGCCACTGGCTGGGCATTCGCGTGTACGCGGAGCAGCTGCCGGACGCGGTCAACGCGGTCTCGCTCAACCCTCGCGTCACCGATTACTTCGGCAGTGCCGCGCCGCATCTGCATTACAGCGTCGGCGCCTATGAGCGCCGCTCGCTGGACGACGCCCGGGACGTCGGCACGCAAATCCTGAAAGCGCTGGGACTGACCGACATCCGGGCGAGCGGCCTGTCCTTCGCCGGCCACCAGATGGGGACGCACCGCATGGGCACCGACCCGCGCCGCAGCGTCGTGACCCCGGACCTGCGCGCGCACGACGTGCCGAATCTCTACCTCGTCGGCGCCGGCGCCTTCGTCACGGCGGGGGCCTCGCCGCCGACGCTCACGATCGCCGCACTGGCGATCCGGGCGGCGGCGCACATTGCCCGCGGGCTGCAGCCGGCGGGCTGACCTCCCTCCCGGGCGATCAGGCCCCCGGGCGGCGCAACGGGCTCAGCGCGGCAGCGCCTCGAGGAGCGCGGCCGCCCGCCGGATCTCGTCGCGCGTGCCCAGCTCGTCGAAGATCGTCCGGGCGCCCTCGAGCAGCTCACGGACGGCTAGGAGATCCCCCGCGGCCCTTCGCAGCTCGGCCCGCGCGAGCAGGGTCTTGGCTTCTTCGTTGCGGGCGCCGATCTCCTGGAAGATCGCCGCCGCCGCATCGAGGTGTGCCACGGCGGCGCCGCGGTCCTCCTCGAGGAGCCACTCGCCGCGCAGCCGCTGGGCGATGCCCTCGAGGTGACGGTATCCATCGGCGACGGCGGTCTGGAGCACCTGCTGCAGGATGGCGCCCAGGTCCTCGCGCCGCCCGGCTCGCAGGCGGCTCTCCACGAGCCACGTCGCGACGAGCGACCGCGTGTACCGGAGGCCGGAGCGCTCGAACCACCCCACGGCCTCCGCCAGGTCCGTGAGCCCGGCGTCGACGTGGCCGGCCTTGACGAGGCCGTAGCCGCGCACCGTCCTGATCATCGCCGCATCGAACGGGATGGGCCCCAGCCGCTGCGCTTCCTCGCAGCAGGCGAGCCCCGCCTCGGCGTCGCCGCGCTGCACGTGCGTGGAGCCTGTTCGCAGCCAGCCGACGACCTTCATCCGGAGATCGTTCAGGGAGGTGCCGTGCTCGAGCGCGCGGCGGCAGTACTGCAGGCTCCGGTCCCACTGCCCGAGCGCGTTGGCCACCGGGCTCAGGGCCCACAGCGCGCGACAGGCCCACCACACGTTGCCCCGCTCCTCGAAGACCGCCAGCGCCCGCTCGCCGGCCTCGAGCGCGCCGCCGAGGCTGCCGGCGGCCAGGTACACGTGCGAGAGCGAGCAATCGGCGAACGCGCGCAGATGATCGAAGCCGCCCGCGTCGGCGATCTTCCACGCCTCACGGCAGTACGCGATGGAGACCTGAGGGGGGGCCCCGGTCAGGCTGTGAAGGAATCCGGCCCAGGAATACCACGCCGCCTGGCGCGCGGGATCGCCGACGGTATCGACGATCGTCTTGATGCCCTCCAGAGCCTGGACCTGCTCGGCGTGGCGCCCGAGCGCGAACTTCACCTCGGCCTGCTTGAGGACGGTGTCGATACGTCGGCGGCCGTTGGCCTCGTTCTCCGGCATGCTGTCGAGCCGCTTCAGCGCCGCTTCGAAGTAGGCGAGAGCCTCGGCGTTCGCCCAGCGACGCTGGGCCTTCTCGCCGGCCAGGATCGCGTAGTCCACCGCCTTGTCGTGCTCGCTGCTGCGGCCGAAATGGTGCGCGAGAACCTCGGCCACCTCGTCCAGCCGCTCGCGGTGCTCTTCTTCGAGCGCGGCGCCGACCACGGCATGATAGAGACGCCGGCGCCGCTCGAGCAGCCCGGCGT
>Ga0209474_10004383_pt1 | contig 12209 bp, 11 predicted proteins | sample GraSoiAngelo_145_FD_185902 | JGI IMG/M metagenome (GOLD analysis project Ga0209474, IMG submission 185902) | Grasslands soil microbial communities from the Angelo Coastal Reserve, California, USA - 14_1009_05_20cm (SPAdes) (version 2) | ecosystem: Environmental > Terrestrial > Soil > Grasslands...
CGTCCTGCGCTTGGATTCCGTTCCCGTTCCGCAAGCCGGCTTCGAGAGATAATCAGGTGCGGATCGATCGATGACTGATGCTGGCGCTTCCCCAATGCCCCCCAACGATCCCGAAACTGTCCTTCAGGGCGGCTTTGATCTCGGCGGCCCGCCACAGGCCGGAAAACATTACCGCGTGCTGGCGCGCAAATACCGCCCCTCCAGTTTCGATGATCTGATTGGCCAGGATGCCATGGTCCGCACCGTTTCGAACGCGTTCGAAACCGGCCGGATTCCGCAGGCCTGGATTCTGACCGGCGTACGCGGGGTCGGAAAGACCACCACGGCGCGGATTCTCGCCAGGGCGCTGAATTACGAATTGCCGGATGGATCGGTAAAGGGGCCGACCATCCACATGCCAGTGGTGGGCGTGCATTGCCAGGCGATCATGGAAAGCCGGCACATCGACGTGCTGGAAATGGACGCGGCGTCCCATACCGGCGTCGACGACGTACGCCAGATCAGCGATAGCGTGCGATATGCGCCGGCGAGCGCGCGCTACAAGGTCTACATCATCGACGAAGTCCACATGCTCTCGACCGCGGCGTTCAACGCGTTCCTTAAAACGCTGGAAGAGCCGCCGGAGCACGCCAAATTCATATTCGCGACCACCGAAATTCGCAAAGTTCCGGTGACAGTGCTGTCGCGCTGCCAGCGTTTCGACTTACGCCGTGTCGACGCCGACATACTCATGAATCACCTCGCCAACATCGCTGCGAAAGAAAACGTCGAAATAGAGCCGGAGGCGCTCGGCATCATCGCCCGCGCCGCGGAGGGCTCGGTGCGCGATTCGCTGTCACTTTTGGACCAGGCGATCGCGCATGCAGCAGGCCCGGTGCGCGCCGATACGGTGCGGCAGATGCTTGGCCTGGCCGATCGCACCAGGGTAATCGAGCTTTTCGAATCGCTGGTTCGGGGCGATATCGCCAGCGCGTTTCGGGAATTTCGCGACCAGTACGACACCGGCGCCGATCCGGTGGTGATACTCTCCGATCTCGCCGAGTTCACCAATTTCGTCACCCGCGTGAAGATCGTGCCGGCAATCGCCGACAATGTCGCCTTCGGCGAGACCGAGCGGATGCGCGCTCGCGAGTTCGCCGCCAAGCTTTCGATGCGGGTGCTGTCGCGGATGTGGCAGATGCTGCTCAAGGGCATCGCCGAGGTGCAAGCAGCGACCCGGCCCGCGGCGGCGGCCGAAATGGTGTTGGTGCGGATCGCCTATGTCGCGGATATGCCGACACCGGACGAAGCGCTTCGGATGATCGAACAGGTCGGCGTATCGCCGCTTGCCGGCGCAAACGCTGCGCCGCGCGGCACCTCGGCTTCCACCAACTCGGCCGCTCAACCGTCAGCCTCGCATGCCATTGCCGCGCTAAGGACCAATGCCGAGCCATCGGCGCGAGCGCAGATGATCGCGCCGATGGGCGAGCCGCAGTCCGCGCCGGCGGCGCTGAGGCTTGCAAGCTTCCCCGAACTGGTGGCGCTGGCCGCCGACAAGCGCGACCTGCTGATAAAAGCCGCGCTGGAAGCCGACGTCCGGCTGGTCCGCATCGAAGATGGCCGGCTCGAGGTTGCCCTGGAGCGCAGTGCGGCGCGGACGCTGGTCAGCGATATCTCGCGCAAGCTGGAGCAATGGACCGGACGCCGCTGGACCGTGATCGTGTCCAACGAACCCGGACAGCCGACGCTGCGGTCGCAGAACGAAGCTGCAAGGAACCAGCGCGAGCGCGCTGCCGAGGCCGATCCGCGGGTGCAGGAGGTGCTGGCGCGATTTCCCGGCGCCAAGGTGGTCGAGGTGCGCAAGCTTGCCCCGGACCTGCCGGCATCCGATATAACCGAGGAAGATGCCGCCGAGACGTTCGATGGCGACGATCAATAACGATACATAACGAGGAAGCGATCATGGCTGATTTTCTCGGCATGATGAAGCAGGCGGCGCAACTGCAGTCCAAGATGCAGGAAATGCAGGAAGAGCTCGGGCACGTCGAGGTCGAGGGCATATCAGGCGGCGGGCTGGTCAGCGTGCGCATGAGCGCAAAAATGGAAGTAAAGGCCGTCAAAATCGATCCGTCGCTCATCAAGCCGGACGAGCGCGAAATACTGGAAGACCTGCTGGTGACCGCGCACAACGACGCGCGTCGCAAGGCCGAGGCCGCGATGCAGGAGAAGATGCAGGCGCTGACCGGCGGACTTGGCCTACCACCGGGGCTAGGCCTCACCTGAGATGGCCACAGCCGTTGCCGGTCCTGAAATCGAACGCCTGATCCAGCTCTTGGCGCGGTTGCCCGGCCTCGGGCCGCGTTCGGCGCGGCGGGCGGCGCTGCATCTGATCAAGAAGCGCGAGGCACTCATGACGCCGCTGGCGAGCGCGCTGCAGGTGGCGATCGAGAAGATCGAGGTCTGCAAGACCTGCGGCAATATCGATACCCAAAATCCCTGCACGGTGTGCACCGATCCCCGGCGCGATCCCTCAATCATTGTGGTGGTCGCCGATGTCGCCGATCTCTGGGCGCTGGAGCGCGCACATGCGAGCAACGGGCTCTATCACGTGCTGGGAGCGACTCTGTCGCCGCTCGACGGCGTCGGCCCGCAGGATCTGGCGATCGAGGGCTTGGTGGCGCGCGCCCACGAGCAGCGGGTGACGGAAATCATCCTGGCGTTGAACGCCACCGTCGACGGCCAAACCACGGCGCATTACATCACCGACCTGCTGCACGACGCCGGCGTCAAGGTGACGCGGCTTGCCCACGGCGTGCCGGTCGGCGGCGAGCTCGATTATCTCGACGAAGGCACGCTGTCTGCCGCCATGCGCCAGCGGACGCTGTTCTAGCCAAATACCGACATGATCGACGTGAGCGATCGCCCGCTGATGAGGTCGCGTTAAATCTTTTTGGACTCCAGCGCGGCAAAATGTCCGCGCCGCTGCAGCCATGCCAACAACATCAGACTCGGCACCGCGACCACAACACAGATCGCAAAAAACAGCGGCCACCCCGTCGCCTTGGCTACATATCCCGCGCCCGAGGACAAATAGGTGCGCCCGACCGCGGCCAGCGCGGTGAGCAGCGCATATTGGGTCGCGGTGTGCAGCGGATTTTGGCACAGTGCCGACAGGTAGGCGACGAAGATCACGGTGCCGATGGCGCTGGTGAAATTCTCCGCCGTGATCGCCAGCGCCAGCGCCCATTGGTTGACGCCCATCAGCGCCAGCCAGGAGAACGACAGATTGGCGACCGCCTGCAGCACGCCGCCGATCCACAGGCTCGCGGCCAGCGAATAGCGCCGCGCCACGAAGCCGCCGGCAAAACCGCCGATCAAGGTGGCGGCGAGCCCAACGCCCTTGACGATGGCGGCGTAGTCGTTACGGGAAAAACCAAGGTCGATCACGAACGGCGCGGTCATCGTGCCGGAAAAAGCGTCGGTGAATTTGAACAGCACCACGAAGGCGAACGCCGCGAGCGCGTCCCTGCGCACCAGAAACTCGGAGAACGCCCCGATGGCGGCATGCATCACCCGCGCGAATGCGGTTTGCGTGCTTGTCGCGGCTTCGGCGCGCGCCGATTGCTCCGGTTCGGTTGCGGCGAGCGCGGTGACGGTTCCGATGAGCACCAAACCTGCCATGCTCACATAGCCCCATATCCACGCCGACGTGCGCGCGATGCCGGCACCTTCATACGCACTCACCAGGAACAGCGCGCCCGCGGTGGAGACCAGCATTCCGATGCGGTAGGCCGCCACATAGGACGCCATGCCGGCGGCCTGCTCGCTCTCGGGCAGGCTTTCGACCCGGAACGCATCGACGACGATGTCCTGGGTCGAGGACATCGCCGCCACCAGAAGCGCACCAAGGGCTACGAACAGCGGCGAACGCGCGGGGTCGGTCAGCGCCAGCAGCAGGATCGCACCGATCAGCAACAGTTGCGAGCACACCAGCCAGCCGCGGCGACGGCCAAATGCGCGGGTGAAAAACGGTACGTGCAGCGCATCGACCAGCGGCGCCCAGGCGAATTTCAGCGTGTAGGGCGTGCCGACCAGCGCGAACAGTCCGATGGTGCCGAGGTCGACGCCGGATTCGCGCATCCACACCAGCAGCGTGGAACCCGACAGCGCCAGCGGCAAGCCGGAGGAAAATCCGAGCAGCAGCACGATCAGCACCCGCCGCTGCAGATAGACCTCGAGGCTCTCGCGCCAGGAGGCGCGGGGTGTGACAGGATTTTCGAATGATGTGGACGCGCTTTTCGGTACGATCATGGAGGCTTGTTAGCAGATTCGGGCGGCCACAGAAAAAGGGCGTCTATTTTCCGCCCAAGCGGGGGCGAGGTGAAGAATACCTACTCCCCCGCCTGCAGCTCGCGCGTCCGCAGCGAAAATAGCTCGGGCGGCTCAGGCCTCACCAGCCGCACGGTTTCGGCGGGCACTTCGGCTTTGCTGAAATCCAGCTCCTCGATCCGTCCGGCGCGCTTTTCGATCTTGTCGGCCGAAATCAGGATCTGCCTGACATCCTCGTTGGCCTGACCGAAATGGCTTTGCAGCTTGAGCACGCGCTCGCGCAATCTGCCGAGATCGTCCCCGAGATTGAGCACCTCGGTGCGGATCTGGTCGGCGGCGTCGCGCATCCGCGCGTCTTTCAGGATCTGCTGCATCACCTGGATCGCCAACATCAATAGCGAAGGCGATACCAGCACCACCCGGGCGCGATAGGCCTTCTGGATCACGTCGTCGAACCCGTCATGGATTTCGGCGTAGACCGATTCGGAGGGCACGAACATCAGCGCGGTGTCCTGGGTCTCGCCTGCGATCAGGTATTTTTCGGCGATGTCGCTGACATGTTTCATGACATCGGCGCGCAAACGCTGCGTGGCGAGTTTCTTTTCATCGTCCGAACGTGCCTCGTGCAGCGCGGTCACCGCTTCCAGTGGGAATTTCGCGTCGATGCAAAGCGGCCGCGCATCTGGAAGGAACACCACGCAATCCGGGCGTTTGCCTGAGGAAAGCGTGTACTGAAACTCGTAGGAGCCCTTCGGCATACCATCCTGGACGATCGCTTCCATCCGCGCCTGCCCGAATGCGCCGCGCGATTGCTTGTTGGCCAGCACGTCGCGAAGCGTGGTCACTTGCGAGGTGAGCTCGGTGAGGTTCTTGTGGGCGTTGTCGATGATGCCGAGCCGCTCATGCAGCACGCGCAAGCTGTCCATGGTGTTGCGGGTGGTGTGCTCCATCGACTGGCCAACGCGATGGCTCACCGAATCCAGCCGCTCGTTGACCGCGCGCGCCATCTCCGCCTGACGGCCCGCCAATGCCTGACCCATCGCACTGACCCGGCCGTTGGCCTCGTTCTGGGCGCTGAGCATTTCGCTCAGGCGTTGCTCAAGTTCGTCGGCGCGGGTCTCCTGCGCTATCGCCAGTTCCGCGCGGCGGCGGCCTGATATCGCGATCGCGATGGTGATAATCAGCAGCAGCAACAGCGCCAGCGTACCGATACCCATCAGAGCCACGCCGGCGCGGACCGGCAGGTCGCCGATCGTGAAAAGAACCTCATTCATGACGGCCCTTGTAACCGATTCGGCCACCTGAACACGAACGAAGAGGGAACATTTATGCTTAATGGAAGACTAATTTTTATGGTTAACGCTTCCCTAAAAGCCCTGGTTGAGCGTGCTTAGCCGGCCGGTTCGGCGCATTGACCCCGGCAAATCAGCAGCTTAAATCGCCCGCCATGGCCATCCGAGAAATTATTATCTTGCCGGACAAGCAGTTGCGGCTCGTCTCCAAGCCCATCGAAAAGATCACGCCGGAGATACGCAAACTGGCCGACGACATGTTCGAGACCATGTATGACGCGCCCGGGATCGGGCTCGCGGCGATCCAGGTGGCGCAGCCGCTGCGTCTGATTACGATGGATCTCGCCAAGAAGACCGAGGATGGCGAGAACAACCCGCAGCCGCGGGTCTTCATTAATCCGCAGATTTTGTCCTCGTCCGAAGAGACCTCGGTATATGAAGAAGGATGTCTGTCGATCCCAGAATACTACGAGGAGGTGGAGCGTCCGGCCAGGGTGCGGGTGCGCTTTACCGATCTGGACGGCAAGGTGCATGAGGAAGACGCCGAGGGTCTGTTCGCCACCTGCATCCAGCACGAGATCGATCATCTCAACGGCATCCTGTTTGTGGATTACCTGTCCAAGCTGAAGCGCGACCGCGTGCTGAAGAAATTTGCCAAGGCCGCCAAGCGCGCGGCGGAATAGCGCCTCAGCCGTCATGCCCGGCCGAGGCGACGAAGCTTTGCTTCGCGTCGATGTGCCGGGCATCCACGTTCTTTCTGCCGCCAAGACGTGGATGGCCGCGAGCGCAGACAAGTGTACGTAGTCTGCGCAACCAGGACTACTATGCCCGGCCATGACAAGTTGGTTGATTTTGTTAGGACCGTTTTAGAGCATGCCTCTCCGACTAATCTTCATGGGTACGCCGGAGTTCGCCGTGCCGACGCTGCTTGAGCTGGTGGGGCATGGCCATGAGATTGCCGCCGTCTATACCCGTGCGCCGAAACCCGCCGGGCGCGGCATGAAACTGCAGCCAACGCCGGTGGAGCAGGAGGCGCGACGGCTCGGCATACCCGTGCTTACTCCGACGACGCTGAAGAGCCCGGAAGCGTTGGACGAGTTTCGTGCGCACAAGGCGGACGCCGCCGTGGTTGTCGCCTATGGCATGATCCTGCCGCAGCCCATTCTGGACGCGACGCCGCTCGGCTGTTTCAATCTGCATGCGTCGCTATTGCCGCGCTGGCGCGGCGCCGCGCCGATCAACCGCGCTATCATGGCGGGCGACACCGAGACCGGCGTGATGGTGATGAAGATGGACGCTGGCCTCGACACCGGCGATGTAGCGATGGCGGAGCGCACACCGATTACGGATGCGATGACCGCGGCCGATCTGCATGACACGCTGGCGCGGCTCGGCGGCGATCTGATGGTGCGGGCGATCGGAGCGCTGGAACGCGGCCAGCTACAATTGACAAGACAGAGCGATCAGGGCGTGACCTACGCCGCCAAAATCGACAAATCCGAGGCTCGGATCGACTGGAACAAGCCGGCTCGCGCGGTGCTGCGTCACATTCACGGACTGTCGCCATTTCCGGGCGCGTGGTGCGAGATCCCGATCGAGGGCGAGCCCGCGCGCGTCAAGGTCCTGCGCTGCGCAATTGCCGATGGCTTGACTGATGATGGCTTGACTGACGATGGCTTGGGCGCTCCAGGTGAATTGCTTGACGATCGTCTTGCGGTTGCGTGCAGCGACGGCGCCATCCGTATCCTCGAACTGCAACGCGCCGGCAAGGCGCCGATGAAAGCCGAGGAATTTCTGCGCGGCACGCCGCTCAAACGACCCGCGCGGCTAAGCTGATGCCCCGCTACAAACTGATGATTGAATATGACGGCGCGCCGTTCTGCGGCTGGCAAATCCAGGAAAACGGCGCGTCGGTTCAGGGTGCTCTTGAAGAGGCGGTGAAGGCGATTTGCGGCGAGCACGTTCGCGTTCACGGCGCCGGCCGCACCGATGCCGGTGTGCACGCCCTGGCCCAGGTCGCGCATTGCGACATTGCCAGGCATTTCGTCCCGGGACGGTTCCGCGACGGTCTCAACGCGCATCTGCGGCCGCATCCGATCGGCGTGCTCTCCGCGGAGATCGTGCCGGATACATTCGAGGCGCGCTTCTCCGCGATCCGCCGGCACTATCGTTATCGAATTTCCAATCGCCGCGCCAATCTGGCGCTTGAGATCGGCCGTGCCTGGCGGCTGCCCCGCCCGCTCGATACAAATGCGATGCACGCTGCCGCGCAGAAACTGATCGGCAAGCACGACTTCACGACTTTTCGCGACAGTGAATGCCAGGCGAAATCGCCAGAGAAGACGCTCGATCAGCTTGATGTGATCAGGGAGGGCGACACCGTGCACATCGTGACCTCGGCGCGTTCGTTCCTGCACAGCCAGGTGCGCTCGATGGTGGGATCGCTGGTCTGGGTCGGCGAGGGTCGCTGGAACGCCGACGATCTCGCAGCCGCTTTGGCGGCGCGCAACCGCGCCGCTTGCGGCCCGGTGGCCCCGCCGGAGGGGCTGTATCTGGTGCGGGTGGATTACTGAGATGTCATCGTCATGGCCGGGACAGGCGTGTCTTCGCAGCGCGGCTACGCCGACGAAACTTTGTAGGGTGGATTAGCGAAGCGTAATCCACCGTCATCCAACGGTGGGTTACGGCTTCGCCTAACCCACCCTACGAACTCTCCGTCATGGCCGGGCGAGGCGATGAAGCTTTGCTTAGCGCCGATGTCCCGGCCAGCTCTCTCCGCCATGGCCGGGCCTGTTCCGGCCATCCACGTTCTGGCTTTGTCACTGCAAGAAAGACGTAGATGGCCGGGACAAGCCCGGCCATGACGAATGACGACGAGAACACAGGCGCTCACCCAAAGTACCGCTCCAATATGCCGCGATAGATTTTCGTCAGTTTCTCAAGGTCGGCGACCGGCGTGCGCTCGTCGATCTGGTGCATGGTCTGGCCGACCAGGCCGAACTCGATCACGGGACAATAGCTCGCGATAAAGCGCGCATCCGAGGTGCCGCCTGAGGTGCTCAACTCCGGCCTGCGCCCGGTGACCTCTTCGATGGCGGCGACCGCGAGTTCTGTGAAGGCACCCGGCTTTGTCACAAACACGTTGGAGTTGGACGGCTCCCAGACGATGCGCGCGCGGATTCGATTTCCCGCCGTTTTCGCCAGCCGCTGCTCGACCAAATCCCGGAGCGACTCGCGAGTATGAAGGTCGTTGTAGCGAATGTTGAATTTCGCGCGCGCCTGCCCCGGGATCACATTGCTGGCGGTGTTGCCGACATCCACTGAAGTGAATTCGAGATGCGACGCCTGGAACTGCGCGCTGCCATGATCGAGCGGCTCCTCGCTCAGCGCCAGGATCAATCTTGAAATGTCCGGCACCGGATTCGACGCACGCTGCGGATAGGCGACGTGGCCCTGGATGCCGTCCACATAGAGCGTGCCCGATTGTGAGCCGCGGCGGCCGACCTTGATGCAATCCCCGAGCTGCTCGACATTGCTCGGCTCGCCGAGGACGCAGTGGTCGAATTTCTCGCCGCGCGTGGCCGCCCATTGCAACAGCTTGATGGTGCCGTTGACGGAGATGTCTTCCTCGTCCCCGGTGATCAGGAATGAAATCGAGCCGTTGCCATCCTCGCGCGGCTTGCCGCCATGCGCCGCGAGATGCTCCAGCACCGCTGCCACGCTGCAGGCAATGCCGCCTTTCATGTCCACAGCGCCGCGGCCATAGAGAAAGCCGTCTTTGACATCGCCCGAGAACGCGCCGTGGCTCCAGGCGCTCTCATCCCCGGGCGGCACCACGTCGGTATGGCCGCCAAACGTGATGTGCGGAGCGGTGCTGCCGATCCGGGCATAAAGGTTGTCGATATCGGCCGTGCCGGGTTCGCCAAAGGTGATGCGATGCACTTCGAAGCCGGCGGCGCTGAGAATTTTTTCGACAACGCCCAATGCGCCCGCATCGGCCGGGGTTACCGACGGGCAGCGCAGGAGATCGCGGGCAATGGAGAGGGCGTCGTTCATCGCTTCTCAGGCTTTAATCGCGCAACAACTCGTTGATGCTGGTCTTGGCGCGGGTGCGCTCGTCAACCCGCTTGACGATCACGGCGCAGGCGGTGGAGGGACCGGGCTGACCATTTTTCAAGGGCCGGGCCGGCAATGTCCCCGGCACCACAACTGCGTATTCCGGGACTTCGCCGATGAAGGTCTCGCCAGTATCGCGATCGACGATCTTGGTGGAGGCGCCGAGGAACACGCCCATCGCCAGCACCGCGCCCTTGCGCACGATCACCCCTTCGGCGACTTCCGAGCGCGCGCCGATGAAGCAATCGTCCTCGACGATGACGGGTTCGGCCTGCAGCGGCTCGAGCACGCCACCGATGCCAACTCCGCCCGAGATGTGTACGCGCTTGCCGATCTGCGCGCAGGAACCGACTGTGGACCAAGTATCGATCATGGTGCTCTCATCAACATAGGCGCCGAGATTGACGAAAGACGGCATCAGCACCACGTTTTTGGCGATGTAAGCCGAGCGGCGGACGATCGCGCCAGGCACCGCTCGAAACCCTGCGTCGCGAAACCGGTTTTCGCCCCAGCCATCGAATTTCGACGGCACCTTGTCCCACCACGAGGCTTTTCCCGGAGCGCCGGAGATCGCGCTCATGTCGTTGAGACGAAACGAAAGCAGCACCGCCTTCTTGAGCCACTGATTGACTTTCCATTTGCCGCTGGTCTGGCGCTCGGCGACCCGCGCCTCGCCGCGGTCGAGCAGATCGAGCGCACGATCGACCGCATCGCGGACTTCGCCCGTGGTCGCGGTCGAGATGCCGTCGCGTGCATCGAACGCGGCGTTGATGGTGGACTCCAGGGCGGGCAAAGACATCGGATTTCCTTGGCGAGCGGGATCAAAGGCTTTTTGGATTCGGAGGCTTTGTCGGGATTCGGGCGAGGGGAGTCAAGGCTCGCTCTCACGTCGTCCCGGCTACAGGGCGGGCTCCCTTTTCGTAGCCCGCATGAGCAAAGCGATTGCGGGTGCGCTACCTGCCCCGATATCGCTGCGCTCATCCGGGCTACACGCCAGGCAGGTCGGAAACTACGCCTTCGAGGTCAACTTCTCTAAAAACCCGGTCAGATCGTCGGTGACGTGATCGACATAGGCCGCATCGCGCCCTTCGAGCTCCCAGTCCTCGCGCACCACCTCCCTGGTGCCGTCGGGCACTACCAATACCGTAGTCATCCCCAGTTGGTGCGGCACCACAAGGTTGCGCGCCAGGTCCTCAAACATCGCCGAGGTCGTGGGCTTGATCTGATGAAGGCGCAGGAATTTCTCATAGGTCTGCGGCGCCGGTTTCGGTTCAAGCTCGGCAGCGATGATGTCGAACACCGCCTCGAAATGCGAGCCGATGCCGAGCCGCTCCAGAACCTTGTCGACGTGGTCGGTCGAGCCGTTGGTCAGAATCAGCTTGCGCCCGGGCAGTCTTGCGATCGCGGCGCCCATCGCGGGGTTCGGCTGTAGCGGTGAATGATCGATCTTATGCACATAGGCGAGAAAGTCGTCGGCGTGCACGCCGTGTTCGCTCATCATGCCGCGCATGGTGGTGCCATAGCGCCGGTAATAGTCCTTCTGGATCCGACGGGCTTCCTCTGCGGAAACCCCGAGGAAGGCGCCGACGAACTCGCCAATCCGCGCATCGACCTGATGCCAAAGATCAACGTGATGCGGATACAGCGTGTTGTCGAGGTCGAACACCCAGGTGTCGATATCGGTAAAGAGGCGGGATTTTTTCATCATCGCTCTATCATGTCGTCCCCGCCTAGTACGCAATTGCGCACGGGGCGCGGGGACCCATACACCGCGGAGTACGGCAGTCCTCGTTGCCTTTGCTTTCCGGGCTTCGCAACAACAAACATTTGGGATTATGGGTCCCCGCTTTCGCGGGGACGACGATGGAATGAGTTGGAGGAGGACCTACCATCACGGCATCGCAAAGCGAAGCGTCTTGCCGCCACTCGACATATCGACGCTGGCAAAGCCGCTGACCGCGAGGCCGCGGGTGCCGCAGTCGCCCTGTTCATTGATTTCGAACTTGCTCTCGCGGGTGCAAAGCTGGGTAGCGCCGCCCCAATTCAGTGGCTTGTCCCTGAACTTAAGCGTGCGGTTGTCGGCATCGACCGCTTCCGCAAAACTGAAGATGTTTCTGGGCTGACCGATGACATCGGGATGCAGGCATTTGCCGGGATCGACCCGGTACCAGCCGCGGCTGACCACGGTCTTGCCGTCGTCGGTAGCGACCGCAGCCATGATCTTGTGAGGCGTGTCATTGCACCAGGTGAGCCCGGTGGAAGAAGGCGATTGGACCGCCTCGATCATGCTCGCGAAAAAATTCGGTCCCTGCACGACATCCTGCGTCAGGCCCCGGTTTGTCAGCAAGGCCGCCAGTGCTGCTTGAGTCTTGGGACCGTCGACGCCGTCGATCGGCGCGGCATCATAGCCCGCGATCAGCAGCAACCGCTGAATCCCGGCGAGCCGAGCCTGCTCGTCGTCATACTCGCTGTCTTCGGCAAGATAAGCCACCA
>Ga0209474_10004385_pt1 | contig 12209 bp, 6 predicted proteins | sample GraSoiAngelo_145_FD_185902 | JGI IMG/M metagenome (GOLD analysis project Ga0209474, IMG submission 185902) | Grasslands soil microbial communities from the Angelo Coastal Reserve, California, USA - 14_1009_05_20cm (SPAdes) (version 2) | ecosystem: Environmental > Terrestrial > Soil > Grasslands ...
ACGCAAGTTTGCGGCCAAGGTCGTAGGTGACCGCTGAGCCCTCCGCAGGATATAGCTGAATTTGAGCATCGACAATCTCGAAATAACTGGCAAGTCCGCTGTCGTACCTTATGGAAGACAATTGGACGGACTCGCGGTAGGCCTCGACGGAGTGCAGCTGCTCAAGGTAAGCTTTGGCAAGTTGTTGATGCGCGGAGAGCGATGTAGAAACCTCACCAAAGGCCTGTGTGACCGCTTTTTCGAAGGAAATCCTGGCCTGGTCGCGCGATGCCAGGGAGGCACGGTATTGGTTCTTCAAGCGGCCGCCCGTGAATAGGGGGCCCGCCAGGTTGCCTGCAAGACTCCAGGCCTTTCCGGATCCGGTAAGTTCGGACAGCTGCGGGCTGATGCCCCCCAGTGCACCGGTCAGGGAAATCGTGGGAAAGAAGTTCGCCTTGGCGACCCCCACATTAGCGTTGGCCGAGATCAGGTTCTGCTCTGCTTCGCGCAGATCAGGCCGCCGCTCCAATAACGTTGCTGGCAAACCTGCTGGTACGTCCGGGGGATCATATTGATCGACAAGCGCAGCCCCGCGCGCGATCGGCCCAGGATTGCGGCCAAGAAGTAAGGCCAGGGCATTCTCTTGCGCCACGATCTGTCGTTCGAAATCCGGGATTGCCGCCGCTACGTTCGACAGCGCCGCTTGCGCGCGAGCAACTTCAAGCCCCGAGGATGCCCCGCCTGCAAATTTGTGTTGAAAGAGCTCAAGAGTGACCTGAAAGCTGTTGACCGTTCGATGGGCAATGGCCAGCTGCTCGTCGAGCGCCCGCAGCTGAAAATATCCCTGAGCCACTTCGGACAGGACCAAGAGGCGGACGTCGCGCCTGGCTTCCTCGCTAGAAAAATACACGGCACGCTGGGCTTCATTCAATTTGCGGAGTCGCCCAAACAGGTCTATTTCCCAAAAGGTGCTGAAGCTGTAGCCGTAATAAGTGTGATTGGGAACGAGCTGGGACTGCGCTCCTGAAATGCTCGCGTCATATTCAACTTGCGGATAATACTGAGAGCGGCTGACACCAAGCAGGGCTCGTTCCTGCTCGACCCGAGCCACGGCCAACTGTAAGTCATAGTTGCTCTTGAAGGCCTCGCGGATGAGGCCTTGCAGAACGGGATCCTTGAACAGGTCCCACCAGGCCAGGTCGGCAACTGAGTTCTCCCTCGTCTGCGGCTCTGCATAATAGCTGGCGGGCGGCTGAATCTGGGGGCGCTTGTATTTCGGACCGAAAGTGCAACCTGCAAAGAGAAGGGGAAGGAGCGCAACCACAGCAGGCTTTCGCATTAATCGTGTCCTCCCTCGGCTTCAGCGGGCCTGAGTAGTTCCACGGTCTCCTTTTTCTTTTTGATGGCAATCCGCTCAACCACGACGAACAAAACGGGTATGAGAAATACTCCCAGCACGCTCGCTGCGGTCATGCCGGTAATCACCGAAGTTCCGAGCACCTTTCGGCCAATGGCACCCGCGCCTTTCGCCGCCCAGAGTGGGACACACCCCAGAATGAATGCAAACGAGGTCATCAAGATGGGGCGCAACCGCAACCTGGCACCTTCGAGAGCGGCTTCGACGAGTTCTTTCCCCTTCCCATGCTCCAATATGGCAAACTCAACGATTAGGATGGCGTTCTTGGCCGTCAGTCCGATCAGCATGATCAGCCCAATCTGGGCGAAGACGTTGTTGTCGAACTTGCGCAACAGCAGTCCTCCATTGGATCCAAGAACCGCCACCGGAACAGAAAGAAGAACGCTGAAGGGCAACGACCAACTCTCGTATAGCGCGGCCAGGATGAGAAAGACAAACAGGAAAGACATGCCGAATACCATTGCTTGTCCGCCCGCGGCCTTCTCCTCCTGATAGGACATGTCCATCCATGCGTAACCGAACCCCGAGGGTAGAACTTCCTTTGCCACTTCTTCCATGGCGGTCATGGCCTGACCGGAACTGTAACCGGGAGAAGGGGAGCCGTTGATTTGGATACTTCGGAACATGTTGAAACGGTTGGTGTACTCAGGCCCTGAGACACGCTTCATTGTGACTAGGGAAGCCAGGGGTGTCATGTCGCCCTTCGAGTTTCGCACAAAGAAATCGTTGATTCGGTCTACGCTCGAGCGGTACTCCGGCTCCGCCTGCAGATAGACTTTCCATTGGCGCCCAAAACGGTTGAACTGGTTTACATAGGCGCCCCCCAGGAAGGCCTGAAGCGTCTGGTAGACTTCCCCGAACTGCAGCCCTTGCTTTAGTACACGATCCTGGTCAACGTCGACAAAAAGCTGCGGCACGGAGGAGCGGAAAGTGGTTACCAGCGAAGCGATTTCTGAGCGCTTCCGCGCAGCCACAGTAAACTTGTCGAGAGTTTCGGCGAGCTGTTGAACGCTTCCGCTGCTCCGGTCCTGCAGCATGAATGTGAACCCGCCAGCCGTGCCCAGGCCCGGAATGGCTGGCGGGCCGAACGCGAAGGCAATGGCTTCCGGAATTTCCCTGCGCATTCTCTGGTTCAGGGCCTGCATGAGTCCATTGGCGGAAAGTTCTGGAGTGGCGCGCTCGTCCCAGGGATCAAGCTGAAGGAAATAGAACCCGGTGTACGACGCAGAAGTGTTGGAGAGCAGGCTGAAACCAGAAATCCCGCTGAAACTTTTAACACCGTGAGTGTGCGCCAGCATGTCATCCATCTTGCGCATCACCGCGTCGGTGCGCTGGAGCGACGCGGCGTCGGGCAGTTGTAGCTGGAGGAATGCATACCCCTGGTCCTCTTCAGGGATAAAGCTGGACGGAAGGCCCTTGCCCATACCTAGAGCGACGACAGAAATACCGACCAGCAGCAGCAGGGCAAGAACCCATCGGCGAATCAGGACATGGCTCCAAGTTACGTAGCCGCCCGTCATCTTTCCGAACCAGCGGTTAAACCACTCGAAAAATTTTCCAAGAGGGCCTGCGCCCTTCTTGCGCGGACGCAGCAGAAGAGCAGTGAGCGCGGGCGAAAGCGTCAACGCGTTGAAGGCCGAGATGAGCACCGAGATGGCAATGGTAATTGCGAACTGCTGGTTCAGCAGTCCTTTAATGCCGCCCATGGCCGCCATGGGGACGAACACGGCTGAAAGCACCAGGGCGATGCCCACCACCGGCCCGGATACCTCTTCCATGGCCTTCAGCGTGGCTTCTTTGGGTGCTAGGCCATGCTCAATGTGATGCTCCACGGCCTCAACGACCACAATGGCATCGTCCACCACGAGGCCGATAGCCAGGATGAGTCCAAACAGAGAGAGTGTGTTGATCGAAAAACCCAGTATTGGAAAGATGACAAACGTTCCAATAAGCGAGACAGGAACAGCCAGCAGCGGGATAAGCGTGGCGCGCCAGTTCTGGAGGAACAGGAACACAACAACAATTACAAGGCCGACCGCCTCTAGCAGTGTCTTGACGATCTCTTTCATCCCTTCGGTGATGGGGAGAGTGGTGTCCATCGCCACGACATAATCTAAATCCGGAGGGAACCTGGACTTCAGATCCTCCATTTGTGCTTTTACCTGTTTGGCCACAGCCAGAGCGTTAGACCCCGGGGCCTGATACACCGCAATGACGACTGCGGGCTTGGCGTTGTACCTCCCGATTTGCTGATAGACCAAGGAACCCAGTTCGATTCGGGAGACGTCTTTTAACCTGACCGTTGAGCCGTCGGGATTCTGACGAACGATGATGTTGCCGAATTCTTCCGCGTTGATGAGTCGTCCCGCTGCACGGACAGCATAAGTAAACTGCTGGCCTTTGGGAGCTGGCTCCGCCCCAATCTGCCCTGCAGGGTTGACCGCGCTTTGCTGCTGGACGGCGTTTGTCAGGTCAGTGACGGTCATGCCGAGTTTCGTCAGTTGATCCGGCTTCACCCAGATGCGCATGGCATAGTCGGCAGCACCAAAGTTCGTGACTTGTCCCACGCCGGGAACACGCAAAATCGCGTCATTAACGTTGATCGTGGCGTAGTTCCCCAGGAATTGTCCGCTGTAAGTGCTGTTTGGCGAATAGATGGAAAGGACAAGAAGAGGAAGACCCATTAGTTTTTTAACCGTCACCCCGTACTGGTTGACCGAAGTGGGAAGGTTCGGACTGGCTTGGGATACCCGGTTCTGGGTGTTTACCTGGTCAATGTCCACGTTGGTGCCGACGTCAAAGGTGACCTTGAGGTTCATGGTGCCATCATTGGCATTTGTGGACATCATGTACAGCATGTTGTCCACGCCATTCATTTGCTGCTCAAGCGGTGTGGCGACAGACTGTTCAATCGTCAGAGCATCCGCGCCGGTGTAGGTAGTAGATACGCTGATCTGCGGCGGAACGATGTCAGGAAGCATAGCGACCGGCAGCTTCGCCATCGCTACCACACCGCCGATCACCGTGATAATGGAAATAACAATCGCAACGATGGGGCGACCAATGAAGAATTTCGACATGGCTACTTGCCACCGGTCAGTGCGTTGGTTTGAGTGTCTTTGAAAGGCGACGGGGCAACCGTCATGCCGCTTTTAATCCGCTGCAAACCGTCCACGACGACACTGTCCCCGGCCTGGAGACCCGATTCGACCACCCACATATCTCCGGTCTGTGGGCCGAGCTTGATGGTTTTTATCGTAACTTTGTTATCGGGAGCCACCACTCCGACTTGATAAACGCCCTGCAACTCGGACACCGACTGCTGGGGGATCAGAAGCGCGCCTTTGCGCAATTCCGTGACTGCTCGAATACGCGCATACTGCCCCGGGCGCAAAAGGTTGCCCGGATTAGGAAATTCGCAGCGGACTTGAATTGTGCCTGTCCGAGAGTCCACCTCGCGGTTCACAAACATCGTGCGTCCGCGACGCGGAAAGACGGTTCCGTCTCCGAGGATGAGCTCCAGGTTTTGGCCCCCCGCCTCGCCCGGTTTTTCGCGTCGGAAGCGCAAGTAATTCTGTTCGGCAATGTTGACATCAATATAAATCGGATCGACGCTGGATATCGTTGTCATAACCGTAACGGGGGTCATCAAATCGCCGATACCAACTTTGGCGACGCCTGCAATTCCGGAAATCGGAGAAGTCACGGTGGTCCAGTCGAGATTTAGCTTGGCGTTGTCCAAAGTGGCTTGATCAGCTTCCACCTCCGCCGTGGCCGCCCTTTCCGAACTCATGGCTTTGTCGAGTTCGGCTTGGCTCACCGCTTTCTGCGCCACCAACGGAGTGTAACGGCGCACATCAATTTGTGCCTGGGCCAGCACGGAGCGGGCGCGCTCTAGCCTTCCCTGGGCCTGTTCCACGGCGGCTTGGGCTTGCCGTTGGTCGAGCAGAAACAAGGACTGGCCCTTCTCCACGTAAGAGCCTTCCGTGTAAAGACGGCTGAGCAAGAAACCGTCCACTTTTGGCCGGATGTCCGCGTCCACGTTGCCGACCATGGTTCCGACCCATTCTTGATGGAGGGGAACGTCTTTTTGGAGGACCGGTATAACCGTGACTCCCGGAGGCGGAGGGGCTGGTTTTTCGGCGCTCGTCGAGCACCCCGCACTGATGGCGAGCGCCGCCATCAGCGCCGCTATAAGGTGCCACGGTTCGGTTCTCGGGAGCGCCACCGCAGTCGTCGATTGCTTTTTCATGGTACACGCTCCGGGAGGCGCACGCTGTTGGGCTCAGAGAGTTCGGTGGCCCGAACTCCAGAACATGACGCTTGGCGCCGCATGCGTGGTGGCGCCCCATCCGCCGTCATGGTAGGGATTCGCCCAAGCGGGCGGAACTGTCAAAACTACCAGCTGCCCTTGGTCTTAAGCTGACCATGACGCAGGCTTTCCAAGCGGACCAAGATATTGAAAGCAGGGAGGTTGAGAGACGCGCCCTGGAACTTAAGGAGATGCTGCTCTCGAAAGTTTGCTGAGATCCTCGTTTGAGAAGTTCCAAGTGGGAGGCGCGGAAGAGTCTTGGTTGGAAATCCGGGCTTTCTCCGCGGTGCGCCCTCCATAACCGTCATCCGCTAAAGCGACAGCGTCTCCCCAATTGTGCAGACTGCGCTGCCGCAAAAAGTCACAATCGGCGAAACTGTAGGAAGGGTTGTGCCTCCGGGGGCCTCCCATGGAACAAGTTGCTGAAATTTTGCAGAGTCCAAACGCTTTGAGAGTTCTGGATGTCTATGGCTCCGTAGAGCGTATCACATGTAGCCATTATCATTTTGCTGTTTCCCGCCGGTCTAGAAGACAAGCTTGGTGTAGACGCGAGTTGGCATGGAGCGCACTCCGCGTCGTGGTCACTGGCGTTATCTTACCCTCGCTTTGGGGCTCCTCGCTGCTCATTTTCTTTTGGCAGAATCGTCGTATGCCCAGAAGGGAAGAGGGTTTCTGCAGGTCGCGGAAGGGCTCTGGAAGTGGTCAACGATTCCGTTTTTCCCGCGGTCGTAGTTATGGTTATTCTAGCGACTCTTCTTACATCGCCGCTGTTGAAGCTGGCCAACTCATCGCTGTCACTTCCATAGTCGCTGCGCACAGAAAGCGCGTTACTGCCGGACCTGAATGGCAACCCTCTCTGTCTTAGGATCGGGAGGTCATTTACCAATCTTTACGCCGATCACTTCGCCAGAAACGACAATTTCGACTCGGCGATTCTTCTGTCTCCCCTCCGGAGTAGAGTTGTCGACTACGGGGCTAGTCTTGCCGAATCCTTGAGCGGTCACGTTCCCATCAGCCAACCCCTGCTGAATGAGATAGGCGCGCACGGTTTCCGCGCGCTTCTCAGACAATTTCTGGTTTACTTCGTCGCTGCCGACGTTGTCTGTGTGGCCCTCGACAGCAAGGTCCAAACCAGGATGTGCCAGGATAATGCCGGATAGCTTCGCTAGTTTCTCTCGTGCTTCCGGGCGGAGATCGTACTTTCCAAAGTCAAAGAGCACGTCTCCCATATTGACCACCAACCCGCGGGGCGTATCGCGGGTTTCCAAAACACGATTGAACTGGTCGAGCAGTTGGGCGCGCAATTCAGCGGCAGCTTTTTGCGCCCGCTCAGCCTCGGCGCGGGCGGCCTCTTCTTTCGCCTTCAAAGCATCCGCTTCTGCTTTGGCCTTAGTCGCAGCGGCATCCGCCTCGGCCTTCATCTGGGCTTGCTTCGCTGCGGCCAGTTCAGCTTGGCGCCTAGCCTCCTCTTGAGCCTTTGCTTCAGCCTCCGCCTTGGCTTTGGCGGCAGCCGCCTCTTTCTCTGCCTCGATACGTGCCTGGTCCTGACGTTGTGCCGCGAGCGCGCGTGCGTCCTCCGCGAATTGTACGGTTTGCCGGGCATAAGACATGATGTCTTTCTTGTCCGCCTTTGCACTGAGGGCGTTCTCGGCCATTTGCAGGCTAGACGCAGCCTTAGTAAAGATCTCCGGTGCATCTTTATCTGCGCTGCGTGACTTGGCTATGTCCACGGCGTTGCGCGCTTCATACATCTGCAGCGGGACACGCTCGAGATCCGGCGTCATGGCCAGGGGATTTCCGAGTTTCTCGTACTGGGCGCGCTTCATCAACTTGAAGTCGTTGATGGGGAAAATCTGGCCCTTCGTACTTTTCCGGGTGTCGTTTTCCAGGATGACCACCTCGCTCGGCACGCGCACGGCGAAGTAAGGTTCGGCAGTGACAATCATCGAGAATGTTTGCGCTGGAGTGGTAGCACCGAGCTTACCCTCGCCGTCTTTGTCGATGAGAATTTCGCCGGTGTTTCCGGAGCGCCCGTCGGGCGTAACCACCCAGAGCACGTACGTCAGAAACTCCGCGCCAAACTTTGATGGTGGCTCCAAATTCTTAACCGCCACCTCTATATTTGTTTTTCCCTGTCGCGCGTCAACCTTTGCTTCGCCAGAGGCCAGAGACATCAGCTCGGTGCCCTTCAGATCAACTTTCGTGCTTCCCCCGCCAACTCTGTAGCCAACTGCCTTAACGGACTTGCTGATGAGGTTTGATTCGGGCACATCCTGTTGAACTTGTGCTGAGGCTGTTCCAACCGCCAAGCCCAGCACCAAGAATGAAAGAGTGACCGTTTTGTTGTCACGCATGAAAATCTCCGTTCGGACTTAGCAACACCGGTAGGTAATGTTGCCGGGACCCAAAAGAAGCTCCCACTGTCAGAATTGGCAGGAGGGGGAGGGGGCGAGGATGACTGGCTCCGCAAGATCGACATCAGGCATCGCGGCTTTGGGGCACCGGTCGATGAATGGTGACCTGTTTGTTTTGACAGTATTGCGGCATGGGTCGAGAAGCCTACTGTTACGGGCAAAGGGGGCGGCCTCTCTCCGAACCGAACCAGACAACAACTCCCCCATGAGACGCCCCCTACTTCTGCAAACGAAGGCACAATGCCGTTACTCGCAATTGCTGTGCTTGTGGGCCTGCTGGTCTTCTTGTGTGTGTCGGGCCCGCTGTCCAGTTTGTTTGAGCAGCGAAACAAGAGGCATCGGTCCAGTTCGCTAGCACGGTCAGCAGCAATCCGGCGAATTCCACGCCTCTAGATGACCTTGTCTTTTCTCAGTTGTTTGACGAGTGCCCTGGCGTACTCTTTGCCCAGTTTCTCAAAGTTTTCGGAATAAACGGTGTCCGTTTCTCCACTCCACAGAAGGGTTTCATCCTTGGTGTGGTAAAGATTAAACTCGGCGCTGACCATGGTGTTTTCCTTGAGATAAGAACCCTTCGCGGAGAACTGCTTGAAGGCCATGTCCCAATATGGCCAAAGATTTTGGTAGAACGGCGGAGGCATATAGACGGATTTAGTGCCGACCTCTTGGGTTTCTTTGCGGAAAGCCTTGGGACGGATTACAAGAACGGCGTCGTAGTCCGCTTCCTTTATTCGTTGTTTGAGCTCTCCTTCCATCAATTCAGTTCGAGGCGGCAGAACCATGTGGCTCCTTATGCCCTGGACACCGGATTTGACGAGGAGCTCTTCCATTTCATCCTCAAATTCCTGTCGTATGAGCTAGTTTTCCAGAACCGCGATGACCAGGATTTTCCTGAGCTTTGGCATGGGCTGGTCGGTGACAACCCAACGGTGAATAATTTTTGTGCCAGCGTGATAGCGGGGTGGCAAGCAAAGTGAGAACGGTCAATGCGAGAGAGAGGGGGCGCATTCTAATCCTCGATAGACTCTCGGGCGAAAGGGAACCGGAAGGACGGGTTTCCGGAAATTTGTGGGCGCGATCATTGGTTATCATTGAAACCGCGGCGAAACCGCGATGGCAGCGCGGTTCGAGGAGACGGCCGGCTCGGCAACACCGGCGCTCCTCCGAATGACGCTATTCGGTGTACTGCGCCAGTAGGACGCCAAGGAAGATCAAAAGTACAGGCCAGGTCTTCTTGAAGAGTTGTTGCCACTTCTGAGGCGTACCGGCCAGTCCATTTGTTAATGCAACTCCCAGCCCGGTAGCGGCGAACCAGCGATGCTGTTTCTGAATGTGCTCCATCGTTTCCATGGCATGCGGTGAGTGCATGTCTCCGCCATGAACGTGAAACAGCAACAGGATTGCGCCCGTGAATCCTGCCAACGGGAAGAACCAGGTTGCCCAGGGCGCCACCAATCTGCCTCGCACTCTTTGTAGCTCGACGTATCCGATTGCCAGAAGGATGATCGAGAAGATTTTGTGCTGGAGATCCTCCGGGTTGTGCGTCACCGCATACCATGGAGTTTGCGGACCGAAGGGCCAAATCTCCGTGTCACTAAAGACCAGAAGAAAGAGGCCCGCAGCGAGGAAGCAGACAGGCCAGACATAGCGGACCTGAGACCAGCGTTTCCCGAGGTAGCTCTCCGAGAAGATGAAAATCCCTGCGACGATAACAAAGAATCCAGCCAGACGATGATTGAATTCACTTTCTTGTTTGTCGGCCAGATGCTTGGCCGCTTGCGCCGGGTTTTCCGGGGCCGCCGTGGCATTCATATTCATTCCTGGCATGCTGCTCATGTCGTGTTCTTGCGACCGAGCCAAGGTCGTGAACAGAAACACCGGGAAGAGGGCGAGCAAGAGGGCTGCCGCTCGGCCATGAATTCGCCAGGTGCAGGATTCTCCGTAGAAGGACAGCATCTTGTTCTCCTGTTGACGAGGCCCTCTCGTTTCGAATTCCCCGCCATGAGGGCGTACGAGAGGGGTTTGTAACGCTCAGGCAAGAATCGAGCGCCTGTCAGAATTGACAGGGCCAAGATCGCATCAGGAATGGGTACGCGAAACGACTTTCCGGAACCGAGGGTCCCGGTACCCGACTGGGCACAAGCGAATTTGTAGCGCTGCGGGGAGACTGGTCGCGCCTGTCAGAATTGACAGGCAGTAGCTAATCAAGAAGTGATATGAAATGGAGATTCTATTTAGAATGCCTCACCGACGCCGACGCTCCAGGTATGACTGTCCTTGCCTTGCGCGAAGTCAACCCGCAGATTTACGTGATACTTGCTGCTTAGTGCAAACCTAACGCCACCGCCGCCGCTCGGCAGGAAGTTGTTGATCCTAAACGGCTGATTGCCACCGGGTACTACTTCTCCCAAGCCGCCGAACCCTACAAGACCGAACCTCTTGGGTAAGGCCAGCCGATATTCCAGCTGCGTGCCAAACATGTAACGATCGAGATAGCGACCGCCAGTGTACCCGCGTAATTGGTTATTTGTGCCGTAAATGCAGTTTCCGTAGAAGGGGGGCTGGCCCCCGGTAAAGCAAGCGAACGAGCCGGATGCAAGCACCTGGTTCTGCGTCAAACCCCAGTACTTGTTGAAGGTAAGTTTGTAACTCTGAAACGAGTATTTGCTTCCCAAGTCCTCAGAGAAGAAGTCCGCGGTGAAATCCAGAAATGTTCCGGCAGTCGGATAAAAACGGTTGGGGCGCGTGTCGCGGTCTACTCGGAAGCCCAGCGCGACTAGTTTTGTATCGAGCCCGAGGTCCGGTGGCAATGGGGCTGCCCCAGGATTGTTAGGTCTAACGGTGATGAGGGAGCTTCCCCAAAAAAATCTTGGGCCCAGGAAGAATTTCCACCACGCACGACGCAGGAACTCACCGAGGACCAGTTGACCAGTCTGTTTGAGAGGCAATTTGGGCTGCGAATCGCCCGAGCCGAGTCCGTACAAATCGTAGTTCAGATTCCCTCGAGCGTAGACCGCGGTGGTGCGATAGGTGTTCTGCTTAAGGTAGAGCTCGCCGCCAAAGGCCATCGCCCGGCTCCCGTTATCGGTGACCAGGCCTGCGCCTCCAAGCACAGAGGCGGGGGACTTGTCGGCGGTAGGGAAAATATAGGCGAATATCGGCACGATTCCTGATCCCACCGCCGGGCTCGAAATAGGAAGAGGTGCAATAACAAAAGCCCCAGCTTGGGGAGTGGTTTCACCTGATGTTTTGTCCTTAGCTGATGGCTTTGGGCCGGCACCCTGAGCGGCGGTCGTCCGAGAAAGAGAAATCGGCTGGTCTCTAGGTTCGGCTTCTTGTGCGGTTATGGATCTGGTCGCGGGACTCCAAAACAAGCCGCTCACGAGGAGAAAGGAGAAGATCCTCTTGGATCCTTGCCGGTTCATGGTTGGACCGCTCATCATACCGTACTTCAACAGCACGGCCCGCCCTTTTCAATTACTGGGCGGGCCGTGTGGCTGGGCACCTGGATGAGCCGAGGATCAAAACAGTCTCTTCCTGAGACCCTAATTGTTGCTCTCCACCGCACTGCGCGGGGGTTTGGGCCTCTGCCACAGGATTTGTGAATCCGCAGCGTTATGGGGATAGAACCGCTCGGATGCCGCGTTCGTGGGAAGTAGGAGAATATCCACCCGACGATTGTAGGCAAGCCAGGTCGCTTTGAAATTCTTTACCCGTGTTTCTGGAGGTTGATTGGGATCCCGAGCCTGCAGTTCAATAACGGTGGCTTTGTCGAGCTGGTTCCCCTTGCCATGCGCCGATGTGTCTATCTTTTCCGCGGCGATGCCCTGGGAAACCAGGAAATCTTTGACACGCTGAGCGCGAAGGTCAGACAAGCTTTGATTATATTTACCCGGGCCACGCTCATCAGCAAAGGAGCTGAGCGAGAGTTTCGCGTCGGGGTCGTACTCAAGATACTGTTTGAATCCACTGGCAAGGGTTGTGAGCGTTCCCTGCTGACTGCGTACAAGCCCGGGTGTTGGGTGTTGCTTTGTGGGGTAGTCGGTTGGAAAGAAGACGCTGTGGAGCAGGACAGCGGGAACTGGCTCGA
>Ga0209474_10004389_pt1 | contig 12204 bp, 14 predicted proteins | sample GraSoiAngelo_145_FD_185902 | JGI IMG/M metagenome (GOLD analysis project Ga0209474, IMG submission 185902) | Grasslands soil microbial communities from the Angelo Coastal Reserve, California, USA - 14_1009_05_20cm (SPAdes) (version 2) | ecosystem: Environmental > Terrestrial > Soil > Grasslands...
CACGGCAACCACCCGCAGCTGTTGGTCGAGCCCCGGGTTTCGCACGCGCTCAATCCCAAGCACGTGCGAGTCGATGGCCGAGGCCTCGACCTCTCCGGCGACGACTCGTCGGATCGATTCCTGGTGTCCGCCCGAGTACGTTACCCGGCCGAAGAAGCTCTCACTTTCACCCATGCGGTGCAGCTCGTAGCGGGTAACGAAACAGCCCGAATAGGAGTCCTTGACGTTGTGAGCCCAGCTCCGGCCGCGCAGCTCGGCGAACGACCGGCTCGGATTGTCCTGGCGCACGATGACGTCGGAGAAGTAGAGCGGGCGATCGCGGTAGCGCGGCTCGTCCAGAACCGGCGCCGCCAGGAGACGGAGCATCCCGGGCTGCTCCTTGAGGAGGCGCACGTAGGGAAGACCACAGAGGAACGCGACGTCCACCGTGGCCTGCCGCAATTGATCGAGGGAAACCCCCTCGACCAGGGTCGCCGGCAGGCCGAGCCGCCGCCCGACCTCCTGGACGACATCCGTGTAAGTCGAGGTCATGTTGGGCGCCAGAAAGTTCGCGAAAACCAGCGTTCTCACGGCTGAGTTGACGGCAGTATCGCACACAGGTGCCGAATTCCTTGCGCCGGCGAGCCGCTTCTGGCATACTCCGCAAAACACTCGTTGCGAGGTGACGTCGCCCATCGCCGGCCCGATAATTGAAAATCCGCTCCATGGCGAGCGCATCCGGTTCCTGAAAACGGCCCCGGAAACCAATGGTGCGCTCGTGCAATACGAGTCATGGCTCGTACCCGGGGGCAGCGTCGGCGTTCCCCACGTTCACCCGATCCAGGAATCGCAGTTCACCGTCGTTTCGGGGAATGCCTCGTTTTCGATCGATGGGGAGCGATTCGAGCTCGGACCCGGCCAGATGCTGATCGTCCCCGCCCGAACGCCGCACTCCCTGTGGAACGCGGGCGACGTCGAGGCTCACCTGATCGTGGAGTTCCGGCCGGGGCTCCTCAAGCAAGAGTTCTCGGAAACGACCTTCGGGCTGGCCCGGGACGGCAAGCACCATCTTCGGGGGCTCCGCAACGTCCTGCAGTGGGCGGTTATCACCGCCGCCTATCGCCGCGAGACCCGTCCGCTGGGCCAGTCTCGGTTCATGCGCTCGGGACTCCTGGTCCTGGCCCCCGTCGGCTGGCTACTCGGCTACCGTCCACATTACGAGCGATACTGCACCCGGTCCGGCGACGAGCCCGATGGGCCGGATGGGCAAGAGTTGATTCCGGACACGAACCGGCTCGCCGGCTGAGCCCTCCTTCGCCAGCCGCGGCCCTCGCCGGATTGCCGCTTGCCTGAGATCGTCTATGACCTGGCGATCGTCGGCGCCGGCGTCATGGGCCTCTTCACGGCCTTGTTCGCGAGCCGGCGACCGGCGAGGATCCTGGTTGTCGATCCCTGGCGGATCGGGGATAGAAGAGCAGCCTCCTTCAGCCTGACCCGGTCGATCCGCAACGATTACCTGGATCCTCTCTACGCGCGCCTGGCGTACGAGGCGCGAAAGCTCTGGCTTGAATTCCAGGCCGAATCGTCGGAGCCCTTCCTGATCGAATGCGGTTGTCTCAATATCGCCCGAGCCAGCGTGACGCCGGATCTCTCGGGCACGTATGCGGAGCAGAGCTACCGGGTCCTGCAAGACCTTGCACTGCGCACCAGCGCCTTCGACCGTTCGGGCCTTCGGGCGCGCTTTCCGCAGTTCGATGCCGACATTGGCCGGCTCGACGTCGAGGCCGGGTGTCTGTATGTGCCGCCCATCACCGCGACGCTGCTCGCCCGGTTAAAGACCGCAAGGGTGAGCATCGAGGATGGGACGCGCGTGGAGCGGATTCACCGGCGAGGTGGCCGGATCGTCATCGAGACTGCGGTGGGGGAGCGCCTGGCGGAACGCTTGGTGATCACCGCCGGGCTCGGCTCCAACGAGCTGCTGGCCCGCATCGACGGTTGCGCGCTCCAGCTTCCGGTGCGTCCGGACCGGCCCAGTGAATCGAAATATTTCATCCCCCCGCCCAACAAGCGCGACCAGTTCACGCCGGATCGGTTACCTGTATTCGCCTATCTCGACGTTGGCATCTACGGCCACCCGATGCTCGTCGGGAAAACGCCGGGCGTCAAAATCGGCTACTACAACCCGCCGGATGTCCGCCGGCAGACCACCTCCATCGCCAGTGTCCAGAGCTTTGTTAGCCAGTGCATGCCGGTGCTGGCGGATGCCCAGGTCGTCGATGTGGAAGGGGCGGACCAATGCTCGTATGATCTGGTCGCAGATGACAACTTCATCCTCGGTCAGATTCCTGGAGTCCCCGGCGCAGTGATTGGAACCGGCTGGCGCGGCACCGGCTACAAGTTCGCTCCTATGATCGGCCGGACCCTGTCGGAGCTGGCACTGGGCGGCAGCCCGCGCGCGGATATTTCCCGGTTCGATCCCCAGCGGTTTGTGACAAGCCATGCCGGCTAGGAGCAGCCGCGGCCTCCTCGAACGACTGAAGACGGATGTTGTCGTCGGCGCCGAAGGCTACGTCTTCGAACTCGAACGGCGGGGATACATCAAAGCCGGTCCGTATGTCCCCGAAGTCGTCCTCGATTTTCCGGACGCGCTGCGCGAGCTCCATCGCGAATTCCTTCGCGCCGGTGCCGATGTCATGGTCGCTCTCACCTACTACGCCCATCGCCAGAAATTGAAAACCGTCGGCCGGGAAAACGACCTCGAGGCGCTGAACCGGCAGGCGGTGCGGCTGGCGAACGAGGTGGCCCGCGAAGGCGATGCCCTCGTGGCGGGGGACATTTGCAACACCTGGGCCTATGACCCGAAAGACAAAGCGACCTCCTCCAAGGTGGTCCGCCGGATGTACGAGGAACAGCTGTCGTGGGCCGCCGAGGAGGGCATCGATTTTGTCATCGCCGAAACCAACGATTACCTGGGAGAATCACTGATCGCCCTCCAGGTGATCAAGGAGCTCGGCTTGCCCGCCATGGTGACCCTGGCCTCGACCCGCCCGCACCAGACCTGGGACGGCTATGACTACGTCGATGCCTGCAAGATCCTGGCGGACAACGGGGCGGACATCGTCGGCTTGAACTGCGACCGCGGGCCGGCCACCATGCTGCCGATCGTCGAACAGGTGCGCAGCCGGGTCAGCGTTTACGTCGCGGCCCAGCCGGTGCCCTATAAAACGGCGCCCGAGATGCCGACGTTCGAGTCACTGAAAACGGACGATGGAACGCGCGTCTTTCCCATCGCGCTCGAGCCCTTCCTCTGCACACGTTTCGAGATGGCCGCCTACGCCGCCCGCGCCAAAGCGTTGGGCGTCAACTACATCGGAATCTGCTGTGGTGGCTCGCCCCACTATGTCCGGGCCATGGCCGAGGCGCTGGGCCGAACCGTTCCGGCCAGTCGCTACTCGCCGGCGATCGAGCTGCATCCGATGATTGGCGCGCGCGTCGAGGAGAAAGAAAAGCAATTCATCGCAGACTGGAAAGGCTGAGCCGCCTCGTCTGCGAGAGATGGCGGTGGCCCCGCCCTCGGGGACGAGGCCACGCGACCAGTCGGCGCTAGGCGGTTCCGGCGAGGTCCGAGAGCTTGGTGTACTTGCCGTATTTGCCGGATTTCAGGACGGCGAACGCGTTCTGATCGACGGCGGGCGACGGATCGAGTGCCTTGAGGTTCTTCGGGCCGAGGTAGGTGTTCAGCTTCGTGACGGTGGCCGCCGCGTCCGGCGTGGCCTCACCCTTGCCCTTGTTCTGGAACTCCAGTTCGGTCGCGGCGTAGTCGGGGAAGAGGTCGATGTCGCCGCGCTCGAGTGCCGGCTCAACCACCTCGCGGGCGCCCAGGTTTAGCTTGAAGTTGACGCTATAACCTTTTCCCTTGAGCGCCTGGCCGTAGATCTGGGCGATGATCGCGCTTTCCGGGAAGTTGAGCGCACCCACGTTGAGCGTGCCTTTGGAGGCGCCCGACGCCGACGTGGCGTAGCTGTGATCCATCAGCCATTTCTTCGCGATCACGTCAGGGTCCTGCTTGTCAACATCAGCGCTCTTGTTCAGGGAGATCAAGTCCTGGGTTGTGAGCTTGCCGTCGATCTCATTGAGCAGGGCGGTGACGTCCGCGCTCGCCTTGCTGCTCTTGATCAGCGGCACGACGTTGTCGGCGTTTTGCAGGTGCTTGTCATCCTCCAGCTGCACGTACTTCCCGGTCGAATAGGCGCTGTCGCTCGAGAAGATCAGGCCAATGTCGATGTCGCCGCGGTCGAGCGCGGCTTTCGTGAGTGGCCCGCCGGCATCGAGCGCCTTGAAAGCTTTGAAGTGCAGGCCGTATTTCGACGTCAGGCCCGCCTCGCAAAACGGTCGGGTGGGGCACTCCGGGGGTCCGCCAAGAGTCATCTGGCTGGCGATGGGTCCCGAGGTCGAGCTGGAGGGCCCACCTGTCGATCCGCACGAGGTCGTGACGAGTGCCAGCGCCACCATGCTGGCGCCGAGCACGAAGATTCGCTCCATTCGCATTCCGACTTCACCTCCCAAATGAGAACCGATCACAACGTCAAACGGCCGCTACTACGTCTATCCCTACCTCCTCCTGTGTAAAGTCTCGGATTCGAAGTCCGCGGGGCACCGTAATTCGCTGAAGCATCGTCATGCCCAGCTCGACCGCAATCGAGAGGAGCGCCACCAGGAGCGCCCCCGCGAAAAGCTGCACCACATCGCGTTGGGCCAGGCCGTCCACGATAAACCGGCCAAGGCCTCCCCAGGCGACCAGGGCCGCCAGCGTTGCCGTCGCGACGATGTTCACGGCCGACGTCCGCAGGCCGGCCATGATGAACGACATCGCGATCGGAAGCTCGACCTTCCAGAGTACGACACGCCCCCGCATCCCCATGCCCCTGGCGGCCTCCCGTATGTCCGCATCGACTTCTTGCATGCCGACATAGCTGTTGGTCACGATCGGCGGAATCCCAAGCGCCACCAGAGCGAGGAAAGCTGGCAGCGGGCCGATCCCCACAAGCTGCACCGCGATCACGAGCAGGGCGAACGACGGAACCGCACGCCCGACATTGGAAATGTTGATGGCCAGGTTTCCCCCACGTCCGAAATGACCGAGGATGATGCCGATGGGCAGGGCAATCAGCGCTGCGGCGAGCAGCGATAGGGCCGACATGGACACATGCTCGAGGAGTCGATTGGGAATGCCCTGGTCGCCCTGCCAGTGGATTCCGTCGAGAAACCACTGCAGCACCTGCCCGAGAAAGTTCACGCGCGAACCCTGCCACGGGCCCACGGCGTAATCACGCGCTGCGCGCCCGCCAGGCTGACGTCGGCCACAATCGCCAGGGCGACGGAAAGAACGGTACCCACGAGCAGGGGCGACTTGAAGTCACGGATCAGCCCGTCGAGAATCAAGCTGCCCAGGCCACCCTCCCCGATCAGCGCCGTGACCGTTACCAGCCCGATGGTGGTCACGGTCGCGATCCGAATCCCGGCCATGATCGCGGGGAGGGCCAGCGGTAGATCGACATGCCAGAGTTGAGCAAAGGGACGAAATCCCATGCCGCGGGCGGCCTCTCGAATCTCGGCCGGAACCGAATCCATTCCCACGACGATGTTCCGGATCAAGATCAGCAAGGTGTAGCTCACCAGCCCGATCTCCGCGGTGAGGAGGGTCAACCCGGTGAAGGGGATCAGGATGGCGAAGAGGGCGAGGGAGGGAATCGTATAGAGGATGCCGGTGACCGAGAAGATCGGCCCGCGCAGGAATCGCTGGCGCCAGGCGATCAATCCGAGGGGAACCGCGATCACCAATCCAACCACGACCGCGATCACCGTCAGCTCGATGTGCTGCATCAGCGCGGCGCGGATGACCTGCGTGTGGCCGGAAACCCAATCCCACCGGATCCACGGATCGTCCGCTGCCCCGAGGACCCCGGTGGCCAGCATTCGCCGATGCTAGCAGCCGATCCGCCGCCCCGCAATTTAGAGTAGAAGTTTCTAATGATTCGGCTGGAAGGGGTTAATAAGCGGTACGGTGCGCAGGCCGCGGTGCGGGACCTGACGATTGACTTCCATACGGGGCAGCTCACCATGCTGGTCGGCCCGTCGGGGTGCGGCAAGACAACGACGTTGAAAATGATCAACCGGCTCATCGAGCCGACCAGCGGGCGCATCCTGCACGATGACCAGGACGTCACCCACATCGACCCGGTCACCCTGCGCCTTCGGATGGGCTATGTGATCCAGAACGTCGGCCTGTTCCCGCATCTCACGATCGCCGACAACGTCGCCACCGTGCCCCGCTTGCTGGGCTGGGACAAGCGTCGGATCGCGCGCCGAGTCAATGAGCTGCTCGAGCTGGTCGGGCTTGACCCACGCGGCTTTGCGCGCCGCTACCCGCACCAGCTTTCCGGCGGACAGCGGCAGCGGGTCGGCGTGGCGCGAGCGCTGGGCGCCGACCCCCCGGTGTTGCTGATGGATGAGCCGTTCGGAGCCATCGACCGGATTGCCCGGGAGCGCCTGCAGAACGAGTTTCTGCGGATCCAGCGCGAGGTGCGCAAGACCGTGGTGTTCGTCACCCACGACATCGATGAGGCCATCAAACTCGGCGACCGGATCGCGATCATGAACCAGGGGCGACTGGAGCAGTACGACACGCCGACCGCGATCCTGGCGAAGCCCGCCTCGGACCTGGTCATCGATCTGCTCGGGCCCGACCGTGGTTTGAAACGGCTCTCCGTCACGCCCATCGACCTCACCGCGCTGGAGAGCCCTCCCATCGTGCACCCCGACGAGTCGTTGGCCGATGCGCGCAGCCGGCTGGACCGGAAGTGGACGCGGCTGATCGTCCTCGACCGCGACGGCCGCCCGGTCGGTGAGCTCGATGGCAGCCAGCTCGAGGGCAGTGGGCCCGTCCGTGAGCGGGCCCGTCCTCTGGACGCAACGGTGCCGGCGGACCGCACCCTGTACGATGCCTTCTCGCAGATGCTGATCCACCAGGCGAACTGGGTGGCGGTCGTGGATGGCGATCGCTTCTATGGGGTGCTGACACCGGCGTCCTTCGTCGCGGCGATCCAGCGGGTCCCGGCGGAGGTTGAGGGCGCCGCCGCCCGTCGATGATTCTCAATCGCGGGAACTTCTTTTCGTTCCTGGTGACGGCATTCGTCGGCGCGGTCTTTTTGCTGATGGCCTTTGAGACCTGGGCCCTGTTCACCGGCAATAAGCCGATCAGCGATTACTTTCGAGAGGCCGTGCATGCGTTTCCAGGCTGGGCCTTCATCGTTGCTGTGCTGGTGGGGATAACGCTCGGGCATTTTCTCTGGGGCCCTGCCACGGGCGCCCTCGCGCCGGCGCCGCGGCGGTTGCGCGAGATGATGGGACGACGTGCTGCAAATTAGTGCGGGCGCCGTCCTATCCTTGCTCGTCACGCTTTTCGTCGGTGTGCTCTTCGTCATGATGCTGAGCGAGACGATTGCCCTCGGCAAGGGCCAGGATCCCCTTACCAACCTCATCCGGTCGCTGGTGCGCGCCTACCCTCGCTTCAGCTATGTCGTCGCCGTCGTCATCGGGATGCTCATCGGCCATCTCTTCTGGACGTAAAGATCCGGTTGATGGATTTGGCCCGATCGCGTCCGGTTTCGAGGCGTCGCGTAGCGGAAATGCGCTAGTTCAAGCGCTCTTGCGCCGGCGCGGTGCAGCGTGGCGGGCGGCGCTCGCCGATTTGCGTCCCGTTGCGCCCGGTTTCTTTTTCGTCGCCTCGACGCTGGCTCGGAGCGCCTCCATGAGGTCAACGACCTTCCCGCCTTTCTCCGTTGGCGCTTCGGGTAGGGGCGCGCCCTCGAGCTTGGCGTTGATCACCTTCTTCAACGCGGCCTGGTATTCATCCTCGTAGCGCTCCGCGTCGAAGCGGTCGCTGAGATTCTCAACCAGGGACACCGCCATCTGTAACTCTTTGGGCGAGACCTTCGCTCCATCAGTGGCGATGTCCTCCGTCGATCGGATCTCATTCGCATAAAACATCGTCTCCATCGACAGGACATCCGCATAGGGGCGAACGAGGCAGAGATTTTCCTTGTCGCGAATGGCGACCTTGGCCACCGCGGCGCGGCCGGTTTGCTGAAGAGCCTGTCGCAGCAACGCGAAGGCCTTGGTCCCGGTCTCCTCCGGCGCGAGGTAATACGCCTTGTCGTAGTAGATAGGATCGACCTCCTCCAGCTTGACGAAGTCGGAGATCTCGACGGTGTGAACGGTCTTCACCGGCAGGTGCTCGAGGTCGTCCTCGCTGATCGCCACGTACTTCCCCTTGGCGTACTCGAAGCCGCGCTCGACGTCATCCCACGGGATGGCCTTTTCGTGACGAGGACACCAACGGACATTCTTGAGTCGAGCGCCGCAGCCGCGGTGCAGCAGATGGAAGTGGACGTCATGCGACTGCGTGGCGGTGTAGAGCTGCACCGGAATGCTCACCATGCCAAAGGAGATCGTGCCGCTCCAGATGGCTCGCGGGGCTCGAGAGGGCTTTGACTTGCGTTCAGCCATATCGTGATATCAAGAATATCACCATCAGTGGAGGTGTCGACGCAGTCGCCCTCGCCGCCTCGGTAGACTCGCCCGGTGCCTCTGGCCGTGCTTGCGCTGGTTCTCGTCGCGGCCGTCCTGCACGCCGCCTGGAACGCGCTGCTGAAGGCCTCAGAGCATCCACTGGGCCTGGCCACCCGGGCTGTGAGCCTTAGTGCCGGGATCTCATTGCCCGTCTTTGCCGCGGTCTGGTTCTGGCAGGGGAGGCCAGGCCTGGCGCCGCTGGGATGGGTGATTGCCATGGGGTCAGCGGCCCTCGAACTGCTCTATTTCATCGCGCTATCGACCGCCTATCGACGTGGCGAACTTTCGGTCGTCTATCCAATCGCCAGGGGAACCGCGCCGCTGCTCGCGGTTGGCGTCGGCCTTGTGCTCCTGGGTGAACGGCTGCACGTGCCGGCGGTTGTAGGCGTCTTCTGTTTGCTGGCGGGCATCTGGGCGGTCCGGCGGCCGTCTCCGGCGGGCGCGGCGCTGATTCCAGCGTTGATGACGGGCGTTCTGATTGCCGCCTACAGCTCGCTCGACCGGATCGGCGTGCGGCTGGGACCCCCGTGGCTTTACGGATGGGTGCTCTGGCTCTGTACGGCGGTCTTCCTGCTCGGCTATGCGACTGCGATGAATGTCCCACAAGCGCGCTTGACGCTTGAGCCCAGGATGTCACTCATGGTCGGCGTCCTGATGACCGCGGCGTACTTCATGATCCTCTTCGCGTTGAGCGTTGCCCCGCTCGCGGTGGTGGCTCCCTTGCGTGAGTCAGCCATCGTGCTGGTCACGGCCTGGGGCATCTGGCGGCTGAGGGAGCGGCGCGGTGCCCGACTAAGGCTTGCCGGCGCCGTCGCCATCGTGGTGGGCATAACCCTGCTGACGATCGGGTGACTCCGAAGTCGGGGCGAGTGGATTTGAACCACCGACCTCACGGTCCCGAACCGTGCACTCTAACCTGGCTGAGCTACGCCCCGATCGGCGAATGTCAATGATAACCTCTCCATGCGCGCTGCCGGCCTCAAGCCCTCGTAGCTCAGGGGACCAGAGCGCCTCCGTCCTAAGGAGGGCGTCGCAGGTTCGAGTCCTGCCGAGGGCATTTTCAGCCGCTTAACATGGGCGCATGATCGCCATAGACTTGAATCCGGCGCTCAAGCCGGTAGCGTTTCTGCTCGGAACCTGGCGTGGGGAGGGCGAAGGGCAGTATCCCACTATCAAGCCGTTCCGCTACCGCGAGGAAATCCGGTTTACCCACAACGGCAAGGCATTCATCATCTACACCCAGCAAACCGAGGCCATCGACACCGGCTTGCCGATGCATGGCGAAGCCGGATACCTGCGTCTGGTCGGCGAGGGCCAGGTCGAGTTTGTGATCGCCCAGCCGATCGGGTTTGCCGAGATTTCCCTCGGGCAGGTCAGCGGTCGGCGGATCGACGTCGAATGCACCAGCGTCGGTCGGACCCCGACCGCCAAGCCGGTGACATCGATCAGCCGGTCACTCTGGCTCGATGGCGAGACCCTGCGCTACCAGGTGAAGATGGGAATGGAGGGTGCTCCCCTATCCCAGCACCTCAGGGCCAGCTTCCATCGATTGGACTGAGCGATCGCTGGATTACGTCGTGACCCGCTCTTGCATTCGCCGCACCACCCTGGTCACCACGCCGCGCGGTGAGACGCGGACAACCCACGGGATCAGCTTGTTGCTGAATCCCGGAATCACGATGGTCTTGCCGCTCATCATTGCGCGGTAGCCGGCAAGCGCCACCGACTTCGCATCGGCGATCTGGCCCCGCACCAGTCGCGAGTCTTCCATCACCCCGCGCTTCTGGAAGCCGGTTCGGGTCGGTCCGGGGCATAGCGCGGTGACCGTGACCCCGGTGCCGCGCAGCTCGTTCGCCAACGCCTCTGAAAACGATAGGACGTAGGCCTTGCTGGCGTAGTACACCGCCATCAAGGGTCCGGGTTCAAAGGCCGCGGTCGATGCCAGGTTCAGGATTCGGCCGGCCTGCCGCTCGACCATTCCCCGAAGGAATAGCTTGGTCAGCGCGGTGAGGGCGATCACATTCACATGCAACATCTCGAGCTCCGTCTCCAACTGCGTCTGCGCGAACAATCCGAAGACCGGGAAGCCGGCATTGTTAACCAGCATCTCGACGGTCATCGACGCGGCGCTGACTTCCTCATAAATCTCGTCCACGGCCGTCGGTCTGGAGAGATCCTTGGCAATGACGAGCGTTTTGACTCGAAATTCGCTCTCCAGCCGCGCGGCGAGCTCGGCGAGCTTGTCGTGGCTCCGCGCCACCAGGATGCAGTCGAAGCCATCCTGTGCGCACAGCAGCGCGAGCTCGTAACCGATTCCGCCCGAGGCGCCCGTGATCAGCGCCGTCTTGCTCAGGCGAACACCTTCTCACCTGCGCGTATCGGCACCGCCAGCCAGTTCTCGCGGGGCGCGAGCGGGCAGGCCCAGCGCGCGTCGTAGGCACACGACGGGTTATAGGCGTAGTTGAAGTCGATCGTGACTTCGGGCGATCCGGCTTGCAACTCGAGGGAAAGGCCGTCGGTGTTCTTGACAGTGTCGAAGAGATAGCGCCCGCCGCCATACGTTTGTGAGCCCGACGTACCATCGCGGAAGGGAAGGAAGAGTCCACCGCCATATCCCACCAGGCTGAAAACGGTGAGCGTGCAAGGCTGGCCGTCGATGTGAAACGCGAGCCGGCCGGCAGCCCGGTAGGTGATCACGCCATCCGCACCGCCCGTATCGATCTCCAGCGGATCGCCTCGCTCGGCCGGCTCGATGCGGCAGCGGATCTTCACTGTGGGATCGGCATCGAAGTACTTCAGGCCGCCGAAGCGCTGGCGCGCCTCCGGAGCGAGGGGGGACTGGGGATGGCTGCGAATCAGATCATCACGACCCTGCCGGAATCGCTGCAGCGTGTCGGGACCGGAAAGGCGGTAGAGATCACCCATCCGGCGCCGCCAGTCGGCGAGGTCGAGATAGTGCTGCGGCGAGGCGATGTCGGTCAGTGCGGCGGCTGGGTGGTGAGTGGCGCTCAGCTGCCGCGCTCGGCAGTTTGTGCCGCGGCTTCGGGCTGCGGGGCGGGCGCCGATTCAGAAGGAATCGGTGCGCCGCCGTCGGGCGACGCGCTCTGGGCGCCGTTCGCGGGTGCGAACGTGCCCCGGCGCCGGCCGCGCCGGCGACGAAACTTCCGCGGCGGAGCCGCCGCCCCATTCTCGGCCGCTGGTGCTTCCGGGGCCTCGGTGCCGTTGCCGGCCGTCATGGGCGCCCCCGGTGTGACCGGACGGGGACCATAGCCGCGCCGGCGCCGGCGCGGTCGCCCGAGCGGCCCACCGGCGGGGCGTGGCCGCCGGCGATCGCCGCGCCGGCGGCCGCCCGCCGCGGCGTCCATCGCATGCAGGGCACCGATCCCCGCCACCCGGCCCTCGCGCTCGACGTGCTCGAGCAGCGGCCGGTAGAGGTCCTGGCCTTCGCGGCCGGTCATGGTTTCGATGTCGCCGACCACCACCAGCAGTTGCTTGGCCCGAGAGATGGCGACATTCAACCGCTGCGCCTTCTTGAGGAAGCCAATCCGCTCGGCCTCGTTGCTGCGCACCAGGCTGAGGATGACCACATCCGCC
>Ga0209474_10004390_pt1 | contig 12203 bp, 6 predicted proteins | sample GraSoiAngelo_145_FD_185902 | JGI IMG/M metagenome (GOLD analysis project Ga0209474, IMG submission 185902) | Grasslands soil microbial communities from the Angelo Coastal Reserve, California, USA - 14_1009_05_20cm (SPAdes) (version 2) | ecosystem: Environmental > Terrestrial > Soil > Grasslands ...
GCGGGCGCTTTTCTTTCACGACCAAATTGCGCTGCGCCTGCGGATATTTTTGCAGGCACCTCTTCAATTTGCCCAACGGCTGGCCGCTCTTGTGCATGATACGCAAAATCTGAAGCGCGGTAATAATGCCATCGCCGGTGGTGGTGAAATCCCGGAAGATGACGTGACCGCTTTGTTCGCCGCCAAGGTTAAGTTTTTGCTGCATCATTTCTTCAAGCACGTAGCGGTCGCCGACTTTCGTGCGCACTACTTTCCCGCCACGAGCAGCAAGCGTTTCATCGAGGCCAAAATTACTCATGACCGTGGCCACCACCGTATTTTGCTCTAGCCGGCCAGCCTCCAAAAGATCCAAGGCCGCAATAGCAAGAATCTCATCCCCATCCACAATCTCGCCGTCCTCGTCGCAAAGAAGAACGCGATCAGCATCGCCGTCATGCGCAATGCCAACATCCGCGCCGCTGATTTTCACGATGCGCTGGATCTCTTCCGGATGAATGCTGCCGCAACCGTCGTTGATGTTCATGCCATTGGGCTGGTTGTGCGCCACAGCAACGTCCGCGCCCAGCTCGCGCAGAACGCAAGGGGTCGATTTGTAGGCAGCGCCATTCGCGACATCGACTGCGACGCGCATTTCTTCGAGCGACATGCCGCGGGGAAAACTGGCCTTGGCGAATTCCACGTAGCGGCCGAGCGCGTCATCAATTCGCGTGGCGCGTCCGATTTTGTTAGCCGTCGGCCGAATGGAATCGATCTCACCGCTGAAAACGAGCTGCTCGATTTTTTCCTCGATCTGATCATCCAGTTTGTAACCGTCGTGCCGGAAAAATTTGATGCCGTTGTCCTGATAAGGATTATGCGAAGCGGAGAGCACGATGCCGGCATCCGCTCGGAGCGAACGTGTGATGTAAGCTACACCCGGTGTAGGCAATGGTCCGATGACGAGAACGTCCACTCCGAGCGAAGTGATTCCTGCCACGAGCGCGTTTTCCAGCATGTAACCCGAAAGACGCGTGTCCTTCCCCAGCACGATTTTCGGACGCGCACCGGCGGGCGTCCTGCGCGGATTCAGTTGCGCGAACACATACGCCGCCGCGCGACCAAGCTTCAGTGCAGTCTCCGCCGTGACCGGCTCCACGTTTGCAACGCCGCGCACGCCGTCGGTTCCAAAAATTCTCCTCTGTTCGGTCACGGCCTAATTGAAACGCTCGAAACGCAATTCGTAAACGGGAAACTTCTCGTAATTCGCGAAAGCTTTCGGGGTCAATTGTCATTCCAACCGACATGACATGAATGAAGGCTTGATTTGGCGCGACTTTTTACTTAGATCGCAGCGTGCCTGCGGATGATCAGGTGACTTCACTGACTGGGGTCGGTTCGAGCGCGCAAAGCGGAGCGGTCGCATTTGCTACTACGCATTGGAGCGTGGTGATAGCTGCGCAGGGTCGATCGCCGGCAGCTGATGTGGCGCTGGAAAAGCTTTGCCGCACTTATTGGTGGCCCCTTTACGGATTCGTCAGGCGTAATGGCTATAAGCCTGAAGAAGCACAGGATCTTACTCAGGGTTTCTTCGCGTTGTTGCTGGAGCGGCGCGACCTCGATGCGGTCCGCCGCGAAAAAGGACGTTTGCGTTCGTACCTGCTCGTGTCGCTCAAGAATTTTCTGGCGAAGGCGAGACGCCGTGAACTGACAACCAAACGCGGCGAGGGCCGAGCGTTGGTTCCATTGCATCAATTGCTCGAGCGCGAACGGGCTGATCTGGAACCCGCCGACAGTCTGACCCCAGACCGCATCTTCGAGCGGCGCTGGGCGCTGACGTTGTTAGACCAAGTGTTAACACGCTTGGAGCGCGAGTATGAGTCTGCCGGCAATTCAAAACTGTTCGATGGCTTAAAGGAATTTCTTTCCGACGAACCGGGGCACCGCTCGCAGGCAGAAATAGCGACCGAGCTTGGTATGACAGAAAATGCAGTGAAACAGGCGTTCCATCGATTGCGTCAGCGTTACCGGCAAATATTGCATGACGAGATCGCCCAAACGGTAGCAGTCCCCGGAGATGTGGAAGACGAGCTGCGCCATTTCATTTCCGTATTGCAAGGCTAGACACGAATTTCACGAATTTGCACTAATTTTCCGAAAAACCACAGATGACACGTATGAGAGTCACAAACGTAACCCAGGCCAGGTTTTGGGACAGTACAATACAGATGTCATTCTGAGCGAAGCGAAGAATCCCTGATCATTTCTGGATGCGAGGGAATAGCCAGAGATGTTTCGCTTCGCTCAATATGACAGTGCCATTTATGAGACGGATTCTGATCCAGTGAGCACCAACCCCACAACTAAGAGCCGCGTTTGCGCAAAATGCGGCGCTCCGGTTTTTGCCGATTCGCCACGCGGATTGTGCAGCGTGTGTTTGTTCCGAACCGGTCTTGGTTTGCTTGATGAGGAGAACGATCGTGGACCGGAACCGAGTCGAATCCAGGTGCAGTTTGGCGATTACGAGCTGCTCGAAGAGCTCGGGCGCGGTGGTCAAGGGGTTGTTTATCGGGCGCGCCAGAAAAGCCTCAATCGAACCGTCGCGTTGAAAGTCATCGGTCTCGGTCAATGGTCGAGTACGCCGCACTTAAAACGTTTTCGTCACGAGGCGGAAGCGGCAGCAAGCCTGGAGCATCCGCAGATTGTTCCGATCTACGAAATCGGCGAACGCGACGGATCTTGCTACTTCAGTATGAAATTCGTCGAAGGCGGTCAACTCGACGAAGTAATCAGCCGCGCGCCGATGTCTCCAAGGCGCGCAGCGGAATTGCTGGTAAAAATTGCGCGCACGGTGCAGTTCGCGCACGAGCATGGAATTCTGCATCGCGACATCAAGCCGGGAAACATCTTGCTGGATAAAAACGGCGAGCCGCACCTAACCGACTTTGGTCTGGCGCGTCTGATCGAGCAGGAGAGCACGGTCACGAATTCATTCGATGTGCTCGGCACGCCCAGCTACATGTCGCCGGAACAAGCGGCCGGCCGCACAAAAGAGCTAACGGCGGCCGCGGATGTGTATTCGCTAGGCGCAGTGTTTTATCAAATGCTCACCGGTGAACCGCCATTTGCCGGTGGAACAACTTACGAGACGATCCGCATGGTATTGGAAAGCGAGCCGCGCAATCCGCGAACGCGCAATCCGAAAGTGGATGCCGAGCTTGCGACCATTTGTTTGAAGTGCCTCGAAAAGAATCCAGCGCAACGCTACGAAAGCGCCGCAGCGCTCGCCGATGATGTCGAGCGCTGGCTCAGGCACGAGCCGATCCAGGCGAGACGCACCGGGATGTTCACCCGTGGAAGGAAATGGCTGCAACGCAACCCAACCGCTGCCGCAGTGATGGCGTTATCATTCGCGCTGGCAGCAGCCGCTGGCTGGATCGTTTGGAAAAGCGAATTCATCCGACAGCCGGTCGTAACAAACGGAGTCGCCGTTTTGCCCTTTGAGAATCTCAGCGGCAATCCAGATAACGCCTACTTCGGTGACGGTATTCAGGAAGAAATCCTGACACGGCTGGCTGGCATTGCAGATTTAAAAGTCATTTCGCGCACTTCTACGCAGCAATATCAGAGTAAACCCCGCAATCTCTCTCAGATCGCGAAGCAGCTTGGCATAGCGAACATCCTTGAGGGTAGCGTGCAAAAAGCAGCCGATCAGGTGAGGGTCAATGTGCAGTTAATTAACGCGCAAACCGATTCCCATCTCTGGGCAGAGACCTACGATCGAAAGTTGACCGACGTTCTTGGCGTCGAGAGCGAAATTGCGAAGAGGGTAGCGGAGTCGTTGCAGGCCAGGCTCAACGGTCGCGAAGAGCACGCCTTAGCGGTTAAACCAACAAAGAATCCAGAGGCTTACGATGCATATCTCCGCGGCCTGGCATTTGAAGCACGCAGCTACCGCTACACTTACCCCGACCTTTGGCGGAAAGCCGTCGATTGTTATCAGCGGGCGGCAGAGCTTGACCCCAATTTTGCGAGCGCCTGGTCACGGCTTTCTGGTTTGAACGCGCATCTCTACTTTTCCCACTCCGCCGAGACAAATTCTGCCGCTCGCGGTGATGCAGCGAAACGTGCTTTGGAGAATGCGCAGAAACTGGCGCCGGACTCGTCTGAGACTCTGCTGGCCCTAGGCTACTATCAATACCGGGTATTGCGTGATTACCCAGCTGCCAAAACTACCTTCGCTCGAGTGAGCAAGCTGTTGCCAAGCAGTAGCGAGGCCCCGCTTGCCCTCGCCTTAATCGCAGAACACGAGGGATACTGGGATGAAAGCGTTGACAACTTCGAGCGAGCCCTTAGCCTGGACCCGCGCAATGTGGAGTTACTCAACGCTGCGGCAGGCAGTTACGACATGCTGCGACAATTTCCGGCGGCGCTAAAGCTCTTTAATCGAGCATGGGACATTACGCCAAATGATCCAGATGCGATGGTAGTAAAGGCCAGCATTTACCAAGCCCAGGGTAATTTGCAGGAAGCCGCTAAATTGTTAACGGAAGTAAACGCACAAACTCCTACGGCTCCGGCGTTCAACATTAAGATCATTCAGTTGAGATTTGAACGAAATTACGATGAGGCCATTCGATTACTGCAAGCCCGACTGGCTCAATTCCATTTTGATTCTCAGCATGAGAAAGCCGAGGCTGAAGTGGACCTTGCCTTGACGCAGCGGCTTGCTGGCGATTTGCCTGGCGCAAAGCTTACCGCTGAACAGGCGAGGAACACGCTGGAGCAGCTCTACAAGGATCAACCAAACAACTACCGCGTTACGCCACCTCTGTCTGGGGCTTATGCCGTGATGGGAGAGAAGGATATGGCTTTGCAGGCAGCGGAGCGTGCGATCACGCTTATGCCACGTGCTAAAGATGCAGTTTCCGGCCCCAGCTTCGAAGAAAACTTGGCTCTCATTCAGATGATCGCCGGCGAGAAGAGCCGCACCATCTCGAATCTCAGCCAGCTGTTACAAACGCCCTATGACAGCTTGATTTACTACACACCCATTACGCCGGCCCTTCTTAGGCTCGATCCGTACTGGGATCCGTTGCGCTCCGATCCCGCTTTCCAAAAACTCTGCGAGGAAAAGCAGAAATAATTTCATCCCCTCCGTCAATACTCCGGCGTGGCACGCCACGGATTTCACGGATAACGCGGACACAAAAGGATAGAGCGTCCATTGGTTGTTGCAGCCGGCGCATCGGAGCGATCACCTAATTGCATCGCGTCTGTGTGAGGCGCTGGTGAGAAATCCACCCGGGACATCGATGTCATCCGCGGGTTCCTCACTTCTTTCCGCGTAACCTCGGCTCGGATTTCGGACAGTACACAGGCAAAGGCCACAAATGACAACTCAATGACGGGAAATCACGGAAGGCCAAAACAACACAACTTAAAACAGAAAGAAACAACAACTATGAAGACAAAGTTAACGAAGGTGATAATGGGCTCCCTGTCCTTCGATTGTGCGTTGGTATGCCTGCTCGCTGCAATGACGCTGAGCACACACTCTACCGCGCAAGCGGCACCCGACGGGCGTTGCCATGCGGGGCAGCTGCGGGGGTTATATATCTGGACCTTCGACGGCTACCAAAACTTCGGTGGAAACCCGGTGCCGAAAGCCCTCATGATAGGCATCCAGTTCAACGGAAATGGTACGTTCACCATCCCCTTCAGCACGGTGAACATCGGGGGGAATGCTTTCGAGGCCAACGGCGGGGTAGGAACCTATACGGTCGCAGCGGACTGCACGGGCGCGCTGCAAGTCACCGGCGGTACAAGCTTCAATATGTACGTCGGAGCAGGTGCACAGCAGCTTTGGATCACCCAGACCGGCGGAGGCCCCGGCGACGGTACGGGACTAGGTGTGGGAACAGCAACACGGCAGCCCGAGTAAAAGCATCTACAACTTCTACAACTCCGAGTCTATTCTGAAAACAAAGAAACGAATCAGCAAAGAAGGCCAAAGCAATAAAAGGAAACAAGCAGTATGAAAAAACTAACCCGGCTCGCACTGCTATTCGCTGTGTTACTAACTCTTGGTGCGGTCCAATCCCAACACCCTGTGATAGTAGCGGCTACGCAAATTAGGAGAGATGAGGACAACCGAACGCTGACGTTCGCGGATCGCGTGACTTATCAGCGGGCGATCGAAGAAGTGTATTGGCAGCACCGCATCTGGCCGAAAGCAAACGCCGGCCCCAAGCCGCCGCTGGAGAAGGTAATGTCGCAGGCGCAGATCGAGAAAAAGGTGGAGGATTATCTGCGCAACTCGCAGGCGCTGGAGGATTACTGGCAAAAGCCGATCACTCCTGAGCAACTCCAAGCCGAGATGGACCGCATGGCAGAGCATACCAAGCAGCCACAAGTCCTTCGCGAACTGTTTCAAGCGCTGGCTGACGATCCGTTCCTCATCGCTGAGTGCATAGCGAGGCCGGTGCTAGCGCAGCGGTTACTTATGCAGCTGGACAATGAAAACCGCGTGAAGCCGACTACAGTTGCGTGGCGAACGGAACCGTTGCAACTCAAGGGCGCCAGAGCGGGAACTATGGCCGCAGTGACCGCGAACTACACGCTTCCCACAATATCGAGCGATCTACCAGATGTTTGCACCGACGACACCTGGACTCCAACCAACCTCGCGAACGCGCCCCTTGGCCGATCCCTTCACACGGCAGTGTGGACTGGCAGTGAAATGATCGTGTGGGGCGGATATGATGGCTTCGACCCTTTCAATACAGGCGGGAGGTACAACCCCAGCACCGACAGCTGGACAGCTACCTCGACGGTCAATGCACCATTTGCTCGAGTCGGACATACCGCAGTGTGGACTGGCATTCAAATGATCGTCTGGGGCGGACAGGGTGTTGGGAACACCGGCGGCAGATATAGTCCCAACACCGATAGCTGGACCGTGACGAGCACCACCAACGCGCCCACTGCCCGAGGCGGCCACACGGCAGTGTGGAGCGGCAGTGAAATGATCGTCTGGGGCGGATACCAGTTCGGTGTTGGCGATACGAACACCGGCGGCAGATACAACCCCAACACCGATAGTTGGGCAGCCACCAGCACCACCAATGCGCCCTCGGCACGACTGCGCCACACGGCAGTGTGGAACGACAGCGAAATGATCGTCTGGGGCGGCATCACTAGCGGCCCCAACCCCACCTATTTTAACACCGGCGGCAAGTACAATCCCGGCACGGATAGTTGGACAGCCACCTGCACCACCAATGCGCCCGCTGCCCGAGCCGATCACACGGCAGTCTGGAATTTGACCGGTACTCAAATGATTGTGTGGGGTGGTTTTGGCCCCAGCGGGGTTCTTAACACCGGCGGCAGATACGGTCCCGATTGTTGGACAGCTACGAGCACCAGTAACGCGCCAACTGCTCGATCGTCGCACAGGGCAGTGTGGACCGGCAACGAAATGATCGTCTGGGGCGGAGGTGACAATGACGGTGATTTGAACACCGGCGGGCGATACAACCCGGGAACCGACAGTTGGACCGCTACCAGTACCACTGGCGCGCCCGCTGCTCGCAGCTATCACACGGCAGTGTGGACGGGCAGCCAAATGATCGTCTGGGGTGGCGATGACATCAGCAACTATTTCAACACCGGCGGCAGATACTGCGCGCAAACTGGTCCAACGCCGACGCCGACACCTACAGCTAGCCCAACATCGACGGCTACGCCAACAGCAACAGCTAATCACACTCCGACTCCGACTCCGACGCCTACGCCGACCGCCACTCACACTCCGACGCCTACAGCTAGTCCAACACTTACGGCTACGCCGACAGCGACATCGACGCCTACGCCAACACCCACGCCGACGCCGTGCATCGGGAGATGTGCACCGACGCCGCGGCCGCGTCCTACACCGGCGTCGCGACGGTAGAGGCAGAGTGATGAGTGACGAGTGACCCGCCTTCGCCTTCGACTACGGCATGACAAGTCGATGCCGGCTACAACTTTGTCCGCGCTTTGGCCGCATTCATTTCGTTGATTTTCCGGTGAAGGGTGCGCCGGCTAATGCCGAGCTTTTTCGCCGCAGCGGTGACGTTGCCGTTCGTGGCTGCAAGCGCTTGGGCGATCAATTTCTTTTCCGTCTCGTGCAGATCGAGCGGCCTAGTCTTTTCCCCGAAAGCCTGAGCTGAAATACCGCCGGGCAACTTTGCTCCGGCCGCCTGACGCACAGCCATCGGCAGATCGCGCAATGTAATTTTTGGGCCGGTTGCCATGACGACGCCGTGTTCGATGGCGGTGCGCAGCTCGCGAACGTTGCCTGGCCAATCATAAGTCAGGAGCGCATCCATCGCGTCCGGCGCCAATTCGAGAAGCGGTTTGTCGTTCTGCTTGCAGAAGTGGCGCAAAAATCCGCGGACCAGAATCGGAATGTCCTCTTTTCGCTCGCGCAACGGCGGCATGGTGATGCGCACGACGTTGAGGCGAAAGTAGAGATCGTCCCGGAATTTTCCTTCGCGCACGAGTTGCTCGAGGTTCTTGTTCGTGGCCGCGATCAGCCGCACATCGGCACGCAACGTTTGATTGCCGCCGACCCGTTCGAACGCGCGTTCCTCGCTGATCACGCGCAGCAATTTGACCTGAGTGCTCGGATCGATCTCGGCGACTTCGTCGAGGAAAAGCGTGCCGCCGTTCGCCCGCTCGAATCGGCCGATGCGCCGTTCGTGCGCGCCGGTAAACGCGCCTTTCTCGTGCCCGAATAATTCGCTCTCGAGAAGTTGCGGCGAGAGCGCCGCGCAATGCACCACCACAAACTTCGCCCTGTTGCGGCGGCTCAAGTTATGAATGGCATGCGCAGCGAGTTCTTTGCCTGTGCCGCTCTCGCCTTCGATCAACACGTTGGCCGAGGAGGGCGCCACCTGTTTAATGGTATCGAGGACTTCGTGCAACGGGGCCGAGTCGCCCCAGATATTTTCCAGCCCGTAACGTTCGTTCACTTGCTCCCGCAGCGCGCGGTTTTCCTGTTCCAGTTTGCGGCCTTGCACCGCGCGCGCGATCAGCAGTTCGACCTTGTCGAGGTTGAGCGGTTTGGTCACAAAATCGTAAGCGCCGCGTTTCATCGCTTCGACTGCGACATCGACCGAGCCGTACGCTGTCATCATGATGCAGACTGGGGGGCGCGACATTTTCAGGGCGCGATCGATCAAGCTCGTTCCGTCTTCATGGCCGAGGCGAAGATCGGTGAGAAGCACGTCAATCTGCTCGCGGTCGAGCACGTCTGTCGCGCCAGCGATATCCGCGGCGACATACACATCGTAATCGTTCTCGAGCAAACGGCGCAGCCCGTCGCGGGTATGCTTCTCATCATCCACAACAAGGATGGTCGGCTGAAGGTTCATTAGCGGCGCTGGCTCCTATTACGCTAGATCCTAGATTCTTATCCAGCATCAGGAATCTAGCATCCAGTATCTATGGCGCTTGTGCTCGAAACGTGTATCATGGCGCGGTGCACCAGCGAATTTTTCGCGGTCTGATGTCGATTTTTTTTGCCGGTTCACCAACGGTCTTCGCTGCGGTGGACTCGAGCGACGAGGGGTGGAAACTGGACGCCGTTCGGGAAAACAATGTCGCGATCTACAGCCGTGCGCGTCCGGGTTCGCCGCTCAAGGAGTTTAAAGCCGTCGGCGCGATCGACGCTCCCACCTACGCCGTTTGTGCAGTGATCGATGACTTCCAGAATTATCCAAAGTTTATGCCTTTCATGACTGAGACCCGATTGATCAAACGGGATGGAGATTCCATCGTCGGATACCAGCGGCTCTCGCCAAAAATTTGCGCTGATCGTGATTACACATTGCGCGTCTGGAAGAAGTCATGGCCTGCCTCTGAAGGCCGGGTCTTTATGAATCAATGGTCGCCGGCGAACGACCTCGGCCCGCCGGAAACGAAAGGCGTAGTGCGGGTAAAAGTTTGCGAGGGCAAATGGCTGTTTGAGCCGGATGGCATAACCAAGACTCGCGCCACTTATTACATTTACACTGACAGCGGCGGCGCCCTTCCATCGTTCATCGCAAATCATGTGAACCTGACGGGAATAAGCAGGCTCTTCGCAGCCATTCGCAAACAGGTCAGAGATCCAAAATATGCCATGGTTGCTCCGTCATCATCGGTATCAGCTGCCCATTAGCGAAATCGATCTCGTACCAACGCGGCCCCGGTCTTTTCGCACACTCATGAGAGCGAATCTTTTCCTATGTTTATTCGCAGCGGTTAGTGCGCTCACGCTCGGTAATCCGACTTTTGCCGAGCGAGCGCCCGAGACTCCAAAGAAACCTGTCTCGACGGAATATCACGGCGTGACCGTGGAAGATCCATATCAATGGCTCGAAGAAGATACTAATCCACAGGTGAAGGCCTGGTCGGCCGCGCAGAATCAACGGACGCGTCAGTGTCTCGACAAGTTGCCGGACCGTGCGGCGGTCGAGAAGCAATTGACAGAGTGGTACGCGAAAACCTCGCCGAGTTATTTTTCGCTCGTGTCGCGACCGGGAATTTTGTTCGCGATGAAATTCCAGCCGCCAAAACAACAGCCGTTGCTGGTGACGCTCGCGGCGGCCGATGATCTCAAATCCGAGAAAGTCGTTCTTGATCCGAACATGATGGACACCCAAGGCAAGACCACGATCGATTGGTTCGTGCCGTCATTGGATGGCAAACGTGTGGCCATATCGCTTTCCAAAGGCGGCAGCGAAGACGGTACACTTCAGTTTTACGAAACCGCCACGGGCAAAGCGTTGCCGGACACCATTGCGCACGTTCAATATCCCACCGCGGGTGGCAGTGCAGCTTGGAACGCCGATGGCACCGGAGTCTATTACACGCGCTTTCCCCGAAAAGGCGAGCGGCCTGACGCTGATCTGAATTTTTATCAGCAGATTTATTTTCACAAACTCGGCACGCCCGACACAGAGGACACCTATTCAATCGGCAAAGAGTTCCCGCGTATTGCCGAGATCACGCTCCAAGCTTCACGCGACGGCAAATACATTCTCGCGACCGTCGCAAACGGCGACGGCGGGGACTTCGCGCATTACCTGCTCGGGCCAGACGGGACCTGGAAGCAGATCACGCAGTTTAGCGACCAGATAAAAGTGGCGCGCCTGGGACGCGATAACGCGCTCTACCTCCTTTCCCGCGCAGACGCGCCGCGCGGCAAAATCTTGCGGCTGCCGCTCGAGGTGCCGGAATTGAAGAACGCGGCCGAGATCGTTGCGGCAGGGGAAGCGGTGATTGAGCAGATCGTGCCGAGCACCGACGCGCTTTACGTAGGCGAGTTGCTGGGCGGTCCTTCTCAAATCCGGCGTTTCGATCTGAATGGAAAAAACGAAACGGTCATCCCTATTCGGGAAATCTCAGCTGTGCAGGAAATGCTCGCACTCGAAGACGGCTCGCTCCTGTTCCGCGACGTAAGCTACACGGAGCCGGCGGCCTGGTTCCGTTGCGGGAACGAAGAACCCGAGCCAGTGAAGACCGCTCTGCGGAGCACGTCGCCTGTCTCATTTTCCGACATCGAAGTGACACGCGAGTTCGCAACGTCGAAAGACGGCTCAAAAATTCCGCTCAACATTCTTTTTCGCAAAGGAATGAAGCGTGACGGACAGAATCCGACCGTGCTTTATGGATATGGCGGCTACGGGATCAGCCTGTCGCCAAATTTTGAATTCACGCGGCGGCTTTGGTTCGATCGCGGCGGCGTCTATGTGGTGGCGAATATTCGGGGCGGCGGCGAGTTCGGCGAAGACTGGCATAAGGCCGGCAACCTCACGAAAAAGCAAAACGTGTTCGATGATTTTGCGGCCGCCGCCGAGTACCTGATCAAAGAAAATTATACGCGTCCGGAGAAGCTGGCGATGCAAGGTGGAAGCAACGGCGGCCTTTTGATGGGCGCGATGATCACGCAGCACGCTGATTTGATGCGGGCAGTCGTTTCTCAAGTAGGCATCTACGATATGCTACGAGTCGAACTCGCGCCCAACGGCGCGTTTAACGTGACCGAGTTCGGCACGGTGAACGACCCCGAGCAATTCAAGGCGCTTTATGCCTATTCGCCGTATCACCACGTTGCCGATGGAACGAAGTATCCTTCTATCTTGATGATGACCGGAGCCAACGATGGGCGAGTTGCGCCTTACCACTCGCGCAAAATG
>Ga0209474_10004393_pt1 | contig 12201 bp, 10 predicted proteins | sample GraSoiAngelo_145_FD_185902 | JGI IMG/M metagenome (GOLD analysis project Ga0209474, IMG submission 185902) | Grasslands soil microbial communities from the Angelo Coastal Reserve, California, USA - 14_1009_05_20cm (SPAdes) (version 2) | ecosystem: Environmental > Terrestrial > Soil > Grasslands...
CCGAGCAGCAGATACCAGAAGACCGGTGCTGCGACTCCATCGCTGAAATTTTCGGCGAGGCTTTCGATCGCGGCGCGCGCCACGCCTGGAGCATCAAGGCGCATCGGGTCGCGCCCGACGATATGCCGGACCGCCTCGCGCCCCGCCGACAGTCCGCCCCATTCGAGCGCTGTGGCGACCGCCCCGACATGTTCGTAAAGACCCCGCTGCGCCAGCAGGATGCCGATGACCAGCGCGTCGATTACCGCACCTATCGCACTGCCGCGGCAGAGCCATTCCACCGCAACGCCCAATCCCGCCGCCATGCCGACCAGCACGATCACGGTGACGATGCCGCGCTCGCGCCTGCTCCTTTCGCTGCGGCTCGCGCGATTGAGTTTGCGGTCGAAAAACTCGATCACCCGGCCGGCCAGCACGATAGGGTGCGGGACATGGGCAAACACCGCCGGCAGCTCCCCGAACAGCGCGTCGATCGCGAGACCGAAAAGCAGCAACAGCAGCGGATCGTGGTCGCTCAGCGATATCATCGGCCGGCCAATCTCGGCTATGCCGACGCGGCAGACAACCGGCAGGGAGTAGGGGGATGACAAAGACCGCGGTGCTGCTGTGCGGACATGGCAGCCGCGATCCCGAAGCGATCGGCGAGTTTGAGATCGCCGCCGCGGCGTTGCGCCGCCGTCTCGCGCCACAGGATTTCGCGACCGGTTATCTCGAATTCGCCCGGCCGATAATCCAGCAGGGGCTGAGCGATTTGGTGGCGCGCGGCGCGCGGCGGATCCTCGCCGTACCGGGCATGCTGTTCGCGGCCAGCCACGTTAAGAACGACCTGCCCTGGGAAATGAACAGCTTTATGGCCGCCAATCCCGGCATTGAGGTGCGACTCGGCCGCGATCTCGCAATCGATACGAAACTGCTCGCCGCAGCGGCCGACCGGATCGAGGCGGTAGCGCCGGACGACCGCGCGAACAGCGTGCTCGTTGTCATCGGCCGCGGCACCAACGATCCCGATGCCAATTCCAATATCGCCAAGATCACCCGCATGCTGTGGGAGGGGATGGGGTTCGGCTGGGGGGAGACAGCCTTCAGCGGCGTCGCGCATCCGCGCGTCGACGCCGCGCTCGACCGCGCCGCCCGGCTCGGCTTTCGCCGCATCGTCGTGTTTCCCTATTTCCTGTTCACCGGCGTGTTGGTCAAACGGATCTATGCCCAGACCGACGCCGCCGCGGCGCGCTTTCCGGAGATCGCGTTCGTCAAGGCGCCATATCTGCGCGATCATCCCTTGGTCATCGATGCCTTTTTCGAACGCATCGCCGAATTCGCCGGCGGCGAGCCGAACATGAATTGCCAGCTCTGCAAATACCGCACGCAGATCGTCGGCTATGAGGACGAGGTCGGGCTGGCGCAACAGGCACATCATCATCACGTGCGCGGCGGCGATCACCACCACCACGATCACGATCACGATCACCCGCACGAGCATCGCTGAGCTCGGGATGTTCGACACCTTTGTGATTGTCGATTGGAGCGCGGCGAGCCAACCGAAGACCGGCCGCGACAGCATCTGGATTTGCGCCGTCGGCCACGACGGCGCGGAGCGTTTGGTCGAAAATCCGCACACACGCCACAGAGCGAAGAGTCTGCTCGGCGAATTGTTGTCGGAGGCGACCGCGCGCGGTGAGCGAGTTCTGCTCGGCTTCGACTTTCCATTCGGCTATCCCGCCGGTTTTGCGCGGCGGCTCGGGCTGAATGCGACGCCACCCTGGCGCGCCGTGTGGGACGAAATCGCGGCCTGCCTGAAAGACGCAGAAAACAACAAAAACGATCGGTTCGCGGTCGCCGCCGAATTGAACCGGCGGGTCTCGAACCGCGCGTTCCCGTTCTGGGGCTGTCCGGTCGGTTTTACGCACGAGTTCCTCGGACCGAAGCACCATAACGGACACGAAGCTGAGGGACTCGCCGAGAAGCGGCTGATCGATTGCTGGATGGTCGGTGCGCAACCCTGCTGGAAGCTCGCCTACACCGGCTCGGTCGGGAGCCAATCGCTAACCGGGATCCCGGTCGTCCGGGAGTTGCGCGACGATCCGGGCTGGGCCGGCCGCGCGCGGATCTGGCCGTTCGAGACCGGGCTCTCTCCCCCGAACGAGGCGCAGATCGTCTTTGCCGAAGTTTGGCCCTCTTGGTGGCGAAAGGACATCCGGCCCGATTATGGCCCGCCAAACGACAGGGCACAGGTGCGCACCGTCGCCGCGCTCTTCGCCGCGGCGAACCGCGAGGGCGCGTTGCCCGCATGGTTCGCCGGCGATCCGAAACTGACCCAGGAACAGCGCCACCAAGTTGAGACTGAGGAAGCGTGGACGTTGGGGGTCATTGCACCGAAACTGCCGCGCGCAACTCCCTCTCCGCCCTCGGGGGCGGAGAGGGTTGGGGTGAGGTGGGGGATTCCCCAGCGCTCGCCGATACCCACCTCACCCTCCCGTCGCTCCGCGACGGGCCCCTCCCTCTCCCCCCTGAAGGGCGGAGAGCGAAAAAAGGTCAAATACGCCTACCTTCGCGACCCCGCCGCGATCTATCGCCGCTCTTTTGCGACCATCCGCGCTGAGGCCGATTTCGCGCGCTTCCCGCCATCGCTGCGCCCGTTGGCGTTGCGGCTGGCGCATGCGGCGGGTGACGTTGCGATCCTCGATGATCTCGCCTGGTCGCGCGGCGCCGTCCAGGCCGGGCGGCGCGCACTCGCCAATGGCGCGCCGATCCTGGTCGACGCCACAATGGTGGCGGCCGGGATCATCAAAAACCAGTTGCCGGCGCAAAACCCTGTCCTCTGCACATTGCACCATCCCGACGTCCGGGAAATCGCTGCGGCGCGGCGCACGACGCGCTCGGCCGCCGGAGTCGAATTGTGGCGCCCGCATCTCAAAGGCGCGGTCGTGGCGATCGGCAACGCGCCGACTGCTCTGTTCCGCCTGCTGGAGCTCCTCGCCGAAGGGGCCGATCTGCCGGCGCTGGTGCTTGGGTTTCCAGTCGGGTTTGTGGGTGCCGCCGAGGCGAAGGAAGCGTTGATCGGCTTCGACGGCAACGTCGCCTACATCGTACTCAAAGGCCGGCGCGGCGGCAGTGCATTGGCCGCCGCTGCGGTCAACGCTCTTGCTGGAGCGAGAGCGTGAAACAGTGGCTGGCGGTGATCGGTATCGGCGAGGATGGGCTCGCCGGCTTGAGCGCCGCCGCCCGCACTCTCGTTGAAACCGCCGAGACGTTGGTCGGCGGCGAGCGCCACCTCGCCATGGTGCCGCCAGGCGCTGCCGAGCGGCTGCTCTGGGCACGTCCGCTGACCGACACGATCGGGGCGATTGCGGCGCGGCGCGGCAGTCGGGTGACGGTGCTGGCCAGCGGCGACCCCTTGTGGTACGGCGTCGGCGCCGTGCTCGCGCGCCATTTTGCCCACGACGAAATGACGATCCTGCCGCAGCCCGGCGCGTTCAGCCTTGCCGCCGCCCGGCTCGGCTGGGCGATCGCCGACTGCGCCATTTTGAGTCTACACGGCCGCCCGCTCGACAGCCTTCGTCTTCACCTCGCGCCGCGGCGCCGTCTCCTATTGTTATCCGAAGACGGTATGACGCCGCGCGCTGTCGCGCGGCTGTTGACCGAACTCGGTTGGGGTCCGAGCCGCCTGACTGTGTTCGAGCATCTCGGCGGTCTACGCGAGGCGATGCTCACCGACGAGGCGCAGAGTTGGGGTGAACGGCGCACCTCCGATCTCAACACGATCGCGCTCGAATGCCATGCCGGCCCTGATGCCCGGCCGTTGTCGCGGCTCACCGGTTTGCCCGACGATGCATTCGAGCATGACGGGCAGCTGACCAAGCGCGCTGTGCGGGCCATCACGCTCGCCGCGCTCGGTCCGCTGCCCGGCGAAACCCTGTGGGATATAGGCGCTGGCAGCGGCTCGATTGCGATCGAGTGGTTGCGCGCGACAGAAGGTGGCGCGGCCATCGCGGTCGAGCGCAACCCGGAACGCGCCGCGATGATCGCGCGCAACGCCGTCGCTCTCGGTGTGCCGGCATTGCAGATTGTGATCGCCACAGCACCGCAAGCCCTCTCTGGACTCGAACCGCCCGATGCGGTCTTCGTCGGAGGCGGCATCGCGGACGCCGCGCTGTTGCCGGCTTTATGGGATGCGCTTCGTCCCGGCGGCCGGCTCGTCGCCAATGTCGTGAGCCTGGCCGGCGAGCGCACGATCCTAGATTGGCAGGCGCGGCACGGCGGCACCCTGACCCGCATCGCCGTGAGCCATTCCGAGCCGCTTGGCGCGCAAGAAGCCTGGCGCCCGCATTTGCCGGTGACGCAGTTGGCCGCCGCGAAGCCGCACTGATGCGGCGGGACGCCGCCTGGCTGATCGGCTGGCGGCCCTTTGCGCTGCTCACAGCGTTGTGCCTGCTGCTATATCTGCCGGGCATCGCCTCGATCCCGCCACTCGATCGCGACGAGGCCCGCTTCGCGCAAGCGACGCGGCAGATGCTGGAGACCGGCGACTTCCTGCGCATCCGCTTCCAGGATGAGGCGCGCAACAAGAAGCCGGCCGGTATCTACTGGCTGCAGGCCGCTTCCGTCGCGGCCTTCAGCACGCCCGCGAGCAATGCGATCTGGCCCTACCGGCTGCCGTCCGTGGTCGGCGCGCTGATCGCGGTATTGCTGGTTTTTGCGATCGGCAGCGCCTTACTCGGTCGCGGCGAGGAGGAGCCCCCGCCGCGAATTGTCGCGCTGATTGCGGCGGTGTTACTTGCCAGCGCGCTCGGGCTCGTCGCCGAAGCGCATATCGCTAAGACCGATGCGGCTTTGCTGGCCACGGTGATTGCCGGCCAAGGAGCGCTCGGGCTCGTCTATGTGCGGGCGCGCACGGGTCGGCCGGTGATGCCGGCGCTCGCCGCCCTATTCTGGATTGCCGAGACCGCGGCGATCCTGCTCAAGGGCCCGCCGGGACTCGCTTTGGCGATCATCACGGTGCTGGCACTCTGGATTACCGACCGCAATCTGCGCTGGCTGCGCGGGCTCTACCCGCTCGTCGGCATCGCGTTCATGGCTGTCGCCGTCACGCCCTGGGTCATCGCGATTGAGCGCGCCACCGAAGGTACCTTTCTCGCCGACTCGCTCGGCCGGGATCTCTGGTCGAAGCTGATCGGTGCCCAGGAATCGCACGGTGCCCCGCCTTTCTCTTACCTGCTGCTGACGCTCGCGACGTTCTGGCCCGGCTCGCTGCTGCTGGTGCCGGCATTGATACGGGGGTGGCACCACCGCTCGGCGCCGGCGGAACGGTTTCTGCTGGCCTGGCTGGCGCCGGCCTGGGTTCTCCTCGAACTGGTCCCGACCAAGCTGCCGCATTATGTGCTGCCGCTCTATCCGGCATTGGCCCTGTTGGCCGCTGCCGCGCTCGTCGAGGGCACCCGCGCCGTGGCGCCGCGTTGGCTGCGCTACGCCGATGTCGCGGCAAAGGCGCTGTGGGCGCTCGTCGCCGTTGCGCTGGCGGGCGCGCTTGTCGTCCTGCCATTCCGCTTCGGCACTCAGCTCAGCATCGCCGGCCTGATCGGAGCGATTGCGCTGCTCGGTTTGACCACCGCTCTGCTGTACCGCTGGCCGCGGCCGTCCTTCGTCACTGCCACGATCGTCGCGCTGTCCGCCGCATTCATCGCGCCGCTGGGATGGGCGGTATTGCCCGGCCTCGACCGTTTGTGGCTGAGCCGCGCCGCCGGGGAGCTCGTGGCGCATCACCCGCCGGCTGTGGGGGCGCCGCTCGTCGCGATCGGCTATGGCGAGCCGAGCCTCGTCTTTCTGCTTGGCGGGCATGTACGTCTGACACCTTCATCCGCCGCTGCCGACACCCTTCGCGGAGGTGGTGTGGCGCTCGTCAGCAACCGCGAGGAGCCAACCTTTCGCCAAACACTGAGCGCGCATGGCCTCAATGCGCATCCGCTCGGCGCTGTCGCTGGGTTCGATTATTCGAACGGTCAGCGGATGGTGCTGACGCTGTTCGATGTGGGGCGCAACGAATGACCGGTTGTCTGTACGGCATCGGCGTCGGTCCCGGCGACCCGGAACTGCTGACTTTGAAGGCGCTGCGGCTGTTGCGCGCCGCACCGGTCGTCGCCTACCCGGCCCCGGAAAGCGGTCCCAGTTTCGCGCGCGGCATCGTCGCGCAATGGCTCGATGCCGGAAAATGCGAGATCGCGATCCGCTTTCCGATGCGCCCCGGACCGCCGCCCGAGACGATCTACGACGAGGCGGCGTCGCATCTTGCCGCGGTACTCGACTCGGGTGACGACATCGTCTTTCTGTGCCAGGGCGATCCGTTGTTTTACGGCAGCTTCGCGGGCATTTATCTGCGCCTGGCGCCCAGCTACCCGGTGACGGTCGTACCGGGTGTTTCGTCGCTGACCGCCTGCGCCGCCGCGGCCGGTCTGCCGTTGGCGCAGCGCGATGCGATGCTGTCGGTGATCCCGGCGACGCTCGCCGAGGACGAGCTGGAACGGCGGCTGGCCGCGAGCGAGATGGCGGCGGTCATCAAGATCGGCCGCCATTTCGCAAAGCTGCGCCGGGTGCTCGACAAGCTCGGGTTGTCCGATCATGCGATGTATGTCGAGCGCGCGACCTTGCCGAACCAGCGGATCGCGCTGTTTTCTGCGGTCGATCCGGCAGAGGTGCCGTATTTCGCGACGGTACTTGTCTGCCGCAGCGAGATCGTCCGATGAGGGGGCTGCCTTCCGGGGCTGCAATCCTGATACTCGGTCCGAGCGGCGCCGCGCTCGGGCGAAAGGTGCGCGATCTGCTGCCGGGAGCCCGCCTTTATGGTCCGCGCCACCACGCCGGCGGTTGGGACGAGACCTATGATCGCGCGGTGCCGCAAATTACCGAGCTGTTCGCCGCCGGAACGCCGATAGTCGGCATTTGCGCGAGCGGCATCCTGATCCGGGCCATCGGCCCGTTGCTCGACGACAAGCGGGCCGAGCCGCCGGTGGTCGCGCTGGCCGAAGACGGCTCGGTCGCGGTGCCGTTGCTCGGCGGCCATCACGGCGCCAACGCGCTCGCTGGCGAGCTCGCAGAGGCGCTGGGTGGGCATGCCGCGATCACCACGGCCGGCGATCTCCGGCTCGGTGTTGCACTCGACGAGCCGCCGCCGGGTTGGCGTATCCGGGACCCAGAGCGCGTCAAGTCAGCCGTGGCCGCGCTGCTCGCCGGCCGCCCCGTCTCGCTCATCGAGGAAGCGTGTCGCGCCGATTGGCTCCGTACAGGCGCAGTCGAATGGACGGCAGACGGCGATCTGCACATCGTCGTCACTGATCGCGCGGCCGTCACCGAAAATGGCCTGATCTATCACCCGCCGGTGCTGGCCCTCGGCATCGGCTGCGAGCGCGGCTGTCCCGCCGACGAGATCGCCCAATTGGCGCAGGACTGCCTGGTGGAAGCCGGCCTCGCGGTCGGTGCGGTTGCCGCCGTGGTCTCGGTCGACCTGAAGGTCGACGAGCCCGGGATCCACGCGCTCGCGGACTCGCTCGGCGTGCCGGCGCGATTTTTTCCCGGCTCGCGGCTCCTCGAAGAGACGCCGCGGCTGACATTGCGCTCGGATGCCGCGTTCCGTGCCACCGGCTGCTGGGGCGTGGCCGAGGGCGCCGCTCTCGCCGCGGTCGGACCGGACGGATCGCTGGTGCTGCCGCGCCGCCAATCGAGACACGCCACCTGCGCGATCGCGCGCGCGCCGTCCCCGATCGACGCAGCCACAATCGGCCGGCCGCGCGGCCGGCTCGCGGTGATCGGCATTGGCCCGGGCGATCCGGCATGGCGCACCCCCGAAGCGAGCGCTCTGCTCGCGGCCGCCGACGATATCGTCGGCTATCGCCTTTATCTCGACCTGCTCGGCCGCGCGATCGCTGGCAAGGCTCGCCACGACAGCGAAATCGGTGCGGAAGAACAGCGGGTGCGCCTCGCGCTCGATCTCGCCGCCGAGGGCCGCTCGGTCGCGCTCGTCTCATCCGGCGATGCCGGGATCTATGGGCTGGCGACGCTGGTCTTCGAACTGGTCGATCGCGAACAGCGCCGCGATTGGTCCGCAATCGACATCATCGTCGCGCCGGGGATCAGCGCGATGCAGGCCGCCGCCGCCCGTCTCGGCGCGCCGATCGGGCACGATTTCTGCGCCATATCATTGTCCGACCTGCTGACCCCCTGGCCGGTGATCCGCACCCGCATCGAAGCCGCTGCAGCGGCCGAATTCGTGATTGCGCTCTATAATCCGCGCTCGGCGCGCCGCCCGGCCCGTCTCGCCGAGGCAGCGGCGATCCTGCTCGAGCACCGCCCGCCCGAAACGCCGGTCGTGATCGCCCGCAATCTCGGCCGCGCCGAAGAAACGCGGCGCATCGTGCGTCTCGGCGAACTCGCCGACGCCGAAGCCGACATGCTGAGCCTCGTCCTGATCGGCAACCGGCAGACCCGCATGACCACCGGGGATCCGCCGCGGCTTTACACCCCCCGCGGCTACTTCGACCGGAACCCCCGATGACGGTGCATTTCATCGGTGCCGGTCCTGGGGCGCCCGATCTGATCACGGTGCGCGGGCTGCGGCTGATCGAGCGCTGCCCGGTCTGCCTCTATGCCGGCTCGCTGGTGCCGCGCGAAATCGTCGCCGCCGCGCCGCCGGGCGCCAAGATCATCGACACCGCGCCGTTGACCCTCGATCAGATCATCGGCGAGATCGAGGCGGCGCACACCCGGGGCGCTGATATCGCCCGAGTCCATTCCGGCGATCCGTCGCTGTACGGCGCGATTGCCGAGCAGATCCGTCGTCTCGAGGCGCTCGGCATCCCCTACGACGTGACCCCCGGCGTCCCGGCCTTTGCCGCTGCCGCTGCCGCGCTGCGCCACGAGCTGACCTTGCCGGGCGTGGCGCAGACCGTGATCCTGACACGTACCGCGACGCGCTCTTCGGAGATGCCGGAGGGCGAAAGCCTGGAGCGGTTCGCCGCAACCGGCGCGACTTTGGCGATCCATCTGTCGACTGCCAATCTGGCGCGGGTCGTGCGCGACTTGCTGCTCTTTTATGGTAGCGATTGCCCGGCGGTCGTCGCCTATCGCGTCAGCTGGCCCGACGAGCTGCTGATCCGCGGCACGCTCGGCGATATTCGCGATCAGGTGAAGCGCGCCGGTATAACCCGCACCGCGCTGATCCTGGTCGGACCGGCGCTTGCAAACGAAGGCGGTCTCGACAGCCGGCTCTATGCCGCTGATCACCATCACCTGCTGCGGCCTCGCCGGCCGGTAGCCTGAACCTCGCTCAGGCGCGCGCCAGGCTCGGCAGACGCAGTCTCCCTTGCCGCCACACCAGCGGCCCGATCACCAGGATGTGGGCGGCGTTGATGACGATCCCGGTGGCGAAGGCGGCGGCGTAGAACCCGGCATAGTCGTAGATCGCGCCGGCCAGCCAGCCGCCGGCCGCCATCCCGGAGCCGCTGAACAGCAACAATGTCGGGATCCGCCACGACGCCTCGGCGGCGGGAAACAGCTCGCGGATGGCCACGACATAGGCCGGGATGATGCCGCTGAAGCCGAGCCCGAACATCGCCGCGACGGCGAACAGCCCGGCCTCGTCCTGGGTCAGCAGAAAGCCGGTCATCGCGGTGATCTGGCACACCGAGCCCGCCAGCACCGTGCGCAGCCCGCCGATCCGGTCGGTGACGAGGCCCCAGAACTGCCGGCTCAGAAAGGCGCAGCCGAGCAACACCGACAGCATCGCCGCGCCATGCGCGGGCTGGATGCCGAGATCGCTGCAGAACGCGACGAGATGGCCCTGCGGCATCGCCATCGGGATGCAGCACAGAAACCCGGCGAGGCACAGAAATCCCTGCACGACCCGCGGCTGCAGCCCCAGCACCCAGCCGGTCTCGGCCGAGCCGGGGAGCGGGCCTGCCTCGCGCGTTTCCGGCGCCGGCCCTAACATCAGCGCGGCGGCCGGCAGGATCACTGCGATCTCGAACACGGCGTAGATCAGCATCGTATCGCGCCAGCCGAACATCGCGATCAGGCGCTCGAACGGGGCTGGCCAGACCGCGCCGGCGAGATACATCCCGGACGAGATCAGCGCCATCGCGCTGCCGCGTCGCCGGTCGAACCATCGGGAAACATAAACGTAAAGCGGCGCGTTGATCCCGCCATTGCCGAGGACGCCCATGAAGAGGCCATGCCCGACATAGAGCGCCGCAGAGGTACCGCCGAGGCTCGACAGCACGAGCCCGACCGCGATCATCAGCGCGCCGCCGATGACCACCGGGCGAATGCCGATCCGCTCCGCGAGCCAGCCCATCCCGATCCCGCCGGCGGCCGAGCCGAACCAGGCCAGCGCAAACGCCAGCGCCGGCACCGAGCGCGCGCTGCCGAGTTCGGCGGCGATCGGCTTCAGCGCGACGACGGTGATCGTCGGCGCGCCGAAAGACACCGTGTAGATGCCGAGCGCGGTCAGCGCGACCGCCCATGACGCACGGCTCTCGATGCTGGCCATGCGGGGCGCCGCTCCGGCGGGGCTATCTATCGCGTTTGTCGCATCCATGGCGCGGCCATCCTCCCGGCCTTGCGCCGCCCGTCAACCCGTAGAACGCGCCGGCCAGCCCTGCGCGGCAACCGGGCATTTGCGCACTACCGCTTTTCTAATCTACACGCGGAGGGAGTCCCAACTCATCGGCGCTCGTCTTCTAGTAGTGTCCTAATTTGAGGGCCTAATGAGGACACTACCCGTCTTCTTGTTCGCTTGTGCAGGTTATAGAGAAATGCAATTCTTGCCACCACCGCCAGCACAAGAATGGCGGGCAAGTCTAATGGGGAGGCATTCGCGATGAGCCAATTGTATGTCCAACGATTTGAGTATCGGGCTGCAGCCAAATCGGAATTTGATGCGGCTTGGGGGACCGCGCTTCAAACCTTTGCGAGAAGCGGCAATTGGGGCGGGGCCGAGTCCGGCGTACGGCACATCAAGACCTACGGGACCGCTTGGGGCGGCTATGTCTTGATCGAGGTCGACGATCCGGAAGCCTTCGGGCGCTATCAACTACACCATGGCATGAATTACGGTCACATGGTTGATCTGACATTCGAGCCGATATTCGATCTGGACGCCGCGCTCGCACCGCGCGTTCGCGACATGAAGGCATAGCGCGCGCGTTCCGGCCGTCCTGGTCAGAACTGCACGCGTTGCGTCAGGGCGCCGTCGATGATCAGGTTGGTGCCGGTGATGAAGCTGGCGCGCGGGCTGGCCAGGAACACGACCGCGTTGGCGACCTCTTCCGGTGTCCCCATCCGGCCGGTCGGGTTGCGCGCCAGCATCGAGGCGAACATCTCCGGGTTGCGCTGTTCGACGATGTTCCAGACGCCGTCCTTGAAATACACATTGCCGGGCGACACGATATTTGCCCGCACATTCTTCGCTGCAAGATTGCGCGCGAGACCCTTGACGTAGGGGATCAGCGTCGCCTTGACCGCCGCATAGGACCGCGTCGGTCCATACACCTCGGCCATCGCCGTGCTGCCGACCACGACGATCGAGCCGGCGGTGGATTGTTCGAGCAGCGGCAGTGCCGCCTCGATGCCGAACACGGTCCCCATCACATCGATCTCGAAGCCCTTGCGCCAGGATTCCTCGTCCATGCCCTGGGCGAGCGCGCTGACATTGGCGACGAAGATATCGAGGCCGCCGAGCACCTCGGCGGCCTCGCCGATCCAGTTCCGCAAGGCCGGAAGATCGGCGACATCGACGGCGCCGCCGGTCGCGCGAACACCAGCGCGGGCGAGCGCGGCAACGGTTTCGTCGACCGCCTCCTTGTGACGCGCGCAGATCGCAACATCGCAACCCTCCGCCGCCAGTAATGCGGCGATCGCGCGGCCGATTCCCCGCGTCCCGCCGGTGACGATCGCCTTTTTTCCTTTGAGTCCGAGATCCATTTTCCGTCCCCTTGTCCTGGCGGGTTGCGACGCGGCGCCGCCACCGCCGAAAGATCGCTCGCGACGGCATCGGCAGCCGATAGACTACGCCGCCGCGCCGGAACGCAACAACCGCCGCCGGGAATGCCGCGAGACGCGAGATCCGTGTGACATGCGTTTGAACGAGTTGTTGCCGGGGCGGTTTGGCGGCGCAGAGGAGCCTGCGCCGAAGCCGCAGCGGGCTCCCGCCGTGCT
>Ga0209474_10004394_pt1 | contig 12201 bp, 10 predicted proteins | sample GraSoiAngelo_145_FD_185902 | JGI IMG/M metagenome (GOLD analysis project Ga0209474, IMG submission 185902) | Grasslands soil microbial communities from the Angelo Coastal Reserve, California, USA - 14_1009_05_20cm (SPAdes) (version 2) | ecosystem: Environmental > Terrestrial > Soil > Grasslands...
CTCGCCATTCGTAGCTGTCCCATTGCTTGACGTCCCTGAACCGCGCCCAGACTGCGTTGATCGGGTGTTCCTCGTTTTGGCGAAAATGTCCCAGCTTCCGTGCCAACATGGCCGCGCGTCCTGTGGCATCGACAACCCAACTGCAAGCCACGCTGCGTTCACTATGGTCGACAACTGCATTCACAGTCTGCCCATCCCTGTTATTCACTTCGCATTTCGTTACCTTGGCTGGGCGCCAGAGATCGCAGCCGGCTTCCACTGCGAGTTCGAGCATATGCAAATCAAGCTTCGCGCGATCAACTTGAAAGCTGGGCAAGCGACTTTGATAACGTGAGCCAACTTCGACGCAATCATCGAACGACTGGTCCGGTCGATTCGAAAACCACAGGCGTAAACCCTGTTTTGCGAGCTGATGATGCCCGAGATAATGGGTCAGGCCTAAAATTCGGGTCATATAACAACTGCTCACTTCGGTAGTCGATTCCCCAACTTTGCGATCGAACTCGGCCGTTTTTTCGATGAGGAGGACCCGCGCTTCGGGCCGTTTCCGTTTGAGCATGAGCGCGGTTGCGGCGCCAGAAAACGCGCCACCGATGATCACGACATCGTATTCGAACCGCATTACAACCCAGAAAATGGACTTTGCGGGTCATAAACGCAATCAGTTCCGGCAAGCGGCAGTTCACTTAGCGTCGAATTTTCTGGCGGATTTCGCCGGCTCGACGGAGGCTCGCCCTACCATCAATGATTTTTCGAAATGCTCGCTTGATTTTCTCGGATGGAATTCGTGAAGGCCTGGAGATCATTACGCAACAAGGGAAAATTGCGGAGATCCGGCAACAAACGAACGCTCCCGAAACGGATGTTGTCGATCTTGCGGCAAATTATCTCGCCCCCGGTTTTGTGGATCTTCATGTTCACGGCGCACTCGGGCACGACACGATGGAAGCCTCAGAGGAGGCGTTTCGGGCCATCTGCGATTTCCATGCGAGCGGCGGAACGACTTCTCTCTTGCTGACGACCGCGACGGCGCCGCTCGACGCAATTGTCGATGTAATAAAGGCGGTTCGTAATTGCCGATCTTCGATCGAACAAATCGCCGGCGTTCACGTCGAAGGGCCGTTTATTTCTAAAATAAGGCGCGGCGCGCAACCGGCTGAGTTCATTCAGAATCCGTTACCGGCTTCCGTGCAGCGATTACTGGAACATGCTGACGTGATCAAACGTATCACGATCGCTCCGGAGTTGCGGGGGGCGCTGGAAGCGATCGAAAGGTTTCACGCGCAGGAGATCAGCGTAAGCGGCGGCCACAGCGATGCGTGGGACGACGACGCACGGGCAGCTTTGACGCAAGGAATGTGCAGCGTGAGCCATATATTTAATTGCATGTCTTCGGCGCGCCGACGTGGCGTTTATCGTGTCGCGGGCCTGCTTGAGTTCGCATTGGGTGAACCAACCGTTCTCTGCGAATTGATTGCGGACGGTTATCATGTTTCGGCAACGTTGATGAAAATGTTGTACCGCGCAAAAGGCGGTACTGGAATTTGCCTTGTGACTGACGCAACTGCTGGTGCGGGCTTGCCGGATGGATCCCGGTTTTCGCTTTTCGGTAATGATTGCATTGTCGACGGGGGCGTTTGTCTGCTGGCTGATCGCTCGGCACTGGCGGGAAGCGCGGCGCGCATGATCGATCTTGTCCAGACGATGGTGAACGAGGTCGAAGTACCGCTGCATGAAGCACTCGCAATGGCGACCGAAAATCCCGCACGCGCGATTGGTCTTGAAACGAAAGGCCGATTGGCAATTGGAACAGACGCGGACTTGATTGTTCTGTCTCGGGAGTTAGAAGTTTTGCGAACGTTTGTCGGCGGCGACGAAATTTTCTCTCGTTAGATCGACGATAAAAACTCCGCGATTTCGAGCGCTGCCCGCGGTTTGCTCAAATGCTTGATATTCGCGGCCCATTCCCGCCATTGTTTTGCGCCGTCGGCAAATGCGCACCGGACTTGCGCGACGACCTCAACGGGCGAAAGGGCCACCACGCCCGAATTCGTTTCGACGATCAGCCGGGCGTTGCCTTCCTCCTGACCGGAGACGACGTGATTAATGATCATCGGGCAACCGGCTGCGATTGTTTCCTGCACCGTCGCGCCCCCGGCTTTTCCGATAAGCAAATGGCTGGCCCCAAGCATGCGCGGAAGCTCTTCGGTCCAACCGACGATTTCGATCTTGCGACGACCTACCGCCTCTTCAATTGCTGGACGGAGTTTGCTGGCATGGCCGACGGTGACGGTCAGATGAATATCGAGATCGACAAGTCGTCGCGCGAGTTCGGGCGCCTTCATGGTAGGTGGGTTCACCACATAAAGGACTCGCCGATCGTTATTCGAAGGCGGTGGTCGATCTCGCATCAGGTCAGCAAATTTCGGACTCACAGGGAATCCGAACGTCTTGATGATTTGTGGCGAGATTCCAGCGTCGCGCAGTACCGCGGCGCTCTGCTCGTTTGGAACGAAGAAGTAATCGGCAACGCAACGATACCAGATGGCATTCACCGTGATCGAGTCGGTGACGATCACCACGTTTTTGCAGCGTTTGCTCGGCCCTAAAATTTGTTGCAGTAAATAGGGAAAAGGCGGGAAAGTTGAAACGACCACATCCGGTTGAAAACGATCGAGCAGGATAGCAAAACGATTTTTGAGCCGAGAGAATCGCCGAAAATTCTTATCGAAATCTTCTTTGTGATCGAGCCAGCGATAAACGTATCCCCAAGAGTGCGGCCAACGGTTGATCACCGCGAGATAAGCTCGTCGCACAAACTCATTGACTGATCCGTAGGTCTCTGCGAACAGATCACGCAATTCGACATCGGCCGTTGGCGCGACACGGGCCAATCCATCGCGAACTCCTCGCGCGGCGCTGTTGTGACCCTCTCCAAAACTGGCGGTGAGGATCAGGATCTTTTTCACGATTCGTTAGGCGAGGCAGGCAAAAATGAAACGGACACAGCGGACGGAAGTTTAATGGATATTTATGTCCGGCAAAGTAAACTCCCGGACAGAGATGAAATATCTCGGATTTGTCTGGCGAGTCCTGCGCCGTTTGGTTTGGGAAACAATGACCGATACCACCGCCGGTCTGGCAGCGCAGATGGCCTATCTGCTCCTTTTCGCTCTCGCGCCCGGTCTGCTTTTCCTATGGCATCTGCTCGGTCTGTTCGGCACCGATCCGGCGAAGCTCCACCAAATGTTCCTTCTCTTGCAAAGCTTCATGCCGCCGGATCCAAAAGTGCAGGACATTCTCGATACGGCGGTTGCCAGCGTGGTGGTCACAGGGTCCAGCGGTCTGCTAGCCAATGCCGGGATTGTCGTTGGGATTTATTTTGGTACCGTTTTCATCGCCACCATTTCTCGATCACTGACGCAAACACATGGCGTCCGCGAAGATCCCCACTGGTGGTCAAAGTATATCATCTCGTTCCTCCTTCTCTTCTGGTTCGGTATCATCATTCTTTTCTGCTTTAATGCGATGGTCTTCGGCGAAACGCTCGCCGGAATTGCGGAAGTTAATTTCCAACTCAAGATTCCCCTGCAGGAATGGGTTGCTGCGTTAAATTTGCCGTTCACGGCAGTGGCCCTGATCATTCTTGCGCTTCTGCTTTATCTCCTGACGCCGGAGAATTATCTCACGCTGCGCCAGGCATTGCCGGGTGCGATCTTTTTCTCCGTCGGTTGGATCATCGCGACCAAGCTCTTTCAGCTTTACGTGGCAAGATATGATCGTTACAACCCGACTTATCTCGCGTTGGCATCAATTATCGTGCTACTTACCTGGATGTATTTGACCTGTTTGCTGCTGCTTGTCGGGGGGAAATTGAACGCGATTCTCCGTCGCGAACGCGCACGCGAAACAACGCAGCGCGGAACTGTGCCTGCCGCGCACCCAGCTTGATCGCTCGGCCCGCTCTGCTACGCTCCGCTGCAGTGGTGCGCTTTCGCCTCTGGCTTGCAACCGCGTTCGCGCTCGGCGCGATCGTCGGAAGCGTCCTGCGTGCGCAAGTTAGCGATGAGGAAACGGGCAGGGGTGAGCAATCGGTAAAAAAGCGCCACAAGGCGCACAGCTTCTCGCCAGCGCCGGAAAAATCACCGAGCCCGATCGCCAGGGCAAAACCGGTGTCAAGCAAGTCGAAAGAGGAGACAGACACGTCGCCGACGCCAGAGAAATCGCCCAGCCCAATTGCGAAAGCGACGAAAAAATCCGGCGAAGAAGAAACAGTCCCAAAGTCAAAACCGAGCGAAACGCCTGAACCACCTGCGGCTTCAGCAAAACCTAAGAAATCGCCGAGCGCGACGCCAAAAACACGAGCCGGAAAGAAAAAATCAACCCAGAAGAAGAAGAAAGCATCTCCAACGCCCAAAAAAACTGCGAAGGGCAAAGCGAAAGTACTCCCGGGAACAAGCGAAACGCCAAAGCCTGAAAAGAGTCCCAGGCCAGTTCCAGAAGAGCCTCGCGTTCCATCCGAAAACCCGGCCCCGCCGCCTCCACATGCGATTGCCGCGCCGACGCCATCACCGCAAACAAAAGGTCCGCGACCTGTTCCCGCGGACGATCGAGCGCAAGTCGTGATCGAGAAATCCGGCTTTGAGGAAGACCAGGGTCTTGAGCCTCCTCCGACGCCGCCGCCGCGCAGATTTGGTTTTTGGCCATGGTCCCGGTCGCGGTCGAGCGAAAGTTATCGCTATCTTACGCGTTCTGTCATCGAACAAATCCGCCGCGCGCCCGTGCAGCGGCGTCGTTGGCAATTTATTGTCGTCCATAATAGCGGAACGCGGCAGGGCAACGCGCGAGCGTTCGATTATTACCATCGACACGTCCGGCGGATGCAGAATGGGCTGGCTTATCACTTCGTGATTGGCAATGGGACTTCGACCGGCAATGGACAGATTGAAGTGGGAGACCGCTGGCGCCGCCAAATCAACGGCGGCCACGTCCACAGCGATTACCTGAACAATATCTCCCTCGGCATCTGTCTGGTGGGCGATTTCAATCGCGACCAACCAACGCGAGCGCAGCTCGAATCGTGCGAAGAGCTAATTCGTTACTTACGGCAGCGCTGCGGCAAAACCGGCGGACACGAGATCGTTGTGCGGCCACATCGTGAGATGAATCCGCCGCGCTGGCCGACCGATTGCCCAGGAGACGTCTTTCCCTACTCGTGGTTCCGAAGGTTTTGACAATGAGATAGGCCACCAGGCTGTTCGCTGCATCGCCCCGCCTATGCCCTTGAAACGCTTCAACATTAATTGTGTTGAATCACCATCAAATTGCTTTCCTTGTAGTTCCAGCGATACCCGAAATTGAATTCCAGTGGCGGTGGATTGCTCTGCGCATAGAGCTCTTGCAGTTTCGGCTGATAATGTTGTTTGAAGATCTCGATCGGACCAATGTAATTGCCGAAGAGCCGGATGTTCCATTTGTCGCGGCTAAAATAATCGAGCGGAATCCCGGCGTCGTCCTGCACAATCAGCTTGCTGTGATCGAGGATAAAATTGCGAATCGTGCCGAAGCCGCTTTCGAACAGGAGATAGGAAGACGATTTGAGCAGGCTCGAGCCGGCGCCAAAATGCTGACAGAATTTCAGGAAACCGGGGTTCGAATGGATGCCGCCGTCGGAAATATCGGTGGTGAAATAATACAAGGTCTGTGAATTGCCCGATTGATTGTCGCTATAGTTGATCCGCACGCCGGGAATGCCGCCGCCTGTTTTTCCGGGCGCGTATTCTTGAAATGCGCCGCTTCCATTGAGCGATCCGAACATCACATTGGTTATCGATTTATCGGCGCGCGCGATGAAAACGTAAAGGATCGGTAGCGTGCCTTTGAGCTCCTGCGACTCCAAATCGACTTTCATGTCTTTCGTAATGAAAAAGCTGTAACTAAGCGCGGAGTTCATCGCGTTTTCGAGATTTTGCAGCGCGCCGCTAAGATTGGCGATGCGCAGCGGATCCGGGGGTGGCCCCATTGATTCCTTGCCGCAAAGGACATACACAGATGCGTTGGGGAAAAATTGATCGAGATACAGAAAATCGGGGCCGCTGAACATGTAGAAGGCGACCGGAATCGGCTGTGTCGCTTCCCGAAGATAGGTGTCCTCCCACGCGTGCAGTTTTTGGAGTTGGCGCAGATTGAGTTTCGTGAACTCCTTTTCAAAAAATGCCGAGTGCTCCTGCCATGCCGGATCGCGTGTGAGCGGCGCAAGCGGCGAATCCGGCGGCACCGGCATTCCAGCGAGGAACCGCGCAATGTCGTTAGGCCCTGCGATTGCGCGAGCCGTGACTTCCGGATTTTGCTGGGCGTAAAGTGGTAGAGCGATTGCAAAGATCGACGATACGATCTTGGTCACTCTCTTCATGATGAAGATGTTCATGCTGAGCGGCCGAGAGGTTTTGCCGCGCAAAAGTAAAGAGCAAAGCCGACGATTGCCGTCCCGAGCCCGGCCAGTGATTCCATGGTCTTCGAGCACAAAAGGTAAAGTATCATCCAAAAAGTGATCGCCGCGAAAACAAGGGGCGGCAGGGGATAGAGCCACACGCGATAAGGACGCAAAATTTTAGGACGCTTTACCCGCAACACGACTACGCCAAGCACGGCAAGAAGCGAACAAATCAATAGACTGAACTGAGTATACTGGACCACGCTTTCAAAACTTCGCGTCAACAAAAGCAAAGTGACGATGAGCAATTGCACAATCATAGCGTTCGTTGGAACCCCTTGACTGTTTTTTTTTCCGAGGAGTCGCAGCAGCCAATGGTCTTCGCCCATCGACATCGTAACGCGCGGTCCGATCCACGTCATCGAACTGATCGTCGAAACGAGACCAAGACAAATGAGCGCACCAACAATTCGCCCGCCGTCGGTGCCGAAAATGTGTTTTCCCGCAATCAGGCCAACCTCGATTCGGCCGCGCATTTCCTGCATCGGTGTGGTCAACAGGAAGACCGCATTGAGAAGGACGTAAGCCGCCATCACAACGATAGTGCCGGCAAAAAGCGAGCGCGGCACATTCCGCTCCGGCTCCTTTACTTCGCCGATGATGTAGGTCGAGGCATTCCAGCCCGAGTACGAATACATGACATAAACGAGGGCGACCGCGAAGGCGCCGCTGAAGACCGACCCCGTGTCGCCGGGCTGCGGCAAAAAAGTGATCGCCTGTTTTTGTTCGACGAGAAACCCAGCTCCGATGAGCACGCTAATTAAAAACAGCTTCACGATTGTCCAAAGATTTTGAAAGGCGCTACCAAGGCGCAGGTTACCGAAATGGAAAAGCGCCACCACCCAAACGAGCACGAACGAAAGGACAACCGGTGAACCGAAGTCGAATACGCCGCGGAAATATTTTCCGAATGCCATGGCAGCGAGCGCAATGGGTGCGGCGAAGCCCACGGTGGCGGAAACGAAACCAGCCATGAAGCCAATGGCTGGATGATAAATTTCGGAAAGAAAATGATATTCGCCACCGGAGCGCGGCAGGGCGGCGCTGAGCTCGCCGTAGCAAATCGCGCCGCACAGCGCCGTGATCCCTCCCACAATCCAGAGCATCAGTAGCGCGAACGCGGACTGAATGCCCGGCAATTGGAAACCGAGGCTCGTAAAGATGCCGGTGCCGATGATATTGGCAATGACAATGGCGCTGGCCGTGATGAAACCAATCGTGCGCGGCGGTGTTGGCGCTTTCAACGAATGACGTTCAACGACACTGGTCATGGTTAGACCGACAATCCCGAAATAATCGGGACTCGCGAATTTTTTCGGAGTTGCATTCGAGTGGATCGTTCGCGAATGGACTCGCGCAGTTCCTTCCTGCTTTAAAATGAGCACCGAGTCACATGTTCAGATTTTGATGAGTTGTCAGAACCGATTCCCCGCATCACGTTAAAAACGCCATGAACCCACACCCCAAGCTCTCCGTGGCATCGGCGACCCAACTCGCGGTCTTTCTAGCGAATCGTCCCGGCGCGCTCGCCCGCGTGTGTGAGGCGCTTGCCCAGGCCGAAATTAATATTCAGGCGCTGGCTACTTCCGACACGGTCGATCATTCCGTCGTGCGCATGGTGGTGAGCGATCCGACCAAAGCGCTCATGCTTTTGGGCGAGGCCGGCGTGCTCGCGCTCGAATCTGATGTGCTCACGATCGAGACCGAGAACAAACCAGGCGTGCTCGCAACAATTGCTGAACGACTCGCGAAGGCCGAAGTGAATATTGAGTACGCTTATCTTGCAGGCGGTCCCAAGGCGGCAGAAGGACTGATCATTCTGCGTCCATCCGATGTCGAAAAAGCGCAGAACGCGCTGCGTGATTTCTAACGCCTGTTAGACATTTAGCTGCTAGTAAACAGACGGATCAAACGTCTCGTCCGCTCCACATAGGCGCGGTAATTCTGGCCGAGCGCCTCAAGCAGGGCGCGTTCTTCGATTCGAATGCGCCAGAGAAATGCAGCCTGCGTTCAACTCATGGAAGGATTTCAATTGTACTCTCGTCGGGGGTGACCCGCCAAAGCTCTTCGATTTCTTGGTCGCTAAGCGCAATACAACCAGCCGTCCAATCTTTTCGGCGATGAAACGCGCCGAGCCAACCGCGACCATTCGGAAGCCCGTGAACCATAATGTCGTAGCCGGCAGAGACCCCCTTCGCTGCGGCGCGCGCAGTGTCTTCAGCGGACGGATAGGAAATGTGGAGCGCGAGATGAAAATTGCTATGTGGATTGCGATTATCGATCTTGTAGACGCCTTCCGGGGTTTTCTGGTCGCCTTCTTGCTGTTTCGCACCGGTCGGATTGCGGCCTAACGCAACTCGATACGTTTTAAGTTTTTCGCCGGCACGGAAGATCGACAATTTTCTTGCCGATTTTTCGACGACGATGCGATCAATCGTCGTATTTGGAGGCAACGGATTCCAATTGTGATGAGCGTAGAAATAGATCGCACCGGGAACGCCAAACATTACGCCAACTAAAAGGATGAATTTTAAGCGCATCTCCCGTTCCGAATTGGCCAAACATACAATACCCAACGCGTGTAACACGGGCAGATTGTCTGTTTGATGGAGTAAACCGGCCCTACCTTAGTAATTGCCAACGTGTTCCATATCGGATAGGAACGCGGCGCGCTTATGACTTCGGTAAAGACTTGGCTCGGCTATCCGTATCCACTTGGCGCGACATGGATGGGCAACGGCGTTAACTTTGCGCTTTTTTCGGAAGCGGCTACGTCGGTCGATCTTTGCCTTTTCGATAATATCGACGCGCGCCAGGAAAATGTTCGAATTCCAGTGACCGAACATACCGATCAGGTCTGGCATGTGTTTTTGCCCGATGTGCGCCCCGGTCAATTGTACGGTTTTCGCGTTTCGGGGCCCTACGAACCGGACCGCGGTTTGCGCTTCAATAGCGCGAAACTCCTTCTCGATCCCTATGCAAAAGCAATCGCAGGGCAAGTGAACTGGGGGGACGAAATGTTTGGCTATGTCGTCGGCGGCAAAGGCGAAGATTTAACTCAAGATTTCCGCGACGATGCGTGGGGCGTTCCAAAGTCGGTCGTGATCGACAGCGCTTTCGATTGGCAGGGTGACAGGAAGCTTGGGATTCCGTTGCACAGTTCTGTGATTTATGAGGTGCACGTGAAAGGCTTCAGCAAACTTTGGCCGGAAATTCCTGAGGAATTGCGCGGCACGTACGCAGGTCTCGGCAGCGCGGCGGCAATCGATTATTTAACGAAACTTGGCGTCACGGCGGTCGAGCTATTGCCGATGCACGAGCATATTGACGACAAAATTTTGGTTGATCGCGGCCTAAAAAATTACTGGGGCTACAACACGATCGGATTTTTTGCACCGCACGCGGCGTATTCGAGCAGCGGACAATTGGGCGAACAAGTTTCCGAGTTCAAATCGATGTTACGCAATCTGCACGCGGCCGGCATAGAAGTAATTCTCGATGTGGTTTACAATCATACCGCGGAAGGAAATCATCTCGGCCCTACGCTCTGCTTCCGCGGGATCGACAACCTCGCTTACTACCGGGTGCATCCTGACAATCCGCGCTTCTATCTGGATTTCACCGGCACAGGCAACACGTTTAACCTGCTCCATCCGCGCGTACTGCAACTGGTGATGGATAGCTTGCGCTATTGGGTTTTGGAAATGCACGTGGACGGGTTTCGATTCGATCTGGCTGCGGCCCTGGCGCGTGATCTTGAGGGCGTGAACCAACTGCACGCCTTTTTTGAAATCATTCACCAGGATCCAGTGCTCTCGCAGGTTAAGCTAATCGCGGAACCATGGGATGTAGGCGAGGGCGGGTACCAAGTCGGAAATTTTCCCGTGCTCTGGGCGGAATGGAACGGCAAATATCGGGATGCCGTGCGCAGTTTTTGGAAAGGTGACGAGGGTCACATTGGCGAGCTGGCCTACAGGCTCACCGGCAGCCCCGATCTTTATCAGCATAACGGACGTCGGCCTTACGCGAGCATTAACTTTGTTACCGCGCACGACGGTTTCACGTTGACCGACCTGGTCAGTTACAATGAAAAGCACAACGAGCTGAACGGCGACGAGAACAACGACGGCGACAACAACAATCAATCCTGGAACTGCGGCGTGGAGGGCCCAACCGATGATCCGCAGATCAACGAACTGCGCGAGCGTCAGCGCCGGAATTTCCTCACCACGCTGTTTCTTTCACAAGGCGTGCCGATGTTAAATGGCGGTGATGAGTGGGGAAAATCGCAAAGCGGCAACAATAACGCCTATTGCCAGGACAATGAGATCAGTTGGTTCAATTGGGAACGCAATGACAAACAGAATCGATTGCTTGAGTTCACGCGAAAGTTGATTCAGCTCCGCAAGGATCATCCGGTCTTTCGCCGTCCCAAATTTTTTCAGGGCCGGCGAATTCGCGGCTCCGAAATCAGGGATGTGATGTGGTTTAATCCTGGCGGTAGCGAAATGAGCGAGAAAGAATGGACGTCGCCGTTTGTTCGTTGTCTCGGCATGCTTTTAAGCGGCGATACGATCGATGTGCTCAATTTCGAAGGCGAACCCATCCGTGACGACACATTTCTGTTGCTGATCAATGCGCATTATGAGCCGGTCCCCTTTGTGCTGCCAGGGCAGGAACACATCGAATGGCAACTCATTCTCGACACGATGCACGCCGAAGGTTTTTTGACGGAGGGGACAAAATTCGCCTCCGGGGACGATCTCGATCTTGGCGGTCGTGCCGCATGCTTGCTTAAACTGATTAGTGGTGCGCAAGCCCAAGCCCGGGAGGAATCTTGGAAAAAACGGCATGTCGAATTTCCCGCGCTCAGTGCCGAAGAAGAACGAGCGCGCGGGAAATAGTCCGTGCAATTAAGATCGACATGAAAATTCAGCGCAATCTTGTTGCGAAAAACGAATCAGTTATAGAGTGTGATGCGCGCGCGTTTTCGCGCGCGGCCAATCTTGGTCGTTGATCCGCTATGACACCGAGTTCTCTCATCATCGTCACTGACCGCGGCAGTTTAAAAGCATATCGAGTGGATGAGACGCCTACGCGCGGACCGAGCCTTAAGCTGGTGCAAGCATTCAATATCACCGACGCGCACGGAAAACTTGTTGATAAGGTAACCGATTTGGCTGGCCGCTTTCCGGTGAGCGACGGCGCGGGCGGGCGGCATGCAAATTCGATCGCGGAACGGACGCAGCTGGAGACCGAGACCGACCGCCGCATTCATAAACAGCTTGCCGATCAAATTGTAAAAATAGTGAAAGGCGATGGTGTCGAAGGCTGGTCCTTTGCCGCGCCGGCGGAAATTCATTCGGCCATTGTCGATCTTTTGCCGAGAAAGGTGCGCGACCGGATTGTCGAGCATGTAAAATCCGACCTGGTTAAAACTGAGCCGTCAAAATTACCGGCCCACTTTCGCTCGCTCCAGCAAATCTGAAGATGAATTCTGGATGCTTGATTCTAGATGATGGCTGCGGGATCGCAGCGTCGACATTGTCCAGCTCAACTATCCGGCATCGGACACCATTAAAACATTTCGCTTCGCTCAACGGCGGAGAGAGCGTTAGTATCTAATTAATCATGCAACTGCCTGTTAAGATCAGTTATCGGGGTCTGGAAAAATCCGACCAGATCGACAATCTCGTATTGGACAAAGC
>Ga0209474_10004395_pt1 | contig 12198 bp, 5 predicted proteins | sample GraSoiAngelo_145_FD_185902 | JGI IMG/M metagenome (GOLD analysis project Ga0209474, IMG submission 185902) | Grasslands soil microbial communities from the Angelo Coastal Reserve, California, USA - 14_1009_05_20cm (SPAdes) (version 2) | ecosystem: Environmental > Terrestrial > Soil > Grasslands ...
CCCCTGTGGCCGATTGATGCGTATCAAGGTGCGCGATATGTCGCGCGGAACTGTACCTTCAAAGATACCAGGGTTGGCGGGACCGGCACCGAGGGTTCGGTACGTGGGACAAAGGAAGTAGAGTGTTACGATAACACTTTTATCTCAACCCATCCTATGGACGTCGCTCAAGCCTGCCACTCTGGAACCATTTTGGTCCACGATAATCTTGAAACGAACTATCGGAACGGGTTAGACTTGTCAGTCACACGCCAGTATTCGGATCAAGGACTAGGATGGGCGTGGGGACATTCAACTGGCCGCAGTCCGTGGGATGAAAATGACGATTTCCCCCAGGCATATGAATCTGGTACGTGTACCGCCATCGGCAGCCTTGCCACCACCGCGCGTAGTTATCACACAGCGACACTACTGGCCAATGGCAATGTCTTGGTCGCGGGAGGTACCGACGGCACCAACTCTCTGACGAGTGCGGAACTGTATAACGGTGTCAATAGTACCTGGGCAACGACCGGTAGTCTTGTGGTTGCACGCAAGGCCCATGCGGCGACATCACTGCCTAACGGTAGGGTGTTGGTGGTAGGAGGGACTGACGGTACCAATCCTCTGGCGAGCGCCGAACTGTATGATCCCGCCAGTGGTATCTCGAGCGCGACCGGTAGCTTACGGACCGCACGTTATTATCATACGGCGACGTTACTACCTAACGGTAGAGTGTTGGTGGTAGGAGGGACTGACGGTACCAACCCTCTGGCGAGCACCGAACTGTATGACCCGGCGACTGGCGCGTGGACCGCGACCGGCACTCTTGGAACCGCACGCTATTCTAACACAGCGACGTTACTGCCTAACGGCACTGTCTTGGTCGCGGGAGGTACCGACGGCACCAACTCTCTAGCGAGCGCGGAATTGTATGATTCCACGACTGGTGCCTGGAGGGCGACGGCTAACCTTGGCGGAGCGCGTAATCTCCACACCGCAACGTTATTGTCTAACGGCACCGTCTTGGTTGCAGGAGGCACCGACGGCACCAGCATTCTGGCGAGCGCGGAATTGTATAATCCTGCCACCGGTGTGTGGAGCGCGACCGGCAGCCTTGCGATTGGACGCTATTATCACATGGCGACGGCACTGGCCAACGGCACGGTCTTGCTTGCAGGGGGCTATGACGGTGCCAACTTTCTCACGAGTACACAGCTGTACGATCCTGCTTCTGGGAGTTGGGCGAATACCGCCGGCCTTGGCATCGCGCGTGGCTATCACACGTTAACTTCACTGCTCAACGGCAAGGCATTAGTCGCAGGCGGTTTCGACGGGACCAATTTTCTCGCAAGCGCGCAAGCGTATGATCCTGCCGCCGGCACGTGGGGCGGCGGAAACAATGTGACTGATATTACAAAAACCTGGCTGCCCGATCAATGGCTGGGTGATGGTGTGTCCTTTATTCTTATTAACCTAAGTAGCCCACCCGATAAAAATGGAGAACATACCCAAACTTACCTCATCGGAAACACCGCTAACACCCTAAGGCAAGGGAGGGGTCCTGCTTCATTCCATATCGGAGATAATTACGAAATATGGAAGGTAAAGACGAGCTTAGACCAGCCCGGTCAGGGTAGCGGGATACTACTTACAGGGCTACCCCCAAATGCATCTCCTGTTACATGGCCGCAACGCGGCTACCCGCGTGAACCCTGCTACTCATGGAACAATATTGATCCAACGAGCGGAAGACAGATGGATATTGTCGCGCAACAACCTTCCATAAAGTCAGGACGAGACTACTTCAACCGCACTCCGAAGCCTGGCTATACGCCTTTCGTCTATCCGCATCCGCTTGTTAACGGCGTTTCCAGTACGCCCACACCTACCCCGCCTCCGACACCGCCACCGACGGTCCAGGTAACCGTTCAAACAGCTCCTATCGGTCTCGCCTTCACGGTGGACGGCACGACTTACAGCTCAACACAGACATTCTCGTGGGCGTCCGGTTCGAATCACAGCGTTGCTACAACTTCCCCTCAGAGCGGCGGCATAGGCGTTCGCTATGTATGGACCAAGTGGAGCGATAACGGAACCATCTCTCATAATATAGCTCCGACAACGAACAAAACCTACACAGCGAATTTCACAACGCAGTATTACCTGACGATGAGCCACGGAACCGGAGGCTCGGTAAGCGCGAGTAGTGGCTGGAGGAACAGTGGAGCGGCTATTTCGATCACTGCGACGCCAACAAACAACAGCTCGGTAAGTTACAATTTCAGTGGTTGGACTGGCACCGGCACGGGTTCTTACTCTGGCACCAACAATCCAGTTTCAATCACCATGAATGGACCTATTACTGAGAACGCTTCTTTCACTCAGAATAATGTTCAGGTAACAGTGCAAACAAGTCCGGTTGGTCGTACGTTCTCGGTTGATGGTACCGCATATAGTTCGACACAGATATTTTCCTGGATGCCTGGCTCAAGTCACACGATTGCCACAACTTCGCCACAGAACAGTGCGACAGGCGTGCGGTACGTGTGGACCAAGTGGAGTGATGGCGGAGCTATCTCTCATACCGTTGCTCCTACTACCAACAAGACTTACACAGCAACCTTTACCACACAATATTACCTGACGATGAATCATGGAACTGGAGGCACGGTCGTCCCCACTAGCGGCTGGAAGAACAGCGGAGCGGTTGTTTCGATCAGCGCAACCCCGGCTAGTGGTTACAGCTTCAGCAGTTGGACCGGAAGCGGAATCGGCTCTTACACTGGATCAACCAATCCAAGCTCGATAACGATGGGTGGTCCCATTACCGAAACGGCGGCTTTTAGTCAGTGACAAGTACCACCCACCACGCGCTTCAGTGCTATTGGAAAAGCAAAAATATCAATAATTTGTTGAATTGACAGTGATACTATAAAAATTCTGACACTGCGCGTCAGGACTCCGACACTCCCCAGGCGGGGAAGGCGCCCCAGTATTCCCAATGAAATACTGGGAGGTCACCGCTGACAAGCTCAGTGCTGCAGGCTGGTCGTGGGGCTATTGCAGCGTCGGCGAAGGTCGCCGCTACATCGTTCATTCAGACGAGCTGCTAAGCGCCTTTCTGGAGTTGGAACAGACGCTACGGTGATTCGGCGAATTGCTGCAGAATCAGTAGGACAAAGATAATCCCGCGTTTTCAGCAAATAAGCTGGACATCGGCGAACGTTGGCGCACATGCTTCGGCCAAATAAATCTGAATCGACCGAGGGGCTGTTTTCTCTCGATAGTCCCTCTCTTTTCAGATTTTGCAGTTCGACGGAGGACAGAAACGGGAAAAAGAAAGGAGCTTTCTATGAATCGTCCAACTCACATCACCGGAGTTATTGGCGTGTTAATTTTAATGCTTTGCATTCATGCCTCTTTTGCCGGCAGCGCAACATGGAAGCGTAACGCCCGCTCGGGCGATTGGAATACCAAGACGAACTGGAGGCCCGCAACCCTGCCTGATGGGTCGTCCGATGCGGCGACGTTCGGTCTCTCGAACACGACCAACGTCTCGATCTCGGCGAATACTGAGATAAACGGCATCACGTTTACGGCGGCCGCCACGAATCGCTACACCATCACCGCAGATCCGGGATTCACTCTCACGATTAGCGGCGTGGGCATCACGAACAATTCGGGAACCACGCAGAACTTCGTGACTGCTGTGGACGGGGCAGGCAACCTCGGACGAATATTTTTTACCAACAGCGCCACCGCCGGATCCTCCATCATCTTTACCAACAACAGCTCAGCGAGCGAAAGGGAAGGCGAGACGGCCTTCTTCAACACTTCAAGTGCGGCTAATGGCACCTTTATCAATAAGGGCGGCACAACCTTCGGCTCGCAAGGCGGCATAACAGTTTTCTACGATTCTTCAACTGCAGCCAATGCGAATTTTATTAACAGTGCTGGCACGGGTACCGGCACATCCGCAACGCTCTTCTTCAACACCTCAACCGCGGGCAATGGCTTCTTTACCAACAATGGTGGCGGCAGCGTCACCGGCGGTGAGTTTAAGGAAGGTGGTCAAACAATCTTCTTCAACACCTCAACCGCGGCTAATGGCACGTTTGTTAATAATGGCGCAACGGCCAGCGGCGGATTCGGTGGTGCCACGGTCTTTGACGACAGCTCAACGGCAGGCAATGGCATGTTTATCAACAAAGGCGGCGCTGCCAGTGGCGTAGCTGCGCTCGGCGGCGGCGCCACATTCTTCTTTGGCACCTCAACCGCGGCTAATGGCACCTTTATCAACAATGCTGCCCCTGCCAGCGGTGCAGAGGGAGGCGTTACAGAATTTGGGTTGGATTTCTTGAATTTTTCTCCGAGCGCCGGAAGTGGCACCTTCATTAACAATGGTGCCACTGTCAGCGGTGCTGTTGGTGGCAAGACGGTCTTTAAAGATGCCTCTACCGCTGATGCTGCAACGTTGATCGCCAACGGAGGAACAAACGGCGGTGGCGGTGGGGCGATTTTCTTTGAAGGGAAATCCACTGGCGGCACTTCCCGGGTTGAGGTTTTCGGCAATGGATTTCTGGACATAAGCGGCCATTCGGGTCATGTCGGTTTAACGATCGGATCGATTGAAGGCGACGGGGATGCTTTCCTAGGATCCAACAACCTGACCGTAGGCAGCAACGACCTGAGCACGGTATTTTCCGGCGTGTTGCGGGATGGTGGTCAGAATGGCGGCACCGGCAGTTCGCTGACCAAGATCGGTTCAGGAACACTCACGCTTTCGGGAACCAACACCTACACTGGCGCCACGATTATTAAAGGTGGCGTGTTACAGGTCGATGGATCGATTACAAGCAACACGTTTGTCGACCCTTCCGGGAGCAACCATTCCGCCACGCTCACTAGTACAGGAACGATCCATGGCAGTGTAACGAACAACGGCACGGTCAGTCCGGGAGATGCACCGGGCACGCTAACCGTCAACAGCTACACGCAAATGAGCGGTAGCACTCTCTTGATCGACATTGCAGGTCCGAATGCCGGTCAATTCAGTGTTCTAGACGTGCTCGGAACTGCTAACCTAAACGGGCGCCTTGATCCTGTGCTCCAAAACGGTTTTGTACCCTTGGTCGGTGAATCGTTCACGTTTATGGATTACGAGTCTGTGCTCGGAGCATTCGCTAGTATCAAGAATCTCAATTTTAACAACAACACAGAGCACTGGGCCATTACCTATCAACCAACCTTTGTCGTCTTAACAGCGGAAGCGGGACGAGTAAACGTTCCTGACCACTCTTCAACGTTGCTGCTGCTAACGTTGAGCTTGCTCGGTCTGGTTGGTGTTCAAGCAAAGCTGCCCCGCAGCTAGTTACCAATCCTTAGTAGTACGTTTTCACACGGCATCATTGCGAGCAGATTGGTCGTGGGGTTATTGCAGCGCCGTCATTCTCGTTAGGACCAAAGTATGCAGGAGTTAGCGCATCTGGTGTAAGGCGAGAGCGCTTTGAGACAACCTCGTGCGATTGTGTTCCGACCTCTTTCATGGTTACCCGTTTCTTAATCATCGGACTTTCTTGATAGCCGCCTTCATCGCGGCCACGTTCGGTCCCATAGCCGGAGCAGCGTATCCAAATCGGTGCAGCTCTCCTCTCTCAAAGATTCGCCCTTATGGGCGACTCTTGGAAGCTCGGTGCGTCTCTTTCCCGTTAGCTTCTGTTGGCGCTATCGCGTCTCAACCTAACTAAGTGGTCGGCGGGAGGGCCGAAAATGGGGGCATACCCTTAGTCCCCCGGACCTGTCGCGCCGAGACAGAGAATTATTTTTCCTCTGATGCTACTCGTTCTTCTGGTTGATTTGGACCGCAGTGCGTCCGCCACTAAGCACATTCAAGTTAACCGCGCCGCTGCCTGCTGCCGGGGTGTCCAATCCAAAAGTGCGTCGCGCCACACTGTCGATCTTTTCCACTTGTGAGCTATGCAAAAGAATTTCATCCGCTTCCAGAGATTCCAAATGACCCGCAACCCTATCGCTCACACCAGCCATCCGTTCGCGGTAGCGTTGTCCCCGCTCCTGCATCACCGTCGCAATTGATTGCAATGGTGTGATTGCATTTGATTGCGTCAAAGCAATCGCCTGTTTTGCCGCAGCAATTTGCTGCGTCCACCCTTCGCGCTTTGCTCGGGCCAGCACGGTTCCCTCAGGCAAATTCATTCTGCGCGCGATTTCTCTGAGGCCAATCCCCCGCTGCATATCCTGCTTTGATCTGCTGCCAGGCTTCTGCGGAGATTGAGCTGCACACAGTCCTTTCGTACACAATTTTCGCACCGCGTCACACACGAGTTACCGTCTTCGTTTACCAAACGTGGGAGCGCAATGGTTCGACGTTAAGAGTGCGCACCGCACTGGAAAGGCCTGGCGCCGAAAAAATTTTCATGCGCAAAGCTAATACAAGGTTGACAATCTAATACGACGGGTATCAACGTCGCTTATGAGAACGGGTATTGTGAGGGCTCGCGGCACGCTGGCAGGTTTTGATCAAGTAATTCCAAGTACCTATGTTGGTCTGGGGCACCCGTCCCACATCACGCACGCGATAGGCAGATCGAGAGCGGAAGTGGAATCCGACACCTCAGCGCTTTTGGAAAGCATCACGCGCGCGCGTAATCATCGCGAGATCGCCTAATACAGTCGTCTCTGGAACTAGCGGCAGAGCAGTATCTGCCGCGTATCGAATTCCATTCTCTTTTCCTACAAATGAAACAACTACCTTTTGCATTGCCCAGTCGCTGTTCGCGCAGAGTTCGAGAAGCGCGCAGTAGCGCTGCTCGTCGGGCGGGACGCTATTGGCTTTCCGATCCCGATTCGCCATTTGGGCCGCGGCCGAATTATACGATACCCTCCGGGCTGTATAGCGTTCCGGGCAGGAAGCTGGGCTCGATTGCCATCGCCGCGCTGCTTTTCGCCGCTTATCGGGCGGCGCAAGCGACAACCATTAGTGCTACTAGTCCTTCCTTTGCCGCCGTAAGCGCCGCCATAAGCTCTGCCCATAACGGTGATACCGTAATCGTCCCAGCTGGAACGGCGAGTTGGACTAGTCCACTTGTTATCACTAAAGGTATTACATTAAAGGGACAGACCACAATCTCAAATGCTGGTACTTCTACTGCATCGGCTAACGATCAAACAGTCATTCGGAATAATAACACCGTAACCTCAGCTCCCGCGAGCCTTATTTCGGCGACACTAACTGCTTCTCAGGCCTTAAGAATCACTGGCATTACATTTCAGGTAGGAACCAGCACAATCGTAAATAACAATGGTATCGTTACGATAAAGTCCCAAGGTACGTCTCCGAGTATGAACGTCAGGATTGATGATTGCCATTTTGATCGTGTGCTAGGTCACAATATTTGTATCGCGGGCTGGACTTATGGCGTAGCGGATCACAACCTGTTTAGCATTCAAGGCAACTCCGGGCCGTTATGGCTGCAGGAAGATGCCTATGGTGGCAAGACCCTAGGTCATGGTGCATACGCCGATTATCCGTGGTTTGGCACCAACAAGTTTTTCTTCATTGAGACGAATACCATTGTAGGAAATGGTGTGCTCCCTACGAGCGGAACTATAGATTCGGGCTTTGGGGCGAGGTGGGTGGCTCGCTACAATTGCTTCATAAATGCCAAGCCCGGTGGACACGGGACAGAAGGTAACTCCCGCGGCACGCGAGCAAAAGAAGTGTACAATAACCAATTTCATTGGACTGGATCATTAGGTAGCGAATCGGACAGCTGGCGGTCGGGAAGCGGTCTTGTTCACGATAATAGCTACGACGGGAACAATACTGGAAGCGGGTTCTTCTCTGCGATACAAAACTATCGTTCGTTTAGCGCGGTGTGGAATTACATCGCTCCGGGCGTAGCAGACGGAAGTAGTCATTTTGACGAAAGGGATACTGTCGGAAATGGTAATTACGTCCAAGGACAGAAGGCGTTCGTGTTTGACAGTGGAACGACTAACGCCAGTAATACGACCGGGAATCAATTTTTTTCGATAAATGGAAATCAACTTTCCGTAGCCTATGGGACAGTTGTAGATACTACTAAACACTGGACTGCTAACCAGTGGGTAGGATTTAGCGTTCGTTCACCAAATTTTCAAAATGGTGCGCCATCTCCTTTGGGAAATGTTTTGGGAACTGGCTCTCAGGTTATTCACAACACCTCTAACACGATTTACTATAGCCCATATACAGGTGGCGACCGAGGGCCGAAATTACTTTTCCCGTCGGGCACTCCCTATCAAATTCTGAAGCCCTTGGCCGCTGTTGACCAAGTAGGACGAGGCAAAGGAGACTTGATAACTGGCGGAACTACCTGGACTAATTCCGTTACGGGCGGACCAGATTGGCCGCATCAGGCACTAGAACCTATTTTCTTCTGGAACAATATTTATACTCCTAAAAATCAAGTCCAAGGAGCCTTTTCTAAGCAACTCAGCGTTCAACCGGGTCGTGATTTTTACAACCTGACCGGCGCTAATTCGAACGGAAGTTTTGCTGCCAATTCTACACCGTCGCAAGTCTCGACGAAGTATTCAGCGGCACTTAATGGGGTTCAATACACCGGCCCTTACATCTATCCGCATCCGCTGACAAACAACATTGCGCCGCCCAGCAATCTTGCGATCGTTCCGTAGTCTCGCGCCTGGTAGTCAACGATATCTGTTATTCAACGGACTTGAGCGGCTTTTTCAGTCGGTCACTTTTCGAGCCGACGCCCCGCTCTGGGAATGAAAAAGCGTGGCGCGCTCAGGCGCGCCGCCACGATCGGTTTGTCCGGAGATCGCCGTCCACGGCACGAAGTTTCAAATCTGTCTGTAGCGCGTGCGAGATCCTGCTTTGTTAATCTCGGGTCGGCAGGCATTTCATCAGACATCCGCCGTCAATCCAACCATCTAAGAATACATGGATCGCTGTTTCGGGAGCGCATCGATGTTGCGCATTTCTATTGATCGCCATAAATCGCGATGCTCGATCTGGTCTGGTCTTGCAAGTCCATTGCAAAACAGAAGCAGCGTAATGTTCTTCATCCTTATTGTGGCTTGGCACGCAAAGCTAATGGCGAACACTATCAAGGCTTCAAGCCCGTCCCAACCAGACGTTCAAACTGCGATAAACTCTGCCGGTAACGATGACACTGTAATCGTTCCAGCTGGAACGGCGAACTGGAGTAGTACACTTGTTTTCACTAAAGGTATTACATTAGTGGGATCGACCACGACCGATTCAGTGGCCGGAACAGCCAAGGACCAGACGATTATACAAGACAGTGTTCCGCGAGTCTCTGGATCGGGGCCTTTTATCAAAATCACGACAGTTTTGGGAAGCTTCTATCGCGTGAGCGGTTTTACATTCCAAAACGGGTCGGCAACTACTTCCAGCGTTAACGGCGCAATTCAGATACTCGGGGATTCGCATTCGGTCAGGCTAGATCACTGTCATTTTATGCCAATGACCTACCAGGGTCCCGATGTCCAGATCAAGGGGGCAATCTTCGGAGTAGCGGATCACAATGTTTTAGAGTTCACTTCTAAAAAAGCGGCTTTCCTCTTTTATGCGCCTAACTGGCCGAACCCGGATGGAAGGGCTGGAACAAACGGTGATGGGTCGTGGGCGACTCCGACCAATTTCGGGAGCCAAGAGTTCTTTTTTGTCGAGGATAATTATATTACAAATCTTACTTCACCTTTCATTGAGGGTCCAGGCCACACCGATGACTCGATGGGGGCGCGGTGGGTGTTTCGCCATAATCACTGTTACGACACCGAGGTTCAAACTCACGGAACTGAGTGTTGCCGATTCCGTGGGGGCAGGGCGCGAGAAGTTTACAATAACGATTTTCATTATGCGCACCTTCATCCCTACGGTGGAATCAGATCAGGGGTAACGATCACCCATGACAACACCTTTGATGGAGTGAAGCCCAAGTCGGGCATGGCGCTAGAGGCATATCGAGCGTTTTTTAAGTTTCCTGGTACACCTCTGCCTAGTTGGGGTGGTGGGACTGGAGACAATCCCTGGGATAGTAATGACACCAGGAACGGCCCGTTTACAGAAAACAGTTTTAACTACAATCCAGTCAACGGATTATATGAAAGCGGAACAGCTTCCAGCGGATCGAGCAAAACTGCATTAGTTGATACGACTAAGAACTGGGCCCCGAACCAGTGGCAATATTTTGTCGCGAAAAGGGTATCTGACAATCAGGTCGCATTTATTAATTCAAACGCAAGCAATACCCTTACGGTAACCTACTACACAGATTCAGGAGGCGGCGCGGTTTGGGCAGCGGGCGATCAATATCAAATCCATCGACCTTTAGTTTTGCTAGATCAACCGGGCAGAGGTCAGGGCGATCTAATTGTTGGGTCTATGCCGGTTAACAGAGCGACGCGGAGAGGGACGTGGCCGCACGAAGCTTTGGAGCCAACTTATTCTTGGAACAACATATATATTCCCAATGGCGCGTCGGTGGATGTATACGCCCATCCTCTTGACAACGTAAAACTTCAACGGGAGGGCCGCGATTATTACAACAATACGCCCATGCCAGGCTACAAACCTTACACCTATCCGCATCCTTTGACCAAGACAGCCACGAAACCAAGTCAAGCCTCGAAGAAAGAGTTAAAAGCACGAGAAAACGTCTTCCGTTCCAAGCTCGACGGATCATTGCACCGTGCTGGGGGCAGGTGGAAAGACTGAAGCCTAAGAGTGAGCTCGGCTCGTTTTATGGTAACGACTTCGGAATATATCTCCTCGCCAGATGACGGTATTTTGGTAACAGGATCCAATGGCTTTATTGGAGCAAAAGTCGTGGAAATCCTTCTTGAATATGGCTTTTCGAAGGTCCGTTCTTGAAAAGGCGCTCAATGGCTTCAATGGCAGCAAAAATGTCGAGTTCGTTACCGGAGATCTCCTATCCCGCGAGGACTGCGAACGGGCAGCTGAGGGCGTGTCGATTATTTACCATCTCGCCGCCGGAATGGAAAAATCATTTGCTGGCGCATTCATGAATTCGGCGCTAGGCACGCGGAACCTGATGGATGCATTCATCGAGCAGAGTGAGCCAAAACGATTCGTCAATATCAGTTCATTTGCCGTTTATTCGAACCTAAGTTTAAAACGTGGTGCTCTCCTCGATGAAACTTGTCCGTTGGAAGGAGCGCCTCAAGAACGATTTGACGCTTACGGCTTTGGAAAACTCAAACAAGAGGAACTGGTGAGAGAATATGGTGAGAAATATAAGTTGCCTTACGTGATCCTTCGGCCGGGATACGTCTTCGGACCGGGTAAAACGGAGCTAAACGGCCGCGTTGCGATTAATACCTTCGGATTTTTTATCCAAGTAGGCGGGTCTCACCCCCTGCCACTAACATATGTCGATAACTGTGCGGAAGCTATTGTGCTCGCGGGTCTGAAGCCAGGTATCGAGGGAGAAGTCTTTAATGTAGTAGATGACGAACTGCTTACCGGCAGACAATTTCTCAGAGAATACAATAAGAAGAAGAGCAGATTTTGCCTCCGAATTCCCTACTTTGTCGCTCGCGGCTTATGTTTCCTTTGGGAGAAATACTCCCAATCGTCAAAGGGTCAGCTTCCTCCTGTTTTCAATCGCCGCCGCTGTGCAGCCGAGTGGAGGGGAAATCGCTATTCTAATGAGAAGCTGCGGCAGCGGCTGGGCTGGAAGCCGAGAGTTCCGATGAACGGTGCGATGGAGGCATTCTTGGCGCAATTTGACGGAACCGCTGATGGCAGTAGATAGAAGCTAGAGGACAGAAGGCCGATGACGGAAGTCTGACTCGTTCCGCCTACATTAAAGCTACGACAGTATCGGCAAATCGTTAAATCGAGAAGGCTCCCTCAACCATTAACACTCAACTACCAACCTCGCGCGCCCTGCGGATCGCGCTCGTAGGCTGCGGAAAGGTCGCCGATCAGCATGTCCAGGCCATTCATCGAATCCCGGATTGCAAGATTGTGGCCGGCTGCGATCGGGAACCGCTAATGGCAAAACAATTAGGAGAGCGCTTCGGAATTTCCGCGTGTTTTCCCGACTTGAAAGAAATGCTACACGCTATTTCTCCGGATGTCGTTCATATTACGACCCCGCCAGAGAGCCATTATTCGCTTGCCAGACAGTGTCTCGAGTCTGG
>Ga0209474_10004396_pt1 | contig 12198 bp, 8 predicted proteins | sample GraSoiAngelo_145_FD_185902 | JGI IMG/M metagenome (GOLD analysis project Ga0209474, IMG submission 185902) | Grasslands soil microbial communities from the Angelo Coastal Reserve, California, USA - 14_1009_05_20cm (SPAdes) (version 2) | ecosystem: Environmental > Terrestrial > Soil > Grasslands ...
GCGCGAGGCGCCCGGCGGCGGGGGGGCGCTCGCCGCGGGGCCGGTTCACCCGGTCTCCCGCGCGGTCCCAGATATCGTTGAGCGCGTTGCCCGCCGCTCCGAAACCGATGGCCGCCAGGCTCGCGAACCACAGCACGCGCGGCGCGGTGACGGAGCCGAGTGCGATCCAGCCGCCGGCGAGGACGCCGAGCGCGGCGAGCAGCAGGTTGTGGGCGCGGACGAGCCGCAGCACGTCAGGCACCGAGCACGTCCGCGTACAGCTGCTCGTAGCGGGGCACGACGCGGTCGGCGGCGAAGTCGAGCGCCCGCCGGGCGGCCGCCGCGCGCAGCCGCGCGTGCAGCTGCGCGTCGCGCAACGCGCGCACGCCGTGGGTGATCATCGCGTCGATGTCCCCCGGCGGCGTCAGAAAGCCCGTCTCCCCGTCCACCACCACCTCGGACAGACCGCCTACCGCGCTCGCCAGCACCGGGACGCCGCACGCCATCGCCTCCAGGGCGGCGAGCCCGAACGACTCGGTCTCCGAGGGCAGCAGGAACAGATCACTGCCCCGCAGGATGTCGGCGACGTTGTCCACCTTGCCGAGAAACCGAACGTCACGTCCCAGCTTCAGGCGGTCGGCTTCCTGCTCGGCGGCATCGCGGTCCGGTCCGTCGCCCACCAGCACGAGCGTGGCCGGGAGCTCCCGACGAATCCCGGCGAAGACGCGCACCACGTCGCGCACGCGCTTGACCGGCCGGAAGTTCGAGACGTGCACCAGCACCTTGTGGCCGGCCGGCGCCAGCGAGCGGCGAGCGCCGCCGTCCGCGACCGGGTGATACTCGGTCACCGCCACGAAATTCGGGATCACCACCACGTCGCACCCCGCGCAGCCGAAGGCGCGATAGGTCTCCTCCCGCAGGAACGCCGACACGGCCGTCACCCGGTCCGACTGCTCGATCGAGAACTTGGTGAGCGTGAAGTAAGAGGGATCCTGGCCCACCAGCGTGATGTCGGTGCCGTGCAGGGTGGTGACGATCTTCAGGTCCTGCTGTCCCTTCAGCATCTGCTTGGCCAGCCACGCCGTGGCCGCGTGGGGGATGGCGTAGTGCACGTGCATGATGTCGAGGTGCTCCCGCATCGCCACCTCGTGCTGCTTCACCGCGAGCGCCAGGGCGTAGGGGGACGACTGCTCGAACAACGGATACTCGGGCTGCGTGACCTCATGGAAGGTCACCCGCTCGGCGTATCCGCGCAGCCGGAAGGGACTCGCGTAGGAGACGAAGTGGATCTCGTGCCCGCGGCGCGCGAGCTCGAGCCCCAACTCGGTGGCCACGGCACCCGAGCCGCCGTAGGTCGGGTAGCAGGTGATGCCGATTCTCATGTCAAACGGGACGGGGGACGGGGGACGAGGGACGGATAACGGCGTGCCAGCGATCCACGATGCGTGCAGCGAGCACGTCGGGCGCCTCCACCGCATCGAGCGTCCAAATCGACCCCTCCCTCGTCCCCCGTCCCTCGTCCCGCACCTGGTTTCGGAACCAGGTATCCTGTCGCTTCGCGTAGCGCCGCGTGGCGACGATGATCGCCTCCCGCAGCCCCCGCTCCGGCAGCCGTCCCGCGAGCATGGCCGCCACCTCGCGGTAGCCCACGCCGTCCAGGCCCGGGGCATCCGGCGGGACCGATCGGGCAAGCGTGCGGCGGACTTCGTCGACGAGCCCCGCGGCGAGCATCGCGTCCACCCGGTCGGCGATCCGCCGCTGGAGCGCGTCGCGCGGCAAGGTGAGATGAATGTACCACGGACGCATCGCGCCGGTCGCGCGCGCGTGCTGCTGCCACCAGCTCAGGCCGCGTCCGGTGAGGAGCGCGACCTCGATGGCGCGGACGGCACGCTGCCGCCCCCCGCCCGCGAACCGCCGGTCCAGGCGCGCCGCCCAATGTGCGAGACGCGCCGCCGGCAGCCGCGCCGTCCAGGCATGCAACCGCTCGCGTCGTCCGGCGTCGAGCGGCGGCTCGTGGAACAGACCCTCCGCCAACGCCCGCACATAGAATCCCGTTCCCCCCACCACCACCGGTTGCCGGCCGGCGCTCCGGATCTCCGCCAGCCACACCGCCGCATCGCGCGCGAATTGCCCCGCGCTGTAGCGCTCTCCGGGCTGCACCACGTCGAGGCCCACGTGCGGTACGCGCGCCAGGAGCGGGGGGGGCGGCTTCGCGGTCCCGATGTCCAGGCCGCGGTAGGTCTGGCGCGCGTCCGCGGAGACGACGGTGATGGGCTCGAGCGCGGCCCACGCCGCGGCCACCGCCGTCTTGCCGACGCCGGTGGGACCGACGATTACCGGGACGAGCGGCGGCTGCGCCACACTCAGCGTGCGGAACGCGGAATGCGGAATGCGGAGTGTAACGGGAGGCGTCGCCTCGCGAACGACCCTTCCTTGAAATTCCGCATTCCGCACTCCGCACTCCGCATTTAGCTCCTCCCGAATCTGCGTTCTAGCTCCCCACGCGGCAGTTGCACCACCGTGGGCCGGCCGTGCACGTCGTGGGCCGGCAGCGTCGCGCTGAGCAGCCGGAGCACGAGCTCCCGCATCTCCTCCACCTCGAGCCGCTGGCCCGCCTTGATGGCCGCGCGACACGCGAACGTCGCCGCGAAGCGCTCCAGCCGGTTGGCGAGCGCGCTGAATCGCCCTCCGGCGAGATCGGCGACGAGCTCCTGGAGGCAGCGCGCCGCGTCGAATCGGGGGTGCGGGTTGGGCGCGGTGTGCACGACCACGCTGCGTCCGGAGAACGCCTCCGCCTCGAACCCCACGCGGCGCAGCAGCTCGCGGTGCGCCTCGACGGCCTCGAGCTCGGCACCTGAGAACTCGAGCGTGAGCGGCAGCAGCAGTCGCTGCGCCGGGGCGCCGTCGCCCGTGAGCTGGTGCATCACGCGCTCGTACAGCACCCGCTCGTGTGCCGAGTGCTGGTCCACGATCGCGACGCCGGAGTCGGACTGGAAGATGATATACGTGTCGAAGACCTGAAGCAGAGGGGCTAGGGATCGGGGGTCAGGGGTTAGGGGTTCGGAGCCGAACAGGTCCTGTGGTGCACCAGCGGAGAGGTCGGCGCCGGAGCCAGCCCATGAGCCCCCAATCCCTAGCCCCTGACCGCCGACCCCTAATGGAGCCGCCGCCGCGAGCGGCCCCAGCGCCTCCCGCACCGCCTCCTCCACCACCTTCTCGACGAAGAACTTGTCGCGGAACCGCACTTCCAGCTTGGACGGATGGACGTTCACGTCCACCGCGTCCCCCGGCAGATCGAGGAACAGGATCAGCGAGGGGCGGTCGTCGGGCGCGAGCGTCGAGCGGTAGCCGGCCTCGCCCGCGCGCAGGATGAAGGGGTCGCGGATCGGCCGGCCCCGCACGAACACGTAGCCCTTCCGGCCGGTGGGCTTCGCCTGCGCCGGACGCTGGGCGAAGCCGCGCACCTCGAGCGGGCCCTCGCGGCGGGCGATCGGGAGCAGCGTATCGGCCAGCGCCCCGCCCCACAAGGCGGCCACGCGCTCGATGGCATCGGCCGCGGGGCGCACGTCGATCAGCGTGCGATCGTCGCTCGACAGCGTGAACGCGGTTTCGGGCCGGGTCAGGGCCAGCAGCGTGACGGCCTCGGCGACGGCGCGGGTCTCGGTCGCCTGGGCCCGCAGGAACTTGCGGCGCGCCGGCATATTGAAGAAGAGCCCGCGCACGGTCACCGTCGTCCCCCGCCGCCGCACGGCGTCTTCGACGCCTTCGCGCTTCCCGCCGACCACGCGCAGCCGGGTGCCGGTGGCACCGTCGGGCGAGGTCTCGAGCTCGAACCTGGATACCGAGGCGATCGCGGGCAGCGCCTCGCCCCGGAAGCCGAACGTGCCGACCCCGATCAGGTCGGCGGCCTCGCGGATCTTGCTCGTGGCGTGCCGCGACAGCGCCAGCTCCGCGTCGGGGCGGGCCATGCCCTCGCCGTCGTCGCTCACGCGGATGAGGCTCTTCCCGCCGTCTTCGATCTCCACGCGGATCGCCCGCGCTCCGGCGTCGAGCGCGTTCTCGACGAGCTCCTTCACCACGGAGGCGGGCCGCTCGACCACTTCGCCGGCCGCGATCTGATCCGCCACCTGTGGAGCCAGTACGGCGATCCGTACGGCGCTCTGCACCGTCACAGCCGCGTCACCTCGGTCGCGAGCACCCAGCCGCGTACGCCGTCCTGGCGATGCACCTCGATCCAGCCGCCGAACGACCGATCGACCAGCAACGCGGCACCGGCTTCGACCGTCGCCGCGGCGCTGGCGCTGCCATACGGCGCCACCCGCACCGACGTCGCGGCATGCACGACGATCGCGACCGGCTGGCCCCGCCGCAGGGCCTCGCGTGTGGCGAGGCCGATCATGCCAGCCGTGAGCACCGCGACGCTGACGAAGACCACCGGTCGGCGCCTCCTCCCGGCGGCGACGATCCACAGGACGACCCACAGCAGGGCGGCCAGGAGGGCCCACTCACCGGGCGTGGCGAGCCCCACGACGAGCAGCGGCTCGCTGGGCGCGTCCGGGGGCGGGAGCAGCTCGCGCGCGCGCCGCACGGTTTCGTCGCGCGGCGCGAGCCGCGCCGCGATGGCCCACGCGGCGATCGCCTTGCCGTCCGCTCCGGCGCGATACAGCGTGGCGCCCAGGTTGTACCAATGCGCCGGCGCGCGCGGCTCGGCGGCGGCGCGCGCAGCGAAGGAGTCCGCCGCCGCGCGCAGTGCGCCCGCCTCGTACAACGCCTCCGCGCTCAGCGCCTGGGCGGCGGCCGGCCGCGCCAGCGCGGCGGCCAGGAGCGCGACGGCCACGACCCGCCCGTCCCGCCCCCGCCGTCCCGTCCGGGCCGGATCGCCGTCGAGCACCCGCAGCACCTGCTCGAGCTCCGACGCGAGCTGCGCCGCGTCGCCCGGCGCGCGCGGACCGTAGCGCGCCGCGCGCAGCCGGTCCCGCAGCCGCATGACGTGGTCGGCGACGGCGCTCTCGACGCCCGCCGCGCGCAGCGCGCGGCCGAGTCCGTCGCCATCGCGGGCCTCGGCGTCGGGGACGTGGCTCGCGAGCAGCGCATGAAACCGGCGCTCCGCCCGGCCGATCGGGCTCAGCGGCGCGGGCGCGACGATGGCGACGCGGATCACAGAGGCCGGCCCGCGCCGCCGCCACAGCCACGCGAGGAGCGGCGGACCGACCAACAGCACGAGCCAGCCCCACGGCACGAGGTCGTGCGCCAGCTCGTCCGTCCACACGGGACCACCGCCGCGCTCGAGCGGGGGGAGCGCCCGGGGCGCCCGGGGCTCGAGCCCGGCGGACACCAGGAGCGGACGGGGTGCGAGTGTCGCCGCAGCCGCTTCGCCCGCTGCGAGGTCGTAGTAGGGATACCGCACCGCCGGCAGCAGGAACGAGCCGGCGGAATCGGGCATCACGAGGTACTGAAACGTCTTCGCCCCGGCGATGCGACCATCGCGGGCCTCGACCCGCGTGCCCGTCTCCCCGGCGTACGCGCGAAACCCCGCCGGCCAGCCGATCCGGGGCTCCGGCCACAGCGCCACATTCCCCACGCCCGACAGCGTGGCCGTCACGGCGATGGGCTCGCCCACCCGGCCATTGGGCGGATCGAGCCGGAGGTCGAGGCTGAGTCCCCGCGCCACGGCGGGCGGATCGCCCGCCGCCCGTGCACCCGGCAGCGGCAGCACCTGCACGGGCACGGTGTCGCTCCGCAACGAAAAGCGGTCCTCGCGGCTGAAGAACGAGAAGCTCGCGGGCACCGCGTACTCCACGGTGGCGGGCGGAATGACGATACGGCCCGGCGCGAGTGGAAACACGGCCTCGTGCGCGACGAACAGGTCGAGCCAGCGGCCGCGCACGAGGCGCGAGGCGGCGACCTCGCTCGGTGCGGCGCCGGGATACGACCAGACGCCTTCCGGCGTCTGCAGCGTGAGAATCGGCGCGCGTCGCAGGCGCGCGCGCAGCTCGCGCGGGAACCACGCGACGGCGATCACGTCGAGCTGCTGGCCCACGAGCACGGTGTCGCCGGGGAGGAGCACGGTGAGCGCGACGTGCTCGCCCGGGTCGCCGGCGGGCGGTGGGGCCCCTTCGATCAGCCGCCGCGCGATGGGCGACACGGCGGTAGCGAGCCCGGCCCTCGCACTGTCCACCGTGACCATGAGGGCCGCGGTGGCGACGCGGCGGCCATTCTGCTCCACCCGCACGGGTCCGATCACCAGCGCGCCGGGGCGTTGCGCGCGCAGCTCGAGCTCGCGCGTGGTGGTGCGCACCGGGCCGCCCAGCGCCTCGAGCGTCACCTCCGTGACCTCGCGCGATCCGACGACGGTGAAGCCCGTGAGCGCGGGGAGGGCGAGGGTCACCGGGGCGGCGGATCGCGTGCGCGCGCGGATCGTGAGCAGCAGGTCGTCACCCGCCGCGACGTGCGTCCGGTCCAGGCGCGCGGTGACGTCGGGCGCCGGCCCGCTCTGCAGCGCGGCGAGCACCCAGAGCGCGAGGATCACCAGTCCTTCACGCCGGGCTCCACGGCGCGGCGCGTCTGCCCGGTGCGGTCGCGTCGGGTCTTGAGCTCCTGCTGGCCGATCGAGCGCAACACTTCGTCCGCCTGCGCCGGGCTCATGCCGCCCTGCACGCCGGCGCCGCCCTGGGCGCGCCCCTTGCTCGATCCCCCCCCGCCGCCGCTCTGGGGCGCGCCCCCGCCGCCCCCGGACGGCGGATTGCTGCGGCTGCTGCCGCCGTGCTGGCGCCGCACGGCGAGCTCGAGGTTCCATTTGGCGCCCAGGTCGTGCGGCCGCAGCAGCAGCGCTTCGCGGTAGGCGCGCTCGGCGTCCGCGAGACGCGAGTCGCGTGCCGCGCTGTCGGCCATGGCCTCATGCAGGGCCAGCAGGCCGAGATTGAAGAGCGCGCGGAACCGCACGTCGGGGTCGAGCGACGCCGCGGCGTGCGTGAGGCTGCCCCGCGCCGTCTCGGCATCCGAGTCCGCCAGCGCCGCGGTGCCGGCGTTGTACCACGCCGTGTCGTCCTTGCGGCGCGCCGCGAGCTCGGCGAGATAGGCCGCGCGGGCGCCGGCGAGGTCGCGGCGATCCCACGCCTTCTCCGCGGCACTGCGGGGCCGTACGGGCTTCTGTGCCGCGGCCGGCGGCGGAACCAGACACCACAGCGCGATGCCGATGAGGGCCGCGGTGCGCCGCGTCGCGGCCTGCGTGACGAGCAGCGCCACCGCGAGCAGCAAGGGGAACCAGGCGCGCAACCGGCCTTGCTCGGTACGCGCCTCTCTCGCCCGGGCGCGCCGGTAGGACGCGACCAGGTCGCGCACCGCGCCGGCCTGATCGGGGAGGTCCGCCGCGACGAGCGTGCCCTGCGCCGCGTCCGCGATCGCGCCCAGCACATCGTCCCGGCGGGCCGTCTGGATGACGCGGCCGTCTTCGTCCCGCTGGTAGGTGACGAGCGATCCGTGCTCGTCGCGCACCGGGATGCGACTGGGCGTGCGGCCGCCCTCGGCGACCAGGATCAGCTTGATGCCGCCGGCGCGCAGCTGTTGCGCCTGCTCGGCCACCGCGGCAAGCGTGTCGTGCGCTTCACCGTCCGTGAAGACGACCAGCACGCGGTCGGCGAGGTCGGAGCTCGACCGCAGCAGCTCCCCGCCCTGACGCAACGCGCCGGCCAGCCCCGTTCCTCCTTGCGAAGCGACTTCGGGATCCAGCGCGTCGAGGTAGAGCGTGAGCGCCGAGCCGTCAATCGACAGCGGGGAGAGGATGTAGCTCGAGCCGGCGAATGCCAGCAGACCCACGCGATCGCCGTCCAGATCCTGCACCAGCCGGCGCGCTTCGCGCAGCGCCCGCCCCAGCCGGCTGGGACTCGCGTCCTCCGCCAGCATCGAGCGGGAGATATCCATCGCGATCACGACGGACAGGGCGCGCGTTTCCGCCACGATGGTCGCTTCCCCCCAGCGCGGGCCCGCCAGCGCCACCACACCCAGGAACGCGGCCACGGCGAGCGCCGTGGGCCCGAAGCGTCCCGCGCCGATGGCGCGCCGCACGGTTTCCTCGGACCACTGGGCCGCCCGCCGGATACGGATGCGGCGCGCCCACGCGGCCGCGAACCACACCGCGCCGCCCACCAGCGGCGCCACCGCGAGGACGATCGGCGCGTCGAACGCCATCAGGGCACCCGGACCGCGAACGTGCCCGCGACCACGATCTCCAGGGCCAGCGCCACCAGCCCCAGGGCGAGCGGCGTGCGGTACGCTTCGTCGAACCGCCGATACACCACCTGCTCCACCGGCGTCTTCTCGAGCCGGTTGATCTCGGCGAACACGTTGCGCACCGACTGGGCGTGGTGGCGCGAAAGTAGCGCCCGCCGGTCATCGAGGCGATCTCGGTCATCAGCGGCTCGTCGATCTCGACCGGCATCATCTGGTAGCGCAGGCCCTCGAGGCCCTGCCCCGTGGGCACCGGGGCCTCCCCCCGCTTCCCCACCCCGATGACGTAGATCTTGATCCCCAACGCGGCCGCGGCCTGCGCCGCCGTGCGTGGGTCCACGGTGCCGCGGTTGTTCACGCCGTCGGTGAGCAGCACGATCACCTTGCTCTTGCCGGGCGCGCGCCGCAGCCGGTTCGCCGCGGTCGCGATCCCCGTGCCGATCGCGGTGCCGTCCTCCAGCATCCCGATGCGCAGGCCCTTGAGCGCCTGCTCCAGCACCGCGTAGTCGGTGGTGATCGGGACCTGGGTGAGGGCCTGGGCGGCGAACGCCACGAGCCCGATGCGGTCCGACTTCCGCGCCCGCACGAACTCGATCGCGGTCTGTTTGGCGACGTCGATGCGGTTGGCGGGAGCGAAGTCCTCGGCGAGCATACTGCTCGACATGTCGATGCCGAGCACGATGGAGATGCCCTCGCTGTGCGTCTCCGAGCGGGCGGACCCGATGCGAGGGCCGGCCGCGGCGACGATCCACGCGCCCAGGCACACGCTCCGCAGCGTGACGGGGAGACGCGCGATCCAGAGCCGCTCGGCCGCACCCGCCGCCGGCCGCACGTCGCTCATGCGGGTCCCCGCCAGCCGGCTCAGCCGCTTCGTCCGCAGCCACCACCACAGGGGCAACACGCCCAGGGCGAGCAGGAGGAAGGGCCGGGCGAAGCTCAGGGGGCGAGCTCCTTGGCCAGGCGACGCGCCCGCGCGGCGAGCGCCACGACATCGCCGTCCTGGGCGCTGCCGAAGGCGACGCGATCGAGCTGCTCCAGCAGGTCGCGCAGCTCGGCGACGGGCGCTCCAGGCCGGGCGCGCTCGACCACGCCGAGACACTCGTGGGTGTCGAGCGCGAGATGCGCGGCGGGGACCGCCCGCGCCAGCACGGCGCGCAGCCGCCAGGTCGCGCGCGTCGCCACGGCGCGGGGCTCGCCGGCGGCGAGCCAGCGGGCATCGGGCACCTCACGTTCCAGTGGAACCGGAGGCGCCGGGGGCACGTGGCGCGGCGATCGGCGCCGGGCGGCCACGCCCGCCGCCAGCAGCCCGATCGAGACGAGGGCCGCGGCGAGCGGCGGCCCCGGATTGCGACGCTCCAGCCGCAGCGGTCCGAGCGGTCCGCGCGGGTCCGGCCCTTTCAGGGTGTCGGGGATGACGCTCGCCACCACGATGCTCGCCGCACCCCCCGCGCTCGAGTCGCTGCGGCCGTCCGGGCCGAGGCGCCAGAGCGGCGGCAGCGTGAGCGTGTGGTTACCCGGCGTCCACACGGCGACGCCATAGCGCACCACCCACCCCGCACGGCTCCGCAGCACCGCCGGATCGCCCAGCGGCTCGACATCCTCCCGCGCCTCGAGCTTGCCGGCCCGCACCTGCCACCCGGCCGGCACGGGGACCTCCCGCTCGAGCCAGACCGTATCGCCGACGGTGGGCGTTGCGGGACTCGCGGTCCAGGTCGCGCTCTGAGCCGCTCCACGACGCCACGACGCCACGACGCCGAGGATCGCGAGCACGGCAGCCAGCGCAGTCCCCCGTGCAATGTGGCGTCGTAGCGTCGTGCGACGTGGCGTCATCGTTTCAGGCGCTTGGCCCGCTCGGCGAAGGCGCGACGGAGTGGGACGGCATAGGGAACGCTGGTCTGCAGCGCGACGCGGTCCACACCCGCCGCGAGCAGCTTGCGGCCCCGCTCCTGCAGCTGCCGCTCCGCGGCGACCCGCACGCGGGTGCGGGTCGGGGCGTGGCTGGTGTCGATCAGGACCCGCTGGCCGGTTTCGGCGTCCTGCATGTCCACCCAGCCCGTATCGGGCAGGTTGAGCTCGCGCGGATCGTCGATCGTGATCGCCACCACGTCGTTGGCCGCGGCCAGCTGCGCCAGCGCGTCTTCCCAGCCGTCCGCCCGGAAATCGGAGAGCACCACGACGATGGCGTGATGGCGCAGCAGCTTGGCGGCGTAGCGGAGCGCCTCGGCGAGGTTGGTGGCGCGGCCGCGCGGCGTGAACGCCACCAGGTCGCGGATGATGCGCAGGGCGTGCGGGCGACCCTTCGAGGGCCGCACGACGTATTCGACCTTGTCGGCGAACATGAGGGCGCCCACGCGGTCGTTGTGGCGCGCGGCGGCGAGCGCGAGCACCGCGGCCACTTCGACCGCCAGGCCGGCCTTCGTGTAGGGGCGCCCGAACTGGCACGAGCCCGACTGGTCCACCACGAGCAGCAGCGTGATCTCGCGCTCTTCGTGGTACGTCTTCACGAACGGATGCCCCATCCGTGCCGACACGTTCCAATCGATGGCCCGAAAATCGTCACCCTGCTGGTATTCGCGGACCTCGGCGAACTCGATGCCTTGCCCGCGGAACATCGAGCGGTATTCGCCGGTCAACAGTGAGTTGACGAGGCTGCGGGTGCGGAGCTCGATGCCCTTGACCTGGCGCAGCACCTGCGCGGTGACGGCGCGCCGGCGGCGGCGCAGCGGGGTGTGCTCGCCGCTCCGGCGATCGACTCCCTGGTACGTCACGGGACGCCCACGGCCTCGAGGATCTTGGCGATGACCCGGTCCGAGTCCATGTCTTCGGCTTCCGCTTCGAACGTGAGCAGCACGCGGTGCCGCAGCACGTCGAACGCCATGGCTTTCACGTCTTCGGGGACGACGTAGGTTCGGCCGCGCAGATACGCGTGCGCCCGGGCCGCCTGGGCGAGGTAGATCGAGGCGCGCGGGGACGCCCCGAAGGCGATCAGCGGCTTCAGCTCGGGGAGGCCGACCGCCTGGGGCTCGCGCGTGCCGCGCACCACGTCCACGATGTAGTCCACGACCTTCTGATCCATGAACAGCTCGGCGATGGCGCTGCGCGCCGCCATGATGTCGTCCGCTTCGGCCACGCGCTGGACCTCGATGGGCCGGCCCGACGCCATGCGCGCCACGATTTCTTTTTCGGCGTCGCGCGTCGGGTAGCCGACGCGCACTTTCAGCATGAAGCGATCGAGCTGCGCCTCGGGAAGCGGGTACGTGCCTTCCTGCTCGATCGGGTTCTGGGTCGCGAGCACGAGGAAGGGCTCGCCGAGGAAGAACGTCTCCCCGCCGAGCGTCACCTGCTTCTCCTGCATCGCCTCGAGCAGCGCCGACTGCACCTTGGCGGGGGCGCGGTTGATCTCGTCCGCGAGCACGAGGTTCGCGAACAGCGGCCCCTTCTTCGGGTAGAACTCCTGGGTCTTCTGGTCGAACACCATCGTCCCGATCACGTCCGCGGGCAAGAGATCGGGCGTGAACTGGATGCGTGAGAACGAAATGCGGAGCGATTCGGCCACGGTGCGCACCGCGAGCGTCTTGGCGAGGCCCGGCACGCCTTCGAGGAGGATGTGCCCGCCCGTGAGCAGCCCCACCAGCAGGCGCTCCACCATCAGCTCCTGGGCCACCACCCGTTTGGCCACCTCGCGCGCGATCGTGCTCGAGAGCGCCGCGTCGGCCGCTTTCGCCGTCTTTGTCGTCATTTGAGCGCCGCCTCCGCCGCCTTGCGCACCGCCGGCTCCTTGTCCTTACTGTAGAGTTCCAGCAACCCCCGCGCTTCGGGGCGTGCGATGTGGCGCAGCCCCTCCACCGCCGCCGCCCGCACCGTCGCGCTCCGCCGGTGCATCATCCCTCCCGGCTCGGCGAAACGCGCCAGCACGTCCAGGGCTTCCTTGGCGCCCAACCGGCCGATGGCCCGCAGCAACTCCGCCTGTACCCCTTCGTCGGGCTCCTGCTC